>Ga0105347_1000249_pt1 | contig 26721 bp, 27 predicted proteins | sample EasRivMeERMLT890_FD_89677 | JGI IMG/M metagenome (GOLD analysis project Ga0105347, IMG submission 89677) | Soil microbial communities from meander-bound floodplain in the East River, Colorado, USA - East River MetaG ERMLT890 | ecosystem: Environmental > Terrestrial > Soil > Floodplain | place... | reverse complement strand
TCGCGGTACCTCTCGAAACGTGCCGCGTCGCCCGAGACACTGCTGACGCGCCCTCCGAATTCCGCCTCGCCGGCTGGCGGCGTCGCTGCCTCCGTCGCGCTGGCCGCCGGAGCCGGGGCGGCGGTTCCCTGCGCCGACGTCGTCGACGCGATGGCCAGAATGAGGACAGCGAGCACCGGTGCAGTGTGTGTTCGCATGCCCTACCTCGTAAACGTCTGGCCCGACGGATGGTTCGAGCCGTGAATTTGAGAGTGACAGTTGACGCATCCGCGGCCGACCACGCGAACGCTCTTGTTCTGGATCGAAAGGCTGTCGTAGATGGTCGATGGATGCCTGGTGCCGATATGACATCGCTGACATAGCATCGGCAGCTTTGCCACCAGCATGCGATCGTTCAACGAGCCGTGCGGATCGTGGCACGTGATACAGCTCTCGCGGCCCGCGGCGTGCTCGAACAGGAACGGTCCGCGCTTCTCGGTGTGACACGATACACAGCTCTCGTTGATCCAGTTGCCCACGCGGAGCTGCCGGACGTTGGTCGATCCGTGCGGCTCATGACACGACGAGCACCGCATGTGGCCTTCGATTAACGGCATGTGCGAGGCGCGTTGAATCTTGGCAGTCTGGACCTTATGGCAAGTGGCGCACAACTGGATCTCAGTCGTGGCCTTGAGCTGCGCGGTCTCCGAATGCGGCGTATGAACGCTATGGCATGTGGTGCACGCGAGGTTGCGCGCGTCGTGAGGGCTGCCCCGCCACGCGGTGTGCGGCGAGCCCGTGTGGCACGACAGGCAGACGCCGTTGACGTCGCGCGGCGCCATCTTAGAGAACTTCCGGATCGAACTATCAACCGTGGGATCGTCGAGGTGCTTCTCTCCCGGTCCGTGACACGTCTCGCACTGGTGAAGCGCCGCCGGCGAGCGCGGGTCGGCTGCCTTGCCGTGAGGACTGTTCACGTAGCCTTTTTCGACCTCATCGTGACAGGCGATGCACATATCAGCACCCAGGAAACCCGCTGTTGGGCGAGGGTTCGCGGGATCCCTCGGGCCGGCTGGCGCTGCCGCAGGTGCCTGGGCGCCCTGTGGCGGCGGGCCGCCTGGTGCAGGCGGCGCGGCGGCAAGCACCACGACGATGAGCCAGCACGCGCCGATCGTGGCAAGCAAGGTACGCATCATCTCATTCCCGTCACATACGCGGTCAGCGCCGCCTGGTCGCCAGAGGAAATGTTGACCGGCTGGATCGCTGCGGCGGATATCTTCGCTGTGGGCATCTTGATCACTTGATCACGCGACTCACTCCCCGTTTGGACACTTGCGCATCAGACCGAGCGTCGGCGTGCCGTCGGTCTCGCGGCCGTCTGCGCCGTGGCACCGCGTCGCGCGATTCACTGCCTATTCAATGCTGTGACACAGCTCGCAGTCCTGACTGATCACGCGTCCATCACTCGTCTTGTGTTCGTCGTCATGGCATCGGAAACAACCCGGCGCGTCGATGTGGCCCGTGTCGCTCAAGTACGTCCCCCAGGTCACGTTCATCGCTGGAAACACATTGCGCGCCCAGACGTCCTGCGACGCGGCCACCGCTCGCTCGACCAGCCGGCTGTCCGCGCCCTCCTGTCCGCGATAGAAGTCACGAAGGCGCCGCGCAATGGCGTCGAGCCCCTTGGCCCGGTCCGGGTAGGGCGCGCTCAACGCCGCCACTGCCTCGCGACGCGCGAACGGCAGTTCGCGCGGAATCTTGCCCTGCGCGATCTCGCTGTCGACGGCACGCTCCGGGCTCGGGAAAAAGGTGTGTGCGGGGCGGTTATGGCAATCCACGCAGTCCATCGTGCGGCGTGTGCCGGCGGCGATCTGCTCGGCGCTGGCACCCGCAACGACGAATTCTGACACGCGACCGCCACGGTCGGTCATGCGGATGTACGGGATCGTCTCGCGCTTCGCGTCCGTTGCGACGTATTCAATTCGGTTGTCCAGATTCATGTGCCAGTGAATACCCGTACCGGTGCCTAGCGCCCTTGTGCCGCCCCCCACATGCAGGCGCAGCGTCGTCGTTGTCTCGCTGTTCGCCTTGTCGTCCGCATACTCGCGTATCACGCGAATCTTGTCACCGTGAATTTTTTCAGTCCAATGGCACTGCTGGCACGTTTCGCGCGCCGGCCGCATGGTCTTCACCGGCGTCGGCACCGGCTTTGGGACCCGCCCGAGCGCCACGAGCGCCAGTTGTCGCGTCCCGGTGATCTTCGATTCGAGGAGCGCGCCAGCGCCCGACCCGACGTGGCACGCCACGCAGGCCACACGCGCGTGGGGCCAAGCCTGGTGCGCCGCGTACTCAGGTTCCATCGGCGAATGGCACAGTTGCCCGCAGAATTCGGCGGTCTCCATGTAGTGCACGCCGCCGTAGGCCGCCATCGACACGATCAGGATATTGACGAACGTCAGTGCCAGCACTCCCACGAGCACGTGCCGATGGTGCGCCTGGCGCAGATCGATGACCGGCCATTCGACCGGACGGTCGGGATCCCGGCGCTGCCGCCGGTTGCTCCACCACCCACCGATCGGAATCAGCAGCAGGCCGGCGATGAAGATCACTGGCACCGTCACGAAGACGACGATGCCGATGTACGGATTGGTCAGATAGCCGAACGTCTCGAGCAGCATTAGCCCGAGGAACAGCATGGCCATCGCGGTCGCGATGGCCATGCCAATTAGAGAGAGCGGGTTGCGGGTAACAGCCGGCAGGCGAAACGGCGTGCGCATGAGAGTTCTAGACTCCTATCCGCGGGACGTCTATCACCTCATTTCTTCAAGCTCTGCACATAGGCGACAAGCGCATCGACGTCGGCCTTCGGCAGGTTCGGGTACGCTTTCATCGCCGGCTTGCGATCGGCCTTGGTCTTGGTCGTCATCGTAGGCGCATCGACGATCCACTGCCGGATCTCCTCCGCCGACAGTCTTGCGCCGACACCTTCGAGCGGCCCCTTCTTGTTGCCTACACCAGCCACGGAATGACAGACGGCGCACTTCTGGGCCGCATACAGCTTCTCGCCCGCTGCGACCTGCGCGTTTTGCGCGGATGCAATCGCCACCGTTGCGAACAATACGGCCGCGACCAAGACACTCTTCGTCAACATGTGATCCAAGCGCCCTCCTTGCACGACAACGGTACGATCAAACACGACAAACGTACGATCAATTCGGTGCCGCGCATCATGATCCTACACGGCCTCTATTTCGGCAACGTCAACGTGCACCAGGCCAGCGCACCCATCGACGATTTCTTCCGCGCTCGAGAAATTTTCCCCATCCATTTTCCCGTCGCCCTGCATTAGGCTGTTCGCTCATGAGGTCCAACACCGGCCGTCGCAATTTACTTAACTGGCTCTTAGGAATCTGGGGCGGCGGCGTCATGGGGTCGATCGCCTACCCAGTTGCACGTTATCTGACGCCACCCGACATTCCTGAAGCGTCCACGCAGTCGGTCAACGCGGGGAGCGGACGCGCGCTCGCGCCCAATTCGGGTCGGATCGTGCCATTCGGCTCACAGGCGGTCCTTCTCATCCGCACGTCCACCGGCGCGCTCCGAGCGTTCTCCGGCACGTGCACGCATCTTGCCTGCACCGTGCAGTATCGACCCGATCTCGAGCGCATCTGGTGCGCGTGTCACGACGGCCAATACGACCTGAACGGCCGGAACGTCGCGGGTCCGCCGCCTCGGCCCCTTGAGGCGTACGACGCCACCGAGCAAGGCGACGACATCGTGATCACTCGAAGATCGTGATGAGCGGGCGCCTGCGCGGGTGGCTCGAGGATCGGCTGCCGCTCGCCGACGTAGTCGATGCGCTTCGGCACAAGACTGTTCCGCATCACCGCTACTCGATCTGGTACTACTTCGGCGGAATGACGCTTTTCCTCTTCGGCATTCAGGTAGGCACCGGCGCCCTGCTGCTGCTTTACTATCGCCCGAGCGCCGCCGAGGCCTACGAGAGCGTCCAGTTCATCGTTGGGCGCGTGCCGTTCGGCTGGCTGATCCGATCCATTCATGCTTGGTCGGCGAACTTGATGGTCGCCAGCGCCTTTGCCCACCTTTTCAGCGTGCTGTTCCTTCACGCGTATCGACCACCCCGCGACCTGACCTGGATGAGCGGGATGGTGCTCCTCCTCCTGACGCTCGCATTCGGATTCACCGGCTATCTGCTGCCGTGGAACGAGGTATCGTTCTTCGCCACGCGGGTCGGCACCGACATCGCAGCGACCGTGCCCGGCATCGGCGAGTTCATCGTCCGCTTCATGCGCGGCGGAAAGGACGTCACGGGCGCGACGCTCACCCGGCTGTTCGGGTTTCACGTGGCCATCCTCCCCGCGATCGCGACGATGCTTGTAGGCCTCCACCTGATGCTGGTCCAGCGGCACGGCATGAGCACGCCGCCGTCAGTCGAGCGGCGTGCCGCCGAGGACCCGCGCATGGTGCGTACAATTCCGTTCCTCCCACATTTTCTGTTGCGTGATCTGTTTGCCTGGACCATCGTCCTCGCGTTGCTGGCGGGACTATCAACGTTCTATCCCTGGGAGCTGGGCCTCAAGGCTGACCCGTTCGCGCCCGCGCCCGCGGGGATTCGTCCCGAGTGGTACTTTCTGTGGGCCTTCCAGACGCTGAAGTACGTGCCCCCCACCGTCGCCGGCATCAACGGTGAGTTACTCGCGGTCGCGGTGATGGGGGGCGCAGCCGCCTGTGCGCTGCTTCTGCCCCTGTTCGCAGGTCACAGCCACGGGTCCCGGCGGATCGTCGTCTGGATTGGGACCGGCGCGCTCGCGTTCATGGCGTTGATGACCTGGCTCTCGCTCAGAGGAGGGCGACCATGACACGGACGGCCGCGGCCAGAATCGCGCTCCTCGCGGTCGCGGTGGCGCTGTGGCCGTACGCCGTCCAGGCGCAGACCACGGTCGATGCCGCGACGGCGGCGTTTCGAGACGACGTGCACGCGGCCGCAGGACTCACGTGTGCGTCGTGCCACAAGGGCGGTGCAACCGGACAGGCGCGCTACGACGCCCTGCCACGGCCGTCGATCGCGCCGATGTGCGCCACGTGTCACAGCGACGCGGCGTACATGCGTAGGTTTGCGCCGCAGGTGCGCATCGATCAGTACTCGCAATACCTCACGAGCACGCATGGCAAGCGGATGGCCGCTGGCGAGGGCCGGGTCGCCACCTGCATCGATTGTCACGGGACGCATGGCGTCTTCCGCGTCCGCGACTCCCGGTCGCCCGTCGCGCCGGCCAACGTCGCGACGACCTGTGGCCGGTGTCACGGCGATCCGGCGCGGATGAAGCCCTTCGGGCGCGTCGACAATCCTCCGGCTGACTGGGCGGGCAGCGTCCATGCCGCAGCGCTGCTGAAGCGCGGCGACACGTCGGCGCCGACCTGTAGCTCCTGTCATGGCAGCCACGGCGCCACGCCGCCAGGGGTTACGGACGTCGTGAACGTCTGCGCGCAGTGCCACGTGCGCGAGGCGCAACTCTTCCGCGCGAGCCCCAAGAAGGAAATCTTCGATGCCCTCGGCCAAGCCGAATGCCTGGCCTGCCACTCGAACCACCGCATCGAGTCGCCGTCCGACATGTTGGTCGGCCTCCAGAAAGGGGCGGTGTGCGCCGAGTGCCACGACGAAACCGGCGAGAGCGGCGCGACGATTCGCACCCAGCGGGACGACCTTGACCGCCTCTCGGCGGGCCTGGCGTCCGCCGATGCCGTCCTGACGCGGGCAGAGCGCGCCGGCATGCTGGTGGACGAGGGACGCGCCGCGCTGCGGGATGCGCGGGAGCACCAAGTCCAGTCGCGGGTGCTCGTCCATGCGTTCGCGGCCCAGCCATTCGGCGAGACCGCCGCGCAGGGCATCATGTCCGCGAGGCGTGCGCAGGAGGATGGCGATGCCGCGATGCGCGAACTTCAAGTGCGTCGACGAGGGCTCGCGGTCGCCACCCTCGTGATCCTGGCATTCCTCCTCACCCTGTGGCTGAAGATTCAACGTCTCCCGCTCAGCCCGCAAGATTCGACGCGCGCCTGAACAATTCGCCGCGTGCGGGCCCGAATGCGCGGCCCGCGCGTCGGCGGCGTCCACCTACTTCTTCAGGGTCGAGAGGTACGCCACGAGGGCGTCGACCTTCTCTTTGGAAAAATCCGTGTACGCCTTCATCGGCGGTTTCCTGGTGCTGTTGGCCTTGGCCGCCATCTCTGGGGCGTTGGTTATCCATTGGCGGATCTCGGCGGTGGTCAGCTTGGCGCCGACGCCGTCAAGGCTCGCGCCCTTTTTGTTGCCCTCGGCGCCAAGGGAATGGCACACCAAGCACTTCGATTCGGTGAACGCCTGCTTGCCGCTGGCGGCGTCCTGGGCAAACGTCCTACCCGCAAAGAGAGACAGAACAGCCATCACTAACGCAATACGCTTCATATTCTGGTGATCTCCAGCTGTTCATGGTTCAACAAACATGCCGCAGCTAGTGTGACGCCGCAACCTTCGACATTGTGTTGGGCGGCGACCCGCCTGATGCGGAAGATCTCTCAGCGCCGGGGAAAATTCCCCAGTCGCCCCGCCACCAGAGAGTGGCGACGACGGCGGCGACCAGCCCCGCGCCCAGCATGATGGGTGGCTGAACAAACGTCAGCACCTGAAAGACCGCCGCGGCGGCGACGAATCCGGTGAGCGGCCGCCGCCACTCGCGCCGGAGCAGCACCTGCGCGCCGGACACGATGAACAACCCGAATGTGATCGTCCACAACGCAACCTGCAGGTGGTTGATGGCCCTGGCGCGGTCTTGACCTTCAGCCAGCTGCTTGATGCCGATCATCATCCGGCGCTCCATAGCGAAATGAACGGGCTCGAAGATCGAGCGATCGAACGCAAGACCCAGCCACGACCGTGTCACAGGACCGCGACCGCGAATCAGCAGGCGCGTCGTGTAGCCGTCGAGCGGCTGGAGCACGAACGTCCAGCTCCCATCCTCCGGCGCCGTGATCGGCGTGCCCACCATGCGCGTGCCGAAGCCGAGCGCGCGTCCGGGCACGTACCAGCGCAGCGTAGCGAACCCTGCCCCGCCAGCTCCCTCCGGTGGATACATCCAGAGCTTGTCGCCCGGGCTCCACGACTGCTTGTCAGGACGCAGCACGTCCACGGTCGGCATCCGGCAACCGACCACGTTCTCCAGGAGGTCGAAGCTGTAGAAGCCGCCGCGATCCTGGCCGACTTGCGCCAGCCAGGGCCACACCGCATCGACTCCGGCGTCGATGGTGATCGCTCGCGTTTCCTGTTGTGCGGCGCGAGGGATGATCTCATCGCCCGGGAGCGTCATTCGCCCTTCGATATCGCTCGCGCCCCATTGCAGGTACCACGGTCTGACGACTGCGAAGAAAGCGCAGAGGATCGCGGTCAGTGTCAGCGCCAGCACGGAGATTCTGGCCCAGAGTCGATCCATCGACGTCACCTGCGATCCAGGTTGCAAGATCGCGACCCTGGCAATCATCGACACTTGTGAAAGTGCGCCTGCTGGGTTGCACGGACGCGCGTCTTTGAGGGGGCTCGGTGGGAATTACTACGGCGCTGTGGGGACTATTCCGCGGCGACGCACCCCAGCACCCATGCCGCGCGAACGAGGACGCGGCGGAGCGATGGTACGGACACTGCTCTACTCGTGAGTGAACTCTTGTACGAGGGAGGACGTCATGTTCAATCGCATCCTTGTTCCAACCGACTTCAGCCCGCCCTCGGATGCGGCGCTGGAATACGCCAGAGCTGTGGCCGCGCGCTTCGGTGCGTCGCTGCACCTGCTGCACATCGTCGACGACCCGTTTCGAGCCGCGTATGCGACTGAAGTCTACGTGCCGGAAGTGGAGGGCCTCCGCGACGACTTGCTTGCCGACGGCGTCGCCAGGCTGAAGGATCGTCTGCAGTCGTCTGATATGCGGGAGCTCGGGGCAACGACCGCGGCGGTCATCGGCACGCCGGCGGGGTCCATCGTGGAGTATGCCGGGGGGCACGATATCGATCTGATCATCATGGGTACCCACGGCCGCGGCGGGATGTCTCACCTCCTCATGGGGAGCGTCGCGGAACGGGTCATTCGAACGGCGCCGTGCCCGGTGCTGACTGTGCGTGAGACGCCGGCGACCGCGAAGGCGAAGACGACGAGCGAGGTTGCCGTCGAGGTGCCGCCCGCGCTCATGGCGACATCGAGCGTCGACAGGCAATGCTGAGGGCTAGGGGCTAGCTTTTCGCGCTCAGACCGAACTTCTCGATGCGGTACCGCACCTGATCGCGATTGATGCCGAGGAGCTGGCCCGCGTGCGTCTGGTTGCCGCCGGCGCGCTCGAGCGCCTGGATGAGGAGCTGTCGTTCGACGTCGTCGAGGCTGATCCCCTCGGCAGGCAGCTTGAATTCGGTTGGCGTGACGGTCCGTGTCAGCGTCGTGAAGTCGGACGGCTCCAGCCAGTCGTGATCGACGAGCAGCATTGCACGCTCGATCGCATTCCGCATTTCACGGACGTTCCCAGGCCATTGATACTGCTCGAGCATTGCGAGCGCGGCAGGCGAGGCCCCACGCACATGTCGCTTGAATTCACGATTGAACAAGTCGATGTAGAACGAGGCAAGCAGAGGGATGTCGCCGTGCCGTTCGCGAAGAGGCGGCAGCGCGATCGGCATGACCTGCAGCCTGTAAAAGAGATCCTCGCGAAACTTCCCGTTCTGGACCTCCTGCTCCAGGTTCCGGTTCGTGGCGGCGATGACACGAACATCGACGCGGATATCGGAGAGGCCGCCGACGCGCTTGAAAGTCTTCTCCTCGAGAAACCGCAACAGCTTGGCCTGCAGCCCCGGCGTCATCTCACCGATTTCATCGAGGAACACGGTTCCGCCGTCGGCGGTCTCGAGCAGGCCGCGCTTCTGCTGCCGCGCGTCGGTGAACGCGCCTCGCTCGTGGCCGAACAGCTCGCTTTCGAGGAGCTGCTCGGGGAGCGCCGACATCGTGATGTTCACGAACTGCCGCCGTGCCCGGTCGCTGTTGTAGTGAATGGCCTTGGCGGCGAGGTCCTTGCCGGTTCCCGTGTCGCCGGTCAGCAGGACCGTCGAGGCGGGGCTCTTTGCGACGCGTTCGAGCAGCGACTTGATGGCCCGCATCGCAGGCGAGGAACCAATGATCGAATCGAACGAATACTCGCGACCCTGGCCGCTCCGCAATGCCCGCACTTCACGACGAAGCTGACTGGTCTCGAGCGCTTTCTCCACCAGCAGCACGACTTCGTCGAGATTGAACGGCTTGTTGACGTAATGGTAGGCGCCAAGCCTCATCGCCTCGACGGCGTTTTCGACCGTCGAAAAGGCGGTCATCATGATGACCTGCGTCTCCGGCCTGACCTCCTTGACGCGTTTGAGCACCGTCAGGCCGTCGCCGTCGGGGAGTTTGAAGTCGAGGAGCACGAGATCGATCTCGGTCGCCGACATCCGATCGAGCGCCTCGGACGCGAGGCCTGCCTCGAGAACGTCATACCCCTCCGCGGTCAGGCGTTCGCACAGAGACCACCGGATCAGCGATTCGTCGTCAACTATCAACAGTGTCGCGGATGCCACGGGGTTCAGTATATCGATGACTAGCGTGAAACGAGACAAGGGGGTGATAGCCAGCGCGCTGGCTTTGTCCGCCGCCGTTTTCGTCGCCGATCTCGCGCTTCCGCTTGGTTACAGCATCGGCATGCTGTACGTGCTCGTAATCCTGCTTGGTCTCTGGGTGGAGTGGCGGCTGTATCCCGCTGCCGCCGCGACCCTTGCCCTCCTGCTGGTGGCCATTGACACGGCGGCGGGTTGGACGCCGAATCCTCCACCAAGCACTTACGTCAACCAGCCCCTGCTCGCGCTGGTGTTCCTGACCACGGCGGCCCTGGTAATGCGGTTCACGCGGCTCGAGCAGCAATCCCGGACAGACGTGCAGCAGCTCGAGGATCTGAAGCGCGCGCTCGACCACGCCGCGATCGTCGCGACGACCGACGTCACCGGACGAATCACGTACGTGAACGACAAATTCATTGACATCTCCGGGTACAGCCGGGAGGAGCTGATCGGCCAGGACCACCGCATCATCAACTCCGCGTTTCATTCAAAGGAATTCATTCGCGATCTCTGGCGGACGATCGCGAACGGGCGCGTGTGGCACGGCGAGATCCGCAATCGCGCCAAGGACGGCCATTACTACTGGGTGGACACCACCATCGTTCCGTTTCTCGATCCGCGCGACAGGCCGTATCAGTACATCGCCATCCGGGCCGACATCACCGCGCGCAAAGCGGCTGAAGAACGGCTCGCACAGCAGGCAGCGCTGGCACGTCTGGGTCAGATGGCCGCGGTCGTCGCCCACGAGGTCAAAAACCCCCTGGCGGGGATCAAGGGGGCAATGCAGGTACTGATGTCGCGACGGGCGAGCGGAGACAGCGAATCCGCCGTCATGCGCGACGTCGTCGCGCGCATCGATGCGCTCAATGAGCTCATTCAGGACATGATGATGTTCGCGCGGCCGAAACCGCCGCGCCTCACGCAGGTCAACATGCGCCACCTGCTCGACGAGGCGGTCACGATGCTTCGCCGCGATCCGATCGGATCGTCGCTCGACGTGCAGGTTGAGGGCGGGGACGGAAGCATCACCGCCGATCCAGACCTGCTTCGGGCAACTGTGCTCAACCTGCTGTTGAACGCTGCGCAGGCGATGGATGGTCGTGGCCGCATCCGCGTCACGGGCGAACGACGCGACGGCACATGGGCGATCGAAGTACGCGACAGCGGCCCGGGCATTCCTGCGGCGATCCAGCAGGAGGTCCTCGAACCGTTCTTCACCACGAAGTCGCGGGGTGGGGGGCTCGGCCTGCCGATCGCGAAACGGGTGGCGGAGCTGCACGGCGGATCGCTGTCGCTCACCTGCCCCGAATCCGGCGGCACTTCTGTGACGGTGACGCTGCCGGCCGCCGCCCAGCCACCAGACGCCGCCTGACGCTCTACTAGCTCGTGTGGGCAAGCCGTCGACGCGATCGAAGCCGCCGGCGCCACCCTGCGCTACCTGCCAGCCTACAGTGTCGATCTCAATCCGATCGAGCAAAGCACTTCTTCAACCGACTTGGCGTGCCGCATGCTCTATCCGACAACACATGACATTCCGCCGTGGAATATCAAGGGTTTTTACTGGCATTCCTGCTGGTGCCCGAAATATTCCCCATCGCGCGCGGAATTCCACTGAACCGCGGTGCGTGCCAGCGGCCAAAACAGCTGGCCATTTACCGCGTGGAAGGAGCGCTCAGATGAACCGAACTCTTGGTAACCGACTCATTGTCGGGGTGGCGGCTGCAATTGTTGGGACCAGTCTCGCGGCCTGCGGGGGCGCTGCTGCTCCGGCGGCGAATAAGGAGACTGCCGACCAACTCGCTGCCACATGGGCTACGGCCCTCAATGCCGGCGACGCAGCCGCCGTGGCAGCACTGTATGCAGAGGATGCGCATTCGATGCCCCCGGGCGGAGCCGCGATTAGCGGCCGCAGCGGGATCGAGTCGTACTGGCGCCAGGACATCGGATCCGGTGGCATCGTCACCAAGATCACTCCCGGCGATTCCATCGTCCAAGGAGACCTGTTGCACGTCGACGGCACCTATGAGGTTGCGGGAAAGGACGGCGTGGCACTGGGGAAGGGGCAATACCAGCAGCTCTGGAGGCGCATTGACAGCCAGTGGAAGGTCCAGCATGAAATCTGGCGACTCGATCCGTCGCTGCAGAGCGGACCTCAAACAGCGGATCGTCTAGCCTCACTTTGGACGACTGCATACAACGCCGGTGATGCCGCGGGCCTCATGGCCTTGTATGACAAGGATGCGGAGCTTTCGACGCGCCCGAACAGTAACGTGGTGGGACGAGACGCGATCGGGTCGTTCTGGAAACAGGACTTCGGGGACAGCAAGCCAACGACAACGTTGACCTTGACCGATGCCTATATGTCGGATGACCTCGCCCATCTCGAGGGTGAGTACGACGTGACCGACAAAGGAGAGGTGACGAAGGGTCACTACGTCCAGCTGTGGAAGCAGGACGGCGATGCCTGGCGTATCCATCGCGAGATATGGTGGCAGTGACGGCCGGTGGGCCCCGCGGATGATCACTCCTCGGGGCCCGCGAGCCGATGCGGGAACGCGCCTTCGACATCAAAGGCGCCTGCGAATGTCGCGCTGGTGCGGGTCGTGACTCTGGACCCGCATCGTGTCCGTCCCCCACTTCACGCCGCATGACCGCAGCGCCCTGCACCATCGCCCGCATCTTGCCGTCGGCGACGTCGCGTAGCAGGTACTTCATCCCGCAATCGGTGGCGACGATGATGTTCTCGGGCGCAACGAACGGGAGCGCCCGCCGGATTCGCCTCGGCAGCGCGGCCCCGCACTCGCGTCCTAATCTGAATTGTCTACGGTGACTGGGACGGCCGACGGTACAACATGTATGAAAAGCGGCCGTGCAGCCACGCCTCGCCCGCCGCATCGTCATGGCGGGTGTCGATCGATTCGCTGTGAACGTGTGCGTAATGGCCCCCGAGGCGAGCGATCTCCTGCGTCAGTCGGGTCTGGATATTGGCCATGAGCTCGGTGTAACAGCGATCCCACAGCTCATCTCGATGACTGATAGTCCCTGCCACACGACCGCTGGTCGCCTCAATTGTGTGTTCGGCCACCAACTCCGCATTCAAGGGCGGCAGCTCGCGGTGCCAGTAGACGATCTTGGCGTTGTCGTTCACGGATGCTCTTTCCGCGTCTGGGTCGGAGACGCTATCGATCGCAGCACGCCCACCCATGTCCACACGCCACAGACCGACTGACGAAGGTTCTCACGACGCGGGGTCAGCTTGTAGCCCACAGGCGGTGGGACCTCGGCGTGAATCTGACGCGTCACCAAGCTGTCACGTTCAAGCTGTCGCAAGGTCCTGGTCAGCATCTTCGGGTCTATCCGACCGCGCAACGTGGCTGTCGCGCGAGATTCTGGCGACCAAACATCGGAATCACTACGAGCGTGCCCACCGTCAGCAATGCTCCCATGGCGTTCGGGAGCTCCGCGGCGACTGGAGAAGCGATGAAGATGTCCAGGGCCGCATGGAAGAGTGCGACGGCGGCAATGGATCCCCCGCTCGAGTTGAACAGCCACGTCAACAGGATCGATCCAAGACAGAGTGACACGAACCATCCGATGGCTCCCACGAACCCGAGGTTCGAGAGTCCTGTGCTGAAAGCGAAGAGCGGTGCGTGCCAGGCCGCCCACCCGAGCGCGAGCACCAGCGACGCACGGAATGCGGAGGCACGAGACTGAAGCCGGGGCAGCGCGAACCCACGCCACCCGACCTCCTCGCCGAAGCCGTAAAAGATGATGTTCGCGACCCAATAGACCGTCCGCGGAAGCTCTGGGAACTCGGTGCTTCGCCCGACGTTCGACCATTCAATCTCGGCGCCGGAGAAAACGGCGATGCTGGCAGCGGCAAAGAAGAGACCGGCGGGTATCAGGATCGCGATGATGATCCACACGCCTCCGGAAATACAGCGCTTCGCGAGTCGAACCAGCGCAGGTTGTCCTTCCGTAAGAGAGGTCACGAGGATCGCAGAGACCATCGGGCCGAGACCGCCGGCGAGGTGGAGATGGCGAGACGGCACCGGACCGATCCAACCGACGCTTGCGAGAACCGCTGGAAGCCAGAACGCCCAGGAGACGGCGTACGCGAGGGCGAAAAACCACACGAGCGGGCGGGCGCGGACGGAACGTTCGAAGGCTCCCATCATCTGTCGGCCCCGCTGGTGGAGGTACGCGCGCTTCGACGTGACGTGCGGAAGGGCACGCCGCTATGCGTCTCGGACGCCGCCCGAAGACGCGCACGGATATGCTTCGCCCGCGTCTCGAGCGCTTTGCTGCCCGACCGGTCAAAATCGTCGAGGGCGCGCTTCACGACAGGAACGAGACCAGGGTCGTGTTCGGCGAACGTCGCCAGGCTGTCGAGCGCCCACGCCCGCACGAATTTCTGCCGGTGCTTGACATTCCGACGAAGGATCTCGATCACACGCTTCCGTTCGCGAGGCGTCCAGTCGAAGAGCGTTAGTGCCCGCACGATCTGAAGTCGGATCTCCCATTTGTCGCTGTCCGCGAGACCGCTGATGAACAGCTTCTTGTGTGGTTGAACCCAGTCGGAGTGCTCGTGGGCGATCTTCTCGAGCAGGTCAATCGCGCGCATCGACACCAGCCGGTCAGGATCGTCGGCGAGCGACGCAAGTTCGCCCACGCGCTCGGGTGCCGCGCGTACCAGCGCGAGCACACGCTTCGACTGCGCGATCGATCGCCGATCACCCCCTGAGAGCAGCCCCCTCAGCGCATTCGGTCCACGCAACGACCCGCTGCTCGGACCCGAGCGGGGCATCGCGGCCACCTGTGACCTGCGCGCAACGATTTCGCATTGGACACGTCGGAACGCCTCGGTCAATGGGAGGAGCCTCAACGCCACATCCTGCGTTCTGTCGCGCGTGGAAACAGAGCGTTCATCACGAGAAGCGCGTAAATCATCCGCGGGCGCAGCACAAGGCGCTTTTCGCGCTCCACTGCATCAACGATCGCGACTGCCGCATCGTCGGGTGTCAGTGTACGCAGCCAGTGTGCCGCCGCCGGAAGTCGATCCCAACTCCCCGGATTGTGTTCCCAAAAGGCACTGCTCACTTGAGCAAACGCCACGAGGCTGACGCCGATGCCCGAAGCGTGCACGTCGGCTCTCAGGGCCTCGTTGAAGCCCCTCATGGCCCACCGCGCCGAGATGTACCCGGCTGCGCTTGGCCAGACCAGAAATGCGCCTAGCGATGTGACATTCACGATGTGGCCCGTACCGCGCTGACGCATCCCCTGCAACAGCTCACGGGTGAGGTTGAAGGCGGCCAGAAACGGGACTGCCACTATTGCAGAAAGCTCCTCCGGGGTCGTGTCAACGATGGGCAACCACCGGCCGGCGCCCGCGTTGTTGATCAAGATGTCGGGAACACCGTGCCGCTCCTGCACGAGGCGAGCGACGCGACTCACCTCCTGTGCGTCTGCGAGGTCGGCGGCGAGCGTCTCGGCCTGACCGCCCGCTGCCTGAATGCTCGCCGCGACCGCGGCGAGTCGCTCCACGTTTCTGGCCACCAAAATGACTGACGCTCCGCGTGCGGCCAGAATCCGCGCCGTTGCGGCGCCGATACCACTTGAAGCCCCTGTGATCAGAACAAGCTTGCCCTTGACCTTCATGGATGCCCGTGCTGCAGAAATCGAAAATCTATTGCCTTCAGGAATCTGCCGACCTCACAACGGAAGAACATGGCGATGCGGTTCCGTCTCAGTCCGAGCGCAGGGTGACGACTCGGACGACGCCCTGACGCGCCGCGAGGACGGCGTCCGCCACGATCCAGTCGATGCGGTCGGCGAGAGCCGCGTCTGCGGCAAGCACACGGAGAACCTGGATTGGCTCAATATTCAACCGCCCATAGATGTCATTGTGGACCTCGAGGTACACCTCGCCGTCCACCTCGGTGAGCAGAATTGGCTCGTAGATGAGCCGTCCCTGTACCCCCACATCCACCAGCGTGAACAGGCGCCGGATGTCGGCACTGCTCAGACGTATGCATCCGTGCGTGACGGCGTTGTAGATACTCGCTGGCGCCGTCGTGCCATGGATGCCGATCCCTGAGACGCTCAGGCCAATCCAGAAGGCGCCGAGCGGATTGTCTGGCCCTGGCGGGACGACGGGAGGCTGCGTGCGTCCGCGCCGAGCGCTCTCTCTCAGGATGGATGCCGGGACGTGCCACGTCGGATCCTGCTTCTTGGTGATGACGGTGAAGGGCGCTGTGGGCGTTTGCCAGTCGGGCCGGCCGACGGCTACCGGAGATGCATCGAGGTGCCCCTGGTCGTCGGAGAAAAACAGCATGCGCTGCGGGATGTTGATCACGACGCCGCCGGCCGATGCTTCCTCGGGAACGATGTGACGGTTATCAATCCGAATCCGCTGACCGACGGCCAGCGGCGCGCGCGGGTCCAGGTGATTCTCCGCGGCTAGCGTCGCGGCGTCGACGCCGAACGTGGATCCAATGCGAGAGAGACTTTCGTTGCGGATTACGGTGTGGACGGTGATCCCTCCACTCAAACGACCTGTGTGGGCGCGGCCGCCGCGGGCGTCCGCTGAAACCAACGACACCGTCACAAGTGCTGCCAGCAGGACGTGCGGTGTGCGCATCATGGCCGCCCTCCAGGGCCCGCGGCAACCAGCGTCCGATGACCTACGCGGGCATCGTCATCTCCGACGACGCTATCTTCGACGCCGACATCTGCTCGGGGTGCGATCGCAACCCGAACTTCTCGATCCGGTATCTGACCTGGTCGCGATTGATGTGAAGCAACTGGCCGGCGTGAGTCTGGTTCCAGCCCGAGCGCTCGAGCGCCTGCACCAGCAGTTGACGTTCGACCTCTTCGAGGTTCACGCCGGACGGCGGGAGACGGAACAGCGAGTGTGCCGATCCGGAACGCGTCAGCGTCGGAAAATCCTGAGGTGTCAGCCACTCACGATCGACGAGGAGCATCGCGCGTTCGATGGCGTTCCGCAGCTCACGGATGTTGCCCGGCCACTGGAAATGCTCGACAAGTGCCGCGGCCTCCTCGTTCAGACCGCGCACTTTCTTCCGGAACTCGCGGTTGAAGCGGTCGATGTAGTACTGCGCCAACAGCAGAACGTCACCCTGGCGTTCACGCAGCGGAGGCAGAGACACCGGCATCACGTGCAGCCGGTAGAACAGGTCTTCGCGGAACTTGCCTGCCTTCACTTCCTGCTCGAGATCGCGATTCGTCGCAGCGATGACACGGACGTCAACGCGAACATCCGCCAGGCCTCCGACGCGCTTGAATGTCTTCTCCTCGAGAAATCGCAACAGCTTCGACTGCAGTCCAGCGCTGATTTCTCCGATCTCGTCGAGGAACACAGTGCCGCCGTCCGCCGTCTCAAACAGCCCGCGCTTCTGCTGCCGGGCGTCCGTGAACGCTCCCCGCTCGTGCCCGAACAGCTCACTTTCCAGCAGCTGCTCCGGTAGCGCTGAGCAGGTGATGTTGACGAAGGGTTTGGCGGCGCGGGCGCTGTTGTAGTGAATCGCCTTCGCGGCGAGGTCCTTGCCGGTCCCGGTTTCGCCAGTCAGGAGCACGGTTGAGGCGGGGCTCGCCGCCACCCGCGCGAGGAGCGACTTGATTTCCACCATCGCGCGTGAGGTACCGACGATGGCGTCGAATCCGAAGTCGCGTCCGGCACTGGTGCGCAGCACCCGGACCTCCAGGCGGAGACGGAATGTCTCGAGCGCCTTTTCCACCGTCATCGCCACGTCGTCGAGATTGAATGGCTTGTCGATGTAATGCCACGCGCCGAGCTTCATCGCCTGGACGGCATTCTCTACGGTGGAGAAGGCGGTCATGAGGATGACGAGCGTCTCTGGCGCCACCTCCTTGATGCGGCGCAGCACCATCAGGCCGTCCCCATCAGGGAGCTTGTAGTCCAGCAGCACGACGGCGGCGCCCATGCCGATCTTGTCGATCGCCTCGGCGGCCGTCCGTGCCTCGAGGATGTTGTAACCCTCGCGCGCAAAGCGTTCTCGAAGCGACCATCGCACCAGGTCCTCGTCGTCCACGATGAGCAGCGTTGCGGTGTTCATAAAACCTCGATGAGAAATAGTTCGCGCGGGTGCGAATCTTTCCGCGTAAAGTCCCCGTTCTCAAGGGGCTGCAGGCCTAGTGAGCAACAACCACGCCGACTCGCTGTGGCAGGCGTTCGGCCCTGATTCCGGGGACTTGGATGGCGTATGCGATCGGCTCAGCTCAGGTTCTATGTGCTCTGGGCCTGATGCTGTGATGCCTGGAATCAAAGAGCGGGCGGAGCGCACCGCGGAAGGTCAGGTGAGCGGGCGCTACTGAAGACCGGGCGGACGTGGTCCGTGCGTGCGGACGATGTCTTCGAGGTCGTGCATATTGAACGGCTTGCTGAGGACCTTGCACGCGCCAAGCTGCAGGGCGCCCGCAGTGACTTCTGGAGTGCCGAACGCGGTCATCATCACGAGCGCGCTCGCGGGCGCCAGTCGGCGGATCTTGGCGAGCACTCCCAGGTCGTTTGAATCCGGCAACCGGAAATCCAGCAGGACGACATCCGGATCCGGGGTCTCCTCCAGGGCCGCGAGTGCAGAAGCGGCATCCGGCGCCTCCGTCACCTCATGGCCGGCGGCCCCAAGCGTTTCTGCGATCGACCACCGAATCAGGAACTCGTCATCTACAACAAGAACACGCAATGAAGTGCTCCCCAGACCATGCGAAATAAGTCGCGGCCGTGCGGAATATCCCGCGGAGGCCGCTTCGCGCCAGCGGCGGCGCGCTGTTTCATTGAGGGTTTCGGCGACCCGTCAACTCCTGGGGGAGTCTTGTTCAAGATCCGCGCCGGGTGTCACTCGTTCATCGGCAATTGAACGGTCACCGTTGTTCCGCCTCCGGGCGGACAGCGCACGTCGATGGTGCCTCGATGCGCTTCGATCAGCCGCCTGGCGGTCGACAGGCCGAGGCCGCTGCCGCGTGACTTCGTCGTGAAGAACGGCGTAAAGATCTTCTCGAGAATCTCGGGAGGAATACCGGGGCCGTTGTCGCTGAACGCGATGTGGCAGGCGCTTTCGGACACGTCCACCGAGACCTTGATGTTGCCCTGCCCGCCCATGGCGTGAGCCGCGTTCACGAGCAGGTTGAGAAAAACGATCTGGAGCAGTCCAGGGTCTGCCAGAATCGACGGCCCTGTTCCCTCAATTTCCACGCTCACGGCATTGAGCGAGGGATCCTCTCTGAGCAGCTCCGCCGTCGACGTCACCAGCGATCGAATCTCGACCAGCGACGGCTTCGGCTGCGGCGGCCGTGCGAAGAGCAGCAGGTCTTTCATCAGCTCGTTCAGCGAATCGATACGGCTGACGATCTCCTTCATGACGCCCGCATCCTTGCTGTCACCCGGCAGGCGGCCACCGATGACCTCAATCGCACCCCGAACCGCGGCGAGCGGATTCTTCACCTCGTGCGCAATTACCGCGGCCATCTCACCGAGTCTCGCAAGCGCCGTCTGTTCGCGAAGCTGTGTCTCGATGGCCACGCGCACACTCAGGTCGTGAAGAATGCCCGTGAACTTACGCTCTCCAGCGAGCACCGCTTCCCCCACCGACAGATGCAGCGGAAACGTCGAGCCGTCCCGCCGTCGGCCCGTCACCTCCCGGCCCAGGCCGATGATCTTGTGAACGCCCGTCGCCAGATATCGCTCGAGGTATCCATCGTGCTCTTCATGGTAGGGCGACGGCATGAGCATGCTGACGTTGCGGCCCACCACATCCTGTTCGCTGTAGCCGAACAGGCGTTCCGCGGCGGGATTGAACGCCTCGATATGGCCTTTCGCATCGATGACGATAATCGCGTCGACGGCGGATTCAACGACCGCCCGCCAGCGCGCTTCGCTCGCGCGCAGTCGTTCTTCCAGGCGCACACGATCGGAGAGATCGTGGAGGATGCCGGTGAACCTTCGCTCGCCGGCGACGTCCATCTCGCCGACCGACAAATGGAGCGGAAACGTGCTGCCGTCGCGGCGCAGTCCCGTCACCTCGCGCCCGATCCCGATGATTGTCTTGACGTGGGTCTCGACGTACCGAGACAGATAGCCGTCGTGCTCCTCGTGATAGGGCAACGGCATCAACATCTTGACGTTGCGCCCCAGCACCTCCGCTTCCGGGTAGCCGAACAACCGCTCGGCGGCGGGATTGAAGGACTCGATCCTGCCGCGCTGGTCGATGACGATGATGCCGTCGACGGCCGATTCGACGACCGACCGCCATCGGATCTCGCTGCTCCTCTGCGCGAGCTCGCCCAGTTTCCGCGCGCTGATGTCGCGCGTAACCTTGGTGGCGCCGACGACGATCCCGCCCGTATCCACAATGGGCGACATCGTGATCGACACATTCACGAGACCGCCGTATTTCGTCCGGCGGGCCGTTTCGAGCTCCTTGACGCCTTCGCCGGCTCTGAGGCGCGCGAACATGGCGAAGAATTCGCTGCGGTGGCTATCGGGGACGAGAATCGAAATGGGCCGGCCATACATGTCCGACGCGTCGTAGCCGTACAAACGCGACGCGCCGCCGTTCCACGTCAAGACGATGCCGTCGATGTCGGTGACAACGATGGCATCGTCCGAGGATTCGACGACGGCGGCGAGAATGCGTGCGGCCTCGTCCTCCGGCTTGAAGGCAGACCGTTCGGACATTGTGGGATTCGAGCAGCTCAGTATACGGCTGGCCGGGTCGGTAGAAATCCGCACCTCATAAGCGCGTGAATCACTTCCCAGCTTGACCGGCGGCAGCGGGGACAAGACTGGCGACGGCGACCAGTATCCATTCACGCGCGTCCAGCGGTTCGACATGAAGCACCTGCGCAAGCGGATCGAACACAACCGTGGACAACTGTGCAAGGAAGACGATTCGGGAGGTGGTCGCGGATGACCGTCGCACGGCGTGGTTCCAGTCGGGCAAGCGCCTCGATCGCCCGCCGGGCGCGCATTTCCATCGTGAACCCCAGGCCGACGTTCAGCACGAGAACGGCCGCAATCGCGACCGCTTCGGTCGGATCAGCGGTCATCGCGGCGACGCCGGCCGCGATCACCAACAGTGCAACGACGACGCTGCGAAATTGCGCGACAAGCAGTCGCAACGCGGATTCTGGAGGCCTGGCTGGAATGGCATTCAGTCCCGCTGTCCGTAGCCGCTCCGCCGCGTCACGCGACGAGAGCCCGCCGTCGGTCGCGTGGAGTGCGCCGAGAACCTAGGGGCGCTACGCGCATGCCATGGGATCGTCACCGCACGCGCGGCGAGCGGCCGCGTCGCCATCGGGCCGCGGCGGTCACGGAGCGTGGGTGCCATGCGAATCGAATGGATACTCGTTCGAAATGCCTGCGACCAGGGGCAGCATGCCGAGCATCATCAGGCACAGCCCAAGCAAGGTGACTTGGACGGCGCCGTACCAGATCAGCGCGCCGCCGCCGACAACCTGCAGCACGCGTCCCGGTCTCGATTGCATGAACCCGATGACTCCCATGTCGCACCTACTCCCAGCCTGTGCAAGCCCACAGCCACGGGCTGGGCGCGGACCGTGAGTCGCTGCCAGCGGTTCGCGGCTCGACGCCAGCGAACTGTTTCGCCGAGCCGCGAAAAATGCCGCGCACGTGACGGGCTGCACCGAACCGAATCCGGCAGCTGTTTCGACTTCCCTACACGTATCGGTGGCACGTCTTTCGCCCTCACGCTCGGTGGAGGTCGTGTATGGCTACGGCAACACTGAAGGGTTCTGACGTGCGGACGCGCGAGGCCGTGATGCGGCAGCTCGAAGCAGATCCGCGGGTCGACGCCAGCGAGGTCGGGGTAAGCGCCACCGATGGCGCGGTACTGCTGTCGGGGTTCATCGATACCTACGAGGGGAAGCTTGCTGCCGAGCGCGCCGCCAAGCGGGTCCGCGGAGTGCGCGCCGTCGCCAACGACCTGCAGGTCAAGCTGCGGCTCGCACGCACCGACGACGACATCGCGCGCGACGCGGCCCGGGCGCTCCAGCTTCGCGCCGCCATCCCGGACAAAGTTCAGGCGGCGGTGCACCAGGGGCACATCACGTTGACGGGCACGGTCTCGTGGCTGTTCCAGCGCGACTTGGCAGAAGAAATGGTCCGGTATCTTTCGGGAGTCGTCGAAGTTGTCAACCGGATCGAGGTGATGTCGGGATCCACTCCGCGCGACATCCGGAAACGGATTGCCGAAACCCTGCACCGGATGGCCGATGTCGACGCCCGGCATATTGACGTCCAGATCAATGGATCGGTTGTCACGCTGCACGGCGAGGTCTCTTCCTGGGCAGAACTTGACGCAGCGGGGATCGCGGCGGCGATCGCGCCCGGCGTCACCAAGGTCGACAATCACATCAAGGTCAAACCGCGGCCGCTTAATTAGGGATGGAGACATTCAAGGAGCCTGCGATGAAAATCGAACAAATCATGACGCCGTCACCCGCCACCTGCGGACCGACGGACAATCTGGGGCAGGTCGTTGAACACATGTGGGACGCCGACTGCGGCATCGTCCCCGTCGTCGACGACGGGGGTCACCTGCTGGGCGTGATCACGGATCGCGATATCTGTATTGCCACAGGAACCCGGGATCTCGCACCCGCGCAAATACGCGCCGTGGACATGGTGAGGGGATCGGTGGTGGCGTGCCGTCCCGACGACGATCTGCAGACCGCGCTGGCGCTGATGAAACAGCATCGCCTGCGTCGCCTGCCGGTCACAACCGAGGAGGGCATCCTGCACGGCATCGTATCGCTCAATGACATCGCGCTGATCGCCGGCCGCAAGGAGACGGTCAGCGCAACGGAGGTGCTGGCGACGATGAAAGCGATCTGCGCGCACCCCCTCCCCGCCGCCAGTCACGCCGCATAACCGCCGATTACGCCAACGCGGGAGCTAGGGGATGGGTCGCAGCCGACGACCCGGCTGCGGTCTCCTCTTCATGGAGAAGGTCGTAACGGACTCGGATGGCATTCACCATCTCGGGAATCGTCTCGGGAGATTTGAGCTCGCGGTGTCGCACCTCCAGCGCTCGTAATTCTGACGCCAGCGGATGATCGCCGAAGACTTCGCGAATCCATCGTGAGAAGTCGTTGCGAACAATGTACGGGACGAGCGCGGAGGGCGCAGCGTGCTCCAGCTCGGCAACGAACTCCCGCAGTGTCCGCGCGCGCACGGTGCGGTCGGGCTCGACGAACACGAAAGCCCGTCGATCGCTGACCGGCACGTCCACGTACTTCTCCCGGTGACGAACATGCGGTGTCAGCCGACGGGCCATCGTGAACGGCTTCAGAGCGCCGGTGGCTTCGGCGGTGCTCGGAAGCGCCATCGCCTGCGCCTCCCCGAGATGCGCCAGCGCGGACCATGCGACGCGGTCAACGCGTGAATGACGCGAGCAGCATCGATGAAGCGCGTCGATCTCCGCCGGGTTCGACTCGCACGTGACGATCATCACTTCGGTCGCGGCGAGCAGGTCGGATGGCAGCCGCGACGCACAGTAGGTCACGACGATGTAGCCGTTGGACTCGAAATCGAGAAGCGCGGAGGCATCGGCGTCGTGGAGGAAATAGTGCGCCTCGTCGAGCAGAATCCTGTGCGGGAGACCGGTGCGTCTCCGCATTGTGTTCAGCGCCGGCAGCACGGATCGGATGTACCCGATCTTTTCGTCCTGCGGGACATGCGACAGATCGATCACGAGACTCCGATCGGGATAACGCAGCGCTCGCAACAACTCGCGGGGCGTCGGCGGCGGATCGTCGCCGCCAAGGACCGAGACTCCAGGCAGCGCTTCGAGCGATCGATAGTCGCCCTCGGGGTCGATGACGCACATGCAGTAGCCGTGCAGAATGAGCTGCTCGCAGAGCAGGCCCGCCATCCAGGACTTACCCGACCTGGCATCACCAGTGATGAGCACGTTCCGACCGCGTACCGCCAGCGAGAATTCGTGTCCGTCCTCGGTATGGCCCAGCAGCAACTGCCGTCTGGCACGGGCTGGCACGGGCAGACGCGCGGTGCGGGCCAGTTGGCTGAGGTATTCCGCGACTGCGGAGGGGCCTTCGCCTCTCACGATGTCATCTGCCGCCGCGCGCAACGAGGCGCTTCCCCACTCGACCGCCACGCCCACCTCCACAAACCGCAATAGCTCATGGTCGTTTTCCGCGTCGCCGATCGCCAAGGCGTTGTGAGCGGACAGCCGGAGCATGTCGAGCGCCGTATGCAGTCCCGTCGCCTTGCTGACCGCCTGGGGTACCGTCATGACCCGGCTGCGGTTGAATGCGAGGGCCAGTGGAAGCTCGAGGGCCTGGATTGCGCCAAGCATGCGAACCGCGTCGCTCGCCGCAGCATCAACAATGCACGTGCCGACGCGGTGCGGGATGCCTCGGCGTTGCAGCGCCGCGACGAATGATTCCGGAATTCGTGGCGCCAACTCCGTTGTGTGACCGCTGTCCGGAAAATGCACGATGGCGCCGTTCTCGGCAACGACGCCGTCCACGAAGTGCAGACTGCCGGCGACCCGGCGCAGATCGTCGAGGATGCGCCCGGTCACGAGCAGCACGAGAATGCCGCGCGACCGCACCTCGGCGATGGCCGAGCGCACCTCGGCGTCAACGCGATCGTTGTGTGCGATCGTGCCGTCGTAGTCGAGGGCGACCGCTGTCAGCTTCATGCCAACACTCCCTGGCCTTTGGCAACTGTCAATTGATCGCGATGGCTGTTACCGTCCGTCGAGCCATCGTTGAACCTCACAGGGGCCCGCGGACCGTCAGCACGGGACACTGGGCGCCGCGTATCACGCTGGACGTATTCGAGCCGAAGACCCATCGATCCATCGCGCCGTGGCCCGATACGCCCATGACGATCAGGTCTGCATGGCGGTCGGCTGCCGCCGCGAGGATCTGGCGATGAGCCTTCCCGTCGAGCACGATCGTTTCCACAGTGCAAAACGACCGTTGATCATTCGGAATCAGCTCGCGTAACCGTTTGAGCACGTCGGCTTCGGCTACGGCCCGCACCTGCATCACGTCAATGCCCTCGCGCGTCGGCATCTCATGCAGTTCGGGCGGAAGCTCGAGCACATGGAGCAGGGTCAGCCATCCATCCGATTCCTCAGCCAGCGAGAACGCGTACTCGAGCGCCTTGACCGAGTATCCCGAGAAATCAACCGGGCACACGATGCGTTTGAACCGCACGTTGTCGGACGGAACCGCATCATGGGAAGGGACGACCATCACCGGACAAGTGGCCTTGCGAACCACCTTCTCGGCAATCGAACCGAGGAGCATTCTCTCGAACCCCGAGCGGCCATGGCTGCCGATGACGAGGAGGTCGGCATCAAGAGCCTCAATCTGCGCGAGTATCTCCTTCTCGATGCTCGGTGCGTCCGCTACGATCGTCGTGACGTGCGCGTCATGCGTCGCGCGCGCGCAGAATTGCCTGAGCTCGGCATCGAGGGCGCTCCTGTCGCCCCCCGACAGGACGACCCGAGGAGACCCGTATTGCTGCAAGGACGGGATGATGTCGACCGCCGGCACATTTGCGTAGACATAGAGGACCGTCAGACGTGCCTCGTACCATCGCGCGAGCGCCGCGGCGTAGGCGAGCGCGCGTGACGAGAACTCCGAGAAGTCGATGGGACACAGCACGTGCTTGACATCGATCATGGAGAGAACCTCGCTTCTGCTATGCCTTCAGCAACAGGCATACCGGAATCACACACACGAAGCACGCGACACCTGCGAGGCATGACGGTGCCCCTCCAGGATCCGGCGCGGGACAGGCGCGGAATACTTCGCGGCAGTGGGCAGGAGTTCACGCTGCAGCGCGCGGTCTCCGCTCAAACACCTCTTCGAGAGGATGATCGTGCGGTGGCACGGCTCTTGGTCGTCTCCGATTCGGACAAGGAGCCACTATGGCTATGGATCTGACCACCACGAATGTCCTGCTGGGCATCCTGGCCACCGTCAGCGTCCTCGAGACGCTTGCGGTCGTCGCACTGTTCATCGGCGGGTACCTGCTGTTTCGCCGGATGATGACGCTGATTGAGGGAATCGAGAAGCGCCAGGTCGCTCCCGCCGCGGCGCGGGTCAACGACATCCTGGACGATGTGAAGAGCGTGACCGGTGTCGCGAAGAGTGCGGCGGAACGCGCCGATCGCATGGCCGGATGGTGGCGCGGATCCCGAGGCGCCTGACCCGTTATCGACTTATTCCGCTCGCAGCGCGTCGACCGGATCGAGCCGGGTCGCCCGCAGCGCCGGAAGCACGCCGCTCGCGAGACCGACCACGAGACTCGTGATGAGCGCCGCAAGCACGTATGCGATCGGGGTCGAAAACGGCAGTCCGGGAAACAGAAGCCCGATGACCGTTGCGATTCCGAAACCACCCGCGACACCCACCGCACCGCCGGTCACCGAGAGCATCAAGGCCTCGACGAGGAAGATCAGAAGAACCTGTGATGGCGTGGCGCCAATCGCCTTCAACAATCCGATCTCTCCCGTGCGCTCGCCAACGGAAATCCACATGATGGTCAGTACGCCGATCGCGCCGACAATCAGTGAGATCGCGCCGATGCTACTCACCGCCCAGCTCACGATACCGAGAATGCGATCGGCGGTGGCGAGCATCTCCGTCTGCGTCAGGATCGTGAAGTCTTCCTCCCCGTCGTGACGGTGCTTCAGCAGTCGGCGGATGTCTTCGACGACAACGGACGATTCGGCCGCGCGGCTGAACAGTACGTCGATCTCGAGAAGCTCGTCCTGGTTGAACAGCTGCTGCGCGACGCTGACCGGCACGTAAGCCGCGTCGTCGATGTCGAAGCCGAGCAGCTGTCCCTTCGGCGCCATCACGCCGATCACCTGGAACCGACGGCCGCCGATCCGAACGCGCGCGCCCAGGGGATTTGCGTCGCCGAAGAGCTCGCGCGCGAGCGTTGGGCCGAGCACGGCAACCGGTGCGCCGCGGCGCGGATCGCCGGATGGGAGGAAGCGTCCCTGCGCAATATCAAACTTCCAGACTGC
>Ga0105347_1000244_pt1 | contig 26912 bp, 23 predicted proteins | sample EasRivMeERMLT890_FD_89677 | JGI IMG/M metagenome (GOLD analysis project Ga0105347, IMG submission 89677) | Soil microbial communities from meander-bound floodplain in the East River, Colorado, USA - East River MetaG ERMLT890 | ecosystem: Environmental > Terrestrial > Soil > Floodplain | place... | reverse complement strand
CAGTCCCACCCCTCTCGAAGCCTGAGGGTAGACCGTTTCGATTGTCACGGGATTTCTGCGACACTACACGGGGGCCTCTTTCCTAAGGGCTCCACTCATGTTGAATTGCCGCTGGTAATCGGATAATTTCAAAATTCCTAGTGAAGCCCTGGCAGCTCCCAAAACTTAGAGCCATGGCTTTCAAAAGCGGCGGGGTCGCTGGTTGCAGGCGAAAAAACATGTCGTGAAAGGAAGAAGAATCGACTCATGAGTAAACCATCAGGTACCCTACCTTCGAATACTACGATTCAAGAATGGGTCAAAGACGTCGCCGCGCTGTGCCAGCCCGACAACATTTTTTGGTGCGACGGATCGGAGGAGGAAAAGGAAGAGCTGACCCAAATTGCCTTTAGATGTGGCGATCTCATCCCGTTGAATCAAGAAAAGCTACCCGGTTGTTATTTGCATCGGAGCGCGATCAACGATGTCGCGCGCACGGAGAATTTGACTTTTGTCTGCACGCCCCAGCAGGAGGATGCCGGCCCCAATAATAATTGGATGGCGCCGGCCGAATCCTACGACAAGCTATCGAAAATTTATGCCGGCTCCATGCGCGGACGCACGTTGTATGTTATTCCATTTCTCATGGGCGCGCCGGGCTCATCGTTCAGCAAAGTCGGGATTCAAGTGACCGACAGCGTCTACGTGGTGCTCAACATGCGTATCATGACGCGCATGGGTAAGGTCGCGCTCGATCATCTCGGCGACTCCGACGACTTTACACGTTGTCTGCATTCCAAGGCTGACCTTGATATCGAGCGCCGGTTCATTTGTCATTACCCTCAAGATAATGCCATCTGGAGCGTTGGCTCGGGCTACGGCGGCAACGCGTTGTTGGCGAAAAAATGCTTGGCTCTGCGTATTGCCAGCAAGCTCGGTCAACAAGAAGGCTGGCTGGCCGAGCATATGCTCATCGTCGGAGTTGAAAGTCCCGACGGAGAGATCACCTATATTTGCGGCGCTTTTCCAAGTGCCTGCGGCAAGACTAATCTCGCGATGTTGGTGCCGCCAGCGAGCATGAAGGGGTGGAAGATCCATACCATCGGCGATGATATTTCCTGGCTGCGCGTCGGTCAGGATGGCAGGCTTTGGGCGGTCAATCCGGAGGCCGGTTGTTTCGGGGTCGCCCCGGGCACCGGGTCGAAAACGAACCGCAACGCCATGAGGACGATCACGAGAGACACTATTTTCACCAACGTGGCGCTCAGACCCGACGGAACCGTCTGGTGGGAAGGACACGACGATCCCGTGCCCAACAACGCTCAGGATTGGCGCGGCAAGCCGTGGGATCCCGAAGGCGGCCACCCGGCGGCGCACCCTAACGCCCGCTTTACGGTCTCCATCAAACAATGCCCCAGCTATTCTTCGGAGTGGGAAAAGCCCGAAGGTGTGCCGATCAGCGCGATTCTTTTTGGTGCGCGCCGGCAAAAGTTGATTCCGCTCGTCTATCAATCCTTCGACTGGCAACACGGCACATTTTTGGGCGCGACATTGGCCTCCGAAACGACCGCCGCAGCAACCGGTGCCGTGGGCGTGGTGCGGCGAGATCCAATGGCGATGCTGCCGTTCTGCGGCTACAACATGGGTGATTATTGGGGCCATTGGTTATCGATGGTCAAGCGAGTGACCCATCCGCCGAAGATTTTTCGCGTCAACTGGTTTCAGCGCGACGAGCGCGGGCGTTTTCTCTGGCCCGGCTTTGGCGAAAACCTGAGGGTATTGCGCTGGATCATCGAGCGCTCCAAGGGTGGCGGCTCAGCGAATGAGACGCCCATCGGTTATGTGCCCAAGGTGTCCAGCTTGAGCGGCGAAGGACTCAAGATTTCCAAATCCGATCTCGATCAGCTAATTGCGGTTGACTGCGAGGCGTGGAAGAACAATCTTAAGAGCCAGAGCGATTTCTTCGACACCTTCGGCGACCACCTGCCCGCGGGCATAAAGGAAGAACACGGTTTGCTTGCCAATCGACTCAAGGGATGAAATAGCGGAGGTGTCATCATGGCCAGAGGCCATCACGATGTTGGCGGTCTTTCGGGCGCGGGGCAGATCGATCAGTCTGAACACCAACTTTCTGACTGGGAAATCCTTGCCGACGCGGTCAATCAAGCGCTCGGCGCCCGCGGCATCAAACGCACCGACGAGATGCGCCGCGCCCGCGAAGAGATGGATTCGAAGACGTATCACGATATGACGTACTATGAACGTTGGATCGCAAGCATCGAAACCATCCTCATTGAAAAAAACATTCTTACCAAGGATGAGATCGACCGGCGCCTTGCGGAGTTTGAAAAGGAATGGGGCGAGCCGTGAATTCCGAGGCCGGCAGGTTCAAACCCGGAGACCGCGTTACTGTGAGACGCGAGGACCGGGCGGGCCACATACGGACGCCCTGGTACATTCGCGGTAAGACCGGGCGGATTGAAAGAGTTTACGGCGCGTTTCTCAACCCTGAATCGCTCGCCTACGGCCGCGACGGCTTGCCAAAGCGGACCCTTTATCTGGTAGCTTTTAGCCAAGGCGATGTCTGGGAAAGGTACTTGGGCTCCGAGGATAAGCTGCTCGTCGATATCTACGAACATTGGCTGGATCCGGCCACGTGAGGAGAATCATCTCATGAGCGACAGTCATGACAACGGCCAAACGTCCCAAGACCACGGTCACGAGCACCCGAAGCACGAGCTGAGCTTCTATGCGAAGCGCATTTATGCGATTCGCGACCTCTTGCTTGAAAAGGGCATCATCACAGAGAAAGATATTCAGTGCCAAATCGAATACCAGGAGGCACGCTCCCCAGCCAACGGTGCCAAGCTGGTGGCTCGTGCCTGGGTCGATGCGGCTTTCAAGAGGCGCCTGCTTGCCGATCCCAAGGCCGCTTGTGCGGAGATGGAGATCGATGCCACGAGCATCAACGAGTTTGTAGTTTTGGAGAATACTGAAAAGGTGCGCCACATGGTGGTTTGTACCTTGTGCTCCTGCTATCCCCGGCCGATTTTGGGCCGACCGCCCGATTGGTACAAGAGCTTCAACTATCGGCAAAGGGCGGTGAATGATCCGCGTGCGGTAATGCGGGAGTTCGGCCTTACACTGCCCGACGACGTGGAAGTGAGGGTGCATGACAGTACTGCCGATATCCGTTATCTCGTTCTCCCCGTGAGGCCGAAGGGTACTGAGGGACTGAGTGAGACAGTGCTCGCCACCTTCGTGACCCGTGACAGCATGATCGGCGTTATGGACGCGTTGCCTTCAGCGCCGCCAGTCTAGGAACGCTGTCCGCGCCAATTTTCTGCTGTCCGTGAGGTCAAAGGGAATACCTCATTCTTGCCGGTTCATTTTTGACAGTTCGTTAGACCCACCCTATAATTAGCTATCCGTCTGCTTTGATCCGTGGCACTGCGGCGCGGTTTAGGCATCCTGGGGGGCCATAATCTAGTGCGTGCTCTAAGTTACTCCGAGATCCTTCGTGTTATTGGACAAGATTTAGAAATGCGGGGCATCAAGGCTTTTGATATACGCTACGAAGGGGAAAAGATTCTCGCTCAGTGCGGCTATCAAGTCCCCCCCGCCGCAACGCCGGTAACGCTCCATTACACTCCCAGGGATATCGAGGAGTTGAAACCGCAGGGCCTGGAAAAGAGAGGACAGTCTCTGGAAGGTGGAGATTTTTTTACTCTTTCTCAGACCTTGAGAGCCGTGGGTGGATATGTCGATCAGAAAAAGGCCCGTTTGGTCCGTCTTTCCAACAACGATTGCCCAAAAGCCGACGCCGTGTTTCGTATTGAATACGAAACACGGGAGCGCGAGCGGGTCGTGGAGGACCGTTCCGGGTCGGCAATCTACGACCTTTGTGTCAACATGTACAAGCGCAGGGGAAAACTAGCGAAGAACATTTGGCAACCCTGAGCGGCACAGACCTGCGTGCCTAGAGAGTCTTAAGAAAGTAAACATTGGACGATTCAATCGATTATTATTCCCTTCTGGGCGTGGAGCGTAGGGCCAGTGCAGAGGAAATCAAGCGCGCCTATCGGAAACTCGTGTTTCAATACCATCCCGATCGCAATCCGGACAATCAAGCGGCCGCCGAGAAACTGAAAAAAATCATGGCGGCTTATGATGTACTTTCGAACGAAGAAAGCCGAACCCGGTACGACAAGGCTAAGTGGCCGGGCAATGAAGAGGGCGCGGATGACAAAAAAACCTCCGGCAACGGGTCGCAGTTTTCTTATGAATTCAAGCGGTCCCTGGAGCCGGAACCACAGTGCCCCAAGTGCTCAGCGGTGGGCATGGATCATGTGATCTCGCGAAAAGCGGGCAGCGGTATGGCCCGGGGAAAGCAGTTCGTAACCAGTCCGTTCCAAGTTGTTTTCTGCGATCAGTGCGGGCACGTTTACGGCATCGCCGGGCACGCATCCTAGCAAACCTGCCGAAAAAGCCGCATATGCCGATTGCCCTGAGCATTGTCGAAGGGTGCGCTCAATCGCCTCGCTTCAGCTGGCTGATAGCGTATGGCTTATAGCTTATGGTCCCTTGGTTTCATCTATACGCCATGAGCTATCAGCCATATGCGAACTACGCGCGCCTCGCCTCTGAGTCTTTTTGAGCAGCCTGCAATCAGAATTTTTCAGCAACCTGCTAATGCATGATCCCGCCGCCCTCGACGACGAGCAACTGTCCAGTCATGAAATCGCTATCGGGGCTCGCTAGAAAGAGCGCCGTGCCGACGATGTCGGCCGGTGTCTCGACGCGTTTGAAGCAGCGTTTGTCCACGCTCCCTTCCCGTCGCTTGAGCACATCCTCGGTCACGGACTCTTCGCTCATGGTTGAACCCGGGGTCATGCAATTGACGTTGATGCCCCACTGGCCGAGCTGCCTGGCCATTACGCGGGTAAGGGCAACCACTCCTCCCTTGGCGGTCGTGTAGTGGGGCATATCCCCCGAGCCGCTAAAGAAAGTTCCGGAAGCGATGTTGATGATTTTGCCGCTTCTCTGCTGTTTCATGATCGGAATGGCAGCCTTGCTGCAGATGAAAACACCCTTGAGATTCACTTCGAGAACCCGATCCCATTCGGCCAGCTCCAGTTCCTCCACAGGACCCTTCCAGAGTTTCTGCGTCACGTAGATCGCGGCGTTGTTGAGCAGGACGTCGATTCGTCCGAACCTCTGTAAAATTTCTTTCATTAGGCCTTCGACGTCGGCATAATTTGTGACGTTGGTGGTTCGAGCCCAGGCCGAAAAGCCGGCGTCCAAGAGCATTTTTGCGGTGGCCTCGCCGCCTGCGGCATCGACATCCGCGACGATCACCTGGGCTCCTTCTTCGGCGAACCTTCGCGCGTAGGCTTTGCCGATGCCGTGGGCCGCCCCCGTGATGACGGTTACTTTGTTTTGCAGTCTCATAGATCCTCCTGGGAGGGTGACCGTAGTCTGTCGGGACTCATTAACGGAACACTAATGGATTGTCGCTAGATGAACAGCGGTGATTTCCCTTCAAGCAAAACATTGAGATGCGCGGCCGGGAAGCGCAAGCCGACGAAGAACGATCCAAAAAGTCCGTAAACTGCGCTCGCTTCGTCGAAGCGCATTTCATAGACGAGCTTTTTGAAGACGAGCGGATCGTCGGCAAAAAGATCGACGCCCCACTCCCAGTCATCGAAGCCGATGGAGCCTGAGATGATCTGCGTCACTCGGCCGGCATAGTAGCGCCCGATCAAGCCATGCTCGCGCATCATTCTTTGCCGCTCCCGGATCGGTTCACCGTACCAGTTTTTGTTCTCGCCGCGGAACTTGTTCATCGGGTAAAAACAGAGATAACGCCGTTGCGGGATTTCCGGCCAGAGGCGCGGGGCTGCGCCCTGGCGCTGTTTGGCCAGCTCGGTCTCGACTTCCCGATTCCAATCGGCGGTTCCGGGCCTAAGAGCCTTGGCGGTCAATTCGCCGTACAGCTTCACCGATGCTTCGTAAAGACCAAGCTCCACGACGGAGAGATAGGAGGTGGTGGGTTCGAGGTATTCGTGAAATCGTGAATGCTCCACGCGCAACTCGGCGCTGTTGATCTCGTCCAAAGTTTTACGAAAGTGGACCACCATCAAGTCGCCCTTGTGGCCAAGCAGGGAAAACAGGCCGGTCGCCTCCTGTTTGTTTTCTGCCATGACCGTGAACATCGTGATTGCGCGCTCGATGATATGTTTTTGATCAGACGCGCCAAGGGCGCGCCAGGCCGACCAGCGCACGCGAAACATCTGGTGCAGGATATACGACCCATCCAATGTCAGAGGAACCGCCGGTAGGGAGTTCTCGGGCGATTGCTGATTTTCGTGATCCATAGTTTCCGAATATCTTAGCAGACTTGTTTGTCGGCGCCGTGCTTAACCGAGCTGCGGTGAACCGGTGGGGGCCGGCTGATCCGGTTTGACTCCGCGCATGCGATCGCGTAGCGCTTGAAAGCCGCGCTTCGCCAAACGCAACAGCTTCGGCGTTAGCCAAACGATCAGCGCAAGAAAACCTACGACGAGGATAAGCATGAGAAGCGGATGGTGGAAAATCATCCAGATACTGCCCAGTACCACGAGATCCTCAGTGACGCTGGCGAACCAGTTGCTGAAGGGTTCGGGACTGACGTTGAGGGCGAGACGGGTGGTGGTTTTGGCGCCGTGCGCGGCTAAAGCTACGGCTCCGCCTGCCAACAGTGCGGCCACTTCCAAAGGCGGATTCAGATCCCCCAGAGAACGCGCTGCAAGCATAGCCCCGGCTGGGACCCGGATGAACGTATGGATGACGTCCCACCCGTTGTCAACATAGGGGACTTTGTCGGCGAAAAATTCGATCAGGTACATGACACAGGCCACCGCAATCACCGCCGGATGGGTCAAAACTTCGAGATTGGCGGGAAGTTGAATCATCTGCATGCGTCCGGCGATACCGAGCGCACCCACGGTGGCGTACAGGTTGATGCCGGAGGTCCAAGCCGTGCCCATTGCCAAACTTAGCGCTTGCAGAGTGTCCATAGTGAGCCTCCTTTTGGGCTGGATTCCGCCTGTATTGCATTTAGTTTGACGCCGCCTAAAACCACATCGGAGTGGGTCGGTGAAATCTGCTTGAGGACCATGATCGAACTAGAGTTTCCATTTGTCCGCGATTTTGTCTTTGAACTCCTTCGAAAATGCATTGACAGCAGGAAATTGGTCCATCCATTTATAGGGCCGGCAGGCATCGATCAGGACTCGGTCCGATGTATAGCCCCGCGGCGAACGCTCCTCCGGAGGTAACGCAGGTTCGCAGACCGATGCCCAGACACCTTTTACAATGTCGAGTCCTTCCCGCACATGGCAACGGGTCGCGACGGCCCAGATCACATCCGCGGGGTTGGTGATATCGATATCGTCGTCGACAACAACGACAAATTTCCCACCGTAAGCACCAGCCCGCGCACCTGCCGCAACCAGCAAAGCTTGCTTGGAGTGGCCCGCGTAACGCTGATGAATCGCGATCACGGTAAAGGGCCCGGGCTGCCCGCCGTAGACAAAACCCCAGACGCCCTTCACATCGGGGATGCCCGCCTTCTCCAACTGTTCCCATAGTGTTGCCGCGCCGAGGGGGATCGGCAAGTAACTCGCCGGCGGCTTTAGCGGCGGCGCCCCCAGCATAATCGGGTCGTTCCTGTAATAGATACGTTTCACAACCATGACCGGTGTTTCGCCGACATTGGCCTCCGTGAAATAACCCGGCCACTCGCCGAAGGGCCCTTCCTTGGGCATCTCTTCGTCTTTCATCGGCGGCATCTCGCCTTCAAGAACGATCTCGGCATTGGCCGGAATCGGCAAACCGGTCACCGCCCCTCGAACCACCGGTATGGGCGACCCTTGGAGATAACCAGCGAACTCGAACTCGTTGACGTCGGGCGGCAAGGGCATCTGCGCGGCGAGAAAAACCGCCGGGCCCTGGCCCAAGGTAATCGCCACGGGCAATGGCTTGCCGGCATCTCTGGCGCGCTCGAAGGCAAGTCGTCCGTGCTTGCCCATGTTCATTTTAACCGAGACTTTGTTCTTGTCCTGTACCATGACCCGATAGGTGCCGATATTGATCTTGCCGCTTTCAGGATCTTTGGTGATGATGCCGCAACCGGTGCCGATGTAGGGTCCGCCGTCGAGATCGTGCCAACTCGGCGTGGGAAACTTGTAAAGATCGACCTCATCCTCTGCCATTTGATTCTCGAAGACCGGTCCGCCCTCGACTTGCTCCACCGGCACGGGTTTGTAAGCCGCCACTTTCTTTCTCCAGGCATAAAGGAAATCAACGCCGTTCTCTGCCGCGATGTTCAGGGCAGGGCCGGTGCGCTTGCACGTGCGAAATACGTTGGAGATGACCCGAAAGCCCGGCGGATAATTTTTGAACTTGCTGAACAAGAGCGCGGGACCTTCCTTTTCTGCCGCTCGCTCGGTGAGCGCGCCAACCTCCAAGTTGAGATCGACGTCTTCGAACCTACGCAACTCGCCCATTGCCTCAAGGGTTTCGATGTAACCTCGCATATCCGTAACGTCCGACATCTTGTCCTCCATTGCCGATCATCGATCATATGGTGGTGGGTCAGAGGTGTCAATATGAATGACGGAATGCGTCGGCAAAGCCGATCAACCGGGGCATTCTGGTTAGTTTTGGTTTTAGAATGGATGGAGATCTCAAGTCGCACAGCCCCCGCCATGGACTTCGCTTGCACTTTGGGTGTGCTTCCTTTACCTTGATTTACAATGGCGAAGGTTATTTCTTGCCTGCTGTTCCTGCTCACCATGCTAGCCATGCTACCCGAAACCGCTGCTGCGACCCAAGTCCAGGAATTTGTTCTCGACAACGGTCTTAAAGTTCTGTTGTTGGAAGACCATAAAAGCCCGGCGGTGACATTCCAGGTCTGGTATCGCGTCGGCTCGCGCAACGAAAAGGACGGCAAGAGCGGCCTGTCCCATTTTCTCGAGCACATGTTGTTTAAGGGTACGCAAAAGATGAAACCGGAAGAGTATTCACGCATCATCGCAAAGAATGGCGGGCGCTCTAACGCTTTCACGAGCTCCGACGTCACGGTCTACTTCGCCACCATGAGCCGAGACAAAATCGGGATCGAGATCGAACTGGAAGGCGACCGCATGGTCAATGCTCTGCTGGGCGAAACCTACTTCGAGCCCGAAAAGAAAGTCATTCAAGAGGAGCGCCGGCTAAGAACGGATGATAGTCCGGTTGCAGCACTGGGAGAGGTCGCCGGCGCGGTGGCTTACATGGTCCATCCGTACCGCAGGCCGGTGATCGGATGGATGGATGACATCGAAAACCTGACGCGCCAGGATCTGGTGGATTATTATAAGCTGTACTACGAACCCAATAACGCCTTTGTGGTGATGACCGGTGATTTTTCCACCCAAGAAATGCTGCCAAAGATCAAGGCGGCGTTCGGAAAAATACCGCGCGGCGCCGAGCCGCCAAAAGTGCGCGCCGAAGAGCCGCCGCAGACAGGCGAACGCCGGGTCACGTTGAAGAAAGAGGCCGAGCTCCCTTTTGTGTTGATGTACTACCATACGCCCAATTCAAAGAGCCGGGACAGCTACGCGTTGGATGTGCTGAGCGTGGTTCTGGCAGGGGGGCGGAGTTCGAGGTTGTACCACGATTTGGTCTATCAGAAGCGTTTGGCGAGGAACGTCGACGCAGATTATAACGGTCTATCCATTGATCCGTCCGTGTTCTCTGTGACCGCGCAACTGATGCCGGAAAAAGAGCCTGGCGAGGTCGAGCGCGAGATCGATGGCCTGCTGGAGAACGTGAAGTCGGAACTCGTCAGCGACCGCGAACTGCAGAAAGCAAAGAATCAGATCGAAGCTGCCTTTGTCTTTGGGCAAGACTCGATTTTCGGACAGGCCATGAAGATCGGCTATTACGAAGCGCTGGGGGACTGGCGTTTGATGGATAGTTACCTGGACGGTATTCGAAAGGTGACTCGTGAGGAGGTCCAGCGCGTCGCTCAGGAGTACTTGGACCGTGACCGTCGGACAGTCGGTGTTTTGGTTCCCATCAAAGAAAAGTCGCAATGAAGAGGTTTTCACTGAGCCTGGTTAATATCCTCTCGATTTATGCTCTGGCGGTGCCGTCGACGGCCGCCATGATTCCGCAGAGATCGGTGTTGGAAAACGGCATGATCCTGCTGACATCCGAGCAAAGAGCTTTGCCGATGGTCTCCATTGAGCTCTTGATCGATGCCGGCTCACGCCACGACGTGCCGAAGCAGGAGGGACTTGCCAATTTGACTGCCAGGCTTTTGACCTACGGCACCCAGCGCCGTACGGCGCTCGAAATCAGCGATGCGCTGGATTTTATCGGTGCCCGCCTGTCTTCGGGTTGCGGTGAGGATCTTGCTAACGTCGGCATGACGGTGCTTAAGAAAGATCTCGGGACAGGGCTGGAACTTTTGGCCGAGGTTTTGACGACATCGACTTTTCCGCAAGGTGAGATCGAGCGGCAGAAACAGTCGATCCTCGCGGCCATCCGGGCAAGGGAGGAGAGTCCCGGTGATATCGCGCAGAGGAGATTGGCTGCGGCGCTTTATCCGCAGAGTCCCTATGGGCGACCCGTGGAAGGCGATGAAGCCTCGGTCAAGGGACTCGAGCAAAAGAGCTTGAAAGCATTTTATGAGCGCTATTACCGTCCCAACCGGACTATTTTGTCTGTGGTGGGTGATGTCTCGCACCAGGAAATTGCCCAGGCGCTGAACCAAGCCTTCCGTTCCTGGCCTAAAGGTGAACCCGTGACGCCTCCTGCTCCTCCTTCTAAGGTAGGGTCAGCGGAGACGATACGAGTCGCCAAAGATCTCACCCAGGCGAACATTATTCTCGGCCACGAAGGCGTCGGCCGGGAACACCCGGATTATTACGCGATCCAAGTGATGAACTATATCTTGGGCGGCGGCGGGTTTTCCTCACGCACTTTGGACTCGATCCGAAACGAGCGCGGCCTGGCTTATTCCGTTTACAGCTACTTTGGTGCGGAAAAGAGACGTGGTACCTTCGAGCTTGTCATGCAGACCAAGAACGAAACCGCGTTGGAAGCCATTCGCATCGCCAATGCAGAAATTCGCCGGATCCGGGAAGAGCTTGTCGCTGAGCAAGAACTTGAAGATGCTAAAGACTATCTGACGGGAAGCTTTCCGTTGCGCTTCGATACGAACCGCAAGGTGGCGAACTTTCTGGCTCAGGTGGAATATTTTGAATTGGGGTTAGACTATCCGGAGCGCTACCCAGATCTTATCCGCGAGGTTCAGCGTGAAGATGTCCTCCGGGTGGCCCAGAAATACCTTAAGCCCGAGCAGCTGATCACGGTCCTTGTCGGGAATCAGAAGAAGATCGGCGAGAAGTGATGAGATTGAAAAGTCGCCCTCTAGATTGCATCGAGGCCGCTCCGATTTACCAAAGCAGTGCTTCGACGTCTGGGAGGCATGGGTTGCTTGACAGTGGCACAAGGGCTGCGGCATATTTGTGCGGGTGGCGAGCGCCCGGGTCCCTTCAAGAGTCGGCTGAGTTCTTCGGAGACCACGTATCTGATGAAGAAGATCCTCATTGTCGAAGATCACGCGGACATGCGCGAGCTCTTGACGTGGCAGATTGAGCTGATGGGGTTTTTCCCGATCCCGGCCAAGCACGGTAAGGAGGGGCTCGAGAAAGCCATCGTGGAGCAGCCTCACCTTATTCTCATGGATATCATGATGCCGGGTATGGATGGTTGGGAAGCGGCGCGGGCGCTGCGCGCGCATCCGGAGACCAGGGATATACCCATCTTGGCTGCCACGGCACTATTCCGCGATGCTGACCTGAAAAGTTGCCTCGACGCGGGATGCAACGGATACATCGTCAAGCCCTTCACGTTTCAGGAGCTCCAGGGTAAAGTGCGGGAATTTATTTCTTTGGACAACGGGGCGCTGCCATCATAGTTCGTCGCCCCGCTTGCCGTTCATTGCCGATTGTTCCCTAATAAGACCAGAGTGGAAAGTTCATCGACGTCTCCTAAGGACAAGGCGATCGCTATTGTCGAACGCCTGCGCGCCCAGGGCTACCAAAGTTATCTGGCGGGCGGCTGTGTGCGTGACATGCTGATCGGCAAGACGCCCCAGGATTACGATATCACGACCAATGCGACCCCGGGCGAAATCGTTAAAATCTTTCCCAAGACCATCCCGGTAGGCGCGCAGTTCGGCGTCGTGCTCGTCGTGATCGAAGGTCAGCCATTCGAAGTTGCGAGCTTTCGGCACGATGGCCCGTATCTGGACGGCCGCCGGCCGACGCATGTGCGCTACGGTAGCTTGCAAGAGGACATAAGCCGGCGTGATTTTACCATCAACGGAATGATCTATGACCCGATCTCGGATCAAATTATCGATCGCATCGGCGGCAGAAAAGATTTAGAGAGCAAGTTGGTTCGAGCCATCGGCGATCCACGTTCCCGCTTTGAAGAAGACCGGTTGCGGATGGTGCGGGCGGTACGGTTTGCGGCGAGCTTGGGTTTTACGATTGAAAGTGAAACGTTGGATGCGATTCGTGAACTCGCGCCTACTATTAAACAGATCTCCTGGGAAAGGAACGGCGAGGAGATTACCCGTATCTTGACCGAAGGAGGGGCCAAAACCGGGTTCGAGTTGTTGGATCAGACGGGTCTCTTAAAGGTCTTGCTACCGGAAATCGACGCCATGAAAGGCGTGGAGCAAAGCCCGGACTATCATCCGGAGGGCGACGTTTTTACGCACACGATGCTGACATTGAGTCGCTTGACAGCACCTACGGAAACATTGGCGTACGGTTGCCTGCTGCACGACGTGGCTAAGCCGCTTTGCATCCGGCGGGACCAGGAGCGTCTCACTTTTTACGGTCATACGGAAAAGGGCGCTGCAATGGCTGAAGAAGTGCTCAAACGGTTGAAGCGGAGCCGGGCAACCTGGGAACGGGTCGCCTATTTGGTGCGAAATCATTTGCGTCACATTCAGGCGCCCCAGATGAGGCTCAGCACTCTCAAGCGCTTTCTCGGCGAGGAGGGAGTTGACGAGCTCTTGGAACTCACGCGTATCGATGCGCTTTCGGCCAGCGGCGATCTTAAGCACTATCTGTTCTGCAAAAACAAACTCGCGGAATTGAAGAAGGAGGAAATCCATCCGGAACCGCTCCTGCGCGGGCGGGATCTCATCGCGATGGGATTTTCTCCCGGTCCCAATTTTCACGAAATTCTCAACCGGATCGAGGACGCGCAACTGGGAGGCGAGTTGTCCAGTCGCGACGAGGCGATGGAATGGGTCAAGCAGCATTACGGCAGTGAGGTCAAAAGATGAAGCAAGCAAAGACTTACCAGGTTGTCGGTCGGCCGGAGGCCCGACTGGACGGTGAAGAGAAGGTTACCGGCAAGGCCGTCTATACGGTGGATGTCCAACTGCCGGGAATGGCACATGGGAAAGTTCTTCGTAGTCCCTACCCCCACGCCCGCCTCGCCTGCGTTGATGGCAGCAAAGCAGAAAAACTCCCCGGAGTTTATGCCGTCATTACGAGAGATGACCAGCGCCGGCTCGGCATGTTCGGCGCGGCGTATAAGGATCAGACCATCGTTGCGGTGGACAAGGTTCGTTATGTCGGTGACCCGGTGGCGGCCGTCGCGGCGGTGGACGATGCTACGGCAGAAGCAGCCTTGAATTCGATCGACGTCGAGTACGAAGAACTGCCGGCTGTAACTTCGATAGAGGAAGCCCTGGCCCCCCAAGCCCCTTTGGTGCACGAAGGTGTCTCCAGCGGCGGTGAATTGATGGGCCAGCATTACGAAACGCCGAAGGAATTCTCGGGTACCAATCTTTGCTATCGTTTCAGCTACGCCAAGGGAAATATCGAGGCGGGGTTTGAGAAAGCCGATTACATCTTCGAAGACACATTCAGCTTTCCCCGGGTCCAGCACTTTTCCATGGAGCCCCATGCCACCGTCGCCCATGTGGATGGAGATCGCATTACCCTTTGGGCGGCTACGCAGGAGCCGTTCACCTTGCGCGAGCATCTGGGAGAAATCTTTCGGGTTCCTCTCAACAAGGTCCGCATCATCGTGCCCTACGTCGGCGGTGCCTACGGTGGCAAGCTCGCCGTGAAGACGGAACCGCTTGCGGTTGCGTTGGCTTTCAAGGCCAGGCGACCGGTTCGGCTTGCCCACTCGATTGAAGAGAGCTTCAAGACTGTAACCCGCCATCCAGCCCGGGTTCGGATCAAGAGCGGAGTGACCAAGGATGGAAAACTGGTTGCCCGGCAATGTCTTATCCACATGGAAACCGGCGCCTATGCCGACGCGGGCCCGCGGGTGACGCAGAAGGCCGGCTATCGTTGTTTTGGTCCGTACCGAATTCCCCACGTCAAAACCGATGCGTACACGGTCTATACCAACACCGTTCCCGCAGGTGCCTACCGCGGTTTCGGCACGTTGCAGGTGACGTGGGCCTACGAATCGCAAATGGACATCATCGCGGAAAAACTCGCGTTGGATCCGCTGGAGTTACGGCTCAAGAATCTCCTGAAGAAAGGTGAACTGTACACGCCGGGAGATACACCGGTGGATTGCGATCTCAAAGAGGGTTTGCTACGCGCCGCCAAAGAGATTGGCTGGAATAAGCAAGACCACAAGCCCAATCGCGGCAAAGGGCTGGCGTGTTGTATGAAGGACGGTGGTGGCACTTACAAAGTCGCCTCCGCGGCGGTCAAAATGAATTCCGACGGTAGCATCATTTTATTGACCGGTACGGTAGAGATTGGCCAGGGAGCCCGCACGGCATTGAGCCAGATTGTCGCCGAAGAGTTGGGTGTTCCATTGAGTCACATCACGGTGGCCCAACTCGACACCGACGTAACTCCTTATGACGTCAACACCAACGCCAGCAGCTCCACCGTGGTGATGGGGCTGTCTGTGCAAAGAGCCGCGCAACACTTGAAGCGTCAACTAGTGCGGCATGCGGCGAAAGCGCTCAAGACGCCGGCCGATCGATTAACCCTGAAGCAAGGGCGAATCGAAGGCGGCAAAGGGCAGCGCATTTCCTTTGAAGCGCTCATGCACAAAGTTTTCCTTTCCAAGGCCGGTGAAATCGTCGGTCGTGGCGTCTACCAGGACGTCAAGAGTAAAAGGGCCGCCCTGGGTTCTCCGACGACCTTTTGGGAGATCTCTTGGGGCGGAGCGGAAGTTGAGGTTGATCGCGACACCGGCGAAGTTAAGCTCATTAGATATGTGTCGCTGGCGGACGTCGGCAAGGCCATCCATCCGGTCCTCTGCGAGGGCCAAGACGAAGGCGGTGTCATGAACGCCATAGGCCATAGCCTGCTTGAAGAAATGATTTATAAAGACGGACAGCTTCTCAATCCAAACCTGGTGGACTATCGCGTGCCGACGTTCAGCCACCTGCCGCTAGGTTTTGAGACCATCCTGGTGGAAAATCAAAATGGTCCGGGTCCTTTTGGAGCCAAGGGAACCGGCGAAGGTGGTTTATTGCCGGTGGCTCCCGCGATCGGTAATGCACTCTACAGAGCGACGGGGGTACGGCTCTACGATTTACCGCTCACACCGGAGCGCGTGTGGCGCGCGCTCCGGGCGAAGAATCAGAGTTGAAAGAGGGCCACGATCTCGATTGCGCCGGAAAATATCACAAAGGGCGAATCACTGTGCTTTAAACAAACTGAAGATTAACCCGTCGGGGAACGGCACGTTCAGCATCTTTTGGAACAAGAGATAGAAGAAACCCCATGTGCCAAGGGTCATGATCGCGGTAATCGGCCATTTTTCTCGCCCGGCGAGCTTGAGATAAAGCACCATCGTTAGCGGTACCGCATAAGCAAATCCCAAGAGCCAGATCACGACAAAAAACCCCACAGTCCAACCGATAACCACCCATGTGCGGCGCTTGGCCACTTCCGGCGAAACTGCTTCAACAGTCGCTTCGCCCTCGAGAGCCGTCGTACTGATTTTCTGGTGACCTTTCAGATCCTTGGCAAGCTGAAAAAGTGCCAGCAGCAAGGTCGGTGTGCCGATGACCCACGGAAACAGCCCGGCGCGGTAACCGAAATTTCTGCTCTGCCATAAGGCCGAAGCAAGAATGATGATAAAGCAAAGGGTAAAGAGCACGCGCGAGTTAAACCGCAGATCGCCTTTGGGGGCGGCTTCGACGGAAGTCGCCGTAGTCTGGCTTGCTTTTCCCTCCCATTTCTTTTTGATGATCGGATAGACGATACCAATGGCAGTCACTGCCAAGATTATCAGGACCCCGGGCCGCCAGGTCCATGCCATGCCGTAATTATCGCTGGAAAGAAATAATCGATTTTCGGCTAGTGGCCCTAGCACTAATCCCAACAACACAGGGGGACGCGGCCATTGCAACTTCTCCATGACCCAACCCAAGCCGCCGAAGGCGAGGACGATAATCATGTCTTCAAAAGCGTTCTTCTCTGCGAAAGCGCCCAGATAAATAAGCAAAAGGATGAGCGGGATAATCAGACTGCCTCGCACTTGAGTAACCTTTGCCAGCGGATTCAGAAATAGGAAGCAGACCGCCACGGTGATAATGTTGGAGATGATGATCACCCAGACAAAGGAAAAGGTGAGATCTAATTTGCCCTTGGGCGGGGGAATAAGCATGTCAGGTCCAGGCACGATCCCTTGGATGATAAATGCTCCCAACAAAATCGCCATGACGACGCTCGCCGGCACGCCGAAGGCGATGGTGGTGATCAAACTTCCCCCCAGTGTCGAGTTGTTCGCCGCGCCCGGCCCCAGAACTCCCCGCACATCCCCTTTGCCAAAGCGCTCCTTGTTCGGCGAGCTTTGTACCGCGTGCGCATAGGCCAGCCACTGGGTCGTGGCCGCACCCATACCGGGAATGATCGCGGTAAAAGTACCCAGGGCGCTGCAACGGATCACCAGCCACCAATGGCGGAACGTGTCTTTGACGCCCTCCATGACACCGCCGAGTTTTTCTACCTTTTGTTGGGCGATGCTGGTTCCTAAGACGGCTAGCTCGATGGTCTCGGGAATGGCGTAAAAACCGATCGTTATAGGAACGAGACCGATCCCGTCCCAGAGGAAGAGTTGACCGAAAGTATAGCGTTGTATGCCGGAAATCGGGTCCAAACCGATGGTGGCGAGCATCAACCCGATTCCGCCGGCAATAATGCCTTTGAGTTGATCCTCGCCGCTGAGTGAGGCAACGAAGGTGATGCCGAGCAGTGACAGCATGAAGAATTCAGGAGAACCGAACGAAAGAACTATCGGACGTACAACCGGAATGGCTACAGCCAGCGCGACGCCAGCGAATATCGCGCCAACCAGGGAACTCATCAGCACCGCCCCCAGAGCCCGACCCGCCTCGCCGTTTCGCGCCATAGCATGGCCATCGACAATGGTCGATGCCGTGGTCGGCTCGCCCGGCACTCCAAACAGAACGGAAGTGATGTCGCCGGTAGTTGCCGTGACCGCCGTCATGCCAAGCAGGAATGCGAAGGCCTCCACCGAGGACATCTTGAAAATAAAGGGCAACATCAGGGCCATGGCCGTTGGGCCACCGAGGCCGGGCAGAATGCCGACGACGAAGCCGACCGCGATCCCGATCATCATCAGGGTGAAGGTGGACCAATTAAAGACTTGGATCAGACCCGAGAATAGCGCACTGAACATTTCCAACATGGCGGACTAGACCCTCACCCTAAAAAAGGGGTTCATCGGGATATCACATCCTCAAGAATGTTGCCGGTCCATCGGCTAGCCGAGCTAGTTGTAAAGAAGATCCTTGAGTTTGCCCACTATTGCCGGGTCGAGCTTGAACAGAGCCGAGATGTCCTTCTCGATGGCGTCAGGACTCACCGGTTCAACATTGAGTCTGGATTTTTTCGCATCCGCGACAAACTCAGGATCCTTGAGGGTGGCCTCAAACGCCCTGCGCAACAACTGAACCCGATCCTTTGGGGTTCCCGGTGGAAGCGTGTAGGTGCGAACGATATCACTATCACTGTGGATGCCGACGTCGATCATTTTGCGGGCTTCGTCGGTCTTGGCCAGCTTAACCGCTTGGGGAACCTGGGCGAGGTCAGGATGAGTTTTGCGATTAGCCTGTAGGACGACCACCGCATCGCCGGTGTCCAGAGCTTTTCGCCAAGTGACGCTGACAGAATCCCAGCCCCAACACCCACCCGCAACTTCGCCACTCTCTGCGGCCAGCCTGACGTCGGCTGTGCCCTTGTAACCGGTGACAAGCTGGATCGGCAGTCCCAAGGCGGCTTTAAAAATTCGCGTGGCGTTGTCTGGAGTGGAGGTGCCGGGGGCGATACCCCCCATTTTGACCGGCGTCTTTGACGCCATCCAGGTTTCCACACTGGTGATGCCGCTCGCTTTGGTCATGGCGCAGACGACGTGATCGGTAATGGGTGCGCCAAGGTACTCGAACTTGCGCGCGTCGAATTCGATGCCCTTTTGTCCCAGAACCTGGCCGAGGAAGAGTCCGCCGATGAAGTGACCGATGGTGAGACCGTCCGGCTTGGCGACCTTGTACACATGGTTGGCTGCGATGAGGCTACCGGCGCCCGTCATGTTTTCCACAACAATGGCCGGCTGCCCGGGAATATGTTTGCTCATGTGGCGCGCGATAGCGCGCGCGTAGGTGTCGAATCCTCCTCCGGCCGAGAAGCCGACAACGATCCTGATCGTCTTACCTTGATAGAAGTCATCGGCGGATGCCGCGCCGGCGGTGTCGAAACTCAGTATCAAAGCGATCGCTAAGAGACTCAGGTTTGTGCCCATGGAATGTTTCTCCTTTGTATTGCAGCCGACTTGGCGCCGGTTGCATGATCCGCCGCCAAAGTTGGCAGAGGCTATCTGATTGGAAGTGAAAAATCAACGGCAACTTGTGTCCGCGAGCGCTCGAAAACTCGATGGATTCGTGGAGAAGATCGCCTCAAAAGCGCGTTGGAGATTGTGTTCATAACAGCTCGGCTCTAAAATAAACTACGGTTTGCACTAGAGGTGTCGCGGTTAAACGTAGGGACGCGCCCGAGGGCGCTGAAAGGAGGTTTTATCATGGCGGATGGCTGCAAAAACTACGTCGACGGGGCATGGATCGAGGCCAAGTCACGAAAGACCTTTGAAAACCGTAATCCGGCGAATCGTCACGACTTAATCGGTTTGTTTCCTGCTTCCAGCCAGGACGACGTGGACCGAGCGGTTCAGGCCGCAAAAAACGCATTTGCGCGCTGGCGTCTTCTACCGGCGCCGAAACGGGGCGAGATCCTCTATCGGGTGGGTGAACTACTGCGCCAGCATAAGGAAGAGATCGCTCGGGGTATGACGCGGGAGATGGGCAAGATTTTGAAAGAAACGCGCGGTGATGTGCAGGAGGGGATTGACACCGCCTTCTACGTCGCCGGCGAGGGGCGACGGCTTTTCGGCGTGACGACGCCCGCGGAGCTTCCCGATAAATTTGCCATGTCCGTGCGCTCGCCGGTCGGCGTCTGCGCGTTGATTACACCGTGGAACTTTCCCCTGGCGATTCCCACCTGGAAACTGTTCCCAGCGCTACTCTGCGGCAACACGGTGGTGCTCAAACCGGCGGAAGATACACCCGACACTGCGATCAAACTGTTTGAAATCTTGGAACAAGCGGGTGTGCCCCCCGGTGTGGTTAACTTGGTTCATGGCCGTGGTGAGGAAGTCGGCGCGGCGCTGGTGCGCCATCGGGATGTCAAGCTGGTGTCTTTTACCGGTTCGGCTGCGGTGGGGCGGGAGATCGCGTCGGTCTGTGGCCAGCAGCTCAAACGCGTTTCCCTGGAACTGGGTGGTAAGAATGGTCAAATCGTCATGGAGGATGCCGATTTAGACCTCGCCTTGGAGGGTGCGCTGTGGGGAGCTTTCGGGACCACGGGACAGCGCTGCACCGCCACGAGCCGGTTGATCTTGCATCGCGGGATCAGACAAAGGCTAACCGATATGCTCGTGGCGCGCGCCGAGAAAATCAGGATCGGCGACGGACTGGACGAAAGCGTCGAAATGGGCCCACTCATTAACCATGCGGCACGGGAAAAGGTCCACCGATACGTGCAAATCGGCAAGCAGGAAGGTGCCAGGCTTCTGACGGGCGGATCGATCTATGAAGAGGGCAAATGGGTTGATGGTTATTTCTATCGGCCGACGATCTTTGATCAGGTGACTCCGTCCATGCGCATCGCCCAGGAGGAAATCTTTGGTCCGGTGCTTTCAATTATTGAAGTGAAAAGCTTCGAGGAGGCGATCGCGGTGCTCAACGGAACCCCTTACGGTCTTTCCAGCTCCATCTATACGCGCGATGTAGAGCGGTGTTTCCGCGCGATGCGGGATATCGAAGCCGGGATCACCTATATCAACGGCCCGACCATCGGCGCCGAGGTTCACCTACCCTTCGGCGGCGTGAAAGATACCGGCAACGGCCATCGCGAGGCCGGCACCACCGTGTACGATATATTTAGCGAGTGGAAGTCGATTTATGTCGACTACTCCGGCAAGCTGCAAAGGGCTCAGATCGATAACGTGGAATAAAGACGACCGGGAAGACACGCGCGCAAATGCCGTAGGGGCGACCGGCGGGTCGCCCCTACGCCAACCAGAGACAGGAATGAACATGAAAATTCCTAACATCAAGATTAAGCCACCAGGTCCAAAGGCCAAGGCGATCATGGCGAAGGATCAACGCTACACGGCGCCCGCCTACGGTCGCGTCTACCCGCTGGTCGTCAAAGAAGGACGAGGCATGGTCATCGAGGACGTAGACGGCAATTTATTTCTCGATTTCATGGCGGGAATTGCCGTCGCTAACACGGGTCACTCCCACCCAAAAGTAGTCAAAGCTATCGAAGAGCAAGCGCGCAAGTTTCTGCATATCTGCGGCAGCGACTTTTACTACGAACCCATGGCAGAGCTGGCCGAGAAGCTCAGTGAACTCGCTCCCGGTTCGTCGCCGAAAAAAGTATTCCTCACTAATTCAGGGACGGAGACGATTGAAGCGGCCTTCAAGCTGGCGCGCTTTGCGACGAAGCGCCACCATGCCATCGCTTTTCATGGCGCTTTTCACGGCCGGACCCTGGGGGCGCTCTCGCTGACGGCGAGCCGTTCCTCACACCGCGCGCACTTCTCGCCGCTCATTCCCGGCGTCCATCACGTTCCCTACGGCATCGCGGGCGTGAGTGTTCTGGAAAACGTGCTCTTTCGCCACGAAGTGGCGCCCACAGAAGTGGCGGCGATTTTTGTCGAGCCGGTTCTGGGCGAAGGTGGATATATCGTGCCGCCTCCTGAATTCCTGCCGATGCTACGAGACCTATGCCAACGGCACGGCATGCTCTTAGTCGTGGACGAGATTCAGTCGGGATTCGGTCGCACCGGGAAAATGTTCGCGTGCGAGCATTGGGGCATCGAGCCGGATATTATTTGCGTCGCCAAGGGAATTGCCAGCGGCATGCCGTTGGGTGCAATGATTGCGCGGGAGGAAATCAGCACCTGGACACGCGGCACGCACGGCTCGACCTTCGGCGGAAACCCGGTGGCCTGCGCCGCGGCGCTAGCGACCATTGACGTCATAGAAGATGGATTAGTTAAAAATGCCGGCGAAATCGGAGCCTATCTCAAAGAGAGTCTAGCGAGACTCCGAAGTGCACATCGAAGCCTAAGCGATGTGCGCGGGTTGGGGCTCATGATCGGCGTCGAGTTCGGTGAGAACGGCGGGAAGCCCGATGCCAACTTCCGGGATCAGGTGATGGCCAAGTGTTTTGACCAGGGACTGCTTTTGCTGAGCTGCGGCGAGAGCACGATTCGTTTTTGCCCGCCGCTGATTGTCGCACGCGACGAAGTGGATATCGCCGTCGGGATCTTCGAGGCGGTTTTGACGCAATTGAAAGGATAGCCGATGGACGCACATGCCGCCTGCCGGTCTGCGTCACTGCAGATTGGTTTGGAGTTGGTCGATAATTTGGACCAGGTCCGCATCGCCTGGATTTAGCTGCAGGGCACCGTGAAACTCTTCCAGAGCTTTTTGAATCATTCCTTTTGTATGGTAAACGCGACCCAGGTTGATATAGGGAAAGTGGCGCGGCTCGTAACGCTTGGCCTTTTTTGCTTTTTCCAGCCAAGGAATCGCCTCATCCAACTTCTCTTGCTGCATTAAGTAGACCCCGATATCGTTGTAGGGATTACCAAACTCCGGATCGATCCGAATGGCGATCTCGCACTGGGCGATCGCCTCGTCGATTCTACCCTGAAAACTGTAGGCCCAACCCAGATACGTATGAGCGTCCGCAGTTGGACAAAGGGCGATGGATTCTTTGTAAAGCCGAATGGATTCATCCAACTCACCCTTCATTTGATGGTTCATCGCCCGTTGCACCAACGCCATGGCCTTGTCATGATCTTGTTGCGCAGTCATTTTTATCACACTCCCCAGGCGCCGCTCAGTTGGATATTCGCGCCGTTGACGTAGCGGGCTTCGTCGGACAGTAAAAAACGAACCACAGAGGCCGCGTCGTCTACGCTGCCTACATAACCCGCAGGGATCCGCTTAGTCGCTGCTTCAAGCTCTTCCCTGGGCGCGCTGCCTGAATCGATGAAGCCGGGAGAAATGGCATTGACCGTGATGCCGTGGGGCGCCACCAGGCGAGCGAGGGACCGGGCCAACACCAGCAAGCCGACCTTGGTGATGTAGTGGGCCGTGAGCTGCGGTTGCGCGATTAGCTGTTCGGCGTTGGCCATACTGAAGCAGATAATGCGCCCCCAGTTGTGTTCTTTCATAATCGGAATCACCGCTTTGCTCAGATAGAAAACCGGGTGCAGATTGTTGTCAAACATCGAGTGCCAACCATCGTTGGTCTCGTCCAACAGAGACACCCGATGATAGGGCCCGGCGCCGTTGATCAGCGCATCGATGCGACCCCAATCTTGATGGACTCGTTGGACCCATGCAACTGCGGCTTGGGGATCGGAAACATCGCATTGCAGCGCCGAGCCGCCGACGCCTTGCGCCTTCACGGCATCGACTACTTCGATGGCCTCCTTGGCGCTGGTGCGATAACAGATCGCGACGGACCAGCCTCGGGCGGCCAGATCCAACGCCACGGCGCGGCCGATTCCGCGGGCGCCACCGCTGATCAAAGCGACTTTAGGGGCCATGTCTTTTCCGCACCCTTCCTTACAGCAACAGTGGTTCGTTGTCCAATTCGGGGTTGGGTAGCGGCGGATCCTTGGATTCTATCCACGGCTTGAATTTTTCGTATAGCTCTTTCAACTTGGCTTTGTAGTGTTCGAGGTTTTCATCCGGATTCTGTGGATTCCAATGGGTTGCGAGCTTGCAGTTTTCGCTGATCTTTACCTTGGCTTTTGTCCCGGTCACATAATACGAAATCTGATCCCCGGGTTGATACCGCCGCGGGAATCGTAGAGCCAATTCGTAAGGTGCCGCTGCGTTCCGCTTCTTTGCCTTTACCTTGACTTGATAGGTCTCCAGGGAATCCTGTAGCGTTTCGGTTTTCGCCAACCACGCGATGTCTTTGCGGTGCTGTTCGATGTCTTCCAGGTAACGCTGATAGAGATCCGGAACTCTTTGACTTTCCCCTTGGAGCAGCAGGGTCAACATCTGCTCCAACCAATCGCGCTGGAATGATTCCAATCCGCGGGAGCGTAACCCTGAGCCTTTGATCAGGAGCCGTCCCTTTTCGTCCAACAACGCGTAGTTCTTCATTTTATAGCTGAACATGGACGGGTAGCGCCCGTCGAGCTCCAAAGCAATGCCTTGAGGAAGGATCTCTTGCAGACCTGCGATGAGCTCCTCCGCCTCGGCGGCGGTGTTCACGGTTCCCGGCGGGACGAAATAAATGCCGTCGGTATCGACTTCGATAATCTGCGCACCCTTTTCCTTGAGCCATGCAACTGCGGATTGAATCAGCTCTCTGCCCTTCGCGGTGACCTGATTGGCCGCGTCGAAATCGTTGAAATGGCCCATCTGAAAGCCGAGGTAGCCGTAGAAAGAATTGATCAGTATTTTGAAAGTCGATTGCAAGGCGTTGCCATAGAGCTTGCTTTCTTCGTCCTTTGCGTTGCCCGCGAGTTCCTTGGCCTTGACCCGAAACTTGCGCAAATCGCGCAGCAGGCCGGAGAATATATTCAGCTCATCTTTCTTCGGCAAGTAGTCGTAGGCCAACATGATTGAAGGGTAGAGCGAGGTTACGTCGCAGTGAAGAACTCGCCGCGCCACGCCCTGATGCTCCATGCGCGTATACCCGCCGGCGACGTCGCGGCCCTCGTCGGGGCGCGGAACGGAATGACGCTGGTAAATATACTCCCTCAGGAAAAGCGCATCGATTTTGGTCGCGTTCCCGCGTAAGGGCGTGTTCTGATAGGTATAGGGAAAGATCTGCGCCTGGACGAAATAGCTGGGCGACAATATTTCCGCGATGGCGCGGATCTCGCGCACCTTATCTAAACAGTGACGGAACAACGCGTCGGGGTCGTGGTCGAAATACCAGCTGGCCTTGGACTCGGGAACGCTGATCCGATCCGCGGCCGCGATCCCGAAATGACGGGCGATTTCTGTCAAACCGGCACTCGCCAGCTCTCGAGTCGCCACGTCGTAAAGCTGGCCAAGCATCCAGGTATCGATGATGTGCCGGCCGAAGATAGCGTATTTGCGGTAAGTAATGGTCCGCTCTGCGACCTGCATTCGGGACGCGTAACTGCTGAGACCAGATCCGTTACGACCGAGTTTCAGGTCTATCTTATGCCGCTTGGCGCGTGCTTCGACGTATTCCAGATCGAAACGGAAAAGATTGTGGCCTTCGATAATGTCCGGATCGCGCTGCTCGATCTCCTTCACCAGCTCTCGGAGCATCTCGGCTTCGTCGAATTCTTTGCCGGAAATCAGTCTTTCCCAACCGGTTGCATCCGAAAGAGCGATGGCCGTGATGCGGTCCGACTCGCGGTGAGCATTGGGAAATTCAAATCCCGTCTGGCAGTAGGTCTCCAGGCTCAGTTGGAACCGCTTCAAATCGCCGAGAACCAAGCCCAAGAAGTGCGTCTTACCGGAAAGCAACAAAAATTGCTGGAGCGGATCAGTAAAGTACCAGTAGGGAACTGGGGAGGCGGAAGGCGTCTTGACGATTGTTTTTTGGAGGTGAGTTCGCGCTTGCTCGAACTGATTCAAATCGGAAAACAGGGCGAGATGGTCAAACGCTCCTTTACCGTCAAGTTTCTGTAGCTCCACATCTTCTTTCCAGTCGCTGAGAACGCCCGCGCCTGATAAGAGCATGAAGGGCCGCAGCGGAACGATATCGAATACGGTTGTGCGCTCTTGCCGGCGAAAGATCTTGACCTTGTCCGGGCCTTCGATCTCGAAGGCGAGCAGGCCGGGTGTGTTATCATGGCCAAACAGGACTTCGTTCTGTTGAAAAATCGGCGTCAGATGTTCGCGGGCTTGGGTCATAGGGCAATACCAATCATAGCAAACCACAGCCGGGAGTTGTACCAGGGACCCTAACCCTTAGCAGTGGTGGGTTCAATCAGGGCAACGTTTAAAGTCATTTTCACCTTACTGAATCGGATTCACAACTCACGTTTGTCCAAAAATCCCCCTGCCCCCTTTGAAAAAAGGGGGGAATAGAAAGTCTCCCTTTGTAAAGGGAGATTTAGAGGGATTTTCATCTGCTCAACACGACCTTGACGAGACCTAATAAAAGCGCTGGAGCGAGTGGGCGAAGTTGTGATAGATTACTTCTATGATGACCAACGAGCCTCTTGAGTTTGACAGCCGTCCGTCGCTCCGCAGCCCCGTGTTACTGCTTTCCTTTGCCGGCTGGAGTGACGCGGGCGCATCCGCCACGACGGCGGTTCGCTATCTGGCGGATCAATTGCTTGCCAAGAAGTTCGCGAGCATCGATCCCGAAGATTTTTATGACTTCTCCGTGCAACGGCCCGTGGTGCGCTTAACGGAAAGCAAAATCCGGGAAATTCATTGGCCTTCTTACGATTTTTACTATGGTTCCGGTATGGGCGTCGAGCGCGACTTTGTCCTCGGCGTCGGCGCCGAACCGCAGCTTCGCTGGAGAAGCTTCACTGAAACCATCCTGCGATTCGTCAGCGAATGTCACATCGAGATGATCGTCACCTTGGGCGCATACCTTGACGAGGTGCTTTATACGCGACCGGTTCCTCTGACGGGGTTCTCGACGGATCCGCAGTTGATGGAAGAACTCGGCCTGGCGCCGTCCCGGTATCAAGGCCCCACAGGGATTATCGGCGTATTGGCGGACGCTTCCCGTAAAGCGACGGTTCCCCATGCCAGTCTATGGGCGTCGTTACCCCATTATCTTGCCGTGTCGCCCAATCCCAGAGGCACGTTGGCGCTGCTGCTTCGGCTCACCCAGTGGCTTAGCCTCCGAATCGATACCAGCCCGTTGGAGAAGGCTGCGGCCGATTTCCAAGCCAAGATCAACGAGGCGGTCAACTCCGACCCCAAGCTTTCCGCGTTCGTGCGCGAACTTAAGAAACGCGAATTCGAACAGTGAAACTCTCGGTACTGGTTCCGGTTTACAACGAAGAGCGTACCCTGGAAGAGGTCGTGCGCCGTGTGCGTGACTTCCAGATTCCTAAAGAAATAATTCTGGTGGACGACGGCTCTATAGATCAAAGCCGGCAAATTCTTACCCGATTACAGGAAGAGAACGCGCGCGCCAAGGATCCGCTGAATCAGATAAAAGTTTCTTTTCAGCCTGTTAATCAGGGTAAGGGAGCGGCGCTCAAGACTGCGCTTAGCCAGGTCAGCGGAGATATCGTGATCGTTCAGGATGCCGACTTGGAAT
>Ga0105347_1000241_pt1 | contig 27018 bp, 21 predicted proteins | sample EasRivMeERMLT890_FD_89677 | JGI IMG/M metagenome (GOLD analysis project Ga0105347, IMG submission 89677) | Soil microbial communities from meander-bound floodplain in the East River, Colorado, USA - East River MetaG ERMLT890 | ecosystem: Environmental > Terrestrial > Soil > Floodplain | place... | reverse complement strand
TTCCGCGCCGCCGTCCCGCGCTGGATACCGCGGATGACCCCATGGCGGTCGAAATGATCGGTGGCCCGCGGTTGTGCGAGCCGCTGCTCGCGACCGGTCTCGGACGCTTCACCGGCGCCGCGACCGGGCACGCTAACGGCCCTCGGAAAAGAACATCTCCCCATTGGCGAAGCGGTTGGGTTGCCTTGCATTGCATGTACCCGCGTGTTCCGCACGGTCGCGCCGTTTCTAGCCGTTGGATAGAGCTAACCAACGTGGCGATGGCAGGCGACCGTGAGTCGATCACGACATGTGAGTGTTCTCATGCGGCTGGCAGGAGTCCGAAATTAGAAACATGGCCACGTCAATGGCCACGTGGCTCGGCACCTTCCTTGCGCAGCTTCCCGCACGATTCTGCGGAGGCCGATCATGAATGGATTGAAATTCTGGAAGACTTATCCATCCATCATTCTTGCGGTCTTAGGGCTGATGGTGTCCTGCCATCACGCGAGCACATACGGCCAAACGCCTGAGCCGGCGGCGACACCGCGGATCACGCCAGAAGATTTTGTCGATGCTCTTAACGGTGCTTTCGGAAAGCAGACGACAAATCGAGCGACTCACGCCAAAGGCATCGTCTTGTCGGGCACATTTACACCGATCTCGCACGCTGTCGGTCTTAGCAAAGCGCCGCATTTCAAGCAGGCGGTCCCGATCACTGTCCGATTTTCAGATAACACCGGAATTCCGACCCTGGCCGATGCAGCACCGCAAGCTCGTCCCCACGGGATGGCGATCAAGTTTCATCTACCCGACGGTACGGATACCGACCTTGTGGCCCATTCCTTAAACGGATTCCCGGCGAAGAGCCCTGAAGACATGCGGCAATTTATCCTGGCTGCAACAGCCAGCGGTCCCGGGGTCGCGGCCCCCACGCCGATCCAGAAATATCTCGAAGCCCATCCCGAGGCGAAGCCCTTTGCGACCGCCCCGGGCCCGGCTCCGGTGAGTTACGGGACCATTGCGTATTTCGGCGTTAATACCTTTAAATTCATCGCCGCCGACGGCAAAGCCACGTTCGGGCGTTATCAGATAATTCCTGAAACGGGCAAACAATTTCTGCCGAAAGATGACGCTCTGAACGCTTCGCACGACTATCTGCTTGACGAGATCCGCACACGTGTCGGAAAGGGGCCGGTTCGATTCAAGCTCGTCCTCCAGCTCCCTGCGCCGGGCGACAAGCTCGACGATCCCTCGATCCCTTGGTCCGACACGAACAAAACAAATGAACTCGGAACAATCGAGATCACCTCGGTCGTTCCCGACTCGGATGCCACTCAGCGGGCCTTGCTGTTTCTTCCATCCGTGCTGCCAGACGGCATCGAGCCGGCCGATCCGATGATCAGATTTCGCGGCCTTGCTTATCCAATCTCGTACGACCGTCGGCACCCGTGATCTTTCGACGATGGTGCTTGCAAAAACAACGCACGCCGCGGTCGACAGGGTGAATGCGCACTTGAAGCTGGATCCGACGGTGATGGAAACACTGCGCAAGAAGAAAGTGCCTGTCGTGCCGGCCTAGTCGGTCATCGTCAAGCCCGCGCACGAGAATTGCTGTTCGGACCGACGTTCGATAGGAGAACCACATGAGAACGATTGGAATCATCGGAGCCGGACACATCGGAAGCCAACTCGCACGACTCGCCGTCGAGCACGGCTACGACGTCGTGATCAGCAACTCACGCGGAGCGGACACCTTGTCCACACTCGTCGCAGAGCTTGGACCACGGGCGCGCGCGGCGACCGCCGCCGAGGCCGCTCGGGCGGGAGACGTTGTCGTCGTGGCAATCCCGTTGAAAAACTATCGTCAGATTCCGGTTGCCCCCCTGGCCGGGAAAGTCGTCATCGACACGAACAACTACTACCCGCAACGGGACGGACATATCCGCGAGCTCGACAACGAGTCAACCACGACCTCCGAGCTGCTGCAGGCACATTTGCAGACGTCGAAGGTTGTGAAGACCTTCAATCACATCTACGCGGCGGCGCTGACAACGGACGGGCAGCCGGCAGGTTCGAAGAATCGCCGAGCGTTGGTCGTCGCTGGAGATGACCCGATGGCTAAGGCAACGGTCACTCATCTACTCGACGAATTTGGCTTCGATGCGGTGGACGCTGGACCCTTGAGAGAAGGCTGGCGTATTCAGCGCGATACGCCGGGATACGGTCCGCGTCGAACGGCGGAAGAGATGCGCAAAGATCTCGCCACGGCGAAGCGGTACGCAGACCAAGGTCGGGAGGTATTGATCGGAGGCAACGGGAGCAGCACCTGAAGGTCGGCGTTATCGGCGCCGGAGCTATTCGGACCTGGCCGGTGCGGAGGTTGTCATCGCCACATGAAAAGGGCGGGGGAGCGATGCCGCGCTCCGCCGTGGCCCAAATGCCGAGTACCGGCGGTCTCGCCGAGCGGCAAACACGTCGCTCTACAAGGTCGGCCTTCGCGGTGGATCGGTCCGTTCGCGCCGCCTTTGATGTCGCAGGCAGTACGGAGTCCACGGCATGGCGACGAGCCGCTCTTCTTCGATGGGTCCGCCATCAACCACACAGGTGCCGAAAGTCCCGTTGTCGATTCGTTTCAGCGCGTCCCGCACTTCCTGCAGCACCGTCCGGTCGGCATCGGCTTCAGCGAGCCGCTCCTCCTTCAGCTCGTCAGTGGCACTCTCATCGCCGACATCATGAGCGCCCTCGTCAACCGGCTCGCGTGTGTCGACCATCGCCCGCTGGACCCTGGCGGACACCTCTCTTTCTTCTACTAACAGTCGTTGTTTGTACAGGTTTTGGTTCATGAGAAATTTGGCCTGCATCCCTTGGGCCAGAACAAGTCCCACAAGGTACGCGAGACTAGGGGCCAGGCCCTTGGCCGTTCGGAATCCGGCGTTGAGATCCTCGAAGCAATGCGAACGGTCACGAATTTTCGTGGGTTCTGTTCGCGTTGCGTCTGCGGAACGCGACTCAACACTTCTTCGCGCCGTTTGACGACGGCTCGAAGAGGAAATCAAGAGCTCATGGCGCGAGTTCTCCCGTACGGGAAGGCCGACCACCACGTAGCGACGGTAGGATTGCGAAATGGAGCACACACACTGTCTCTCGCCGGCACGGGCGCGCGAAGCTGACGCCGCGGTCAAATCAGGCTCGTACGCTCGACTCTTTCCCGATCTTCCGGCGTTCACAGCAGACGAAGCGTTCTTGTACGCCCTTGGCCGAGCCGGTGGGCTCTGCGACTGCGGCGATGCAGAGGACGATGAGGCGTCTCTGGGAACGGAAGCGGCCGGCTGGCCATTCTTCGGCCAATTCGTCGCGCATGACATCACGGCAGAACGCTCAGCTCTCCAGTCGCACGTCGACCCGGCGCGGCTAAGGAACGCGCGATCGCCGCAACTGAACCTTGAATGTCTGTACGGCGACGGACCGGTCGGACATCCCTACTTGTTTCAACGGAACGATCCGGCAAAGCTCCTCGCGGGAGCGGACGGAGGAGACGTTTTACGCAACGGCGAGGGTACCGCGATCATTGGTGATCCGCGAAACGATTCGCACGTGCTCATGTCGCAAATGCACCTCGCGTTTGTCCACGCGCACAACAGGTTCGTTGACTGTGTCCGATCTGAAGGCACCCCAGAATCCAACGTGTTTGAAACCGCCGCCCGGGAGCTTCGGTGGCACTATCAAATGGTGGTCCTGCGGGAGTTTCTCCCCAGGCTTGTAGGTGCCGATCTTGTGCGAAGCCTGCTGGACGAGGGCCCCAGCTTCTATCGTCCGGCGCACGAGCCCTTCATCCCCCTGGAGTTCGCCGACGCGGCGTACCGCTACGGGCACTCGCAGATTCGTCACTCTTACACGCTGAACAGCACAAGCGCGCCGGCAGCGATCTTTCCAGAGCTGATCGGATTTCGACCCGTGTCGCGCGATCATCGTGTCGACTGGACGCGCTTGTTCGATGCGGAGAACGGACCGTCAGCGGCGCGTGCCAAGAAGATCGATGGCCGTCTGGTCGGCGCGCTGATCGCTCTTCCCGTCGCATTGACGGGTGAGTCCCATGTCGAAGAGTTCCACTCCCTTGCCGTCCGCGATCTCGAGCGCGGGCAAGGCGTCGGGCTTCCGTCGGGCGAGGCCGTCGCGCGTCGTCTCGATGAAACACCGTTGTCGCGTGACGAAATCGGCGCTGCGAGGGTCGGTTGGCGCGGCGAGACGCCGCTCTGGTACTACATCCAAAGGGAGGCTGACGTTCGGTGCGGTGGCAATCGGCTCGGGCCGGTTGGCGCGCGCATTGTCGGCGAAGTCTTGGTGGGTCTCCTCAATCTCGACCCGGCCTCGGTGCGACATGCGCCTGATGATTGGCGACCTACCGCCTCGTTGATTCAACTGCTCGGGCACGCCTAGAGGCCGCCGGTCCCCTTGCCTTCCACCATGGCCGATGGCCTCTGTCCTACACCTTCCGGCCAGCCATTGAAGAACTACCAGAACCTAGCAGGGCCCTTGATCACGCCGGACAGGATGGCGTTCCGAACGTCGTCGATTGTCGCCAGGCCGCCTGGCGCGGTACCGCCCCACTCGAAGCGAGTCGCAGCCGGCGTCCAGTGAAAGAGCGCCACATTCCACGTGTGGGCAATGCCGCCGCGCTCATAGTAGACGAGGCAATATTCGATCGTGCACCCCGCCGCAACCAGCCGACGGATCGGGAGCTTCGGATTGACGATCACGTCGGTGACCTGAAACTCGGCTGCGGGCTCGGCGATGTCGAGCGTCTGGCTGCCGAACAACGTCTGCAGCCCGTCGCCGACGTCGAGCGGCAGTCCTCTGATGGACGTGACGATCCCGAACCGATCGTCCTTCACGTGGTCCCGCAGCGCCCCGGACAATGTTACGGGGGTCACTGCCTGACTGCCAGCAACCACAGCCGACCAGACCTGCCCCGGCGTTCAAAGCGTATGGTGTCAGGCTCTTTTCTTGATGTTTCTTCTGACGTACCAGTGAATAAAGGACGGTATATTCGGGGCACCTTTTAGGGCCGCGTCCCATTTCTTTCTCACTCTATTGAGGCGCTCATCCAAGTTTGGAGAACTCGACGGAATACAGATAGCTTGTTCAAGGTCTCTTCGCGCTTCGGCGAAGGCCGCCGCGCTGGCGTGATGATCTTTCGATCTACTTTCAGCGTTTAGAAATGTTTGAAGTCCCGCAAAGACTGTACTCACTATTCCTAAAATGACCGTTGCAATCTTCCCTCTGGGGTCGTCTTTGCCAAAGATCACTTCTCCAATCGAAGCTCCCAAAAGGGCGCTAACTAGAACTAGGGTGATTCCCAAGAAAAAATGACATACGTTGAAAAACCCCGATGATTCGTGATGTGAGATATGCATCACAGATAGTGCCTCACGCCACTCCTTCAACGTCTCGCGTTCGTCAGTGATCGCTTCCATCTTTTCTCCACTATTGTTTTCTAGCTAACGCCTGCGTTTCAGCCCGTGCGTCAGCCTTTTTCGAGCGTTCCGTCGCGCAGGACCGAAAGCTGGAAGTACTTGCAGTAGTAGCCCCAGCCGCACGCCACATCATCGGCCGTGACTTGGGAACGAACAACCTGACCAAGCGCGACTGATGTGTACCGATCGCTGAAGACTAGGTGCTGCTGCCCAGTGTCAACCGTCGCTGCAGGCTGGTTCGGCGTCGTCTGACTCGGCGCACTCGGGCTCGGGACGGAAGGGCCGTCACAGGCGATCGCACACAGTGCCAAGGAGGTCACCCATGGAACAACTCGTCGCATGGCGGTCTCCGATCAGCGGGGTGAGCAGGTCAGTCGTAGCCACAGGCCGTCCGGCTCGGTTGGAAGCCCCAAGGGATGTGTCCGGCGCCATCATACGCTTGCGATATATCGAGTGGCTGCGATTTAAATTCTTGGAGTGTGATCGGCAACCCTTCGCGCACTTAGACCCATAGCCATGACCGACCAGAAACGGCAGCAGAACGGACGCGAACGCGAGTACCCTCCGGTGACCGACAATCCGGCAGATCAACCAAAGGCGCCGGGTGGCGACTGCACCGCCCCCACGCCGCCTGAACCGCCGGTTCTCCTGCCGCCGGCGCCATGCCCTCCGACTGAATGCTGGTGCCCGCCTGGCCCAGGGTCAACCCCGAACTGTCTCGAGGATCTGATCGCCCAGCAGGAGGTTGAGATTGCCGGGGCCGACAAGGCGCTGGCCTTCAAGAAGGACCTCGAGGCTCTGCTCAAGGCCGCCAAGGATGCCAGTCAGAAATACAACCGGACGAAGTACGACGATCACACAAAGGAATGGGACCGGCAGGACGTCCTGATCGCCGATCTCATCAAGACTCTGGTGTGCAAGATCGACTGCTGGCGCTGCGTCATCGACTGCTACATCTGCCCGAAGATCAACGAAATCATCGACGCCAAACAGCGCCTCTACGGCGACGGGTCGCTCTATCCCGACGTACACAACCTGTACGACCTGCAGTACTGGCACACCCGGAACCGGGACGCGCGGCAATGGACCGTCGACCGCATCAAGAACGTCCTGGCGGCCTGGGGAGACCCTGCCACAACCATCGGAAAAGTCCTGGCCGCCAACGCGACTGCGATCGACGCAATCAACAAGATCATTGGCTCCGAGCCCGGTAAGGCGGTTTACGACATCTTCCTGAAGCTGATTCCGGCGCATCTGGCAATCGCGCCGCCCAAAGGACCGAAATGGACGACGCGGATCGACAAGACATACACGGAGTTCTGCGAGTGCGACAAGGCGACGCCTGATGATTGCTGTGGAGCAGACGTCGGCGAAGGCACCGTGCGTCAGCGCGTGCTCGGGCCGCAGCCGTACCTGATCGACCCGAACGACTACTTCGATCTCCTCTGCTGCCTCCTGCAGACACGCTACGTTCCCGCAAAGGAAGCCTTGCAGCAGGCCGCGGCCGATCTGCTCAAAGTCGAGAACCTGATCAAGCGCTACAAGGCCCAGCTCGACGGCGTCAAGGATTTCGAAAAGAACGTCAGGCCATCCGTGCCCGACAAGATCGACTGCTGCGACTTCGATCGGCCCGAAGCCGAGCCGACGTCGCCATGTCAAGCCCGCTGACCGTGACCGTGGAGAATTGCCATGCCTGAGTATCTGCATCCTGGTGTCTACATCGAGGAAATCGAACGCGGGCCGCGCCCGATCGAGGGCGTGCCCACGAGCACGGCCGCGATTCTGGGCGAGGCCGAGCGTGGATCGATCACGCCGCGTCTGGTCACGAGCTACAAGGACTACCAACGCTGGTTCGGGAACGTGTTCAGCGCGAACAAGTTCCTGCCGTACGCTGTCAATGGGTTCTTCGAGAACGGCGGCAAGCGCGCGTTCATCTGCCGGCTGGTCGGCAATGGCGCTACCGCGGCCGCCGCAGAGTTCAGTCCCTTCATCGTCCGCGCCGCGGGGCCAGGGGCGTGGGGCAACCTCGTCAAGGTCAAGATCTCCGACGGCACGACAAAGAACGACAAGGGTGCCAGCGTCGGCTTCCGAGTCCAGCTCGCGTACTGGAGCACTGCGCCCGCGGAGGACTTCGATCCCTTCGTGGAGCGGACCCGTTTGCCGCGGCCGCAACAAACAGAAGACTTCGACGATCTCGAGACCGATGAGAACTCGCCAGACTATTACGGCAAGCGCCTGCCGTTCATAGATCTGGAGAAGGGCAACGCCAATCAGGGCGCCGAAAGCTCGGCGCTTGGCGTGCTCGTGCGGAACGCCGGCGTGCCGGCATCGGCAAGGCCGGCCAACGGCACGCTGATGCTCAGCGGCGGCGCGGACGATGCGGCGGCCCTGGGCACCGACGACTTCGTGGGACTGCCGGACGGCGGCCGGACGACAGAGCAGGGCCTGACGGCGCTCGAGCTGGATCCCTATCGAGAAGTTGCCCTGGTCTATTCGCCGGCAGTCACGTCACCCGACATCACGAAGAAGATCATCGGCCACTGCGAAAAGATGCGGTTCCGTTTCGCGGTGATCGACTCCGATAAAGGCATGAACAGCGCGAGCCAGCTCAACCCGCGCGACACCCTCACCGACAGCAGCTACGGCGCCTTCTACTACCCGTGGCTGCTGACGTCGGACCCGAGAACCGGCGCCAGGAAGCTCACGCCTCCTGGCGGTCACGTACTCGGCGTCTACGCCCGGTCCGATACGGAGCGCGGAGTGTTCAAGGCGCCGGCGAACGAGATCGTTCGCGGCGCGCTGTCGCTCGAGTTCGACATCAACGACGAAATCCAGGACTCGCTGAACCCGAAGGGCGTCAACGCGATTCGCAGCCTGCCCGGCCGCGGCATTCGCGTCTGGGGCGCGCGCACGATTACGTCGAACGCGCTGTGGAAGTACGTCAGCGTGCGTCGCCTCTTCATCTTCCTCGAGCGCTCCATTTACGAGGGCACGCAGTGGGTGGTCTTCGAACCCAACGACGATCGCCTCTGGGCGCGCGTCATCGACACCGTCCGGCTCTTCCTGCGCGCGCAGTGGCGGCTGGGCGCGCTCTTCGGCCGCACGGAGCAGGAAGCGTTCTTCATCACGTGCGACCGCACGACGATGTCGCAGGACGACATCCTCAACGGCCGGCTCATTTGCGAGATCGGCATCGCGCCGGTCCGTCCCGCGGAATTCGTCATCTTCCGCATCTTCCAGCACACCGCTGAGGCACAGCGCTAGGAGTCATCGCCATGGCACGCATCGACCCGCTACCTAATTTCCGCTACCGGCTCGAGATCGACAGCGTTACGCAGGCGAACTTCAGTGAAGTCGCGATTGCCGAGACGACGATCGACGCCGTCGATTACCGCGAAGGCACCGATCCACCGCACGTGCGCAAACTGTCCGGTCTCACCAAATACGGCAACATCACGCTCAAGTGGGGCCTCACGGTCGGCGGCACGGCGCTCGATCTCTACAAGTGGCACAACGACATCTCGACCGGACAGATCAAGGAACGCCGCAAGAAGGTCGTGATTGTCGTTCAGGACGAGGCCGGGGGCGACGCCGCGCGGTTCGTCGTGACCGATGCCTGGCCAGTGAAGTACGACCCGAGCGACCTCAACGCGAAGGGTAACGAAGTGATTATCGAGCTGCTCGAGCACCGCGAACGCCGGAAATGGTGCCGGGAGATCTCGTCAATCAACCGCGCGCTCGATGGCGCGCCCGCAAATCCATTTCACGTGTGAGGCGCACCGCTGATGGCCCGCATCGACCCGCTGCGCGGATTCCGGTTCCTGCTCGAGATCGACGACATCACAAGCGGCGGGTTCGCGCGCGTCAAGGGAGACCCTGAGTGAGGCGGTCGCCCGACCAGTGTGAACCGACAGGGGATTTGGGATGTTCCTGCGGCGGGCGAAGAACACACGCGCGGTCCGTTGGCGGTGGCCATCAGCGGCGTGCGCCTCGGTGAGCGTGTCCGGCCGATTGGCGTCGATGACAAGTGCTGGCGGGAGGGCGGGGCCGCATAAGGCGCATTCCGTCAACCACGGGTGCGAAAGCCCGCTAATCTGATCCGGGTTCTCGCCTGGTGATCAGCCTAGTGGAGGGGTCGATTTGCCGCTCGTCGCCAATTACCCCTGCCTTGTCGCTCAGGGTTTACCGGGCCGAGGACCGCTCCATCCGGGCCACTGGTGGGCGCACCTGGTGGGCGCACCTCAAGTTCACCCCTATAAACATTAAGCTGACTATCCTCCCCAAAAGATCGAAGACCATCCGGAAGGGATACAGGCGTTGTGCCGAAATCCTTTGGCTTTCGCCCCGCTCGAATGCCAGCAATTATCGAGTTTCGCCACTCGTCTCGAGGTGTCCCTGAAAGAGTTCTTTGCGGCACGCGAAGGTCGACGGTCCCGTACCGCGTCATGACTCCGTTGCAGGCATGATCGAATTTCCTGGATCTGGGGTCTCATGTCGGTCCGGGGTGACGGAGCGGTGCATGTTAGGCGTCGCCATTGCTTTGGTCACTCTGGTAAAAGGGTTCATCGAATTCACTGCCCAGGGTGCTCAGAAGCGTGTCGAACAATTTGCTTCAATGAGAAAGCGATTCAAAGACGACACCGGCTTTAAGGAGATCTGTGACCTTCTCGAAACCGATCACCCTAAACTCAGGGAAGTGCCCTTTAAGGACAAGCGAGATTTCCTAGGCTTTTTTGAAGAAATCGCGCTTATGTTGAATTCCGGCTGATTCGACCTGGCGTCGCGCATTACATGTTCGGCTATTACGCTATCCGATGCCGGATCTTGCTCACGCTACGGGCGGCCTCGAATTTGCCCCCGCCAGCGGGAGCCAAGTAGACCCACGATCCCTATGCCCAACAACGTCAGCGTCGCAGGCTCGGGAACGACCGTTGGATCGACCGGTGGATCGGAACCGACGAAAGCCGTCGTAAACGGCAGGAAACGCTTGCACACATCGGGTGGAAGATTCTGTTGGTCGCAGAAAAAGGCGATCTCGGCGAACAGCAGGAAATTAATATCCCGGTGGCCGGCTTCGAGCACGTTCAGATTCCTCGTCCCGGCGCCTGCGGGCGCCATTGGATCGAGAGAACTATCCAATCCGGCGTTGGCGAGGAAAGCAGCAGACCCAATAATCGGATCCTCGGACCAGAGACCGATGCGAATGGTATATCGGTCGCCGCCGGCCGGATCCAGATCCATGACGAGAATGTCGGACAAGTCAGTGAATGCAGCATCCTCCCAGAGAAAAACGGCCTTGTCCCAGACCCTTAACCGGGTACAAGCCTCACACGTCACGTCCGTCGTGATCCCGGCGAAGGGAGTTCCGGGGCCTGCAACTTCGATGAACTCGTCGAGGGTAAACACCCCAGCCGCCATTCCATTTTTCTCAATCGAAACGAAATCGGATCTGTTGAAGATTTGTCCACCCCCGGTTCCGGGATTCGGGATCGGCGCGTCATCAACATCCGAGGCGACAAACAGCTCGAGGAACGGCGAGGAGCCTGGGACTGGGAAGAGGAGCGCATCGACATCTTGGAGACCGCCGGTTTCCACGATGTTTGCTGAAGTAGGATTGACCAGGTTGAGCGATGCGAGGAATTCGGCGGCGGTTGGGCCGGCTGGATCGTCCGACCAAAAGCTTAGGACAAGGCGGTTCCCGTCCACTTTCACGGCCAGGATATCGCTGACCGCTGTCGTACCCGGTTCGAGAAACTGGATGAACCGATCGGCGGCTCCAGGTAGCGCCGGCACCTGTGGGAAGCCGTACTCCGCTGTGATATCCATCTCGAATTCGCGGGTGTCCGGCTGTTCAGGGAAGATCAGACGCCGCGGAATGTCGCCCTGTAGATGCCAGCCGACGATGTCAGACGCTGGAATGAAGCGCAGGCTAGGCGGGAGAATCACGTCTGCACCGGCCTGACCACAAAGGGCGAGAGCAAACGCAATACAGCCCATGGCGGCGACAACCCGTATGAAGGGTCGCCGCGGAAGCGTGTGGCGCTGATTATCCATAACCCCTCCCAAACTAAGAAGCTGCTGTAGAGGCTTGGTTTCCTATGCGTCGTCTGCTTCAAGCGGAATTGCAACTTTTCGCGATATGGATTCCTTAATCGGAGACTTCTGTACGGACAACGAAGCGGTGGATGGCAGCACGGTTTTACAATCTTCGTACCGCGCGAGACGAAGCAAATGGCTTCGGACGATTGAGACTACGAGGGACGGCTGACGTAGCTGGGGGCGACTGAAGTCGTCGAACGTGATTCTTCCCGGATTTCGTCGGTACACAGAGAGAGGTCCATCACGATCACGCCACGGGTCCAGGGCTTCGCGCACTCTTCACCCCGAACGTCCCCAATCTCGGTCGATCAACGCGAAGGTAGGCTGTGCGCGCTACCACCAGAAACGACTCCTTATGAATTAGTCAATGAAGGGCGCATCTCACACCGTCCTCCGCATTCGAGAAGTTACTCGACGGGTCGGCCTCAGTCGGTCGTCGGTATGGCGAATGGTCAGCGATCGTGAGTTCCCTCAGCCTCGCCGGTTATCGCGCAGCGCAGTGGGGTGGCTGTCGGATGAGACTGATGATTGGCTTCACAACCGTTCGAGATGCTAGCGGATATCCGGAGCCCAATGTATGTTCCGCAAACACCGGTTTTCGGGACACGCGAAACGCGAATGGACCTGTCCCGAAATCCCAGATACTCCACGACCCTTCGGACAGGTTTTCGGAACACCAGCCTGCTTCGTCGATCGCGAAGGGCGGACGTTCCGTGTCGGCCACGCTTGTGACGTTCTCCACGAATACAACGGCTGCCAAAGCTCCAGTTCCGTGCGCGTCGTCGCCCCGGCACGACCTGACTTGGTTTGCAGTAAGAGCGGTGGGCGCACTTTGAGTTCACCCGCATAAACATTACGCCAGCTATCCTCTGCAAGAAGATCGAGGAATCTTGAGAATGAGCGCTCATCTCGAACGCGCTTCATACTCTCGGGTTGCGGAGTGGGGGAATCGTCTCCCTGGGTCGCGCGCACATTGAGCACGTCTCAGGACATGCCAGCAATGATGGGCGCTGCGCGTGTCTAAACACTTCGGCGTTAGGGAGGACCTATGTGGTGAGCCCCCCATTTTCGCGAGTTGGAACCAGATGGCGGCACGGCGGCGCCAGATCGCCAGTCTTCGACCGGCGTCTTGAACCTGCGTGACGACGGTCCCAACATCCCGTAAGCTAGAGCGGAGGAGGTTTTCCATGGCAGCACTTGACTGGTGCCGATGTCCGGCCGTCAAAAGTGAAATTGTTGCTGTGCTCCTTGTCTGTGGTGCGCTGCTCGCCACACCTGCATCCGTTCTCGCTCAGGACGGATCCTTCGTCAGCCGTGGCCTGGCTTTGCAGTTTCGGAGCGTCGGCGCGGGTGAGCCCGTAATCATCTTGAGTGGCGGTCCTGGCTTCGACGTGGACTACATGCTGCCGGTCGCGGACGCATTTCCCACCTTCCGTCGCATCCTGCTGGAGCAGCGCGGCACGGGACGATCGATGCCCGAAACACTCCGGGCGGAAGACATGACGCTGAGTGTGGCGGTCGAAGACCTGGAGGCACTTCGTCGCCATCTGCAACAGGAGCGCATGTTCCTCGTGGGGCATTCGTGGGGAGCCATGCTGGCGATGGCCTATGCCGCCGCACACCCCAATCGCGTCGGCCGCCTCATCCTCCTTGGGTCGGGCGGGCCGACGCTGGAGTTTGCGAACTGGTTTTACGACAACATCCGGGCAAGGCTCTGGCCGCAGGATGTCGAGGCGGAACGGTATTGGACGGAGGCAGGGAAGCGCGGCGTGTCCGCCGACAAGGTGGCTCTGGAAACCGCACGTGCTCGGGCGCCCGGGTACTTCTTCGATCGCGCGAAAGGGTTGGCGTTCGCGGGTACGATGCAAGAGGGGGCTCTGCACGCCGCACCGAGTGGGCTGCTGGGTGCGGACCTCACCAAGAGCTACGACGTTCGTGCCGGTCTGCGTCAGATAGATCGACCCACGCTTATCCTCCACGGGCATCAAGATCCAATAGGGGATAAGACTGCCGAGGATATCCATGCGCTGATCAAGTCCTCAACGCTGGTGTATCTGAACAAGTGCGGGCACTTTCCCTGGGTCGAGCAACCCGAGGCATTTCGCAAGGCCATTGAAGAGTTCCTGGCGAGCTCTGGTCGGCGCTGACGGCGCTGGCGACTGCGGCCTCGACCGGCTCGTCTCGACGTCCAGCAAACCGATAATTGCCCGACGGGATAGTTCTGACGACCGGTAGCGATCCAACGTCGTCATGGATCACGACCCACGGAGGCGTGAAGGTCCTCGACTTCGACCTCGCGAAGAAGCGCGGAGCCACCGGCGGGGACGCGGCGGCCGCGGACCTGACGACCGGGATGCACACCGAGGCGGGCGTGGCGATGGGGACGAGGCCCTACATGTCGGCCGGGCAGGTCCGCTAGGCTGTCCGCCGGAGCGGGCACGCAATCACTCGTTCGCGTCTCCGCGAGCAACAAGAGCGAAGGCTAGTGAGCCCCGCAAGAATCGAACCGATCCTGGCCTGAATAATTCAGGCGTATCCGTGGAGTCGAATTACTCCCGATAAGTCGCGCAGTGTTTATCTATCGGTCCCGAGGGGACCCGGATCAGACTCCTAAACCTAAACCCCCCCCCTTGCGAAGCGTCTACCAACAGCTGACCAATACTCCTAACCCCCAAATCGGCTCGGTGGTGGGCGCACCTGGTGGGCGCACTTCGAGTTCACCCGCATAAACATTGCGCCAACTATCCTCCGCAAAAAGATCGAGGATTTGCGAGAGGCGGGCGGGTTGTCGTCCCGCGATGCGACGTGCGCTCCATTGACAACGCCCGTCAGACCAGGTTGATCGTTGGGCTGACACTCGCTAAACAGTGCGGCGTCACCCGAGAGCGATTTGTTCCGGTGATTAGCTGAATCAGGTCCGTTCTCGGCTTACCGTTCATCGGCGTGCGCGCACCCTGGGAGTCGAGCGGGTTCTGACGTAGCGGCGTGGCCGTACAGATCAAGTCCCGCCGTCTTTCTGTAGGCGGACCGGGCCTTCTCAAGCGCCCGTACCAGTTCTCTCGCGGCCACGCCGAAGCGAGCCAGCGCCAATATTGTGGCGCGAACACTGACGTGGGGAGGCGCCACGTCCTACGCGCCCGCACGCGGGACACTTGAAGACCGGGTTGGAGATGTGTCGCGTCGAGCGAATGCGCCCAAGCATCTCGTCGAGCTCGTCGCGCAGCCCCAGTCTAAGGTGATGAGCCGTGGCGGCGGGCGACGCGCATCGAATCTGGTTCCCGGAAATGGTGGAGCACCTGCGCCTGCATTGGCGAGACGACCTGTCCATGGAGGCCCTGCTGGACGGGGACTACCCCCGAGGGCACCGCACAGACGCGCGCGGAATCGCTGGCGAACACAAAGGCCGGCAAGTTCACAAAGTCGGAAGTCAGCCCCCCGCAACCACAGAACCCCGCAACCGTCCACGCCTTGAGAGGCATACGCTAATCGGCGGTACTGACTCGTTGGCCCCCGCGACCATCTGTATTTGGAGGTTTGTCCTGACCGACTCTCCGAGCAGGTGCGCTAACACCATCGACACATTCTTCGTGTAAGAACCTGTGCAGGATGGACGACAAATTTCTTGCGTTTTGTCGGCCTGCCGGAGTATTGCTTTCCCCGAACACGCAGATTCACTCCCCCGAACCTCGGTTCCTCGCTCCATCTGCGTACCCGCTCTCGATTGACTGGGAGAACCAGGGTCACCACCGTGCGACGGAACGAAAGAGAATCAATTTTCCCTGGCGTGGCGCACCATCGCCGCCAAGCGAATGCATCGAGCGTTTGGACCCACATTCGAGTCCCGCGCTGTCGAAAGGGGTTAGATCATGGCGACGAAACAAGGCTATGCGGACATGTCCGATCTGGAGCGCGAGCTCGAGCTTGAAATGGACCGGGAGCTCGAGCAGGACGAAGAGCTCGAGCAGGACGAGGAGCTCGACGAGCTCGAGGGTGTTCAGGACGGCGACCGCGAGGGGCAGGATTTGGAGCTCGACGAGGAATCGGGCGACGACCAGGAAGCCACTACCCTCGAGATCCAGGCGGCGACTCGCGATCAGGAGTACGTCGAGCGGTTCATGGAGATCGCGTCACGCCAGTTCGAATCCGAAGCTGAAGTCGACCAGGTCATGAACGAAACGCTCGACGGCATGGCGAGCGAGCATCTGTTCGGCGGCCTGCTGAAAAGGGCCAGGAAGCTCGCCAAGAGTCGGATCCTGCGCTCGCTCGTCAAGAAAGGGCTCTCGGTTGCCTCCGGTCAGTTTCCGGCGCTCAAGGCCGCAATGCAGTTGGCGAAGGGCAATCTGCAGGGCGCGCTGGTCAATCTCGGCAAACAAGCAATTGGCGCCGCGATTCCGGGCGGAGGTGCGGCGCTCAGCGCACTCGGGTCGCTCGGGTTCAAGCCGACCGACACCCCCGAAGAGAATCGCGAGGGCTGGGAGAACTACGCGCAGCTCTCTCGCGAGGCCTACGAGTACCTTGCGGACAACGTCACCGAAGCCGCGGACCAACCGCTCGAGGCGAGCCGGCTCGCGAGTAACGCGTTCCAGCACGCCGTGAAACGCGCTCAAGTGCGCGTCGCGTCGGGCGGGCTCGGGCGCGTCCCGGGCCGAGCCGCGTTCCGTGCAGGCGGTCGCGTCGTTCGATATCGGGTCCGCCCTGGTCAGAAGATCATCATCACTGGAGGACACAAGCTCATCGTGCGCGGGATCTAGCCAACGGTCTCGTCAAGACATGCGCGAGCGCGGCGAAGCTCTCCGACGACGGGCGCGATCTCTCGAGTACCGCGTCAGAGGGCTCGCCAGCCTGAGACAGCTCGTCGGTCTGTCTCCGGAGCGCGACATCACGGCGCGTCAGTGGTCGGTCCTCGAGGCGCAGCTCAACGCCGCTTTGGCGCAGCTCACCTCGCGAATCAAGATGGCAACCGACCGCTTGTTGCCGGACGCCGCTGATCCGAGAGCACGGCGCCGCCTGAATGGCGCACTGGGACGGATCGAGTTGGACATGTCGAGAGCGTTCACATTCTTCGACACATACATGGATGTGCTCACACAGCGGAAGTCGCGGGCCCTCGGGGCCGTCCTCTCGGGGTGCGATGTCCTCGCCTATCACGCGATGCGCCGGCGTCATCCCGCGTTGCTCACGATCGAGCCGCCACTGGTCTTTTGCGATCGCGGGTTTGGCGCGGCGATCGTGCGGGAAAGCGTGACATTCCCGGACGGATCTCCGAACCCGATGCCGCTGATTCAGATTCCTTACTCGCGGTTGCGCGAGAAGTACAACTTGACCTCGGTCCTCCACGAAGCCGGCCATCAGGCCCTCACGCGGCTTCGCCTCGTTGCGAGGCTGCCAGACGCGATGCGCGCGGCGCTCGATAAGGCGGGTGCTCCGGCTCCAGTCAGAGATCTGTATGCGCTATGGGCGTTCGAAATCGGTCCTGACTTCTGGGGGTTCTGCCTTTCGGGCGTTGCAGAGGCCGCGTCGGTGCGCGACCTCTTTGCGCTGCAGCCGGCTCACGCTCTCAGGATCGGGGTGACCGATCCGCACCCGCCGCCGTATTTGAGGGCGCTCCTGACGTTCGACTGGTGCCGACGCGCGTGGGGCCGTGGCCCGTGGGACCTCTGGGAGCGCGAGTGGAACACGCTGTATCCCCTTCAGCTCGCGCCTCCTGAAACGCGCAAGCTGCTGATGCACGCGCGTCGCTTCGTGCCCGTTGTGGGCGATACCCTGTTCAACCATCGATTTCGAGAGCTCGACAACCGCGTGATCCTCGACCTTTTCGATCTGTCCGCGGTTTCGCCGGCCACTGTCGGCCGGGTTGTCGCGACCGCTCGGTCGGGCGTGCTCGATCTCAGAGGGCTGAACCCATGCGCGCAGCTAGCCGTGTTCTCGGAGCTCCGCGCGCGACAGACGATGAGCGAGGAACGTCTCGACCGGATCATGACCGAGTGGTTGAGCCGACTCGGAACGACGAGAACGAGCTTGAATTGAACGCCGACGTTGCAGGAGACGAGAGATGCCAAAGAACACACCGCAAGAGCCGGAAGGTCGATCGCCTCAACAGCAAGGGCAGAGTGGCCCGACAACGGGTGGGAGCGCCTTTGAGGCGACGACGAATTTGGAACAGCTCATCCGAACGTTGGCAGCGCTGGGCTCGAATGCGTTTTCTCAGCTGCCCGACAAGAAAATCGACACAGCCGCCGAGCTCAACAAGAAGCTCAGGGTGACGGTTGCGTTTCCGCCCTGCACCGACGAGTTGCTCGCGCTGAACAACGGCACCGACACCAGCGACGAAATCAATCGTTTCCACAATGAATACTTCACGCCGGTCCGTCACAGAATCTTCGGACAAGACCCGGGCGACCCTCCAGTGGAGCTCGATACGCAGCTACCCAATCACCTGGATCCGAGAGCGGTCTCGTGTCTGAACGATGAGATCATCGTCGAGGCCATTCCGCAGTCGCAACACTCGCAGCAGTACGGGCCCGTTGCGTGGCCGACCGAGTGCTGCCTGTGCCCTCCCTGCGTCACGCTGGACGGAAACCGCAACCCGCCGCCGAATCCGCCGTTCACCACGGTTCCACACCTCAAGCGGCTCTTCGTTGGCGACGTCCTATGGGCGTACTTCTTCGATCGGATGGGGATCCATCAGATTCTCGGCGTGATCCTGGATGCGTTCGCGAGTACCGGCAGGCTGCCGATCTCGAACGGCAGCATCGAGCTCGGCGTCAGGGACGATATCGTCGCCCTGGTCCTGGAAGTGATGGTCCGGCAAACCAAGACGGGCCTGTCCTCGACGGTTCGAGATCGTGGATCCATGTATCGAACGACGCTCGGATGGACCAGCGAGGGCGGCCGGAAGCTCAATCTCGACACTGAGGTCAACACCGGATTCAACACGCTGTTTCACAAGTTCATCTTCCACTCCCTCGAGTTCTACCGCGACAAGCGGCTCGCGGTTGCGATTCAAGGCGCGTCGGGCGGCATCGCGCGCCCGTCTGTCGCGACCCTCGTCACGATCAAAGAGACGATCGAAGTTCTCAAGAAGCGCTTCGAGGCCTTCCAGTACGGTCGTAACTACTACAACGCCTTGAGCGCCATCGTGTGGACGATCGCCGGAATGTCGATCGTTCGAGAGCTGCGGACAACGTTGGGGATTCCGCCGGCCTTCAACGCGCCGGATGAGTTCATCTCGGCGGCTTACGACATCCTGGTCTTGAAACGCCCCGTGACTCAGGGTGCCGCCAATCGGTTCATCGTGCATCGCGAGTGCGCGACCCAGGGTCGCAACCTCTTGCTCGACCTGGAAGTGGTCAACCATCTCGATGCGAACCCGGGCGGGCAGCTCGAGGAGTGGCTGACGCAGGTCGAGGCGACGGTCGAAGCGTACCGCACGAATTATCTCACGCTCACCGGCGCCGACTTGGGCGTCGCGACGGCGGCAATCGACCAGCAGGCATAGCCGGCGTCGAGCGGAGGGCACAGTCGCATGCGCGAGCGCACTCGTTTCGAGAACGAGGTCGGAGGGGAACGTCCTCCTGTCCCCGCGACCCCACCTGTCGTGAAGCCCCCTGCCGCCGTCACCGCCTGGTCGCTTCAGGTAGTCGAGGGGAGTGGCAAGCCGCTGGATGGAGACGGGTACGCGGCGTATCAAGGCACCAGCTTCGCCAGCGGGGTCTTGGTGAAGGGGCGCGCCGACATGGGGCGCGTCGATCCGCTCAAGCCGTTTCGATTCGAGGTACGCGGCCGCGCCTGCGCCATCAGGGAAGGCGCCGTGCTCGTGGCCGACGATGCGAGCGTCGAGTACGGTGGCACTGAGGTGGACTGGTCCGAGGCTGACTCGTCGACGGCCGACAAGGACTTCTGGCCTCGATACTCCACCTACCGGAGATCGACGACGAGCGGTCCCAACAGCTTCTGGCAGCACGAGCACATCACGCGTCGGCCGATACGGATTCGTCAGAGCTGGGCGCAGACCGGCAGCAAGAAGACAGCGGTGATCGTCGCGGTTCCGGTGAGGCTCCGGGTCGGGCCGCTCGTCCGGTTCACCAACGCCGATTCCGCGGTGATCTGGCTCGAGACGCATACGCCGGCTCTCGTGCGCGTTCGATTCGACAAGCAGTCGAACAAGCGCGCCGCGCTCGCCGATCGCTTTGCCTCGACGGTTCGAGTGGGCGGCCGTCACTATGCGGTGGTCGTGCTCGACGGCCTGACGGAAGCCACGCGCTACGACTACACCATCGAGCTCGCGCCGCAACAGGCCGCCGGCGGCGTGCTCGTCGAGCAGACAGCTCTCCGCAAAGCATTCCCGAGTCTGTCGGCGACGATTCGTGCCTCCATGCAGACCCAATTGAGCGTGTCGTCGTTCAATGGGAGTAAGTGGCTCACCTTCCGCACCTTGCAGAAGCGCTACGAACAGACTCTCCGCTTCGCGTACGGGTCGTGCCGCAGGTTCCCGTCCGACCAAGCCGGTAAAGACAGCTCGGGCCCTGACGCTCTCGAGGCGTTTCAGACGTTCATGGCGAAGCGCGTCCCGGACAAAGAGTGGCCGCAGTTCCTCTTGCTCGTCGGCGATCAGATCTACGCGGACGACATCGGCCACCAACAAGGCGTGGCTATCGGCCGTCAGCGATGGGCGCGCAGGATCCCGGGCCGGACCCCACGGGAAGGCGAAGGCGCGTGGGCGGGCCGATTCGCGGCGCGCTTCACCGGAGCTGGGAAAGCGCCTCGGAACCAAAAGTTCCGCATCGACAACCACCTCCTCTGGAATGTGCCGATCGACGCGAAGAACACGCACACGGGCCTCTTGTATCCGAAACAGCCCGCCAAGAACCGCGAGGACAGGCCGGCGGGCGACACGAAGGCGCCGCCGCATCCCGAGATCCCGCCGACTGGCGAGGCGATCGAGATCCACGCCGCTGATTTTGCGGAGTACGCCTTCCTCTACGAGGCTGCGTGGACGCGCCCCGAGCGCGTGCGAAAAGTATTTGCGAACCTCCCGAGCTTCATGGTCTTCGACGACCATGAGATCACCGACGATTGGAACGCCGATCGCAGGTGGCTCGACAACGTCTTCCGTCCGCCTGCGAACGCCCCCGAGTTCTGGCCCGAGACGATCGTCGACGGCCTCGCGTCCTATTGGCTCTATCAGGGATGGGGGAACCTCGCGCCCGCGGAGTGGCCCAGCGATCCTCGTACGTCGCTGCTGCTGACACACCAAAAGGCAGGCACTGACGCCTTGGCTTCTCTACGCGCGGTCATCGGGCGCGATCGCGAGCCACCGGCCAAGAATCTCGCGTGGGACTACGCGTTGCCGATCCAGTCGCCGATCTTTTTCGCGACCGACTGCCGGATGCGGAGAGTGTTGCGCCCCACCAAGCCGTCGTTCGACGACCAGGTCCTCGACAAGGCCGGTCTCGACAAAATGCTCGATCTCCTTCGGCGCTCGACGTCACCGGTTGCGTTTCTCATCTCCTCGCTGCCGATCCTGCTTCCGGGCTTGATCGCAGAGAGCTTCCGCTTCGAGCAGGTCAGCGCGACGTTCCTGGGAATTCCGGGTCTGGGCAAGACCAAGGTTCTCGACGAAAAGGTCCGCCGCGGGCTCGACATCGAGCACTGGGTAGCCAATCAGAGCTGGTTCGACGTGCTCAGGTTTCTGGCGAGTCTCAGCAAGGAGTCACCGAATCTGAAAACCCTCGTCGCGTTGTCGGGCGACGTGCACTTTTCCTTCAACATGCTCGGGCGTCTCGATCCCAAGCTCGACATCCCAAAGAAGATGAACCTGCGTCCACCCAGAGTGGACGCCGACGGTCGCGCGTTCCCGTACCTCCTGCAGATGGTGTCTTCTGGCATCAAGCAGCAGCTTCCCGCCGTGAAGCAGTATCGCGCCCGCCTGCTGGTAGAGGACGATGCGTTGTTGCCGCCGGCGTTCAACGACGAGACGTCGACCGACCTGCGCCGGCTGGCTCGCGGCATACCCGTGAGCAACAGGCTGTATTCCACGAAATACACGCGCAAGGAGTACGACTTCGGCGGGATGCAGCTTCGACTCGGCGGATATAACGGCATCGACAATCCGCGCCGAACCCTGCTGATGGACAACTCCGTAGCGGTCGTGGATCTGCTCAACGATCCGAAGCACGCCACGTTCAAGCTGGTCGAGAGTTACGTGACGAGCCGCCTAGCGCCCTCCTACACCTTCGAGTTGACGACGGGCGGCGTGAAGCAGACAGTGCCCCGGTTCACCTGAAACGACGCGGCATGAGAGAACGAGAGACGCTGGAGCGCGAATCGGACCGGCTCGACTCCGAGGGACCATTCTTCGATCGGGACGTCTCTCGCGAGTTCGAGGGAAAGTCGGATGCGACGAAAGGGGCCGCCGACAGCCTAAGCGTTCCGCTGCGCTGGGTCTGTTTGATTCGACTGAAGGGCAAGTACCCGGACGAACGCGGCAGCACGGTCAAGGTCGAGAAAATCGGCACGGGCATCCTCGTCGGACCGCGGCACGTGCTCACCGCGGCTCACACACTGGATCCGTTCTACAAGATGGCCGCAACTCAGTTTGGGTCGATCGAGGTCCTGCCCGCGCACAGCTTCAGCACAGGTCTCGGCAGCGATGCCTCGGCAAACGCGAAGAGCCTCCGGGTCAGCGCGGCCTGGCGAGCCGGGAAGAAGGAGGCCGAGGACGGAAACGACGGCTACGACTACGGAATGATCGTACTAGGGAGCGATCAGCTCACAACAAGCCGGCACAAGGCGCTGAGCAACAAGCCGCTCGGCTACTGGGGCCATCCGACATTCGGACGCTGCACCGTGTTTGCTCCCCTCGACGCCGATTTCCTGGAGAACAAGGTCAAGACGGTCTATTCGGCCGGCTATCCACCAAATGAGGATCGCGTCTGGATGGGAACCGGGCACCTCGGGAGCGTGTTCGACAAGAAAGGCACGCCGAAGCGCGCGCTGCCCCATTACGCCATGGCCGATCTGAAAGAGAAAGCAAAAGGCGCGAGCGGCGGGCCGCTGTGGCTGCAACAGGGCGCCGTGCGTTTTCTCCTGGGCGTGAACACGAGCGTGGAACGCCGTGAGAACAAACGGATCGATAGTCAGCGCAAGACGATCACCGAGATCGTGTGGATGGGAAGGGCGGCGCGGGTCACGCTGGAGATGTTCGAGGAAGTGATCGGGTGGATGCACACCGACCCGTAGCCGTCCACATGACGTTGGGATTTCGGGGGGAACAGTTGTGAGGGAGCGCTCCTCGCTGGAGTGCGAAGTCGGCGACCTGGAGCTCGAGTACGAAAAGACGAAGCCTCCTGCACGCCCCGCGTCTTCGCTGCCGCCGGTGTGCGCCCAGCCGTCGCCGTGGCCCGATCGGGATTGCGACAAGAGCACGCCATCTGCGTACACGGAAGGGCGTCGTGTCGCGCGGCTGCGCGAGGTCATCGCCGAAGGGATCGTGACGACGAGCCCGCACCACGCCAGCTCGAAGGGCGGTTCGAGTTTGTTCGCCGGCAGCTGGGACTGGCACTCCGCTGTTCATGCGCACTGGGCGTTGCTGTGTATCGCGCGCGTTCGAAACGACAAGGTGCTGGAGGCGTGGTTGGACAAGCGACTCACGGACAAGGCGCTCCGCGCCGAGCGCGACTATCTGAAAAAGAACGCGGGCTTCGAGCTGCCGTACGGGCGCGCCTGGCTGCTGATGGTCCTGTTCGAGCTGAGGCGGCGATCGCGCAAGTCTGCACAGATCACCAAGCTGACTGAAGAGACACAGGAATCGGTGGTCGGCTGGCTCGAACGGTCCAGTTTTCCAGAGTTGACCGGAGCTCCGCGATTCGTCGCGACGCACGAGTCCTGGCTTTTTGCGTACCTGCTTGTGGCATTGAGCGAGCCGCAGTCGACGGCGATCCTGGATCGAGTACGCGCACAACGGAAGAAGAAGATCGAGCAGGTCCGCGCCCAGATTGCCGCGGTTCGGCATTCGAAGACGGACTTCCTGCATCTACCGGCGGTTCTCGCGGCGATCGACCGCGTCGATCCGACCACGCCCGCCAAGCCGGCGAGCTATCCACTCGACCCGTCGCCTGCGCTCGACGATCCGCCGCTCGACGACACCAACGCCCACAGCGCGGGCGGGGCGCTGGTTCGCATCTGGCCGTATGCCATCGACGGCCACCGTGGTGACAAGAAGGCGTGTTCGCGCCTGCATGCGCGCCTGACCGAGATGTTTTCGCGAACCGATTACTGGGCCGATTCGTTCGACCACGTCTCACACTGGGTACCTCAGTTCATGTGGATGGCCACATGGCTCGCGGCGGGACGCCCATGAGAGAGCGCGATCGATTCGGCGGCGAGCTGCACGAGCTCGGCGTGACCACTGAGCGGGAAGCGTTCGAGCGCGAAGGCGAAGAGCCCAAGAAAACGCCCGTCCGCAAGATCATTCTGGTGGCGGGCACCGACTTTCCCCGTTACGACACGCCGAAGCCGCCCGCCAAATTCTGGGTGCTTCGCGGAGGGCGCAAGAAGCCGCTTGCCGTGACGAATGGATTTGGCGGCTTGCTTGCCAGTGGCGCGTGCCTGCTGCCGTCCGAGAGAAAGCTGAAAGCGAGCCTGGGCGTCCTGACAGGTTCTCTCTGGCGCATCCGGTGCCTGCGGCTCGCCGCGCAAAAGCTTCTGGCTGATCCAAGCCTCCAGGTGTACCTGTACGACCTCGTCAAGGGAGTCGAAGAGCGCGTGACGATCGAGAAGGGCACGCTGTCTACGGCCGCCCTCAAGGGGCGCAGCTTCCTCCCGCTCGTCGACGAGGACTATCGCCTGGAAGTGAAGGTCAAGAAAAAGGATCCGAAGAGCGGAGCGGAGATCGAAACCGAAGTGCTGAAGCCGATCAAGGACCTCAAGATCCCGATGGTCGACCCGGGCCATCCCCCGAAGGTTCGGTATTACCCGTTCGTCAGCAAGATCGGCGCGGAGGATGTCGATAAGGCGACTTGGCTCAGCACCTATGCCCAGAACAAGACCTGGCTGACCAGTTATGCGAAATTACCCGAGAAGGATCGCCACTTGAGCATTCTCGACGTCTACAGGCACGTCGAGTTCATCGGCAAACACAACCCTTACACGCTCTACGAACTGCATCTCTTCGGTCACGCATCCTCGAGCGCCCACTCGCCAAACAGCGGCACGGCATTTCTGAATACGGACCATGTGGATATTCCAGGCCAGCCCGGCACCCGCAACCCGCTCGACCTCGACGCGCGCGCGACGCTCGACTTCAGCACCTCGACGATCAACCACAAGCTGCTTCGTATGGCGTTTGCTAGGGGCGCCATGAGCTACGTCTGGGGTTGCAACTGGAGCCGTCCGCTGTACGACATCCTGGGACAGACCATCGAGCAGCTCAAGGGCAAGCCGCTCGAGGACAAGACCGCTTTCAAGTTTCGTTGGCGCAAGGGAACCGGCGGCGACGAGGGCTGGTTCGTGTACTTCATGGGCCTCGCGAAGGGCGCGAAGACGAGTGACGTCGTCAAGGACGGGAAATTCCTAAGGGAGCTCCTGAACAGAGTCTTCTACGACACGTACATGCAGCACCTCGCCGATGTTTCAGCACACTGCGTCACCGGCGGCGCGCCTGCCGTGTATTCGGAGTACGACGACAAGACGGAGAAGGGGGCTCCGTGCTTACTGAACATCCCAATGGGCGGTCTGTACGGAGCCTCGGTGAATCTGCGGCCGATTCTGCGCTTCTACGCCAAGCACTTCGGCACGCAGTTCAACAAGGACGGTGCGGATAAAGACTTCGGTCGCGGGTTCGTACTCTACTGCCCCCGAATATAGGTAAGCCGAGTAAACCGTAGAGGGATGCGACGTAGGCTTCGAAGTCTTTGACTGATTGCTTCACGGTGATTGCTCTTGTGCGGGACCGTAGTGTCTCATTGCTCGGCCGTGGAACTCCACCGAGGGGCGTCCAGGCCCTGAAATCGGGGCGGTAGTATAGACCCTTCCGCGGTGCTCGACGCGTGGTCCCTCCGAATGCTCAAGGCGTGCGAATACTAGGAGAAGGCGCCCGGCGACACGTCTGGCGCGCGCGTTCGAACAGTTCCGACAGTCGAACAGCCCCGTAGAAGGCGAGGCGGTGTATCGCTCGCGGCTCACTTGCGACAGCCGCGGGTCACTATTCTGCAATGATCTGTATGAATGTGCCGCAAGGACCTGTTGCAGGAACGCACCTTGGTCAGGTCGAAACCTTCGGCAACGGCACGACTTTTCGCACCCAGACAAGGATTACGGCACGTTCGACGCAGGCAGTGCGGCTCGGCACGCTCAACGGAGCCGATCACATCAGATCCTAGTGATCACGAGCGAGCCGTCGTAGGCGAGTCAGCGGCTTTGATGGGGATCAGTCGCCACAACGCGACTACTCGTTAGAGCTGATCGACGGGCCGCCGCAGAAGAGAACGTCGATTTGCGCGCGGCATCGTTCGGTGCGCTTCCAGTAACACCGTCGCGCACCGTAGCGGCCGTCGCCAGGTTCGAGAAGCGGCCCGCGCTCCGGTGCTTATAGCAGGCCGCCTTCAGCCCGGTCCGGACCGAACAGGCGCTTCGCCTGGCAGTAGCTCACGTCCATCACCGTTCTGAAGGAATTGGGGCGTGTTGGCCGATCTCCACCGCCAGGCGTCGTCGGGTGCTTGGCGTCGCCGCGACGAACACCGCCTCGTGGATGCTGTCGCTCTCAACGTTGAGCACCGTGGGGCCGGCGGCGTTGCCGGCCAAAGCCATTAGCGCGACCTGACAGCAGGCCGGCGCGACCCGGTATGGGAGCGTGTCGGGTCAGGTCACAGGCGCGAAGCTCTCGTTCTTGACCGCCGGTCCTGTGTCGGCGTCTCGCCGGAGCCGAGCAGAAATATCTGAAATACTCGAACCCGAGCGCGAACCCGGCGCATCCGACGGGCGCTCTACGACCATCCCGGCTCGCGTCTCTCGGAAGTGTTCGCCGTCGCTCACTTCGTCCACATCCCCAAACTTGCGAAGCGCGCACGAGCCTCTCAGCCGCAAATCGCTAGAACGCGAACTGCTCGACGCGCTCGATCCACTTCAAGACCATCGCCCGCGACGGAGTAGGCGTGACGCGTCCGACCGTGCTCTCGAACACCGTCTTGAACTGCTCCCATCCCTTCGCATCAGCCTCCACGTCGGCCGGCTGCACCTCGTGCGGAGCATTTTCCCGGAGCAGGCGAAACCATTCACGGGCCACCGCGGGATGGCCTGCCGCCGATGCAAGCAACAGCATCGCGATCCGGAACTCGCCGTGCGCCATGCCGTCGCCGCGGAACTCCGACCACTCGCTCTCGACAGACCCGCGCGCAGCAAACGGTACGTGTTCAGGAACCGCGTTGCGCCGCGCGGCGTGCGGACGAGCGGGTGGTAGTCCTTG
>Ga0105347_1000238_pt1 | contig 27126 bp, 26 predicted proteins | sample EasRivMeERMLT890_FD_89677 | JGI IMG/M metagenome (GOLD analysis project Ga0105347, IMG submission 89677) | Soil microbial communities from meander-bound floodplain in the East River, Colorado, USA - East River MetaG ERMLT890 | ecosystem: Environmental > Terrestrial > Soil > Floodplain | place... | reverse complement strand
TTACTCTTTACTCTTTACTATTCGATCGTCAGTGTTCCCGTCATTTCCGGATGGAAGTCGTCCCGGAACGCATACTGGCCCGGATCGTCAATCGTCGCTACCAGTTCGCCCGTCTCACCCGGGGGCACGTCTCCGGAAACAACGTCATCTTCGGTCTCGAATTCGCCGTCCGGACCCGCAACCCGCAGATTGTGCACGAATTGCCCCTGGTTGTTCAGGTTGATCCGGAATTCCTTCGCCGCCGCCAGTGTCACCGCGGCCGGCTCGAAGACGTTGTCCTTCATCACAACGTCTGTTTCCTGCTCCACCGCATCGGGCGCAGGCGTCGCCGACGGAGCATCCGTCACAATCACAGTGCCGGTTGCGAACGGTTCCTGCGTGTTCGGGTCGGTTGCGGTCGGGTCTTTGAACTGGGACTCCCCGCCGTCATCGAACCGGACCACCGTGAACCCTTCGCCTCCCGGCTGAATCACATCTCCCTGGTCCGCCGTTTGCGGATCGCTTCCCGCCGGCACAACCACGAAGTCGTCGCCTGTGTTGTACTCGTTGTCCGCGCCCGCAAAGCGCATGCCGTGAGACACATCCGCAGTGTTCTTCAGCACAACCTTCACTACCTCGCCGGCCTTCACCTGCAGGCTCGTCGGGTCGAACGCAGTCTCAGCCTCATTTCCAGACACGTTCACCTCGACGGTTCTAGTCGCCTGCTCCTCGGGCAGCACGATGCGATCCTCGAGCTGGAATTGGTCCTGCGGCGGACCGAACTCCAACCGGATCCGGTCGCCGTCCTTCGGGATGTATCTCTCCCAATCGTTCAGCTTCTGACTGTTCACGAAGACCTGGAGCTCTCCCGTGGTTCCGTCGCTGCACTCGTCTCCGTTTTTGTACGTGACACTGCTGCCCGGCATCCGGATTTCGTCGCCGTCCAGCTTCCCGCCACCGTACTCAAACCACTTCACCAGCCGCGCTCCCGCGCCTTCCTCCGAAGCCGAGAACGGATGGATGTGGACGACCCCATCACCATGTGTGTGCACGCCGGCCTCCCACGTGGGAGCGTTCGGCTGCTTCTCACCGCATACAAAGTACGTGTACGTCGCGTGCCAGTGGTCTCGCCCGATTCGCGGTGCGCCGGTGGCTGAGCGCGTAATGAATAGCAGCGCCAGCACGCCGAACACAACGAAGATGATCCCCACCACGGGAACCCACGGCGGCACGTACATGTTCCGCACGCGGTGGAACATCCCCTGGTCCTTCTTGGCGGTCGTCGATTGCGTGCGGGCAGAACGTGGCTGTCCGCTCCGCCAGAAATCCATCGGCGACACGTCGGGCGAACTCCCACTTGTCGAAGGCTTCTTCCTGGTTGAACCCGCTTCGGCTGCCGGTGTATCACCAGTCACGTCACCCGTGCTGGCAGCTGTTACTTCACCAGTCTCATCACCCGGGACGTCCGCGCTCTCCTGGCCGGATACCGGCTGCGCCGGTTCGTTCGGCTTCCCGCCCTTACGGCGGCCCCTTTTTTTCTTACCTTGTTGGTCGTCCACTACCAGTTGTTCCTTTCGGTCATCTCTTCGAAGATGCAGCCGCGGTTTCCCGCTGCCGATCAAGGGCTTTTACTTTATCTACGTTCACGGACTCGGACGAGTCTGCTTTCGCGTCAAACCACGCGTCGAGGATCTCCCTCGCGAGCGTTTCCGTCGTCGTCCGCAGGCTCAGGCACAACACGTTCGCCTGGTTCCAGGCCTTTGCACCCCTCGCCGTCTCCGCGTCCCCGCACAACGCCGCGCGCACTCCCGCTACCTTGTTAGCGGCAATTGAAACGCCCGTCCCTGTCCAGCACAGCAGGATCCCCTCGTCCGCGCTTCCCGACGCCACTTCCGCCGCCACCCTCACTGCCACATCCGGCCAGTCCCGTGATTCGTGCGAATCGCTGAGCGCGCCGTGCAAGGCAACGTCACAGCCGCGAGAAGCTAGTTCTCGCGCCAGAAAATCGGTGACATGCGACTTCTCATCGCTTCCAAGGGCAATACGCAAAGGGGAACTCACTGATTGCGGGTTTAGCTGCTCCAGCAGCCACGAATATTATAGGCCTTGTCCATTCATATACGCCAAACCATCAAAACCAGTTCAGCGTTACTCGCCCGCCCAACCACTCAGCACTACCTTTCACCATCTACTATTTACCATTTACTATTCACTATGGCCGCCCACACCCACAGGAGGACCCAACCAATGCCATCTTCAACTGAACTCAACCAGATCGCCCGCTCCCTCGTCGCCTCCGGTAAGGGAATCCTCGCCGCAGACGAAAGCTCCGGCACCATCAAGAAGCGCTTCGACAGCATCGGCGCCGAGAACACGGAGATCAACCGCCGCGACTACCGCGAGTTCCTCTTCCGCACCCCCGGCGCCCAGGAATTCATCAGCGGCGTCATCCTCTTCGACGAGACCATCCGCCAGGACGCCGCAGACGGCACCCCGCTCCGCACCGTCCTCCAGGACCAGGGCATCATCCCCGGTATCAAGGTGGACAAGGGCACGGTCGCTCTCGCCGGCAGCGAAGGCGAGCTTGTCACCGACGGTCTCGACGGCCTCCGCGACCGCCTCAACGAGTACTACGAGCTCGGCGCCCGCTTCACCAAGTGGCGCGCCCTGATTAACATCGGCCGTAACATCCCCACAAGCTACTGCCTCGACGTCAACGCCCACGCACTCGCCCGATACGCCGCCCTCAGCCAGGAAGCAGGCCTCGTCCCCATCGTCGAGCCCGAAGTCTTCATGGAGGGCGACCACGACATCGATCGCGCCTACGAAGTCACCACCGCGACCCTCCGCGAAGTCTTCCGCCAGGTCGAAGACCAGCGGGTCGATCTCGAAGGTCTCCTCCTCAAGAGCAGCATGGTCCTCTCCGGCAGCAAGGCGTCCAACCGCGCAGCGCCCGACAAGGTCGCCGAGCGCACTGTCGCCTGCTTCAAGGAGACCGTCCCCGCCGCCGTCCCCGGCATCGTCTTCCTCTCCGGCGGACAGGGCGACGAAGAAGCCACGGTCAACCTCGATGCCATCAACCGCCACGCCGCCGAAGCCGGCGCCCCCTGGGAACTAAGTTTCTCCTATGGACGCGGACTGCAGGCCGCACCGCTAAAGGCGTGGGGTGGAAACTCCGCCAACGTCGCAGCCGCCCAGCAGGCCTACCACCACCGCGCCGAGGTAACCTCCGCCGCTCGCCGCGGCGACTACTCGCCATCACTAGAACCCGCCGGCACCTCTGCTTGATCTAGCCGACCCGCTGTCATCCTGCCCTGGCAGGATCTGGTGGGGCGGTGGGGTTAGTCGGCGATGGGAACCGCCGCTTAACTCCGTGAGGATAAGATCCATCGTCGGGGGCCTATCCGCTTATCCGCTCAAATCCGTTGTGAGACACGACTGAGTAGACGCGCCGCGCTTAGCACAAGACCTCAAGTGTGCACACCCGTATACTCGGCTACTGGAGGGAGCTTCATAACATGCCAATCACCTGGGAAATCGGGCAATTGCCCAACGGCCTCCGCGTCGTTACGACTCCCGTTGCAACGTCAGAGTCGGTGAGTGTGAACGTCTTCGTCGGCGCGGGCTCGCGCGGAGAAGGAACCGGGAATATGGGCGTCGCACACTTCCTCGAGCACATGGTTTTCAAAGGAACGGAAGCCCGCCCGACGGCGATCGACATCGCTGAGGCGATCGAGGGCGCGGGCGGCGTGCTGAACGCCTACACGTCGAAGGAACTCACGTGCTACTGGAACCATGTGCCTTACGACGAGCTGGAATGCGCGATGGACGTCCTCGCGGACATGCTCCACAACTCGAAGCTCGATCCTGAGGAGATCGACCGTGAACGCTCAGTGGTGCAGCAGGAAATCAAGCGAGCCCAGGACCAGCCAGGCTCCTACGTGGGCGAACTGTTGAACCGGGCCATGTACGGCGACCACCAGCTCGGCCGGCCCATCGCGGGGACTGAGGATAGCGTCGGCGCGCTTCAGCGGTCCGACTTCGACGACTGGCTCGGGAGTTGGTACATGGCCCCCAATGTGGTACTTAGCGTAGCCGGCAACACGACCCATGATGCCGTCATGGCTTTCGCTGAACGGCTGTTCAACAACGGCACATCCGGCAACCCGCCGGATGTGCTCGCTCTTGCAGAGACACCACCCGCAAAACCCTTCGTCGCAGACATTCGGCCAATCTCACAGTCGAACGTTGCCATCGGAATGCCGGCCCTAGACCGGAAAGATCCGGACCGTTTCACCCTGATGATCCTCAACGCCATCCTTGGACGCGGAATGAGTTCCCGTCTATTCAAGGAAGTGCGTGAACGGCGGGGCCTGGCTTACTCGGTCGGCTCCTCGGTGAGCCGCCAGTCCGACACAGGAATGCTCACGGTATCCGCCGGTGTCTCTCCCGAAAAGCTGCCGGAGGCGATCAGCGTAATCATGGAAGAGTTGGAGAAACTCACACAGGAACCCGTGGACGATGCGGAGCTGAAGAAGGCCATCGACTACACGGTGGGCAGCTTCCGGCTCAGCCTGGAATCGACCATGTCACTGGGTCAGCGCGCAGGCGAGAGCCTGCTCACAATGGGCGAGATTGAGCCGATTGAATCAGTGGTTGCGAAGCTACGCGCTGTCAGCCCAGATGACATCATGCGGGTCGCTAAACGCGTCTTGCATCGCGAACGTGCCGCCCTCGCCCTGGTCGGTCCCGAGGCCGACGAGGACACTCTGCTCAAAGCACTCCAGGCGGCTTAAGGGGCGCAGACGCAATGAGTGGGCGCGTGCGCGTAGGCATTATCGGCACTGGCTCGATCGCCGATGCCCATTTGTACGCGTATCAGAAGGCGGAAGGCCGGGCGAAGATTGCCGCTGTCGTGGACGTCCAGCAAGATCGCGCGGCTCGGGCAGCCGAGCGGTTCGGTGTGCCGGAGATCATGACCGACTACCGCACGCTACTCGCGCGGGATGATATCGACGCCGTCAGCATTTGCACGCCGCCTTCATTACACGTTGAGATGTCAGTCGCAGCGCTCGCCGCCGGGAAGCACGTCTTGTGTGAAAAGCCCGTTGCGCCGACTTTGTCGGATCTCGATCGGATCGAGCAGGCGCAGAAGGAAAGCGGGTCGATCTTCTCGGGCGTGTTCCAGCTGCGCTTTGGCAAGGGCGCCCAGCAATTGCGCTGGCTCCTTGACGAGGGACGCATGGGCAAAATCCACCTGGGGATGGCCGAGACGCTCTGGTACCGGGACGCCGATTACTTCGCCGTTCCCTGGCGCGCGACATGGGCAGACCAGTGCGGCGGCGTCACCGTGAGTCAGGCGATCCACTTGATCGACGCGTTGATCTGGTGCCTCGGGCGACCGACCCGGGTTTATGCGAGCGCCAGCACGGTTCGGGCGCTAACCGAGTGCGAGGAGACCTGCGTGGCCGTGATCGACTTCGAGAACGGAGCGATCGGTCAGATCACTTCCACAGTTGCGGCAGCCGGGCCTGAGAAGTCACGCCTCGAGGTCTTCGGAACCACTGGCAGCGCGTCTTCAACGGGAACCGCGTATGACTCAACTTCGGAGCCATTCGCCATCGGAATGCCGGACCCAGCAGTTGCCGAAAAGTTGGCGGCCGAGATGGAGGAAAAGGTGCCGAGGGCGTACCGAATGCTGCACAGGGGGCAAGTAGAGGATTTTCTGTCCGCGATCGTGGATGCCCGTCCGCCGGCAATCGGGGTCGATGAGTGCCGCGCCGTCCTGCAGGTGACAGCGGGCATTTACAAGTCTGCGATGACCGGCCAAGCGGTGGACCTCCCGATTTCGCCGGACGACCCTTGGTACAACACGCTGGTACCTGGGGGCGCTATGCTGGCGGGACTGAACTAATGGGCGGTCTCGAAGTGAACGTCACTGCGTCGGCGCGACTCGACAATTCTGTTGTCGTCGCAGAAATCCCTGCAGGTTCTATCGATTGCCAGCAAACTTGGGTCGGCCGCGATGACTCGGGGCAGCAATTTCCGATCCAGGCTACATCGGCTTCCTCGGGTGCTGCCATGGTTGGCATACAAGTTGCTTCACTCGACGAGGGCAGTGCCCTGAGCCTTCGCCTGGAGCCCGACGAAACGCCTGATCCGCGCCGCGGTATCGTCCTCGGCGATCAGGCGGAAAACGGCCGGATCGTGGTGAACTACAGCGGTTTTCTCCAGACCATCTATCACTACGGCGCGGAGACCTTCAAGCCCCGGTTCTACCCCATCACCGCGCCCTGCGCCCGGCTCGGAGACATCGACTCACTGAGCACTGTGTATCCCAAAGGGATCACGGACGACAGCCCGCCGGACCACATCTGGCACCGGTCACTCTGGTACGCCTGCGGTGACGTGAACGGCGTGGACTTCTACCTGGAGAATGGCGGTGAAGGGAAGATTGTCCACAAGGCCTTCTCGACTGTCTTCTCTGGGCCGCTTTTCGGCGGATTCCGGGAGTCGCTGGCCTGGACCACCCCGGCCGGCAAGACTCTCATCGATGACGAGCGCACGTTCATGATGTACCGGCTGAAGGGGACTGTGCGCATCTTCGACATCGGCGCAAAGTTCACCGCCCGCGCTGAGCCCGTGACGTTCGGCGCGACCAACGAAAACGCTCTGCCACTAATTCGTGTCGCAGACGCAATCGACGAATGGGACGGCGGCACCATCACTCTGTCAGATGGCACGACAGGCGGGAAAGCTGCATTCGGCCACCACGCGGAGTGGGCAGATTGTTCAGGCCCCCTGGCGCGAACGAAGGATGGAGGGCCATGGATATGGGGGATTGCGATGCTGGACCACCCCTCCAACCGCAACCACCCCAACGCCTGGTTCGCTCGCTCCTACGGTCCCCTGGGAACCAACACGCCTTTCTTCGATGGAGCGTTGACGCTAGAGCCAGGCGAGTCCTGGGAGTTGAAGCACCGCATCATTGTTCACGAAGGCACGCCGGAAGAGGCGCAAATCGCATCCAGGTTCGCCGAATACGCCAACCCGGCATCCATCGAAATCACGTGAGGTAAACCTATGACTCAGCAAGATCAGCGAGAAGCGGTCATTCGCAACATCAAGGACATCCCTGAGGAGCGCGGTGTATGCGGGTTCCGCCGCCGCGTCATTACCGAGGAGGACACCGATACCGCCAACGTCACCTACCTGCGGATCGACGATTCAAAGTACCACTACCACGCCGAGATGACAGAGTTCTACTACGTCCTCAAGGGCGGCGGCACAATCACGCTTGACGGTGAAGTGCGCCCCGTCACCGAGGGCGACCTGGTGATGATCCCACCGGGTGTCCGCCACACGTCAGACGGCGAAATGGACGCGCTGATCATCGGCGTCCCCCCGCAGGAAACGTCCGACGTCCACTTTGACTGAACCTGCTTCACCTCTAACGAGTCAAGGCACCGTGAGTCGAGGGAGTGTCGCAATCCCGGAAGCACTTCAGGCAGTCTAACCGGCGATGGGTGAGGCGAGCCGACACGACGTCTGGGCGGTTGGTTCCTCGTATGACGCCTACGTGGGCCGATGGAGCCGGCTGGTGGCCAACGAGTTCCTGGTCTGGATCGACGTGCCCGCGACCAGCTGCTGGCTGGACGTTGGGTGCGGCACAGGGGCCTTGAGCCGGGCGATTCTTGAGACGGCTTCGCCCAAAGAAGTTTGCGGCGTCGATCCGTCCTCAGGCTTTATCGACTACGCGCGCAATCTGACCGGCGACGTACGCGCCCGCTTCGAAGTGGGGGACGCGCAAGCACTGCCGTACGGGGATGCCGCGCTTGACGCAGTCGTTTCCGGACTTGTGATGAACTTCGTTCCGGAACCTCGGCTCGCCGTCGCCGAGATGAAACGCGTTGCCCGGCCGGGTGGAACCGTTGCCTTGTACGTCTGGGACTATGCCGGCGAGATGCAGATCCTGCGTCATTTCTGGGATGCGGCTGCGGCGCTCGACCGTGCGGCGCGCGAGTTGGACGAGGGGCAGCGCTTCGAGATCTGCAGCCCCGAAGCGATTCAAGAACTCTTTTCTGGTGAAGGCCTGAAGGACGTGTCGGTACGGGCCATCGATGCTCACGCTCATTTCGCGGACTTCGATGAGTACTGGACTCCATTCCTGGGTGGGCAAGGTCCGGCACCCGGCTATGTTGCCTCTCTAGATGCAGAGGGCCAGACAGTGTTGGAAGAGCGGCTGCGAGCCCAGATTCCCGCAGCTCGAGACGGCTCCATCGACCTCATAGCGCGTGCCTGGGCAATTCGCGCCATGACCTAGGTGCTTCCCTCTACTCTTTACTCTTCACTCTTTACTCTTCACAATTCCCCCATGACCGACCTCGGCGAACTCAACGTCCCCTACCGCCTTCTTCTCGGCCCCGGCCCGTCCCTCGTTCACCCCCGCGTCTACCGCGCGATGACCGCGCCTGTCATCGGCTACCTGGATCCTGCGTTCATCCAGCTCATGGACGACACCCAGCGCCCCCTGCGCACGCTCTTCCGCACCGAGAACGACATGACGATGCCGATCTCCGGGACCGGCACCGCCGGTATGGAGGCCGCAATCTACAACGTCACCGAGCCCGGCGACACCGTCGTCGTCTGCATGAACGGCTTCTTTGGCACACGCATGGCGGACATGGCGAAGCGCTGCGGCGCCGATGTGATCACCATCGAGCAGGAGTGGGGCCGGATCATCGAGCCGGACCAGGTCCGCGACGCGATCAACTCGGCCGGCCGCAAGGTCAAGGTGGTGATGATTGTCCACGGCGAGACCAGCACCGGCATCCTCCAACCCCTGGAGGAGATCTCCCGCATTACCCACGAAAACGGCGCCCTGCTGCTCGTCGACGCCGTCACCAGCCTCGGCGGCTGCGAACTCCTCATCGACGAGTGGGGGATCGATGTCTGCTACTCCGGCACCCAGAAGTGCCTCTCCGCGCCGCCCGGCATGTCGCCGCTGACGATGAGCGCCGCCGCCATGGAGGTCGTCGCCAACCGCGCCGAGCCCGTCCGCAGCTTCTATGTCGATCTCGCCGTCCTTGGCCGGTACTGGGGTGGCGGCAGCAAGACCCGCATGTACCACCACACCCCGCCGATGACCATGCTCTACGCGCTTCGAGAGGGGCTTCGTATCGCCCTGGAAGAAGGCCTCGAAGCCCGCATCGCCCGCCACAAGCGCAACGCCGCCGCGCTCGCCGCCGGCTGCGAAGCAATCGGGCTCGGGCTCCACGCCCAGGAGGGCTATCGGCTACCCCCTCTCACCACCGTCCGCGTCCCCGAAGGCGTCGACGAGATGAAGCTCCGCCAGGCGCTGCTTTCGAACCACAACATCGAGGTGGGCGGTGGAATCGGCGCCCTCCAGGGCCAGGTCCTGCGCATCGGCCTCATGGGCTTCGGCTCGACCCAGCAGAACGTTCTCGCCCTCCTCTTCGCGCTCGAGCAGGAACTCGCGGCCCTGGGCCAAACACTGGAGCCCGGCGCCGCCGTCGCCGCGGCCGTCCGCAACTACGCTGTAGCCGCCTGACCCCTCAGCGCGCGGCGCGCGCGTTTCGGCGGTACCAGGCCGTCCCGGAGATCGTGTTCCTGCGAATCTGTTCGCGTTCGTGAGCCTCTTCCTCGCTCTCGACGCGGACTCGCCCGTCCGCCTTCTCGTTGATCCGCTTGACCGGGATCACCTGGATCAGCGGCGTGCCCTTCTCCAGCGTGTAGACGCCGTCCGGCGCGGTCGCGATGAAGGGGAAGTTGACAGGCGAGGCGTAGGTGTCGGTATCGACCATGCCACCCAGCACCTGGATCACGTCGCTGGGCCGGTTGATCGGCGACACAAACAGGCAGCTCCACCCCTTGGTCGTGCGCACCGTCCAGTAGTTGTGGAACTTCATCGGCGGCCGCGGCTCGAACGGGTTCCCGGCCACCTGGAAGGACGAATGGTTGCTCACCATCTCCCGATCGAATTCCCACCCCGCATCAACGGTCTTGCCTTCGTCCTTTATCTCCAGCCTAACGGTCGCCGCCAGTGGAATGATCCAGCCGGCTGACAGGGCGTCCAGGAAGGGCATGCACCGCTTTACCGTGAGGCCGTTGTTCGTCGCGCTCAGGCGGTCCGCATCAACGCCGTGTAGCTGCCGGAACCAGGGCGGGAGCACGGTGCCTGCGGGCACCGGCTCCGCTATTACGCCCTTGTCTTCCGGCCGGCAAAGGAACTCTATCACCGGTTTCGAGCCGATCAACCGTTGCCGCTCCTAGTCGTCGTCGGAGGAGTTGCTCGACGTGTTGCTGCTCGAGTTCGAGCTGCTGTTGCTCGAAGAATCGTCGCTGCTGTTAGAGCTGGAATTGCTGCTCGAGTTGCTAGACGTGTTGCTGCTCTGGTTCGAGCTCGAGTTGCTTGACGTGTTACTGCTCTCATTGGAGCTCGAGTTACTCGAGGTGTTGTTCGAGGTGTTGCTGCTCTGGTTCGAACCAGAGTCATCGTCGGTTACAGGCGCCGGCACCTGCGTTGCTGGAGCCGGAGTGACTTCAGGCGTGGGCTCGGGCGTGACGATCGGCGCCGCCGTGACCTCCGGCGTAGCGCTGGCGCTCGCTGTCGGTGTGTTGTCGTCGTCACCGCCGTCGTCACCGGCGCGGGCCAACTGGGTCGTCGCGATTCCGACGGCGATGGCGAAGGAGCCGACCGCCGCTGCGATCAACTGCCAGTTCTTTGAATAGGGCATCCTCTTATTACCTCCTGAATAGGTTGTTTTCCTCCAGTCTGCTGGCGATTCATGACTGACCGGTGAAATCCGCGTGAGGCCCTTAACATAAATCCGCTCTTCCCCCTACCGCCGAAAGCCACTCCGGTTCTACGCGGGAATGTGACCCACGTCACATTCCCGAATAACTTAGCGCGTGCTAGAATGCGCGCGAAATCAGCGTCCAGTTCAAGGAGGGATCAATGGCAACCAGGCAAGAGATCACCGACGGCATGGCTCAACTCATCGTCCAGGCGAAGCGCGTTGGCCGGCTGCTGGATGAAACAGGAGACTGGGATGCGAAGCGCCCAGCTGGCTGGACACCGCGAGAGATGTACTGCCACATCGCGGCGACCGGCGGGATGATTGCCCAGATGGGCCCTGCCTTGCTCGCCGGCCCCGCCGATGCCGACATGACCCAGTCCACGAACATCGCGGACCTCAACGCCCAGACGATCGCCTCCATGCAAGCCCTAACTCCTGAGCAGCTCGTCGCCATGGTTGAGACCAACTACACCAACGCCTCGAACTGGGTACAGGGCCTTTCTGATGAGGATTTGCAGTCGACGAAGACTTTCGCCCAGATGCAGATGCCGGCATCGGAGCTACTCGCCAACATCGGCGTCCTTCACGCCAACCACCACCTCTACGAGGCCGCCCTCCGCGTCGCCTTCTAATCACAGCTCACTCGCGCGATTACGATACGCGCATGGTGACCCCTAAACGCATCCTCCTCCTCGGTGCCGAAACCGATCTCGGCAGCGAGACTGCGAGCGCCCTCGCTGACTCCGGCCACACCCTCGCCCTCATCGCCTCGAGTCCGGACGCCGAATCCGCATTCGCCGTCCAGCGCCTCGCCCGCAAGCTCAACGCAGCCGCCAGCCAGGCGATCGACGCCCGCAACGACACTGCCGTCCGCGTCATGGTCCGACAGGTGAGTAAGCAGCTGGGCGGCCTTGACGCCGCGGTTCTTTGCGTTGAGAACGAACCAGCACGTACATCGCTGGCAGCGTACGCCGGCAAGGAAAAGGGGCGGGGTGGCCCGCCCTCCGTGATCGACGCGGCACGTGGCGACGACGTCCATTCGGCCCTTGCTGCCCCCTCTGACACCGCGTAGTCTTCTCGCTCGAAGCCCATGCCCGTTCTCGAAAAGCTCAGCCTCACCGGCAAAGTTGCGGTCGTCACCGGCGCCGGCCGCGGCCTCGGCCGCGCCATGGCCCTTGCCCTCGCTCACGCCGGCGCCAACATCGTGGCCACGGCAAGGACGCACGCCCAGGTCGAGGAGACAGCCGACATGATCAAGGGTGCGGGTCGCGCCTGCCTCTGGGTATCGTGCGACGTCACCAACTCCTCCTCCGTGAACGCAATGATCGACTCAACGCTGGCGGAGTACGGGCGCATCGACATCCTCGTCAACAACGCCGGGGGCGCCACCGAGGGCATGGGCAACGCGCTGACCGAGGTCAGTGACGACCAGTGGCGAGTCGGCATCGACACCAACCTCACCGGCGCCATCTACTGCTCTCGCGCCGCCATCCCCCACATGCTGGAGCAGGGCGGTGGCAAGATCATCAACGTGACCTCGGGCTTCGGTCTCCGCGCCGGTCGCAACAACTTCATGTACACGTCCGCCAAGGCTGGCTTAATCAACTTCACCCGCGCCCTCGCCATGACCTACGCCCCCGACATCCAGGCGAACCTGATCGCCCCCGGCCTCTTCCCCCACGAGAACCCGCAGATGGAGGAGTGGTGGAAGCACGGTAAGTTCACACCCATGGGCCGCCTCGGCAAGGACGAGGAACTCGGCCCGTTGTGCGTCTTCCTCGCCTCTGGCCTAACGTCGTACATGAACGGCCAACTCATCGTCCTCGACGGCGGCGGCCTCGCCGCCGGTCACGCCCCCACGGGATTCGCCCCCGTGATACCACTGCCGGCGGAGGGCGTCTGATGGCCGGCGACTTCTCCCTGGATGGCAAGGCTGCCCTCGTTATCGGCGCGTCCAACCCGATCGGCCGCGCCGTTGCCGTGGCTCTGGCCGAGGCTGGCGCGGACGTCGGCGTCGCCACCACTACCACCGCTAACGAGGAGACCGTGCGCGCCAATTCCTGCGCCAACGAGATCTGGGCGCTGGACCGCAAGCACTTCACGCACATCATTCACGCCGGCGACGAGGCCGATGTCGAGGCCGTAGTCCACCGCACAGTGTCCGAACTCGGCCGGATCGACATCCTCGTCAACGCCCAGGACCTGCCCTTCGCCAAACCCGTCCTGGAGACCGATTACTTCGAGTGGCATGCGGTGCTCAACGCCAACCTCGGGGGCGTCTTCCTGGCCAGCAAGTACGCCGCCCGGGAGATGATCAAGCACAAGTGGGGCCGCATCATCAACGTCGCCTCCGTACTTGGCGAGCGCGGCCTGGTCAACGGCGCTGCCTACTGCGCCGCCGACGCCGGGGTCATCAACCTCACCCGCGCCCTGGCCCTCGAATGGGCCCGCGACGGCATCAAGGTCAACGCGATCGGCGCCGGCTGGACCGAGGGCATGGGGATGATCGGCGGCGACGAAGGCAAGCAGCAACTTGAGCGCTACCTCCCTTACAAGCGCCTCGCCAAACCCGAGGAGATCGCGGGCGCCGCCGTCTATCTCGCCTCAGACGCGGCCGACTACCTCACCGGCCAGGTCGTCTGGATCGAGGGCGGCGCCCTCAGCCATGTCTAACCCAACCTGCTCTTGTCATCCTGACCGCAGTCAGGATCTGGTGGGGCCGTGGGGCCCAACCGCGCCAGGCCCACCGTATACTTAGTCGGAATGCGCACCCCCTTCGCGGAGACCAAGCGTTTTCAGGCCAACCTCGACGACGAGATCGACGGTATCGCCATCTACGAACTCCTCGCCGAACTTGAGAAGGACCCGGAGCGCAAGCGCATCTTCGACGAGTTGGCTCACGTGGAAGTCGGCCACGCAGACGTCTGGCGCAACGCTCTCCGTGAAGCCGGCGTCGAACCGCGCGAGCACGGTCCCAGCATCAAGATCCGCCTCATCGGCCAGGCGGCCCGAGTCTTCGGCACCCAGTCCGTCCTTCCGATCATCCGCACCATGGAAGCCGGCGCCTACAGCGCATATATGGCCCAGGACGAACGTGCCCAGGCCATCGCTCCGGACGAGAGCCACCACCGCCGCACCATGGCGAAGCTCAGTAAGGGTGATGTGCCGACCGCTGTGGATACGATTGCCCGGCGCGAGACGTGGCACCGGACCGGCGGCGGCGGCGCCCTTCGCGCCGGAATCTTTGGCGTCAGCGACGGCCTCGTCTCCAACACCGCGCTCGTCATGGGCTTCGCCGGAGCGCAGGCCGAAGCCAGCTTCGTGGTCCTCGCCGGTGTCGCCGGGCTCATGGCGGGCGCCTTCTCGATGGCGGCCGGCGAATACGTCTCAATGCGCGCCCAGCGCGAGCTGTTCGAGCGCCAGATCGAACTTGAACGCGAGGAACTCCTCAACTCCCCGGACGAGGAACAGAAGGAGATCTCCCTCATCTACCAGGCCAAGGGCTTGCCGAAGGATGAAGCTGACCAGACCGCTGCCCGTCTCATGGAAAACCCGGAGGTCGCCCTCGACACCCTTGTCCGCGAAGAGCTGGGCCTCGACCCTCGCGAACTGGGCTCGCCCTGGGGCGCGGCGTTCTGGTCATTCCTCGCCTTCGCCATCGGCGCCTTCATCCCGGTGCTCCCGTTCCTCTTCGGCTCGGCGGATACGCCCGTCATCGTCATTAGCGCCCTGCTCAGCGGCGCGGCGCTATTTGGGGTCGGTGTCGGCGTCTCGCTCTTCACCGGCCGCAGCGCCCTCTACAGCGGCGCCCGACAGGTGGGATTGGGCGCGGCGGCAGCTGCCGTCACCTTCGTCATCGGCAGCATCATCGGGGTGTCGACGGAGGTCTAGTCCAGGTCCTTCATCCCCCGGCGCGGCGCGTTCACCATCGCCGCCATCACTCCCAGCGGCTGGCGCCCCTCGTGCATCATCTGGTGGCATAGCGCGATCTCGTCCCAGTCGTACGTCTCGCCCAGGCACGGGTCGATCTTCCCGTCCAGCACCAGTTGGTTGAACTCGTTCGCGTCCTTGTCGTTCGCGAAATGCGAGCCCTGCAGCCGCTTCTGGCGCATCCACAGGTAACGCAGGTCCACCGTGGCGTTGAAGCCGCTCGTCCCCGCGCAGATCACCACCATCCCGCCCGTGTCCACAAGGAATATCGAGGTCGGCACCGTGTCCTCGCCCGGGTGGTCGAAGACGATGGATGGCGCCTTCCGCTCGCCCAGCACTTCCCAGAACTTCGCGCCGAACGCGCGCACGCCCTGCATCCACTTCCCGTATGCTTCGTCGTCCGTCCAATGCGGCAGCATCCCCCAGTGGTCGAAGTCCTTGCGGTTGATGCAGCCCTTCGCGCCCAGCTTCATGCAGAAGTCGAACTTGTCCTCGCTCGACACCACCGCGATCGGGATGCCGCCCAGCTCCTTGACGATCTGGATGGCCATTGACCCCAGCCCGCCGGAACCGCCCCAGATCAGCACCGGGTCACCCGGCTTCACCACGTTCGGCGTCCAGTTCGTCAGCATCCGGTACGCAGTCGCCCCCACGAGCGTCGGCGCCGCCGCTTCCTCCCACGTCAGATGCTCGGCCTTGGGCATGCACTGGTGCGCCTGCACCTTCGTGAACTGCGCGAAGCTGCCCCAGTTGCTCTCGTAGCCCCAGATCCGGTACGACGGGTCGAACATCGGCTCGTTCCCGGCCTTCACGTACTCCGTGTCCTCGTCCCACATCCCGCAGTGGATGACCACGCGGTCGCCCACCTTGATGTTAGTGACGGCGCTCCCCACCTTGTAGACGATGCCGGATGCATCGCTGCCGCCGATGTGGAACCCCGTCGTGTCCCCTTCCTTCTCCCGCGCCTTGATGACGTTCACCGGGATGCCGCGCGCCGCCCAGACGTTGTTGTAGTTGATCCCCGCCGCCATCACCATCACCAGCGCCTCTCGCGGCTTCAAGTCCGCCGGCGTCTCGATCTGCTCAAGCTGAAACGCGTCCTTCGGCTCCCCGAACCGCTCCGGCCGGATCACCTGCGCGTGCATATACTTCGGCACCTCGCCAATCGGAGGCACCTCGCCAATCTCGTAGATTTCTTTCAACGCAACCATTTGGACTCTCCCTGCTCTCGTGGGGCGTAGCTGCAGGCCTTCAGGCCTGCGCGACGGCTAACGTAGCATGCCCTCGTGACGTATTCAACGCGGACGCGCTGATCGCCCTTTCACTATTCACCATTCACTATTCACTATTGACACGAGGCGTATACTGCTAGAGCCAACCACGGGACTTATCCACAGGGGACACATCATGCAGGGCGATCTCTCACTCCCGACTATCGAACGCCGCAAGCAGGCCGACCTCGCCGAGGCCAGGCCTCACAAGTGGGCCCTTGGCTGGCCCGCTCGCACGTATCGCCGCCTCCTTCGCCCCTGGGACGTCGACAAGCACATCCGCGCCTTCTGCCACCCCATGACAGTCGAGGGCCAGGAGCGCCTCGATGGCGCCGAAGGCCCGATGCTCATCATCGCCAACCACACCAGCCACTTCGACACAGTGATCGTCCTCTCCGTCCTCCCGAAGAAGATCTGGGACCGCACGGCCATCGTCGCCGCCGCCGACCGCATGTTCCGCGAGCGGATCAAGGGGATGCTCCACTCCCTCCGCTACAACGCCTTCCCCATCACCAGGGGCGGCGGCCGCGAAGCCCTCGCCTACTCCCAGTGGCTCGTGCATAACAAGTGGTCGCTGCTCATCTTCCCGGAGGGCAAACGCTCCCGCACGGGCGAGCTCCAGCCCTTCCGCGGCGGCCCCGCTATTCTCGCCCTCACGCACAAGGTGCCGATCCTCCCCATCCACATCGAAGGCGCCAACCAGATCCTGCCGCCCGGCGAGCGCGACTCGCGGCCCGCACCCGTCCACGTCAGCATCGGCTCCCCCTTCACTCTCCCCCAGGGCACCTCCATCGCCGACGCCAAGTTCGCGATGCAGGACGCGATAAGGGCGCTGATCCCGTCAGCGCTCCCTTAGTACGCTTCCTCATCTCCCAACTGTCATCCTGCGGCCACCGGAGTCCGCCAGCAGCACCGGCCTCGTCCCGCAGGATCCGGGGCGGGGTAACGCAAGTCCGCTCGCCCAACCGTTCCGTTCCCGCAGGCAATCCGCTGTTTCACCGCGTCTTGATCACGACCGTCCCCGCGACGTAATCGTGCAGCCCCCGCTTCTCCGCCGTGAAGGCGATCATCAAATACCCGATGCCGAGCGTGATCGCGCTCAAGAAGTAGGCGAGATACCGGCCGACAGCGCGCCCCGGGTCGAGCGGATCGCCGTTCGCTTCCACCACTTTGACACCCATTGCCATCTTCCCAGGAGTAGCCCCGTCCGCCGCCACCCAGAATCCCACCGTATACACGAGTCCGACAAGGATGTTGAGCACGAATAGACCCGCGGAGTCGTCGATCACCAGCGAAAGAACCACCTGGACAACGATCAGGATAATCCCGTCGATGAACGCCGCTGCAAACCGCATCCAGAACCCCGCGTACTGCATCCCCGCGGCGGCTCCGGCTGCCACCGCCGCCCCGCAGTTCCCGCAGAACGTCGCGCCCATCGCCAGGGCGTTACCGCACGAGGAGCAGAACCCGGGCGCGCCCGCCGCTGCCACAGCCGCCTGCCCCTCCGCTTGCCACTCCGGAGTGGGTGCCGGCGCGCGGCGCGCCTCCTCCTCCGCCTTCATCTCGGCCGTGCAGTTCTCGCAGAACTGAGCGGCTCCCTGGATATCGTTCCCGCAGCGGATGCAGCGTGTCGTCAAATCGCCGCTTAGCCTAACGCAATCCCCGCAACGCCGAAACTACAGCGCGCCCCTGATTGTTCACAACCGACGGAAGTTAGAAGTAAGAAGAGTGAAGTCAGAAGTAGTGCCATCCCTCACTTCTAACTTCTAACTTCGTCCTTCTAACCTATCCCCTCGGCAGCCCCAGCCCCCGCGTCGCGATAATCCCGCGGTTGATCTCGCTTGTGCCGCCCGCGATCGTCGAGGCCACGGCGCCCAGGTAGGCGCGCGCGTACTTGCCCTTCGCCGGCGTCCACTTGCCGTTGGACTCGGACCGCAGCAATTGGCCCGAGAGCCCCAGCACCTTGAGCGCCGTGTTCTGGATGCGTTGATTGAGCTCGCCGGCGTAGATCTTCACCGCGCTCGCCTCGTGGTTGGGGACGAGGCCGCGGTTCTGCATGCTGATCACGTTGTAGCTCATCAGACGCGCCGTCACCGATTCGATGAACCGGTCCGCCAACTCCGCCCGGCTAGCGTCGCTGATACTTCTACCTTCTGACTTCTGACTTCTAACTTCGTCCAGCAGGTCCTCCACCATCTGCCCCTGCGCGATCGACGTCCCGATGCTCGACCGCTCGTAGTCGAGCGTCGTCGTGCCGACGTACCAGCCCCGGTTCTCCTCGCCCAGCAGGTCCTTCACCGGGATCCGCACGTTCTCCATGAACACCTCGTTGAACCCCGGCGTGCCAGCCATGTTCACCAGCGGCCGCACCTCCACACCGGGCGACTTCATGTCCATCAGGAAGTAGCTGATCCCCTTGTGCTTCGGCGCCTCCTGGTCCGTGCGCGCCATCAGGATCATCCGGTCGCTGTACTGCGCCCCCGTCGTCCAGATCTTCTGGCCGTTCACCACGTAGTCGTCGCCGTCGCGCACGGCCTTCGTCTTGAGGCTCGCCAGGTCGGAGCCACTCTCCGGCTCGCTGAACCCCTGACACCAGATCGAGTCGCCGCTGAGCATCGGGGTCAGGTGCTCGCGCTTCTGCTCCTCGGTGCCGTAGGCGATGATCGTGGGGCCGGCCATCGTGATCCCGATGCCGCCGGGCCGGGGAGCGCGAGCCAGCGCCAGCTCCTCGTTGAAGATGAACTGCTGCATCACCGACATGTCCGCGCCGCCGTACTCCTTCGGCCAGGCCGGCGCCACCCACCCCTTCGTCGCCAGCTTCTTCATCCAGGCGTTGTAGCTGGCCATCGCCGCCGCGCCGCCCGAGGAAGCGACCTGCGTCGCCCCCCGCGCGTCGGCGTCGAGGCCGGAGTCCTTGTTGTACTCGGACTTGATGAACTCCCGGACCTCGGTCCGAAAAGCGGCTTCTTCGGGTGTGTCTGTGAACTGCATAACGGTATCTCCTAGCGGGCCTATTCTAACGTGCGCGTCAGGGTTTGGCGAGAGCGGTTGATTCAGACCTTGGATGGATTGTCCAGGATGATCAGGCTTTCGCGAAGAGGTGGCTTCGCCTCATCTTTGGCCCCCTTCGTTCCGTGGTTTCGCCAATGCTGTCCGGAACTCCTCATGTGACGAATGACGTGGATGTCGCGTAGCTTCCAACCTGCTCTAGTTGCCACATCGGCCAATATCAAGTCGACAGGAACCTCGACGCCGGCGTAGGCAGAAGTCGATACCACCAGCCAGACGGCTGCACCCTGATCGGCTCGGGATCGCAAGTTCCGAAACACTCGTGACATGTCCTCAAAATACGCTTGGATCATCATGGGAATCCGGCGGTCCCAAAGATTATCGGAGTGCGACAAGAGTGATCGCCAAGACAACTCGAAATGATCTCCGAAGTCGTGCGTGCGGGGCTTTCGCCAGCTAGCCTGAAGGTGCGAGCGAACCGCGTCTAATCTGATCTTCCGCAACTGGCTATTGTCCTTTACGAATCCACCGAGAAATAACTCGGGCCGGTACACATCAGAATAGTCAAAGGAATTCAAGTACGGAGGTGAGGTTACACAGAGCTTGAATGGACGGCTGAGGCGGTGGAATTCTCGACGCACATCTGCGCGCCTGATTCGCGGAATCTCTGTGATCTTGTTTCCCACGTCACTGATAATTCTGTCCATATTGCGACGGAAAGCTTCCTTGAGGTCATCTCTCGTGTAGTTCGCGTTCAGTAGTGAATCACGGTAGCGGAGTGCCTTGCCATCTCTGGTAGCGTTACAGCACTCCATTGCCGCCGAGAGCAACGCCAAACGTGCAGCATCCCGGACAGGGGGCATCATTGCTGAAGACGCATTCATGCCACCGGCGACGCCAAGGAGAACGTCCTCGTTGAAGAGTCCGCGTACATCGCCAGTTCGGCAGAACGTTGAGTAAGCCCGAAGCGGGGAGTCCATCGAAGCCGTGATCCCGCTATCCACGATGATCATCCCTTCCCGTAGCTCCTTCGCCCGGGGATTGGAACACTTGACCCTGGCGGCGAACGCAAGGAAAGGGTTGTTCTCGAAGCTCATGCTCTCGATCCCTTTCAATCCAGCGACGACCGGCACGGTGCCGCTCCCGGCAAAGGGGTCAAGCACGATATCCCCTCGTTCGCAACCTTCGTACTCAATTGCCGTTTCTACCAGTGCTGGCGAGAAACCCTCCTTGACCACATACCACCGGTGCCTTGACGCCTGTTTCGCCGCCTGGGATGTGCCAGACAGTGCATCAATCGAAGGACTTCGCGGGAGTGAATTCATTGTTTGGGTTCGGCAAACATTCTGAGGGGAACCTCGAAGTCTGTACGAAGCTCGTGGTACTTTGGGTCATACGCAATTTCTTGGTCTACATAGTGCATCAAGTCCGGCGCCTGCAAGCCGCCCAAATCACCATCCAGTCCCCGACGTCGACCGTCGACTACGACCAGGTAACCGCGGGCAGTCTGGCCACCTGTGTATTCGTGGTTTGCGTCAAGGTAGTCTGCCAGCTGCTTCGCACCGTCACGAGCGCGTTGGTCCCAATGTTCCGATGCACTGGAACCGTCGTCCTTTCGTGACTTTCCCAGCCACTTAATCTCGATCAACGCAACACGGCCCAATTGATGAAATGTGACCTTTATATCGATGGGATGCGTCTCGTCAACGTTCTGCTCAGGCTTCACCTCTACATTCCCACGCAGGGCGCTAAATAAGAACTGATCTAGGGATCGGCGCATGGTCTTCTCTGGCTTTGCCTTAAAGAAAAGCCGTCCGGCATCACTCCAGCAATCCTTAAGGATTCGACAGCGCGATGTCCGCACAAGCCGATTCCTGTAGTAGATGAGCGCCTCGTATAGCTCCGAAAACGTGGGCGCAGCAAATATGCTCCCGCCCCCTGGAAATAGCGCAGGAATTTCCTTGGAATCGCCTCCCGCATATATTCGTTCGACGCCCTCGGCGAATTCATAAACCACCGCGTGCCGGGAGACTTCTGCGAGGTCGGGCTGCTCTGTCCATCGCCGGAATTTGCCGGACGGCGTCAACTCCAGGACAAAGCCGGCCTGCTTGAGTTTGGTCACGTCCGTAATGTCCGCTAGCTCAGTGGATTCGGGCGACTCGAGTGAAGCAACGCCGTGCAGGAGCACAATAGAGCCGCCCGTTTCGAAGGGATCGAATTGTTCATATATTTTTCGCAATGCGGCTGCGATCCTCCGAAAGGCCGAGCCTCCCTCAGTCCCGTGGTGCTGAACGACAAATGGAACTACTGCTTCGTCCACCAACTGTTTTAAGGCTTCGGTATCGATTTGCATAATCAACTAACGTCCAGCTCACTCTGCTGGCAAAAGTACGTGACCCAGACCAGGGCTGGAGCGAGAAGGTCTACACTCGCGTTTCCCAGCGCGGATTGAAAAACGCCCAGACTCTCATACGCGAATGAAAGTCCCTTGTCGTCCAGGAGCAACCGTCGACTGTTCATGTCGAAGGCTGCCCGGATGTCAGGATCCTGTGATATCGCCCGACGGATCATGCCTGGCGTGACAACGAGGCAACTCGAAGAGGCCGCCTCCAAATATGGCTCACGAGACGTGAGCATCCTGAGAGCACGCAATTCAGACAACTCGTCTGCTCCAGCTTCCGTTATCGAGCACTCCAGTTCAGCGCTTTGTTGCAGGTGTCCCTCCTCGACCAACCGAGCAAACGCCGCATCCAACGAAGGACTGAATGGAGCGCCACTGGGCGTGGAGGCAAACTGGTAGCGCCAATCTGCAGTGGGGCGACCGTCATACAGGGATAGCAGGCAAGCCAAATATCCAAGCAACTGCAACTCCTCGCGGAGGAAGTCGTTCTGAGCTTGCCTCAGGTGTGCAGCCAATGCCAGAGCATCAAACCAAGCGTAAGGACCTATATCTCCAGCAATCACGCCGCCGGCCCCGCCTCCAATCGCTCGGCTATCTGCTTGAAAGCCGAGTCAAATAGCGATTCCTCTGCCAATTGCACTTCCGAAAGGTCGGCCCATTCGATCATCCTCTCCAGGGTCATGTACTTGTGCCCGCAACGCTCCGCGAGTCGCAAAAGGAGTTGTGAGGAGTTGATGTTCGCTGTCATCAGGACCCGATTGCCTGACTCCACAAACTGGGCAATCATCTCCCCAGCTCGACTCTCATAGGCCGAATCAAGCGAACCCTCCGGCGTATCGATCACCATTGTGGCCGCTGAGGATGCCATGTACTGAGATAGAGCCATTCGCAAGGCGATATCCACGAAAAATCGCTGACTCTCCGACAATTGGTGCTCGAGCCTGCGCTCCTTGTTTTGGACGATGAGAACCAGTTTTACCTCTGAGGCCCGCGGTTCCAGTCGAACGTCGATGTCTAGACCTAAGAACGCGTTGGCCAACTTTCGAAACTCCGGCACAAATACCGATTCAGCCTCGCGGTAGCGGGCGTTTAGTTCACTCTGTAACTTGGCTTGCTCAGTCTTAGCATGATCGCGATCCCGCAAGGCCTCCTTCTTTCGTTCAAGTAGACTGTCGATTTGCAGTTGATAGGAGGCTCTGAGTGCATCGATGGTTGGGGCGTCTCTAACGACTGCCCCGGCAACATCGTTGGCGACCTCAAACTCCGCGACCTTCTTGTCCAGACTGTTCAAGGAGGCCGTAGCTGAATCCAATTCGGAACTGACGCGATCGATAATGCTTGCCTCTTCGGCGATCAAATCTCGAATTCGGATGATTTCTGAGTCCAACGCTTTAAGCGCGTCGAGCCCAGGATCGTCCACGCCGCGTGTTTGAACAGCCGTTCCGCAAAGCGGGCATACGCCCTGGGCAATTCGTTCGGCTATTGCGGCTTCCGCGCCCTCGGTCCCGCAGACGTCACATCTGCCACGCGACCGGGAGGACGCCACGATTGGATGCTCATCCAAATGGAGTCTCGCTGAGACGCGTTCCTTGAATGTCGCTTCGTATTGCCTTTCCACCATAAGTACATCACTACTGAAACCTGCCAACCGCGAGGTGGCATCTTTAAGCGTCGTGTCGAGCCGAAGCGCCTTTTCAGAAGCAGCCTCCCGCTCCCGCATCAGGTCTTGGTACTCCGACAAAACCCGATTCGTCGATGATTCACCAGTTGCCAAGTGCTGTTCAATCCTTCTCAGCTCCGCCTTAGTTTGTGTCGCTTGCCACTGTAGGTTCCGGGAGAGAGAGTCGAATCGGTCATAGTCTCTCCGTAGAGCGTCAGCCGCCCGGGCAACCTCCGGGTCAAGGCCAAACGCTAGATATAGCACTCGTTCCACGATTCGGGGCTGCCAAAACATAAGCGATCGGCGCTCATCGAACGTTAGCAGGAACAATTGCAGAAACGTCAATTGCTGAAACGAATCCAGACCAACTTCAGCGGCCACTAGTCTGGTGAATGTGTCGTGCAATACGGTGGGGCCTGGATCTGTTGGTTCACCCGAATCCTCGGGTGGCGGTTCGACGCTCAATTGCCTCAGAGAGTCGGGCTCGAACATCCCCCGGCGGATGATAAAGCGTCGGGATCCGGCGGTGAAATCCAGCTCCACCTCCGCAGTCTCGCGATGGAACTCTGTGATGCGACCGCTAAAGTAATCTTCCGAGAAAGTCTCTGTGTAAGCGTAATACTCGTTGATCGACTCAAAGGCCCGCTCGGGATCCGGCACCCGCCCGGTCAGCCCGAAGTTTACGGCGGCGATGAATGTTGACTTACCGACGCCATTCGCACCGGCTAGGCACACAACGCCATCACGGAATTCGACGACGATTTCGTTCCGCCTTGGGAACAAAGAGAAATCTCTTAAAACCACTTTGTTCAATATCGGAAAATTGAACCGCTTGGCTTGTTCGGTGACAGCGCCACTCATAGCTATTGCCGCGATACTGCCGGTAATCCGGACGTATAGTCAAGCAGTCCGCGCCACGAGCAGCCACGCCAACGTTGTGCGTCATTTCCCTCTGCACTTCCCCAACGCTATGCACTACCCTGAACTAGGGGGAGGTGGAAGATGACACACGGAGGAAGACGCAAAGGCGCAGGCGCCCCCAGGGGCAACCTTAACGGCCTCAAGCACGGCCGCTACTCGAAGCAGTTCGCCGAGATCGGCGCCCTCTTCGCCATGGATCCCCGCATCCGGGCCTCCCTCTTGGCCCTCGCCAAACGCCACGACCTCAAGGTCAGCAGCGCCAACGAGGTCTCCGCCCGGGCCGCCCGCCGCCGCATACGGAACACCGCCAACCGGGTAAGAAAAATTTCCCCCAAAGCGGCACCCAATCAAGATCCCCATACAAACAGCGAAACCTAATCAAGTCCAAGTCCTGGATTCCCGCCTCCGCGGGAATGACGGGCGGGCCTACTCCCGGGGGAGGCCGAGGCCGCGCTGGGCGACTCTACCGCTCACCCTGAGCTTGTCGAAGGGCTGGATCTCCGGTGGTGCCCTCAGGCCTACTCCCGGGGGAGGCCGAGGCCGCGCTGCGCCACGATGTTCTTCTGGATCTCCGTGGTGCCGCCCTCGATGGTGTTGGCGACGGAGCGGAGGTAGGTGGTGGCGCTGCGGCCGTTAAGGGGGGCCCACTTCTCGTTGCCGCGCTCCAGCTGGCCGTACATCCCCAGGAGGCGGATGCCGGTGTTAGCGATGCGCTGGTTCAGCTCCATGGAGTACATCTTGGTGGCGCTGGCCTCGTAGTTGGGGATGAGGCCGCGGTTCTGCATCGTGATCAGCCGGAACGAGAGCATCATCGAGCACTCTGCCTCGATCAGCCGCTCCACGAGCTCGTGGCGCATCTTGTTCCCGATCTTGATGCCGGTGCCGTTCTTCGACTCCTGCTCCTTCGCGAAGTTGATGAGGTCCTCGACCGACTGGTGCTGGCCGACGGCGGAGCCGATGTTGGAGCGCTCGATGTCGAGGGTGGTGACGGCCATGTACCAGCCGCGGTTCTCCTCGCCCAACCGGTTCTCGACGGGGATGCGCACGTCCTCAAAGAAGACCTCGTTGAACTCGTGGCCGCCGGCCATGTTCATGAGTGGCCGGACGGTGACGCCGGGGGTGTCCATGGGGACGATGAAGTAGGAGATCCCCTTGTGCTTGGGGACATCGGGATCGGTGCGGGCGAGCATGAGGATGTACTTGCCCATGTGGGCGAGCGTCGTCCAGATCTTCTGGCCGTTGATGACGTAGTCGTCGCCGTCGCGGACGGCCTTCGTCTGGAGGGAGGCGAGGTCGGAGCCTGATTCGGGCTCGGAGAACCCCTGGCACCAGACGTCCTGGCCGGAGAGGATGCCGGGGATGTACTTCTCCTTCTGCTCGTCGGACCCGTAGACAAGGATGGTGGGCCCGAGCACGGCAACGCCGAGGCCGCCGAGGAAGATGGGGGCGGGGGCGCGCATGCGGGCCGTCTCCATGTTGTACACGAACTGCTCCATGATCGTCATGCCGGCGCCGCCGTACTCCTTCGGCCAGGCAGGAGCGATCCACCCCTTCTGGGCGATCTTGTTGCGCCAGGCGATGAAGTGGGAGGCGTTAGACATGAAGCTGCTGACGCCGCGGCCGCCGCGTAGTTCCTCGGGGCACTCTTTATCGATGAAGTCGTGGACTTCCTGGCGGAAGGTTTCTTCTTCGGGGGTGAGGCGGAAATCCATGGTGTTACTCCGTAAGGTTAGAAGTTAGAAGTGAGAAGTTAGAGGTGGTCAGGGGTTAGGGTAGGGGACTCTTACGTGCGCGTCAAGGTTGAGGAGGACACCAAAGTCCTGAAGGGCAAAAGGGAAGGGCCGGGCACGCGTTGGGTGTCCGCTCATGCGTGCCACGGCCCTGGAGTGAGAGGGGGGAAGGCCTCTCTACAGCCCATTCAACGCGCATCGCCGGAGGCTAACGTTACAGGCGCGTTAGAACCGGGTTAGTTGTCAGGGGAGCGGATAAAGGAAAGGGCCGCTCAACTCGTCCCGTCGCTCGTAACTCTTGCGATCTCGGTTCCTACTGCGGCGGGGTCCTCCATCAGGAGGAAGTGGCCCAGCCCTGGAAGTTCTGTGTAGCGCGCCTGCGGGCACTCGGCGTGGAGGGCGCGGCCCAGCGTCACGTTCGCCACGGGGTCGCCGTCCGCCCAGACGAACTGCAACGGCTTCTCCGTCTCCCGCAACGCGCCGATCCAGCGGTCTTTGTGGATGTACCGCTCGCGCATATATAGCGAGAGCGACGGCATACGCAGGTTGCCGTCCTCCCGCGCCATCAGCTCCGTCATCACCAACTCATCCTCTTCCGTAAGGCACTCCGGTCGCTTCATCACGGTCTTCAACCCGTCGATGTACGCCGGCCCCATGTTCTCGCAGATGGCGATTGCCTGGGGCAGAGTTTTGTTGCTGGCCAGCAACTCCTGGAACGGTGTGATGGTCGCGATGTCCTGCAGCATCGACCCGTTCAGGAACGTGGATGCCGTGATCTCGAACCCGAGCCGGCCCTCGCGCTCCCGGGCCAGGAACTCCGTGTGGACGCTCGTGCCAACGTCGTGCGACACCACGTGCGCCTGCTCGATGCCGAGCGCCAGCGCCACTGCCTCCGCCACGTCCGCCTGCTGGAAGATCGAGTAGCTCCAGGCCGCGGGCTTGTCCGACAAGCCATACCCGATGAAGTCCAGGGCCACGCAGCGGTAGTCCGCCGAGAGCGCGTCGATCACGCCCCGCCAGTCGTAGCTCGACGTCGGGAACCCGTGGAGGAAGAACATTGCCGGACCCTTGCCCCGCTCACAGACCCAGGCCTGGAGGCCCTCGCCCACGTCCACCCGTTGGCCGGATGATTCCCACGCCTGTGTCGCTGTCGATAGCTCCATCTCGCCCTCCTTCGAGGCGCCAGCCTAGCACACTCTCCCTGCTATCATCGCCGCATGATCACGGACGTCCACCACGTCGGCATCGCCGTCCGCGACCTGGACCACGCCCTCGCGTTCTACAGCGAGACCCTCGGCCTGCCAGTGGCAAAGCGCGGGGAGATGCGGGCTCGCGGTGTGGAGGCTGCAATGCTGGCCGCGGGACACTCTTACCTTGAAGTGATCCAGCCTGTCGAGGACACCTC
>Ga0105347_1000236_pt1 | contig 27283 bp, 15 predicted proteins | sample EasRivMeERMLT890_FD_89677 | JGI IMG/M metagenome (GOLD analysis project Ga0105347, IMG submission 89677) | Soil microbial communities from meander-bound floodplain in the East River, Colorado, USA - East River MetaG ERMLT890 | ecosystem: Environmental > Terrestrial > Soil > Floodplain | place... | reverse complement strand
CTCAACACGGAGATTCCTCGACTGGAGGAGGCGCTCAGGGCCGCCGGAGCACCCTGGCTCGACGGGCAGCCGCTGCCGAAGGAGTGAACAGTTCGCTGAGAGTCGCAATGAGCCAATGCGATACCTGGCATCTCAAGGTCGATCTTCTTCCGCGGCCTCTTAGAGGTTTCGATGTTCGTCTGCCACCTGTTACAAGATCATTGCTTGATCACGCTGAACGAACACTGGTGCTGCCCGTAGGTGGTTCCATCGTGAATTCGCAGGAGGAGCTTGCCGCCCGTGCTGTCGGTGTGAGTGTGTCCCGAATTTTGTGTAAGCGACCGCTTCGCTAAGTTGCAGCATTCCAGCGTGTTGCCACTCGCCTTCACAGAGCACGGAGCTCTTGAGGCTTCCAACGTCCTCAAAAGCGACCGCTCTGTGGAAATGAGTCTCTTGGTAATCCGCGCTTTCGTGAAGATGCGGGATGTGCTTGCAGAACGGGGTGAGTTTGCCAGGAGGCTGTCCGAGGTCGAGCGAAAGCTAATACGCCACGACACCACGCTGCAGGAATTGCACCGCGAGATCAAAGCGCTGAAGGCGGATGCGACTCCTCAACCGCGCAGACCATTCGGGTTCAAGGCCTGACTCGGGTGGCGCTTGCTTGTGCGGTGCCGATCCTTCGGGCAGAGCTACGGCGCCAAAGGCGCCGTTCCAATCGTGATGTGCCCAGTGGCAATCAAGTCGGTATTGAGAGTAGCGGTGGAGCCCTCGGCGTTAGCCGCGGCACCGGCTTGAATGGTCAGTTTCATTCGATAGTCGCCTGTGGAAAGCACCACTCCAAGATCCTTGACTGGAATAACCGGCGTAGGCGTAAAAAAAATGAAGTCAAACATCGGCGTGACTTCACCAACCCTGAACACCTGCAGCGCGTAAAGATAGTCGCTTATCTTGCAGCAACTGTCCGCGCCGATATCCGAGTAGTTGAATTGAACGGTCGCCGCCAAGTTAGCGGGGGCGTGGTGGACGCCGAATTGATATTCGAGCTCGACCGTTCCAGTCCCACTGGCGTTCATGCCGCCACTGTCCGCAGAAGGCGATGTAGCTGACGCGGAAGATACGCTCGTCACCCTGTACCCGATCGTGAGCAGGGAAGAATCCGGCCGCACCGTCACGGTGTCCATTCGACTGCACACGTTAGAGGCTGAGCCATGAAAGCCATTCCACACGCCGGCGTCTGTCCAGGAACGTGAATCAGACAACACGCCTTGCAAGGCGGACGTGTCCAGAGGGCTGTCCTGGCTTCCGCAATCGGGCCCATAGTTTGAACATGCGTAACTTCTCGTCTTCTCAATTCTGCGCGTGAAGGCGAGGGTACCCGTATTTCCTACAACGGCACCAAGCACGGCCGTGGTATCGCCGATGGCGTGGCCCTGGTACTCGGCCACCACGTGGACCGCCATCTGTAGCGCAGCATCATCCATATCAAGAAAGGTGCTGAATCGGCCGTTGATTCCTGTTTGCCCGCTGGCGGGCGTTGCCGTGCCCCCTGTTGGAGTCAGCGTGATCTGGACTCCCGACTCGGGAACCAGGGAATCGCCAAAGTCCCTCGAGACCTGTACGGTCCCGGCGCCCCCCACCAGCGGATTGAGTGTGGCAGGAAAGAGCACATCGATACGCCAGGGAGGAGCGCACGCACGAAGCAAGGAAGCCCGCTGGACGGTGTTACCGGAGTACAGGGAGGACCAGGCGTAGTAGCAGAGAATCTGCTGGTCCGTAATCTCGTGTTCATTGAACACTCCCTGAAACCCATCCATATCCTGAGGCACCGAGAAGTCAAATGATGGCGGATCACTGACGTCCACATCAAAGAAGCTGGTCGTCTGGCCGCCCGTCAGGCCATTTCCGTTCAAATCAAACCGGGAGTGGTCAATGTCGTCTGAACCGGAATTGGCTCGCTCCGTCTCGAAAAACAGAAACTTCTGCAAAAACAACCTCAAGTCGTGCTGATCGAATGCGCCGTCCTGCCCTTCGCCCGTAGGGGTGGCCACATCGAGTAGTCGCTTGCGTATGGTGGCCCCGGTCAGCGTCTTGTCCAGGGAAAGCACGGCCATATACGCGTCTTCCTGCTTGTCTGGCTTGCTGCGAAGCACAATATCCCTCACTTCCGTCAGGGTAAGCGATGGCCGCAAATTGAGCAGATACGCGGCCAACCCGGTGACCTGCGGAGTAGCCTGCGATGTGCCGTCGTATTGTGCGGACTGACCATCGCAGTGAATGGGAATCATGGGCACGTATCCCGGGTCCACCTGCACGCAGGGACCGTACACTACACTTCCGACTGCGGACACATCAGGGCCGGTTGAAGAAAAAAGAGTCTCCTCGCCCGAGCTGGTCAGCGCACCGACAATGACTATGTTTTGCAGCGGCGCCAGCGCGCCCGGCGTATTCTGCTGCGCGAATGTGGTGATGGCATCCACCGTGGCTTGCTCGGCCGTGGTAAGGGTCACGCCCTGGAGCATCTCCTGCATGTTGCTGAAGCGTGCCGACGACGCGAAAGGCGAACTCCATCGAGCCTCGCCTCCTTCCCCTCCCGCGCTCCCGGAATTGCCCGCCGCAGTAAAATGCAGAAATCTATGCTTCGATCCATCCACCAGCATTCGCCAGGCCATCATGTTCTTGGCACGGCTCAGCTTGTCGAACACGGCAAACGTCCCATCGTTGTAACCCAGGCTGGTATTCAGGAGAAAGGTTCCGGAGGCCAAATGTTGAGACACGTTGAAGACCAGTCCGGCCTGAACGTCGAAAAAAGTCCAGCCGCCGACGGGCAGCGACAAAATCGAAAGGTGAGTCTGCGCATCAGGGCAGGCTCCCGTTGCGCCAGCCTGGTCGAAGTCGGCACCCAGAATGCCACATATGTGGAACCCATGGTTTCCGATATATTGATCCGACTCCACCCGGGTCTGCACAGATCCTCCCTGAACAAAGCTCTGAGCGCTGATCTCACTGCTACGGTTCAGTCGTGAATACTCGTCGGCTACGAGCACGGTCGTTTTCTGGCCGACCGCCACCAGGCTCTTTACGTTCCATGCGGCCGGCATGCGCATGGCTTCCAGATGAGTGATATTCTGACTCGCTTGTCCACCGGGAGCCACCGTAACCTTCAGGGCCAAATTGCTCCCCGGTGCATAGGTCGCTTCTACTGAAAGGAAAGAGGACGAGCCAACGAGCGCGGCGGCCAGACTGTCGAGAGCTGCCTTATCGACAAGGCGCGCAGTCTTCAACGTGACGAAGGGTATTCCGGGCATCATGCAGATGATGCGGACATCGTGAACGGTCAGTGCCGAATTGATGTCCCCGACCGTGGCGGTGGGGGAGACGACCCCTGAGAGTCGAGTGAGAAAGAGTCCGCCATCGATGTCGGCCGCGTCGGCGGGCGACGGAGGCAGGGTCACAATGGCAGCCATGCCATTGTCTGTTGCGGCGCCGCTAAGCAGAACACCGCCAGGATTTGGCGTTGGGCCCGAGGGCGCATCCGGGCCGGCCGGATTCGATTTCTTGCCACACGAAAGTGCGAGCACCACGCCCAAGAGCGCCAGTCCGAGCACACCCGCCCAGTGTCGAGATTTCGAATTCCGCAAGGGGTCTTCCCTGCAGGGAGGTGGTTTGAAGGATCCCTGAAGCAGTTAATATAGCGAATCTCCCCCCCAAATATCAAGCCGGATAGAGACTTGGAGCGTGTTCACATGGAATGGGAGTACGACAATTCCCTGTTGCAGCGGAAGGGCGCAGTTTGCGATCGGCGAAAGGAGCCTGTGGTGTCAGGGCGGGTCGGATCCGGTTCGCGTCACAAGATCGCTAAGCTGGAGGCGTAAGGTCACCAAGGCCGCCCATGCGACAACCGTAAGCGATGTCCCCGGAATGTACCCTCAATGGCGGGGAGCTTGGGATACATAGAGAACTCTCTTGGAGGCAGTCTAGTCCGCTGGCCGGGCTCAACGAACCAGGTCTCCGGCAAGAACGGGGCGGTTCAGCATTGGCTGGGCATAAGCGCCACCCTCCAATGCCGCGGTCATTTTGCCTGCCTCACGGGGGACCCTGACCTCTATATTGTGGTTTAGGTCTCTCCTTCACGGAGGCTGCGATGGGCCGATGGATTCGAACTTGTGTCGCAGGCATCCAATCTGCTGTAGCGCTCGGGGTCCTGCTCTCCACTGCGGGCGTCAATGTAGTCAGGGCCGATTCACATCGGCAGAATTTCGCAGCATTTGCAGCCGCTGTCACTCCGCCCGAAGTCGCAGTCGATGTGACCAAATCGCTCGGCGTTACACCCACCTGTATATCGATTGACAGCGTTCACTTTTCTAATCCAATGCTTCTCGTAGGTACAGATAGGCGAGTGCCACCACGTTGGTGTCACTGATGTGCCAGGACGTCGGTGTCACTATCATTGGGATAAAACAGTGAACCGGGAACCGGGAGGTCCTATCGTGGTCAAAAAGGCTTTCAGGAGAGTCGGAGACGGACGATAGTCGAAGCTGTCCGCCAAGGGCAGTCGCTGAGGGCCGTGGCACGCCAGTATCGGGTCAGCCTGCCGACCGTTCAGCGGTGGGTACGGCGAGCTGAGGGGCTTCCGCTGGACGAGGTCTCCTGGGCGGGCCGATCGAGTCGTCCCCAGGAGATTCATCGCACTCCCAAAGCCATAGAGGACCGAGTCCTGCGATGCAGAGAGAGTTTGCGGTATAGCAGTGACTTGGGCGAGTACGGTGCCCGGGCCATTCACCAGGAGCTTATGGCCAGTGGGTTATCCGAGATCCCCTCGGTTCGCACTATCAGTAGGATCCTGGACCGGCGCGGAGCGCTCGATGCGAGTCGCCGCGTCCGTCGTCGTCCTCCTCCTCAAGGATGGTACCTGCCAAGAGTGGCGGCTCTTGAGGCGGAAGTCGACCTTTGGGATGGGGTGGAAGGTCTGGTCTTCAGCGGTGGCTTCGACATCGATGTGCTCACCGCCGTGTCCTTGTGCGGAGGAGTGGTAGGTGCGTGGCCCTGTCATCCTGCCCTTACCAGCCGCTTTGTTTCGGATTGTCTCGTCGCCCACTGGCAGGCCATAGGACTTCCGAGCTACGCTCAGTTTGACAACGACTCTCGGTTCACTGGAGCCAACTTCTATCTGTTGACATTCACCGAAACCTGACCCACCTATATTTGGCTTAGGCTGCCCTATTGGACAGCCGTTTCCCGTTGGTCGCTCTCTCCTCCTTTCCCTCCTGCACGTCTGGATCGCTTGGCCGGCGAGGTATCGGTCCGGTTCTTGAACCGCCACGACTCGTTGCCCGTCTCCACGATGTGGCAGTGGTGAGTGAGGCGGTCAAGTAGGGCGGTGGTCATCTTGGCGTCCCCGAAGACCTGAGGCCATTCGGTGAAGCTCAGGTTGGTCGTGATGATGATGCTTGTGCGCTCGTACAGCTTCGAGAACAGGTGGAAGAGCAACGCTCCACCGGTGGGCGAGAAGGGAAGATAGCCCAGCTCATCGAGGATCACCAGGTCGGTGTACATCAGGCGGTGAGCCAGCTGCCCGGGCTTCCCTTGGGCCTTCTCCTGCTCCAGGGCGTTGACGAGTTCGATGGTGGTGAAGAAGCGAACCCTGCGACTGAACTTCTGCACCGCCTCGATGCCGATGGCGCTGGCGAGGTGCGTCTTGCCTGTCCCCGGACCGCCTATGAGAACCACGTTATGGGCCGAGTCCATAAACTCGCAGGTGTGCAGGTCTTCCACCTGCTTCTGGTCCACGCGCGCCTGGGCGAAGTCGAAGCCGGCCAGGTCACGGTGGGCCGGGAAGCGCGCCACGCGCATCTGGTATGAGACCGAGCGCACCTCCCGGTCGGCGTGCTCAGCGGCCAACAGCTCGTGCATTAATCGCTCGGGATCCAACGGCGTCCGTCGCGACTTCGCCACGACTTCCGGCCAGGTCTCGGCCATGCCGTGCAACCTGAGGGCCTTGAGGCGTTCCACGGTGTCATTGGTCATGGCTCACCTCCATGACAAACGTCCTCAGCTCGTCGTAGCGCTCGACATTCGCCAGAGGCACTTCCCGCAGGGTGAGCCCCGCGGGCGGGCTGACAGGCTCCGGCACGGGCGACTGGAGCCTCGAGATCAGGTTCAGCACGTGTTCGCCGGAGGTGTGGCCGGCCTCCAGGGCTGCTCGTACGGCCTCGGTGACCGGTTCGAGCCCGTGGATCGGGATGGTACTGAGCACTTGCACCATGACGCGGTCCCCGGACGGGTGGCGTAGCAAGATCTTCTGCAGCCGCATCAACGGTTCGGGCATGTTCAGGAACGGAGCCCCGTTGCGCAGGGCGCCGGGCTTGCGCTCCACCAGGCCGATGTAGTGGCAGAAGTCGTAGATCGTCTTGTCGCGCTCGAAGCAGCGGACATGCCTGGCGATCTCCATGCCGTCGGCCACCACCACGATCTCGGTGGGGTAGAGTCTGAGACTCACGACCTTGTGGGCGTAGTCGGAGAGGACGCTGTACCGATTGCGCAGGCAATGGACGAGCGCCGTGGACGTGACCCGCACCGGCTGCTCGATGTAGCCATCGAAGGGCTTCGGGGTGGGCATGAGCTGAGGTCGCTCGTCGGCCCAGACCTCCGCCACCGTGCGATCTGGGAAGTCAGGATGTCGCAGTTCGTCCCAGGCTTCACGCGAGCGTCGACTCAGGTGAGCGTCCAACTCGGCCAGGGTGGCCCAGTCACGCTCCGCAATCTCCCGCCGCCAGATCTGGCGTCTGCGGTCCTGCACGTTCTTCTCGATAATCCCCTTCTCCCAGCCGGCGGCGCGGTTGCAGAACTCCGGTTCGAAGAGGTAGTGCCCACACATAGTCTCGAATCGTGCGTTCACGGCGCGTTGCTTGCCGGGCCCGACCTTGTCCACGGCCGTCTTCATGTTGTCATAGATGCCGCGCCGCGGCACGCCACCCAATGCAATGAGGGCGCGGGTGTGCGCATCGAAGAGCATCTCGTGGCTCTGGCTGAAGTAGGCGCCCAGCCAGAAGGCCCGACTGTGCGCCAGCTTGAACTGCGCCACCTCCAGGCGCCTGCGGATCCCACCGATGGTGGCGTACTCTGTGCTCCAGTCGAACTGGAAGGCCTCGCCCGGCTCGAACGACAGGGGCACATAGGCCTGGCTGCCCCTCGCCGCCTGGTTTTGCTCACGCTTCCAGCGCCGGATGAACGCGCACACCCGACCGTAACTGCCTTCGTAGCCTTGCGTCTGAATGTCCTGATACAGCATGTACGCGGTCCGGCGGTCGCGCTTGGGCCGGCGCCGATCGGTATCCAGGCAGCTGCTCAGGTATCCGGCCCAGCGATCGACCAGACTATGGCTGGCTCGCGTGGGATAGCGGGGCTCCACCATCTTCTCCAGGCGCAGCCAGCGCCGTATGGTGTTCCGGGAAAGCCCCGTCTGACGTGAAATCGCCCGCAGGGACAGCCCCTGGCGGTGGCGCAACCTTCGAATCTTAGCTAACATACCCACTGTGATCACTCCTTCTCTCCCTGCTGGGGTTCCCAACAGGGTCGGTGATTTAGGTGGGTCAGTTTTGGATGAAAATCAGGCCCCCAGGTGGGTCAAGTTTGCGTGGACGTCAACAGCTCCAGATCCGAGCGAGACCGGGCTCGACGCAGGGACATCGAGGAAGTATTGCTGAAGGCTCAGTGCGACAGTTACGCAGCACTGCCGGGGAAACGCTCATCATGGCCGAGATCCTAATACGTCCGCACCCGCTCGCAAGAGGGCCCAGCGGTACTGCTTGCAGCGGCTTCACGCAATCCCTCATGTCAGGGTGTAGTTGTGGCTGCACTGGCCGAATCCTGGCTCCCCGCACTTCCATGAATCCATTTGATAGCAGTACCGTATCCGATAAATCGGAACTCGCCAGGAGGACCAACGATGATGGTAAACCCCACGACCTTATCTGCACCAAGCTCCCGTGCACGATCCTCTATGTGCTTTACGGTTGCCTTTAGCGACGCTTGAGTGTCACTCCCGAACAACGATGTCTCCTTTTCTTGTGAGAAGTAAATAAACCCAACATCCTCAAACGGAGCCTGTGGCTGAGCTGTGGTAACCATCGTACTCAGGTCCTTTGGCTCCTTTTTCTTGTCCTTATCCCCGGCGAGTACGGTACCGAAGCTGCCCATGCTTAGCGCCAGGAGCATCACAATCGTGACGTTCCGTTCTAAACAGGTTCTCATAGCGACCCTCCTTCGTTTCTCCCGATGGCACCAGTAGCCTGATCCAGCGCGTCACACTTCGCGCAGAACGGACAGTGTCATCAAGACAGGTTGGCACAAGTTGATGGTTTCCTCGTGGCTTTTCCCCTTCCCGTGGTCCAGTTTCACCGTTGGTTCCACCTGCGCGGCACCTCACCCCAATTTTGGACCAAGTGCTCCGTCAGTTTGGAAGGTTCAGAGATGGCTTAGTACCTGCCCGACTCCCCCTCCCGACCCATGCGCCCGCCCCGCCGAACTCCCCGCCGCCCCTGCACGGATGTGATTGAGCGGGGGGGGCGCTGTGCCCTCACGGACAGGACCATGTGCCCGGAATTATCGTACACACGTCGCATGGTGGCGTCCCGCTCTTGAATGCAAAATTCACCAGCCCGATGATGTCACTTGCCGTTACGGTCCCAGTGCAGTTGAAATCGCCGGCCGCCGCGCAAGGAACCGGTGTGGGACCGCTCTTGAATACATAATTGGCCGCGACAATTATGTCGCTAGCATTCACATTGCCATCGTTGTTCAGATCCGATAACCGATCGATCATACATCCAGGTAACTCGCTGAACCCGGTTGTGCCGGCAACGAGCAGGCCCGTGCTTGGGTCAAAGTGCCCGCGGATCCAGCTCTGTGCCTTGATTGGATTCGCAAGCGGGAAGACATCATTTGTGATAAGAGAAGGAAGAACCAGGTCAATTGCTCTTGTCGCATATGCGAACGTCCCGTGCCGACTGACGATCACTCCGGTATCTAGTATTACCCGGTTAGGGCCGGTTGGAAATCCATTGAAGAGCACTGACGGGCCCTCGAAGTTGTAGCGTGTGATCCGCAGATTGACGGTGTCCGGGTTCGAGGATAGCTCTGCCAGCACGTCGAAGGATCCAGTAAAGTTGCTTAGGTAGATAGTGTTGCCTCCTAACTCATCGGGTAGGACATAGTACGCCGTAGCAGGGAGGCCCGTGGTTAGGGCAAAGGTCAGTGTCGCTGGTAGGCTTGGCACTGGAGCAGATGTTTGAAACTGGAGCAGAGGATCGTTTGTTACGTAAGATTCCGGCACCCCACAAAAGGTGACACGGCTGCAATCATAACAAGCCCCCACATAGGCGATGCCACCTGCCGTCGCACAATCCTGTACACTATAGTTGCTTCCAAGTTGCTGGCAGGCATCTCCCAGGCAGCACACGCCTGCGGTTGCCAAGCTAAGGGGTAGATTCTGGAGTTGCAAACTAAAGTACTCTCCTCCCTCGCGTTCGGACAAGTGTGTGGCAATCAAATTAACTCCCTTGTGCAGGTAGGAGCTAATATCTACCCATGGCACGCTTGCGCTGTTTGCACATCCCCCTCCACCACCATTTACACAACCGGCAGTGTGACAGCCCCATCCCCATTCACCGATGAAGTAGCCGTTGACGTAAAGTTGAAGGGCATCATCGCTCTGGAAGTATACGGAAACGCCGAGACCGCTCTCCGCGCCCTCATAGTCGTACCAGTACCTGAAATAGCGGTCGCAGGTATTGCACGCGCTGGAGGAGATGGGAATTGAGACCGCTGTCCACGATGAAGGCGAGAACTCAGGCTGGTACCACTTGTATCCTGAACCATCGATAGGCCCGGCACAGTTGTTTGCCATCCAAGGGGACGCAGACCACTGGCCTACTGACGACTGGATGTTAACTAACCAGTTCATGTCCCCATCGTTTTCTATCCACACCGCGCCTTTGTCTCTATATGGCTGAAAATAGGTAACATCTGTCACGTTGCCTGGGTAGACCCCTGCTCTCACGAGGAATTCGAAATGCGCGATTTCCCCTGGGAGAACCTCGCCATCTGGATCGGTGAACGAACATGGCGTGAAGTTGTTAATCCATGTTTCATGGTAAAGGAAGTCGTCATTTCTGTTTGAGCCGGGCGGCGATACGAGCCGCTTCTTCAGGGATACATAGTTGGGGCTCCCTGGCGTATTACTCCAAGGCACAAGTCCAATGTTTTGGAAATCGACGGAAATCAGAGCAACTTGGCCTGAAGTAAGTTGTAGCTGTGACGGAGACTGTGTTACGTACTTGCACGCTCGCGTCTTTATATAGGCTAATGGATCAACAAACCCGTTGTACGGGTCCGCACAAGGGGATGCCATACGCCCCCAGTTAGTAGCTGGATATTGAAGACCTGGATGAATGCCGAAATGCAGATGTGACCCGTAAGGATATGGGCCGATGGTACCGATTACGCTTCCACCGGTCACCTGGCCAGCTTCAACTAGGGTCGTAATGATGTGACCATATAGAGCCAAGAATTCTGAGCCATCTGCGAATCGGTGTTTGATGAACAGGGCCGAGTTACCGATGCCCCAGTCATCACTGTCCGAACGGACTACGATCTCACCATCGGCAATTGCATACACCTTGTCGCCAACATCTCCGTCTATATCCGCTCCCAGGTGACACAAATTCGGCCAGTAGTCATCATCAGCACAGAGCCAGCAGGCTGGTTGGTGAAAGCCCGCCGTACCGGTAGGATAGAAGAATCCCGTGGGAGTACGCTCTTGGCCACTGGCACTCGATCCGATGCAGGCAAACACAATCAGCAGGATAAAGAGCACTCTCGCACTTTGTCGGACGTTTGAACAACCCCTGTGCATTGTCGCCCTCCCCGTCCCCACTTGGATTGCAACTCGGAGACAGCTCTTGGACACACGTGTTCTGACTTATGACTAGCCGCCGACACTGCATAGCCGGTCGACGTGACGGTTCAATAATGCTCAATCGAGATATCGTGCGAAGATGAAAGCGCGAATGCGCACCGCTGCTATCGCCGAGTCGGTGAGCAGCCCGAATACCCTGTGCGCGACGACGCTGTGGTCGTCTGATGTCAGTTCAGGGCGAAAACATGCCAGTCGCTGACCGCATTGTCAACTACTTTCGGGCCCGGCAATCCAGCCCTGTGGCCAGCGCGTAGGTGGGAATAGTTCCTTCGCAGATTCAACTCCCGGGTGTGGGCCATTCGGGCTCCCCCATGGCCATCAACGACTTCAAGGATGGGTGGCTCTGGGGCCGAGCTTCACACTTTGATAGCCAACTTGTCCACCGCGTCCGCTAGGTGATCCGGCGCGAGGTGGGCGTAGATCAGCGTGGTCTGGATGTCGGAGTGACCCATCAGTCGCTGGACGGTGGGTAGATCGACGCCGTTCATTACAAGCTGGCTAGCGAAGGTGTGGCGGAGTGCATGGATGCTCGAGAGGTCTTTGATTCCTGCCGCTTGAGCCACCTTGATCAACTGGTCACGCAGCTTCACCTTGATCCGGCTGCCGTCCTTGTGCGGGAACACGAAGTTGCTCTTAAGGCCCTTGCTGTTGGCTGCATCGAGACGTCGAAGGATTGGCAGTAGCTGGCTACCGATGGGGATCTCGCGTTCGCCCGTCTTCGGCTGCCAGAATAGTTTCCTGCGGATCATGATCTTGCGGCGCTTGAAGTCTACGTCGGCCCACTCCAGGTTCTCCAACTCGCCCTTCCTCATGCCAGTGAGCAGCAAGGTCTGGAAGATGGGCAGCAGATCATCCGGGCTGGCCATGCACAATGCATGGCACTCCTTGGCGGAGAGGAAGCGGATCCGCTTGGAATCGGTGAGCTTGAGCCGCTGCACGTTCTTGAGGGGATTCTCGGTGAGGTAGCCCCACTTCACGGCCACATAGAGCACTGTCCGCAGTGCGTTCAGCTCGAAGTTGATAGTCTTGGCCTTGGCCCCGCTCTGCTCGCCACCACGGATCCGGGGCTGGCGCTTGTCCTCGCCATTCCTGGGGCCGATCCAGTGGTCCTTCCGGAAGGCCTTGTACTCCTCGATCACCTCGGTCGAGATCTGCTCAAGGTTCTCCACGTCTTTTCTGGTCCTCAGAAAGAGCCGGAAGTTGTCGATCACCGAGGCGTAGCGTTTGGTGGAGCTGGTGGCGTGGTTGGCGCGGGAGTACTCAACGTATTTCCTGAAGAAGTCCTCGACGCCCATTGTGGGGTTGTAGAAGCCGAACTCCTTGCGGGCGATTTTGACTTCGGCATCCTTCAGGGCCAGGATCGCGACCTCTTTGGAGGCCCCCACCCGCTTGCGGATTCTGTGGCCGCCACTCCTGACATCGATGTACCAAACGCGGCCCCTTTTGAAGATGGCGCCCATGGACTAAGCCCTCCAGCATGGCCCCATTTTGGCCACACCACACTATATGTCACATGTAACTGATTGTCAATAAAGGAAGTAGTATATTTGGCGGAGAGACTGGGATTCGAACCCAGGAGGGCTGTTACACCCCACATGCTTTCCAGGCATGCTCCTTAAACCAGCTCGGACATCTCTCCGCGATGTGGCTAGAGGCTGGAAATCGCAGGCAATCAACAAGCCCCGGGAGGGCGTTTCAAGGGGTTAATTCGCTGCCACGGTGGCGCGCAATAGCGGTCGGGTTAGACACGTGGGGCCGCCCAGTCCCTTGAGCGAAATCTCCTTTCCCACGTACTCGAGCACCTCTACGCCAGCCTGCTCGAGCAGCCTTCGCGTGAGGGGGTTGCCGGCCAGCGCCAGGACCCTGCCCGGGGACAGGGCCAGCACGTTGCACCCCATCGATTCGAACTCATCGTCCGGCACGTCGATCAACTTGTAGTTGAGTTCGAGCAGGCGATTGCGGAACACCACGGGCATGAGTCGGGAGTACACCAGCGCTTTGTCGGTGTCCACGGGGCTGAGAATCGACATGAGGTGAAATACGTCACCGGGTCCGTTCCAGTGAGGCAGGTCCACCACGACCAGGTCGCAGCCCGACGGCTCGAGCCACCTCTTCAGCTGATCGAGACCCTGAGAGTTCGTGCGGTAGCCGCGCCCCACGGCCAGCGTGTAGTCATTGAGCCACGCAGCATCTCCGCCTTCCAAAAGACCTGGTGAGCGAATCACGCCCACCACGGGCACGGAGAGGCTCGTGAATTCCTTCATGAGCGCCGAAGGTTCAGGTACGCGCTCGGGTTTGCCCATGTTGCACATCACCATGCCCTGGTTGGTGAGGAGCGAAGCGTCGCGAACATAGATCGAGTCGATCGTCACCGAGGGATCCTCCGGGCAGGTAGCAATCTCTGCATGCTCGGAGAGGATCGACACGAACGCATCGTGCTCCCGGGCGGCCTTGCGAAAGTCGGGACACTCGCGGTACCCCAGCTGCTTCCATTCCGCGTCCAGCTTGCTCTGCGAGATGAAAGCCTGTTCCGGCCGTTTCACCAGCACGCGTTTGAGTGCACCCACTTCGGAGTGGTTTCCTCCGGCGCCTGCTCGCATGAGGGGAATATACCCGGGGCGCTCTAGCGGTACCCGAAGATTTCAGCGTAGATGATGAGCAGAATGAGAATGATGCCGATGATGAGCGCCGTGGCGCCGAAGATCTTGAGACCCTTCACCACATAGGACGGCAGCGGGTCCACCAGGTGTTTCTCGAGTTCGCCCGACTCGACCATCTGCTGGTACTCCTCCGGACGGTCTTCCTTGAATTCCTCCACCGGCACGCGGCCCGTGAAGATCACGGTGTCCATGGGGAACTTGTCGGGGCGGAAGTGCGTGTTGAAAAAGTGCACGGTGAAGATGAAGCCTACCGCCAGAAGCGCCTCGTCTGAGTGAATGATGGTGGCCACATTCAGAAACCACCCGGGCAGAAACCGCGTGAAAAACTCGGGGAACCACAGGATGAGTCCGGTGGCGCCAATGATGGCCACGCCCCAGAACACCGCGAAGTAGTCGAACTTCTCCCAGTACGTCCAGCGCCCATAAGCGGGGCGCGGGCCCAGGCCAATGAACCACTTGAACGTCCCTTTGAGATCCTCCCAGTCCTTTTTGCGCGGCAGCATGGAGTTCGGACCCGTGAGGAAGCCCCACCATGTGAGGCCCGAGTCGCGCTTCTGCCGGAACAGATCCCAGATGTGGATCCCGAAGTAGCCGAACGTAATCACCGCGCACACGCGGTGGATGTAGCCCGTGGATTCGAACCCGCCCAGGAATTCCGCGATCCACTGCGCCCAGGCCAGGTACGAGAACTTCAGCGCCATGCCGGTGACGGCCAGTCCGATGAAGCTCACGATCACCATGATGTGCAGCCGCCTCGCCAGTGTGCCGAAGCGACGGTATTCGCGGCCGTGGGGGGCCATGCGGATCGCCTTGTGCCTGCGCATGGCGATGAATGAGCGCGGGAGCCACAAGAGCGTGTGCAGGCCGGCCACGGTGAGCGTGCCCACCAAAAGGGTGGTCATGAACCAGAAGGTGTAGAACAGGGCCGGGTACTTCTCCCGATCGTGGTGCGTGGCATGCGTGAGGTATCCGGCGAAGCGGCGATGCGAACCCTCGTGGCACTTCCCGCACGTGTTGACGATGTTGTCGCGTGAGAGCGTGGAGGCCGGCATGTACGTGGGCATGATGTTGTGCGCCCCGTGGCAGTCGTAACACTTGGCGGCGTCCGTGTAGCCCAGCTTCGACACCTTGCCGTGAAACGTCTCGAAGTATGTATTGGCGACGTCGGCGTGGCATTTGCCGCATTGATCCATGATCTCGAGCTTGAAGCCTTCCTCGTCGGTGCGGCTGATCGTGTGCGACGAGTGGCAGTCGGCACACTCCGGCAGAGGGTCCTTGGAGTCCGACACGGTGGGCGAGTGGATGCTCTTCTCAAACTGCTCCATGATGCCGCTGTGGCAGCGAGCGCAGGTGGAGGGGACGTTGTCCCTGTGCACGGTGGACCTTGGATCGGAGGCCGGCAGCTCCTGGTGTGGCGTGTGGCAGTCGGTGCACATGGCGGTGACCACCAGCCCGCTTTCAAGCAGACCCTTGCCGTGGATGCTGTTGGTGTAATTGCGGACGATGTTGTGCTCGTCTCCCTCGGCTTGGCGGCGAACGGCGGCCACTTCCCCCTCCCGGTGGCAGCGGGCGCACAGGTTGGGCACCGCCGTGGGATAGGTGACCGACTTCGGGTCCACCTTGGCGCGAATCTCGTGCGTCCCGTGGCACTCCCGGCAATCCGGCGCGTTGAGGTCGCCGCGGTCGGCCAGTTGTCCGTGAATGCCGGTGTGATACTGCTTCACCTGGTCGGCGTGGCACACGGAGCAATCCACTTTGGCCGTGATGGTTTCGCAGGGGCGGCGCGCAGACGCACTCACTCCGGTGTGGCACTGCGCGCAGGCCGTGCCGCGGTGAACGGAGTTGTGCACCGGCACGGAGTCCACCACCAGTGAGATGGTGTCGCCGTCGCGCACCGTGAAGATGTCCGGCTTCTCGTGGCAGCGCAGGCAGTCCTTGTCGGCCATGCCCAGTTCGTAGAACACCTTGCGCACCTTGTGCGGCGAGTGGCAGTCCACGCAGGCGGGTACCTTGTCGGGCTCGCGCTCCCACAGCTCGCCACGCACGACCTTGAGGTGCACTTGCTCGATGCGGCCATGGCACTTCTGGCACGTCGCGGCCACGTTGTCGTGGTTGATGGACGACCTGGGGTCGGTGTGCGGCAGCACGCTGTGCGCCGTGTGGCAATCGCTGCACACGGCAGTGACCGTGAGGCCCTGGCGGTACAGCCCCTCCCCGTGGATGCTCTCCGAATAGTGGGAGACGATCGAATCCTGCGGGATGTCGTAGGTGCGGGTGACCTCGGTGCCCTCCTTGTGGCAGGTGCCGCACATGAAGGGGATGTTGAACTTCTCGGTGCGCGACCCCGGGCTGGCGTGTGGCTTGATGTCGTGCGCGCCGTGGCAATCCCAGCACCTGGGCGCCAGCTTGACGCCTTTGGCGCTCTCACGACCATGGATGCTGGCGGAGTATTCGCTGGCCACCTCGTCGTGGCACTGGCCGCAGTCCACAGGCTTCAGCGATTCCGCATGCGGAAACTCGGCGCCCTCCAGATCGGCATGGCAGCTGATGCAGTCGAGATCCGCATGAACGGATCCATGAAGGGTTTCCGGCTGGATGAAGAGGGAGACGGTTTTGCCGTCGCGCTGCTTGGTGAGATCCGCGTCGCTGTGACAGGCGAGGCAGTCGTCCGCCGTCTGGGCGCGGACGGTCGTGCACGCGAGTGCCGCCGTGCACAACGCCAGGAGACTAGCCTGGAGTGTCCGCATCGTCCGCTTTGGGTGCGGTCTCGTCGGCCAGTTTCGCAGGCTCGAACCCCTCGCGCGGATGCGCACGGCCCGTGATCATCGACGTGTTCAGCGGGTAGTACTCCGGATCGAACATCACGAAATAGAAGTGCCAGATGACGATGGCGCCTGAGGCCAGGATGGCCTCATAAAAATGCACGGTACGGCTCACGTCCAGGAGCCACAGAGGCATGAAGGAAAGCGCCCAGTTCTCGAACCACATCGGCAGACCGGTGAGCAGCATCACCCAGGAGCCCCAGACCAGCGCCCAGTACTCGGCCTTTTCGGCGTAGTCGAAGAGCCCCGGCACCTGCATGCGGTCTCTGGAGAAGCCCAGGTGGAACCGCAGGTTCTGCACTACACCGCGCACGTCGTGGATGGTGGGCCACAGGTGCTTGAGCAACTGATGGCCGCGCTTCGTGAACCACATGCTGCCCATGTGGTACAGCATGAGCCCGCCGAACAGCGCACCGAACAGGCGGTGCAGGAAGTCGCGCAGCAGGAAGCCGGACGACGACCCCACCCACCACTTCGACCACCAGGAATCTGAGAAGCGGAAGGCAAAGCCCGTGATCACCAGGCCGATGAACAGAAACGCCATGATCCAATGCTGCCAGCGTTCGTTGCGCGTGAAGCGCAGGTACTCCACGGTGGTGGGCGTAGAGCGATCGCGGTGCCGCAGATGGAATACGAAGAGAATGCCGTTGTGGATGGTCATGCCGCCCAGGACCAGCCCGATCAGCCAGATGTAGAGGAAGCGCACCCATGCCGCGGCCGGCTCGGAGGCGGTTTCCTCCCAGCGGTGCACCGTGCCGGCTGCGAAGTTCACTGAAGCGTCGGGGTGGCACTTGCCGCACGTGTTGGGCAGATTGTCCTTGTGGATGCTCGACTTCGGGTCGGACGACGGAAGGATGTTGTGCACACCGTGACACGACGCGCAGTTGGCCACCTCCACCACGCCGGCGCGTGACGCGGCGCCGTGGTAGCTGTCGCGATACGTGTAATCGCCACTCTTGTAGATTCCCTGCGCATCGGCCAGCTGCAGGGTCTTGTGACAGTCGAGGCAGGTGGTGCGGCTGATGTTAGCGCCGTAAACTTTGCTCTTCTCGTCATCGGGCGGCAGGATGCGATGCTCGGAGTGGCAATCGGTGCATACCGGCGCGTCGAAATTCTCGTCCTGTACCGCCTTCCCGTGCACGGAAGCGTTGTACTGCTCCGTGATTTCGCCGTGACACTTCCCGCAGGTGGCGGGGATGTTGGACTTGAAGATGGAGGCCTTCGGGTCGTGTTTGCGGCGCTGGCTGTGAGGCTCATGGCAGTCTGAGCACACGGCCGCCCCTTCCATCCCCTCTTCGAGGATGAGCTTGCCGTGGATGCTCTGGCTGTACGCCGCGTACGGTGATTCCTGGCCGCCCCCGATCAGCCCGACCTTCTCGGTGGTGGAGTGGCACTTGGCGCACATGAGCGGAATGTGCGTGCGGCTTGAAGGCGACGTCGAGTCGGCCCGGGCACGGATGTTGTGAATGCCATGACAGTCGTAGCAGAAGGGTGCATTGGAATCTCCCCCCTCCAGCTTGCGATGGTGAACCGACTGCGCGTACTCCTCGGCCACGTCGCCATGGCAATTGGAGCACTCCACGATGCGCGCCGACTCGGACGGGTGGTCCTCCAGATTCACGGCGGTGTGGCAGTCGATGCAGGCCAGCCCCGCATGAGCGCTCGTGGGGAGCATGGCAAAGGAGGTGCGGGATGAATCGTGGAGGTCAGGTTCGTGGCAGTCCAGGCAAACGTCGGCAGCCCGGGCCGGAGTGGCCAGAAAGGCGAGAATCACTGCCGCGACGAACCGTCCCCGAATGCTCATGATGTTGGTCCCCAGGATGTCAGGGAGCGACCGCTGGGTTGAATCTATTCATGTTATAGGTCGCGTCAAGTAAAACTTGAGTACGATATCGACTATTGTAATGCATTGTGGCAGTGTGTGTTAGGTGTCGGTTAGTGGGTGGCCGTGGGAGCCGCAGGATGGCTGGAGCCGGGGCGCGTCCCGCCCCCTGCACTTGCCACCGCAGGGTGTATACTTAAGATTGGCGCACGGAGGGAGTTCGCTCGGGGGGAGCGACACGATACATGGATAAATTCATCATTCGAGGCGGTCGCCCGCTGAAGGGCGAAGTGTCTGTGGTGGGAGCCAAGAACAGTGTGCTGCCACTTATGGCCGCGGCACTTCTGCCCTCCACAGGAACCAGCGTCATCCGCAACGTTCCCGACCTGGCGGATGTGCACACCATGGCACGTGTGCTCGTGCACCTTGGAGCGCGCGTCACGTTCGATACCGAGCGTCAGGTGCTCGAGATCAACGCCTCGGGCGTGAACAAGACGGAGGCACCGTACGACCTCGTGCGGAAGATGCGCGCTTCGTTTATGGTCATGGGGCCGCTCCTCGCGCGTTTTCAGGAGGCGCGCGTTTCGCTGCCCGGGGGCTGCTCGCTGGGCCAGCGGCCCGTGAATCTCCACCTGCGCGGTTTCGAGCGCATGGCCACCACGTTTTCCGAAGACCACGGATACATACACGGGCGCACGGCGGGACTCGTGGGCGCCACCGTGCACTTCGACCGCCCCTCCCACACCGGCACCGAGAACATCATGATTGGCGCGGCTCTAGCGAAGGGCTCCACGCACATCATCAACGCCGCCTGCGACCCCGAAGTGGACGACGTGGCTCGTTTTCTCAACGCCATGGGCGCACGCATCATGGGCGCCGGCACCACGCAGATCAAAATCGAAGGCGTGACGTCCCTGAGGGCGGCTGACGTGGAGGTGATGCCGGACCGGTTGGAAGCGGGCACCTACCTCATGGCGGGCGGCATCACAGGGGGCGACGTGACCGTGACTCACTGCGTGCCCGATCATCTGGAACTGGTATTGCAGAAGATGGTGGAGATGGGCTGCCGCTTCGACAGGAAGCCCGACTCGGTGCGTGTACAGGGGCCGAAGCGCCTGCGCGCCGCGGATATGGTGACGTTTCCCTACCCGGGCTATCCCACCGATCTGCAGGCGGCGCACATGTCGTTGTGTTGCGTAGCCGACGGCAGCTCCCATGTGCGCGAAACCGTGTTCGAAGACAGGTTCACACACGTCATGGAACTTTCGCGGCTGGGGGCCTCGATCAAGGTGGCGGGCGATGAAGCCACCATCAAGGGGGTGCCGGAGCTTTCGGGCGCTTCGGTGATGGCCTCCGACATCCGCGCCGGCGCGGGGCTGGTGGTGGCCTCTCTGGCCGCGCACAACACCACGGAAGTGTTGCGCATCTACCACATCGACCGCGGCTACGTGCAGATGGAAGAGCGGCTGGCGCACCTGGGCGCCGACATCAGCCGCGTGGACACAGACAGCGGCAAAGTTGTGGAGAAGCCCCGGTTCCCTGTGGGCGTGTAGCGGTCGCTAGTTCAGAAACAACAGTGCCACGCCTCCCACCGCGAGTATCGATCCAAAGATCGCGCGCTTTGAGACGTGTTCTTTCTTGAAAAAGATCACAAGAGGGATCACGAACACCGGCACCATGGAGTTGAGCGTGGCCGCCACGCCGGCTTCGATGAGACTCACCGCCACAAGCGACATCCAGATTCCGAGAAACGGCCCCACGATCGTGCCTCCGAGCGTGAAGAGCATGGCTTCGCGGTGGCGGGTGGCGCGAATGGTAGCGGGGATCTGCCCTCGCACCACGCCGATCACGAGCATGCATGCGAACCCGAAAAGAATGCGCACGTAGGCCCCTTCCAGCGGGCTGAAGGCCTGGCCGGTGTTCACCAGGGCCTGCTTTGACGTGACCAGCCCCACGGCCTGCCCCAGGGAACCTCCGAGAGCACACATCACGCCTCGCCGGAAGTGCGGGCCGTGGTGCGGTTGAGGCTGGTCGGTGGATCCGTTGGTGGGTCGGCGTTCGGCCACCACCCAACAGATCCCTCCAAGCGTAAGCGCGATGCCCAGCATGTCCATGGCGCCCAGCTTTTCATCCATGAAGATCCAGGCCACGAACGTCGCGATGATAGGAGAACTTGCATAGATGAGTGTGGTCAGGCGGGGCCCGATCGAGGTGAATGCAATGAAGATGAAGGTGTCGCCGATCACGATTCCGATGAGCGAAGAGAGGCACAGCCAGAACACGGCCTCCTGGCTCAGGCCAAGCGGAATCGGTACGCCGGTGGTGATGAACAGCACCAGGGCGTAGATGCAGAGAGCGAACAGCAGCCGGAGCTTGTTGACGTGAAAGCCGCCGACTCTGTGGGCGGCTTCGCTGAAGCACATCGACGTGAACGCCCACAGAATGGCCGTGGAAAGGGCGGCAGCTTCACCGGCGTAAGGCATGGGGATTGAGGCGGCCGGGAAAAAGGGGCCAGCACACTTTTTCCGCAGGAGCCTTCTATGACCTTAATGGTCTACCTGCAAGAAAAAGTGTGCTGGCCCCTTTTTCCCCTCTGTTCCTACCGCAACTCCGTGAGCAGTTCGGTGACTGCGGTCTCGAGTTGCGGATCGCGGCCCGAGAGCCAGTCGGCCTGCGTGTTGAATACCTTGATGTCGGGCTGCCGCGGGTTGCCTTCGAGATTCTCCATGTCCAGCGTGTAGGCGCCCGTGGAGGGCCGCCGACAGAAGGAACCGTCGATCAGCTCGTACTCGCCCGTGCCGATCACGGCTGCGCCGGTGGGATAGCCCACGATTTTTCCCAGGCCCAGTCGCCGCCAGCCCTCTGCGAAAATCTCGGCGTTGGAATTGGAAAACTGATTCATGAGCATGATGGCCGGCTTCTCGAGCGCATACGAACGCAGCTTGCTCTCAGACAGCGGCCGTACTCCACGGAAATTGCGCAGCAAGAACGGCTCGCGCTCGAGCATGGCCAGCAGGTGCACGGAAATCCAGCCGCCGCCGTTGAAGCGCACGTCCACCACCAGCGCCTCGTAGTCGGCCGACTGGTCGGTGAGCTCGCGCCGAAATCGGTCGAGACCCGTCTGGTTCATGCTGCGAATGTGCAGATATCCGAGGCGCCCACTCGAAAGCGAATCCACCAGGTGCCGGCGCCATTGAACCCATTCTTCATAGAGCAGGTCCCCCTCCGCACCCGCGGTGATGGGCTTCACATCCAGCGTGAGATCGCCTTCTCCCGTATCCTTGAAGCCGAGGCGCAGCCGTCGCCCGATCGTGCCCGGAAGCTGCGCATCGAGCGAAGTTTCCGCCGAGAGTTCCACACCATTCACAGTGTGCAGCACGGCCCCTGCCCTGATCTGGTCGCTCGCCAGATCCACCGGCCCGCCGCGGAGCACGCGCTTCACCACATACCGGCCCTCACGCAGCATCCCGGCTTCTAATTCAAGCCCCAGGTAGCCCGACTGCCGTGCGGTGCCGAGGCCCGGCCGACCGCCGTGCACATCGAGATGCGAAGAGTTGAGATGCCCGAGAAACATCCGACCGAGTTCGTTCCATTCGTCATCCAGTGCCACGTGCGGCAGAATGGCTTCAAACGCGCCATGTAAGCTGTCCCACGCAGCTCCGTGCATGTCCGGGTCGTAGTAATAGGTGCGCAGCATGCGCCAGCACTCGGCCAGCTTTTGCTTCCGCCGTGCGGCCGGATGGTAGTCGTAGTCGGCGGTGAAACTGAGCAGCTCCTGGTCTTTGCCATCGATCCCCACGCGCCCGATTTTGCCGTCCTGCAGGTAGTACACCCACTTGCTCTTACCATCCACCTGCACTTCGCTTTTCCCCGCGCTGCCCGTGGTGAGCTGAAGCGGTTTGTCTTCCGAGTCGGGGTCGATGGCGACGCGCCAGATATTGGCGCCGGCAGGAAGATCGATGACCATGAGCCAGTACTTACCGTCGGGCGTGGCCGAAAGCTCCGCCTGCTCCGCGGCCAGCGGGTAAATCCGCTGCCACCGCGTGTGCGGCGCATCGAAGTCGATTTTCACGTCCGGGAGCGAATCGGTCTTCGTTGTGTCTTTTTTCTTTTTCTCGTCCGGCTGGTAGAGGCTGTCGAGCTGCGTTTCGGCGAACTCCGGAGGTTCCGGCAGAAGGCGAAGCGCATGCACCTGCTCCTCCTCGTTGAAACTGTACTGGAATGTGAGGTACAGCCCGTCGGGCGACCACCGCGCGTCGTGATTGTCGCGCGATCTGCGCGTCATGTTCACCGTGCGGCTGCCGTCGAGTGCATGCACCCACACGTCCGTGTTGTAGTCGGGGCCAAAGGCCGTGAAGGCCAGGTACTTTCCGTCGGGCGAGATGCGAAACCCCTGTGTGGACTCGATGGGAAGGTCCACGTACTGCCCCAAAAGCAGCGTATCGATTTGGCCGCCTTCGTCGTCCATGGCGACGATGCGGTCACTCCCAAGATAGAAGACGATTCGCCCGTCCGCAGGCGACACCTGCGGCTTGGCGGCATCCAGATCGCCAAACTCCGTGAGCGTCTTTTCGGCCCCCGAGCGCGTGTCCACAGAGTACAGGTTCTGCCGTCCCGTGCGATCCGAAACGTAGATCACCCGATTCCCGTCGCGCGAGAACTGCGGGAACCGCTCCCGCGCATCGGTGCGCGTGAGCCGCACGGCACGCTTGGGTTTCTCGGTGGCCATGTGGTACACTTCGCCGCGAGCCACGAACGCGAGCTTGCGCCCGTCTTTCGACAGCACGAAATCCTCGATCTTCCCATCGATCGACTCCTCCACGCGCGGCAACTCAACGTCGTCAGAGGGTGCCTCCACCACCACTTCCCACACCGAATCGGTGGACAGATCAACTTGCCAGAGCCGGAAGTTGCGCTCGAACACCGCGCGCGAGCCATCCCTCGACACAGACACCCAGCCCACGCCGGGGCCCATGAACTCTGTAATCGCTTCAGGCTCCCCTGCGCCGTCGCGAAAGCGAACCAGGTTCGCCACTCCGGTGGCGTTGGAGGTGGCCACCACATCGGCGCCCGCGAATGCCGGCCAGAGGAACTGTGTCCCTTCGGGCGTCACGCGCCTCGAAGAGGGCGGCCAGCTCGGATGATCCAGCATCCACACCTGTCCGGCGGCGCCGCTCTTCAATCCCTCCCACCACCAGCGAACGTACCCGGCGCCGTCGCAGTACACGATGCGCGAACCGTCGGCGTTGTAGCGCGCGAAGTATTCGGCTTCCTCGGGCACGCCCGTGACCGGACGTGGCACGCCGCCAGCCACCGGGATTTCCTCCAGGTCGGGCCGGTTCACGCGATCGGTTTCGGCCAGGATCCACAGGCCGTCGGGAGACCAGTCGCAGGGAAAGTCACCCTGAGTATTGAACGTGAGTCGGCTCGGCGATCCGCCTGAGGCCGGCATGGTGTAGATGTCGTGCTGTCCTTCGCGGTCGGACGCAAACGCAATGCGACTGCCATCCGGCGACCACACGGGCCTCTGATCACGCGCCGGATGCACCGTAAGTCTTACTGCGCGGCCGCCTGCGGCGGGCACTTTCCAGATGTCGCCTCGGTACGAAAAGGCGATCTCGGAACGGTCGGGAGACAGGGTGGGCTGTCGCAGGTAAAGTGCCTGCTCCGCGGACTCGACCACTCCGGCCGAAAGCACCGCCAGGCAGAGGGAGATTCGAACTGTGCGCATGAGGAGGTAGAAGCTGATTCGCATGGCGTCGGGCAAGCGTGAGCGTTGCCGTCCCGGATTCGCGCCGCCCGGATCCGTGAAACACCGCTTCCAGCACGGTCGCGCCGCCTGTTGACCTGCACACGACGGCGTTCGATACTCCCTTCGGTTCCCCCTCTCAGTTCCAGCCTGGCCGCCTCGCGTTGTGCGTCGCGCCGGCAGCAACCGTATCCTGCTGTCACTGGACCGCTTCGGTGAGACAGGAACCAGCAAACCAATTCTGGACCATTCGGGTCCGGAGGGAACACATGTCAGAGCAGGGTGCGCACCGCATCTGGTCCACGATTCTCGCCGCAGGGATTTCGAGCCGCATGGGAAAGCCGAAACTCTCCCTGCCGTGGGGCGAGCACACCATTCTCGAGGAAACCACTCAGCAGGTCATGGACGCAGGGTACGACGGAGTGGTGGTGGTCCTCGGCGATCCAAACGACGCGCTGGAACCGTTGCTTGCGGGACGGGCCGTGAAGGTGGCGCGCAATCTCAACTATCGCGCCGGGATGTGCACCTCGATCAAGGCGGGCGTCGCGTTCATCGACTCCGATGCCACGGCGTTCGCCCTGGTTCAGGCCGACCAGCCCGGGATCAGCGCCAAGGTCCATCAACTCGTGCAGGCCAACTTCCGCAAGTCGGGCAAGGGGATCTGCGCTCCCCTCTTCGAAGGAGCGCTGGGGTACCCCGTGATTTTCTCCGCCAAGTACCGAAGCGAGATGTTCGCGCTGCAGGGCGATCACGGAGTGGAGAACCTCATCGGGTTTCACAAGGACGACCTCTTCGCCTTCGAGGTGAAACACCCCGAAGTCGTGCAGTCGATCAACACGCTCAAGGACTACGAAGAGCAGCGGCCCAAGAAATAGCCCGGCTCCGGCGGGCCTGCTGCCGGTGGAAGCCGGCCGTCCGCACCCACCTCCACCTCTTCATCAGCACCACCTGGCCCCGGAACTGCTCAGGGGATGAGCAGAGGTCCCATCCCCCCCCGCCCGTGGCCCGAGCCCGGCCCGACACAATAGCTGGAACGCCCACCGAAAACGTCCGTAGAAGAGAGGGCAGCCAGCGCGAGCCCAGCCGTGGGCAAAGGCACGCCTGGCGCGTTTGACCCGTCACTACAGGAGGTATGGATCTATGCGGGTGTACTCAAAGTGGCTTTCCGCCCTGGTGCTGACCTGCGCAGTGGTCGGCCTGATGGCCACTTCTGCCTGGGCTCAGAAGCGCTCAGAGAAGACCGTGGGCTGGCTGGGCGTAACCATCCAGGACGTGACCGAAGAACTGAGCGAGAGTCTCCCTCGTGGCGTGACCGAGGGGGCCATCGTGAATGGTGTCGCGGACGACTCTCCGGCGGACCTTGCCGGGCTCCAGGAAGGCGACGTGATCGTGAAGTTCGATCAGCTGCGCGTGCGCAACTCCTCAGACCTCACGGATGCCGTGCGCGAGGCCGATCCGGGGCACGTGGCCATGATCGAATTCTATCGCGACGGCGGCCGGCAGACCGTGGAGGCCAAGCTCACCGAGCAGAAAAAGTCCAAGGTGTATGGTTCGCGAGGCCAGGGCCGCAGGCATTCGAGCCGGCACAACTCAGGCGAGCCAGAGGTGTTTAGCTGGAACGACGAGGCTCCGCGCGGCTTTGCCTTCCTCATGGGCGACACGCCCCGGCTGGGCGTGCAACTCGTGGATCTCTCCGAGCAGTTGAGCGGCCACTTCGGCGTGGAGTCGGGCGTACTCGTTTCGGAAGTGGTGGAGGGGAGTGCCGCCGAAACCGCGGGCATCCAGGCCGGCGACATCATCGTGGCTGTGGGCGGCAAGCGCACGGAGACCTCGAGAGACGTGCGTGATGAACTGGGCCGCGTGGACACGGGACAGGTGGAGATTACGGTGAACAGAGACGGCAAGGAACAGGTGATGACAGCCGAACTCACCAGGCCGAGGCGCACGAGCATGTCGCGCTTCCACGGCCAGTCTGCACCCATGTTCAACATTCCCGATGTCGGGTTCGACGAACAGGCTCTCCAGGAGGAGATGGACCAGCTTCGCAAGGAGATGGAAGATCTCCGCAGGGAGTTGTCCGACCTTCGCGACGATTCAAAGTAACCCGCTGTAGTTCAACAGCCTCCGGTCGGCCGGGTTCGGGGTTAAGCTCCCCCCAATCCGGCCGATACTTTTTGGGGGTAGACGTTTCGCACAGAAGCCCTTGGGTGCGAGGCGCTTTCGCAGGCCCACCAGAGGTGAGGGTTGAGAGCGTGGAAGGAGCCTGGGCGCAAATAAAACATGGCTGATAAGATCGACATACTGGTCGTCGATGACGAGGAGATGATGCGTGAACTCCTCCAGGACGTGCTCGCGATGGAAGGCTATAAGGTGGAAACCGCCAACGGCGGTCAGGCGGCCCTGGCACGTATTAAGGAAGTGCAGCCCCTCCTGGTGATCTCCGACATCAAGATGCCCGGCATGAATGGCTTCGATCTGCTCCGGTCCATCAAAGAGCGTTTTCCCGACATGCGCATGATCATGATGACCGGCTACTCCGACGACTTCACGGTGAAGGATGCGCTCCAGCTGAAGGCCGACGAGTACATTATCAAGCCGTTCAACACGCAGGACCTCGCCGCCGTGGTGAAGTCGGTGCTGGGAAACCTGGCGCATCGCGCCTGATCACTTCGATTCAAACGACGAGCTAAAACGAAAGAGCACCCGTGCGGGTGCTCTTTGCGTTAGGTGAAGGCGGAAGAACCGCAGTTCAGCGGCGCGGAACTCTCCGCTTGGACCGTCCGAAGGAAGGCGCCGGTTCCTCAGTGGGTGGCGCCTCCACTTCAGGTGCCGGAGTCATGTCGGCGGTGGAAGCAGGAAGTTCCTCGTGTACCACGAACAACTCTGCGCGCGGCGCATCGAAAATATCCGGCGCTTCGGGAACCTCCGGCACATCGGGCACGTCCCGCACATCGGGTTCATGCGACATCTCTTCGGGAACAGAGACCATGGCGGCAGACTCATACGGCTCCGCCTCGGGCATCGTGGCCTCGATCGCCACCGGCACCTCCAACGCGGCGGGTATTCCCTGTTCCATTCCGCGGCCGCGCCGGCGAGAATCGGAGTCCCGCGGTGGCCGGCGCTCTCGCGACGAGCTGTGACGCCCACGGTCTGGGCGGCCGCCCGATGCCGAAGCTGTTTCGCGTTCGGGGCTGCGCACCGGCTCCGTCTCGCGCTCCTGCGCGCGGATCGGTTCGCGTTCACGGTGACGGTCGCGATCCCGGTCGCGGTCACGAT
>Ga0105347_1000235_pt1 | contig 27561 bp, 18 predicted proteins | sample EasRivMeERMLT890_FD_89677 | JGI IMG/M metagenome (GOLD analysis project Ga0105347, IMG submission 89677) | Soil microbial communities from meander-bound floodplain in the East River, Colorado, USA - East River MetaG ERMLT890 | ecosystem: Environmental > Terrestrial > Soil > Floodplain | place... | reverse complement strand
CTTTGAGGAGGGCTTCCTTGGCGTCCTGCGAGAGATACTCGAACACGGCGGCGGCGTCCTTCCGTGGCAGCACGCGGAAGACCACCACCTGATCCTCGAGCGTGAGGGCGGTGAGGAGTTCAGCCACGTCACTCGCGTGCCGGTTGCGCATCATGTCGCGCAGCCGGCCGTAGTCGCGGGCGTGAAGCACCGCCGCAAGTTCCTCGGCGGGCATGGCGCTGTCGCGGATCGACGCGAGCGCGTCGTCTCGATTGGGGCCAGTCAGTTGTTGTTCCATTTGCGTCAGAGCTGCTCGAACGACGTCGTGATGATGAACGTGTGGGCCGACCGCCTTGATGGCGTCGAGCCAAACTCGATGAATAAGGTCAAGATCGGCGGGGGAGAGCGACGGCGGATGTGCGCCCATGTGATAGGTATGGGTGCGCCCGCTGTGGTGAGTGATCACAAGGCGGACGTCCCGCAGGTCGAGCTTGTCTGCGCGTTCCCAGGCATCGCCCAGCATGCGCGCCTGGTCCTCGGCGGAGAGCGTCGACGATTCGCCGACGTACACATCCGAGGAGCGCAGCCGAAGGACGGTGGTGACGATGGCCTCGACAACGTTGCGCGCAGGCACGATCAGCAAGCGGACGGGCCGTCCAAGCCGCTCGGCAACGGCGACGACCTCTGAGAGCAGTTGACGCTCGTACCGTGACGGCGTGCTTTCACCGGGGGAGTCGTGCACGGCCAGGTCGGTGTCAACGAGCCGTACAGTCATCACCACAACATCACGATCGCCTGCTGCCCGGAGCGCCGCGGCGACATGATCGAGCGCATGCGGGTTGCGCACCGGCACCAGCACGTTGCCGGGGCGCACGTGAATCTGATCGAGCGAAATCTCAGTGGCCGGCACGAGGTCAAACGCGCCAGCCGCCTGGTCATCTTCCTCGCTCGTGGCGACGTCACGTCCCGCAAGCCGAAACAGCAACATCAGGGCAACGAGCACGGCTGTGGTGGCGATCGATGCCACGTCGCCGACGAGCAGCGCGACGAACGACGTCGCCGCCAGGAGTGCTCCGACGCCCAGCAGGCCCCAGGGGATCTCGCGGCCTCGGAAGTGCCCGTTCAAAGGCACCCGGTAGGGCGTGCCTGCGTACGCGCGGCGCAACCGCAGGAGCGCCACGATTTTCAGAAACAGCACGGCGGTGATAGCTATCGTGTACGCACGCGCCAACCAGGCGACACGACCGCCGCTTGCGAGCATCATCACAACGGTCGCTGCTGCGGCCATGTCGATCACGCGGACCGGCGTACCAAGGCGTCGATGAAGCTGCGCGAAGCCCGAGGACAAGGTGCCCTCGATCGACAGTCGTTGCAGCAATGACTCGGCATCCGCGAGCGCGATGTGCACGGCGGGCGCGAGCATCAGCACCGCAGCTGCAGCGACGGCCAGACCGAGGAGGTGTCGCGTCCATGCGGGGCCCACGACATGTTGTGCAAGTCCCGCCAGTGGGACACTCATCCATGCGTCCTGCTCGTTCCCAGGCACGAGCAGGACGTAAGAGAAAGTGGTGACGGCCGTAATCGCGATCGTGAACAGCACGACGCCCAGGCTGGTTCGTCGTAGGGCCTGCAGTCGCGGCGGCGCGAATTCGTGCGCGGCGCGCGACAAGGCGTCACCACCGCCAATAGCGGGGAGGGCCAAGCCGAGTCCGAAGAAGAAGAGGAGCACCGCGTCGAGCGCCGGCCACGGAGTCCAGCGGACCAGAGGCGGTGGCGCGAGAAGAACGCGACCAGGAGCTGCGTCGTGCCCGAGGCTGAGGAGCGCCCAGATCGAAGCGACGAAAAGGATTCCCACCGCGATCCAGATGCCGGTCGCGATCGTGTCACGCCGCCAGGTTAGACCGACGCGCGCTCGCGTCCACAAGAGTCCTATCAGGATCACGGCGAGGAGCGTGGCGATGTCTTCGGCCGTGACCGAGCCTCTGAGGCGTCCGCTGATGGCCGGCACGAGCGCGCCCGTTACATAGTGGCCGACCACTACCGAGGCGAGCGTTGCGAGGAGCAAGCGCTCGATCAGGGTGGCGGCCGCGCCGATGCGGCCGGCACGCGGGCCGAACGCTTGCTCGAGACGGCCGATGGTCCCGCCTGGAATCAGCAGCGCCCAGCTCTCCATGTCGATGGCGCGGACAAAGGCGCTCAGCACGCAGGCGGCGAGGACCCACCACGCCGCTGTCGGTCCGAGCGTCGAGCGCGTGACCCCCGCCAAGAAGAACGCCGCGACGCCGAGCTGCGCCATCGCGAGCGCGACGGCCTTCCAGACCGAGACGAACGACATCACGGCGGGTGTGGACAGCACAACGCGCACGGGATGTGAAGCTCGAAGCAATGGTTTCAGCGCCATGGGTCGCCGTGTTGCTACGTGACGATTGCGCCTCTAGGCTCTCTGGGGTGCCTTAACTTTGCAAACCCCCCGCATTGGCGTTCCTGCGGTTTCTTCAAACGGCCGGGCGCGCGGCGGCCTCCGATGCCGTCGTGCTGTTCATGCTACTGATGTCTTCCCATTGCCGTCTGGTGCTTGGTGTCGCGCATCGTCAGATAGACGATGAGAGATGTCGCAATCACCGCTGTGAGGTAGTAGGAGAACCACGCCTCATGGCCGATCGATTTGAACCACAGCGCGATCGACTCCGCCGTCCCGCCGAAGATTGAAACCGTGACGGCATAGGGCAGGCCGACCCCCGTGGCGCGCACCCGGGTCGGAAACAGCTCCGCTTTCACGACGGCGTTGATCGAGGTGTATCCGGCCACAATCAGCCACGCCGTCGAGATCAGCAGGAAGGCAACCAGCGCGCTTCTGGTCGACTGCAGCAAAGAGAGCAACGGGATCGTGCCCAATGTGCCCGCGACGCCGAACCAGATCAACAGCGGCTTTCGACCGATCCTGTCCGAGAGTGCACCATAAATCGGTTGCAGGCACAGCGCGAAGATGAGGGAGCCGGCAGTCACAAGCGTCGTCTGGCTGTCGTTGAGGCCGACCGATAGCTTGAGGAACTTCTGCATGTAGGTCGTGTATGTGTAGAAGGCGGTCGTGCCTCCCATCGTCAGCCCCACAACGATCATGACCTCGCGGGGGTATTTCATGAGCGCTCTGATCGAGCTTTCCTTGCGACCCACCGTCCTGGACGCGACGAAATCGTCGGTCTCGTGCAGGTTGCGGCGCATGGCGAGCGCGACGATCGCGAGCAGGGCGCCGATGACGAACGGGATGCGCCAGCCCCATGCCCTCAATTGATCCGCCGTGAGAAACACCTGCTGTAGGAGCAGCAGGACGAGGATCGCACACAGCTGACCGCCGATCAGGGTCACGTACTGAAAGCTGGAATAGAAGCCACGGTGCTTCGCGTCCGCGACCTCTGCGAGATAGGTGGCGCTGGTGCCGTACTCGCCGCCAAGGCTCAGCCCCTGAACCATTCGCGCAAGGCCTAGAAGCACGGGCGCCGCTACGCCGATCGTGGCGTATGTCGGCGTGATCGCGATCATCAACGAGCCGAAGCACATGAGCAGCACGGAGAGCATCAGCGCGTTTCGTCGTCCATAATGATCGGCGAGGTGGCCGAACAGCCATCCGCCGATGGGACGCACGATGAAGCCAATCGCAAACAGCAGGGCGGCGTTCAGCTGCTGAACAACTGGATCCTGGCCTGGGAAGAACGAGGCAGCGAAATAGAGCGCGAACGCTGCATAAGCGTAGAAGTCATACCACTCGACGAGGTTGCCGATTGAACCGATGAAGATCGCTCGCAGTCGGCGGCGTACGTCGGCGAGGTCGAGGTGGTCGTCTCCGTCGATGACCGCAGTCATGACGCCGGTGCTCTTTTCCGCGGCGCTTCTCACGACAATTCCCTTCTACCGTGCGCGGGCCCGACTCGCAAGCGTCCACGCCCGAAGTTGTGGGCCGATGTGCAGGTGAGATGCTACACGAAGACTGGCGAGCCGTTGACTTCTGCCGCGCGTCTAGATCTCAACCTGAACGCCCAACTCGACTACGCGTTCGGGCGGCAGGCGGAAGAACGCCGTGGCCCGCACCGCGTTGCGCGTCATCAGGACAAACAGCTTCTCCCTCCAGATCGCCATCCCCCGTCGATGCGTCACGAGGATCGTCTCTCGCCCCAGGAAATACGTCACATCGTCGGCATCGATATCGAGTCCCTTGCCCTGCGCCGCGCGCAGCGCGTCAGGAACGATTGGATCCTGCATGAAGCCGTAGACGAGGCGCATGGTGAACACGCCGTGCCCGAGCGCGTCCACTGTGATCTGCTCGCCTGGCCCGACGTGAGGTACGGGAGCGGTAGTGACGGTGAGGATCACGACGTAGTCGTGCATCACCTTGTTGTGCCGCAGATTGTGCGCGAGCGCCGGCGGCGTGCCGCGTGGCTGCGCCGTCATGAAAACCGCTGTGCCGGGCACGCGCACGGGCGGCGCGGCGACGATCGTCGACATGAAGTGATCGATCGGAATCGCCCTCGCGGTGAGTCGCTCCGCGACGATTCGGCGGCCTGTTTTCCACGTGGTCATCAGCGTGAAGATGAACGCACCGATTAGCAGCGGCAGCCATCCGCCTTGGAACACTTTCAGGAGATTCGCGCCAAAGAAGGTGAGGTCAATCGTCAGGAAAACGCCCGTGATGCAGAAGACGAGCGGCTTCGGCCAATGCCAGCGCTCGAGGGCAACCACGTGCAGCAAGACCGCTGTGATTACCATCGTCATCGTAACCGCGATGCCGTACGCCGCCGCCAGGGCGCTCGACGACTCGAATCCTACGACGATCACGATGGTGGAGACCATCAACGCCCAGTTCACTTGTGGGACGTAGACCTGTCCCTTCTCGTGGGATGAGGTGTGTTCGATGTCAAGGCGTGGGGCGTAGCCAAGCTGAATCGCCTGCTGAGTGAGCGAGAACGCGCCGGAGATGAGGGCCTGCGACGCGATGATTGCGGCCGCGGTTGCCAGGCCCACGAGTGGGAAGAGCGCCCAGGACGGGGCAAGCAGAAAGAACGGTTGTTTCGCGGCGTCGCCATTGATCAGGAGCAACGCGCCTTGACCGAAGTAATTCAGGACCAGCGCAGGCAACACCAGGGCGAACCAGGCGATACGGATCGGCCGCTTGCCAAAGTGCCCCATGTCCGCGTACAAGGCCTCACCGCCGGTGACCGCGAGGAAGACCGCTCCCAGCACAGCGATGCCGGGGAATCCGTGCGAGCGGAAATATCGCACGGCATGCACAGGATTGATCGCGCCGATGACGCTCGGCTCGCGCACGATCCAGACGATGCCCAGGACTGCGATGGTGATGAACCACACGACCATCACCGGTCCGAACAGACGGCCCACCTTGTGCGTGCCGTATTGCTGGACCACGAACAGGACGATGAGGATCACGACCGAAATCGAAACCACGTACGGCGCGAACAGCGGCGTTGCCACTTGAAGACCTTCAACGGCGCTGAGGACGCTGATCGCCGGGGTGATCATGCCGTCGCCGTAGAGCAACGCCGCGCCGAAGATTCCGAGCAATATCAGAACGGGGGTCATCGAGCCGAGTATGTCGTTCCGCCGGGGAGGGATGAGCGCCGTCAGTGCGAGGATGCCGCCCTCTCCCTGGTTGTCGGCGCGCATCACGATCGCGATGTACTTGATCGAGATGACGATGATGAGCGCGTACAGCACCATTGAGAGCACGCCGAGGACATTCTCGTGCGTCACCGCGACGCCGTGGGTGCCATAGAAACATTCGCGGATGGTGTACAGGGGACTGGTGCCGATGTCGCCGTAGACGACACCAAGTGCCGTCAGCGTGAGGGGTAACAGCCGCCGGGACCCGGGCGCGCCGGATCGGGATGCGCTCATGAGGCCGTCACAAAACACCGAGCATAGCACGCTCGAGTTGCCTGGTACCGGGCACGTCACCCTCGTTTCGCTGGATATGTGTGGTGGGGAAGTCTTTACGATCTTCTTACGCGGGATTCCACTAGCATGTCTTGTGAGAGGCTGCGATGCGCACCTTCACGTCGCTCAATGCGTCCGACATACCGCCCGATCGTCTCAAGCGGATCCTGGCAGACTACATCGCGCTCGAGGAGGCTCAGATCTTCCGCCGACTGGTAATGCGTTGTGGACTGTTGTCACTCTTGGCGGCAGTGCTGGCTAGTATTACGCACGCATTTTCTGGCGCCATCTGGGCCCTGATCATCACCCTGCCCCTGGCCGTTCCGGCATTGGCCTGGATCGCAGAAGCGCGAATCGAACTGCGTCTAGGCCGAGCGCTAAACGACATTCCGGACCATGAGAAAGGCACAAAACGTTCGTAAGGTTCTATCGGGTCGCGGTGAACCCGCGTTTCGCGAGTGCGTCCCGAAGTGCGCGAAGACTGTCCTCGCACGCGGCGGTGAGCATGCGCTTCTCGCCTAGCGACATCGCCAAGGAGCGGACATTGCTGTTGCGGCGGGACAAAGCGGCGATCTGAGTGTTGAGGCCGATGAACCGGTCCAAGGCGGCGGTGGCGGCAGCGAGCTGAGGCCGGGACGCAGGTCGGACCAGGCTCGATAGCGTCTCGAGTGCGCTCCGGGCACCCCTCTCTGAGGTGGCCATCCGCTTTTCCATACGCGTCATCGCCGCCTCGTCGGCTTCAGCGATGTGGGGCGCTTGTAGCACCTGGATCTCACGCACGCTCGCCACGCCGGTGGCGACGAGCGCCTTGACGCGCCAGGTATCCTTCGCGGGGTCCAAGGGCGCAATGGCCTCCAGCGAATCCCGGAACGCATCGGCCGCCTCCTGAGCCGGACCGAAGGAGAGTCGCGCCGCCTTGAGGTTGGTGTTCTCGACGGCCAGATCGAGGATGCTGCGGTCGAGCGCGCGATACTTGGCGAATCGGCTGCCGAACTCCTCGAGCAAACGGGTTTCGTTCGAATAACCAAGGCCCACAAGAATCGGCCCCAGCGCGTCGGTGTCCCTCTGGACGGTCTTCGTCGCCTCCTCGGCTTCGTGTGCAAACGCGACAGACGCGTCGTCAGTGTCCGCCATCACGGCCCGGTTCGCGGCATCTCCAGCTTTGGTGAACTGAACGAGTAGGTCCGCCGCGAGTCGGTTCGCCTCGGTCAACCGCTCCAACGCAGTTTCCGGCGCATTCATGCAGCCGGTCGCCGCGGCCATGATGATGACGGCGATCGAGCAGCCAGCGGCCACTCGGGTCCGCAGCGATGCCACCGTCACCGGCGAGATATCCAGCGAGGATCCCATTCAACTCATCCTAATGGAATTGAAGACGTAGGAACGAAGCCTCTTTGCAGATACACCCGCCCTCCGCTCACGTTAGGTTCCGCCGCATAAAAAAGCCGTAAAGAATCGAAAAGAAGCTCAGAATTAAATTCAGCTGACCATGCCGCGCCCCATCTCCACACGCGATGCGCTCGTGTTCCTCGGTGGCCTCGTCGTGATTGGCGCCGTGACCGGACTGCTTCGCACGTTGCCCGACGTAAGTCCCACGACGGTGGCGCTAACGCTACTCCTGGTCGTACTCGGCACCGCGACACTCGCGCGTCTGCGGATCGCCATTGTCGTGTCAATCCTGGCGATGCTCGCGCTGAACTTTTTCTTTCTTCCTCCCGTGAATACGTTCACGATCGCCGATCCGCAGAACTGGATCGCCCTGTTCGCGTTCCTCGTCGTTGCGGTTATTGCCAGCAATCTATCGGCGGCGGCACAGGATCGCGCTCGCGAGGCGATCGCGCGACGAAACGAGGTGACCCGTCTATTCGATCTGACTCGGGATGTGCTCCTGACCACCGAGACCTCCAGTGCCATTGACGTCCTGGCCCAGCACGTCGCCCGTCGCTTTGTGCTGTCGAGAGTTGCGATTTGCCTTCCCACGGATCACGGGTGGCAGGTGCATCAAGGCGGCAGCGAGGACGTCATCATCGATGCAGACGTGTTGAACACGGCCTTGGCGCAGGCGCGAGGGACTCTCGAGTTCGACGCTCGCCAACGTGCGTATGGGGGTCACATCCGTGCCGGAGACAGGAACGAGGTATCGCTTGTTCCGTTGCGTCACGGGACGAAAGCCATCGGGCTCCTTGCGGCGGCGTCACCGACGCTCGATATCGGCACCGTCGACGCGGTCGCGGGCGTCGTGGCGATTGCAATCGAACGGGTACAGTTCCTGACGGAACGTGATGCGGCGGAGCTCGTGCGACAGAAGGCGGACCTTGCGGCCACGTTGCTCGCGTCTCTTAGTCATGACCTGCGGACGCCGTTAACGGCAATCAGAACGGCCGTGGAAAACCTGCGTGGCGATTTGTCGGTTGATGATCGGCGCGAGCAGACGGGTGCAGCCATTGCCGAGCTCGACCGACTGACCCGCCTGTTCCAGGACATTCTCGACATGGCGCGCATCGACGCCGCCGCGATCGATATTGACCGGCAGTGGGTCGCCGCCGCAGACGTGGTCGATGCCGCCGTCGCTCACGTCAGGCATATGCTGGAGCGACACGCACTGCGTGTGGATGCAGATGCCGAGAGAGAGGTGGAAATCGATCCACGCCTGGTATCGGTCGCGCTGTCGCATTTGCTGGAGAATGCGGCGCTGTACTCGGAGGCGGACCGGGAGATCTTCGTACAGGCCAGTGTGGAAGCGGACGGATTACATGTCGCGGTCACGGATCACGGCCCAGGGCTCGATCCGAGCGAGCTCGACCACCTGTTTGAGCGTTTCTATCGCGGACACGCGGCTCGTCAAGCGTCACTGGGTACGGGAATGGGGCTGTCGATCACACGAGGATTGTTGGCGGCAGCCGGAGGGCGTGTCTGGGCCGAGAACGTGCCAGGCGCAGGCGCGAGATTTTCGATTGTCGTGCCGGGGCCAGTGCGCGCAGCCACGGTGATGAAATAAGACGTGGCCGCGCGCATTCTCATTGTCGATGACGAACCGAACATCATTGCCACCGTGGGTCCATTGTTGCGAGCGCGTGGCTACGAGGTCGTTTCAGCCATGAGCGGTCGAGCCGCGCTCCAGGCGGTGGAGCGCGATAAGCCCGACGTGATCGTGCTCGATCTCGGCTTGCCAGATATCGACGGAGTGGAAGTATGCCGCCTCGTGCGGCACACCTCAAGCGCTCCGATCCTGATCCTCTCGGCACGGGGTGCGGAAGGTGACAAAGTGAGCGCCTTGGACGCCGGTGCCGACGACTACGTGACCAAGCCCTTTGGCGCTGAAGAGCTGCTCGCCCGTATCCGTGCCACATTGCGGCGGGTCGACAATCCCTCGCCACCGAGCGAGCCAATCGTCCGAGGGAACCTGGTCATCGACCGGGAACGATTTCGAGTGCTCAGAGACGGCGAAGAAGTACGCCTCACGCCGAAAGAATTCGAGCTGCTCACGTTTCTCGCGCTGCACCCGGGACGCGTGCTTACCCATCGCGCGATCCTGAAAGCCGTCTGGGGCTCTCACGTCGTTGATCAGCCGGAGCACCTGCGGGTACTGGTTGGTTTGCTCCGAAAGAAAATCGAGCCGAACCCGGCATCTCCCAAGTACATCCTTACGGAACCGTGGGTTGGCTACAGATTCGCGGACCTGTAACAACCACAAGAGGCGGCTTGGCGCCGCGTCACGGCAACGCAGGTAACGTCATGCGCACAGTGGTGAGATGTTCCGCCTCAATGATGCTGCCAACAACGTCCGTCGCGGGCACGGTTGCTCACACGATACGTTTCAGGAGCTGCAGCGCGAGCAGCAGCACCATCGGCGAAAGATCCACACCGCCCATCGGCGGAAGCGCCTGGCGGATCGGCGCAAGTACAGGTTCGGTCAGACGGTAGGCCATCATTCGGAGCGGGCTTCGTCGAGCGGCTGGCAGCCACGACAAGACGATGGCGACCAGGACGACGAGCGAGTAGAGATCAATGAGCGCAGCAATCAAACGCATCACAGCCAACCGAACCGCAGTCCACCAGTGAATAGAGCACGTATCCGGGCCCCTTCGCCCAGCACGTGAGGCGTCGACTCGCCTGAACGTCCTCTTCGAGCTGCTGGACGATCGGCAGGTATTGATCGACAACGCAGACGGTCACCAGAGAGGAACGGTTCATCGATCGGCCGACGGACGAAGACCTCTGGTGGCTCATCGTATTCCGGAAGCCCTGACACCGGCTTCCCAGCCGGTCATCTACTTCTTGACCGGATACTGCGCATCGAGCGCGATGTTGAGCTCGAGGACATTCACGCGCGGCTCGCCAAAGAAACCGAGCTGCCGTCCGGCCGTGTTGGTGGCGACGAGACGGCGGGCATCCGCTTCCGAAATGCCTCGTTCGCGAGCCACACGCGGTACCTGGAAGTCGGCCGCGGCCGGCGAAATGTGAGGATCGAACCCAGAGGCCGACGCCGTCACGAGGTCGATGGGCACTGGAGCGTTCGGATTCTCCTTCCGCGCCGCATCGACGTTGGCCTTCACCGCGTCCATCAACTTCTTATTCGTTGGGCCGAGCTGGCTGCCCGCCGAGTTCGCCGCGTCATAGCCCATCCCGGCGGCCGACGGCCTGGGACGAAAGTACCCCGGCGACGAGAATCCCTGTCCAATGAGGCTCGACCCAACCACGGTCCCGTTTCGTTCGATCAACTGACCGTTGGCCTGATTCGGGAACACCGCCTGGGCGATGGCCGTGATCGCCAGTGGATAGACGACCCCCAGCAACAGCGTGGTCACGATGGTCATCAGCGCTGCGACGATGAGGTTGCGCTTGATATTCATACATGCTCTCTGGGCCTTCAAGGGCCCGTTCTACAACTACGCGAGTCCGAGGACGGTGATCACCACGTCGATGGCCTTGATCCCGATGAAGGGGATGATGATGCCGCCGACGCCGTAAATCAGAAGATTTCGCCTGAGCAGCGCCGCGGCGCCTTCGGGCCGATACCGGATGCCTCGCAACGCCAGTGGCACGAGCGCGACGATGATGAGCGCGTTGAAGATCACCGCCGACAGGATGGCCGATTGCGGCGTGCGCAACCCCATGATGTTGAGGGCGCCGAGCATCGGGAATGTCGCAAGGAACATCGCCGGGATGATGGCGAAGTACTTGGCGACGTCGTTGGCGATCGAGAACGTGGTCAACGCCCCGCGAGTGATGAGCAACTGCTTGCCGATCTCGACGATCTCGATCAGCTTCGTCGGATTCGAGTCGATATCGACCATGTTGCCCGCTTCCTTCGCTGCCTGGGTGCCGGTGTTCATCGCGACGCCGACGTCGGCTTGCGCGAGCGCCGGGGCGTCGTTGGTACCGTCGCCGGTCATCGCCACGAGCTTGCCGTCAGCCTGCTCGCGTTTAATGAGGACCATCTTGTCCTCGGGCGTCGCTTGGGCCAGGAAATCGTCCACTCCCGCTTCGGACGCGATGGCGGCGGCAGTGAGCGGGTTGTCGCCTGTAATCATCACCGTCTTGATCCCCATCGCGCGCAGATGCGCGAAGCGCTCACGGATGCCGCCTTTGACGACGTCCTTCAGGTGAATGACGCCGAGCACGTGGCGGCCTTCGGCCACGACGAGCGGCGTGCCGCCGGCGCGGGCAATGCGCTGCACGATGGCGGCGAGCTGCTCGGGCACGGTTCCGCCCTTGGAGACCACCCACTTTTCGATAGAGTCCGCGGCGCCCTTCCGGATCTCCCGGAAGTCGGCGTCCCCGCTCGCCAGAGCCGCACCAGCCGTCACCATCGCAGGCCGTTGGACGCGAAGGTCAACTCCCGACATCCGCGTCTGCGCTGTGAACGGCACGAATGAGGCTTGCTGCGGCGACAGCTCTCGCCCGCGAAGGCCGTACTTCTCTTTTGCCAGGACGACGATCGATCGACCCTCCGGCGTCTCGTCCGGCAGTGACGCAAGTTGCGCCGCGTCGGCGAGCGCCGCCTCGCTGATGCCAGGAAGCGGAATGAATTCGGTCGCCTGACGATTCCCGAGCGTGATCGTGCCCGTCTTGTCGAGCAACAACGTATGGACGTCTCCGGCGGCTTCGACAGCGCGTCCCGACATTGCCAGCACGTTGTGCTGCACCAGCCGATCCATGCCGGCGATGCCGATCGCTGACAGGAGGCCGCCGATCGTCGTCGGGATGAGACAGACCAGCAGCGAAACCAGCACGAACACGGACTGCGGGGCACCCGAATAAATCGCGAACGGCTGGAGTGTGACGACAGCGATCAGGAAGACGATCGTCAGCCCGGCCAGCAGGATGTTGAGCGCGATCTCATTTGGCGTCTTCTGCCGTGCGGCGCCCTCGACGAGCGCGATCATCCGGTCGAGGAACGTCTCGCCAGGATTCACCGTCACCTGCACACGAATCCAGTCGGACAGCACCTTCGTACCGCCGGTGACCGCAGAGCGGTCGCCGCCCGATTCGCGAATGACTGGCGCCGACTCCCCGGTAATAGCGCTTTCATCGACTGATGCGACACCCTCGATGATGTCGCCGTCGGCAGGGATCACCTCGCCGGCCACCACACGGACGATGTCGCCTTTGCGGAGCGACGGCGCCGGCACGACTTCGTATGTCCCGTCCGGTCGCTCGCGTTTGGCGACCGTCTCGGTCTTCGCGCGCCTCAGGGTATCGGCCTGCGCCTTGCCGCGGCCTTCGGCCATCGCCTCGGCGAAGTTGGCGAAAAGCACCGTGAGCCAGAGCCAGAACGTGATCTGGAACTCGAAGCCGAGGTTGTCCCCGCCTGTCGCGGCGTCATACATGAAGCGAAGCGTAGTGAGCACGCTGCCGATCTCGACGACGAACATCACCGGGTTCCGCGCCATCGTGCGTGGATGGAGCTTTCGAAAGGAATCCCCGAGTGCGCGGCGGATGATCTGCGGATCCCAGAGCGATTTTGCGTGTGTGGCCATCAGAACACCTGCCCCGCGTTCATCATGAAGTGCTCCACGATTGGGCCGAGGCTGAGCGCGGGAAAGAAGGTCAGCGCGCCGACGATGACGATCACGCCCACGAGCAGCGCCGTGAAGAGCGGCGTGGTGACGGGGAACGTGCCGGGCGACGCGGGAATGTGCTTCTTGCGGCTCAGGCTTCCGGCAATGGCGAGCGGCGGGATGATCATGAAGAACCGCCCGAAGAGCATGGCCAGGCCGAGTGTGGTGTTGTACCAGTTCGTATTGACGCTGATGCCGCCGAACGCCGACCCATTGTTGGCGGTCGCCGACGAGTAGGCGTACAAGACCTCAGAGAGCCCGTGAGGACCGGGATTGAAGATGCTCGATGTGCCGAAGTTCGGCGACACGCTCGAGATCCCCGTGAATGCCAGGATCATCAGGGAGAAGATGAGCACCGTCAGCATCGCCATCTGCACTTCGAACGCCTGAATCTTCTTGCCCAGGTACTCGGGTGTGCGGCCGACCATGAGGCCAGCGATGAAGACGGCGAGGATGATGTAGACCAGCACGCCGTACATGCCGGCCCCAACCCCGCCGAAGACGACCTCGCTCAACTGGATGTTTGCCAGTGGCACGAGTCCCCCGAGCGGCGTGAACGAGTCGTGCCACCCATTGATCGCGCCGCAGCTCGCGTCCGTGGTCACGGTGGCGAAGAGCGCCGTGTTCGCGATCCCGAACCGGACCTCTTTGCCTTCCATGTTGCCCCCCGGCGACATGGCCGTCGTCGTCTGGTCGGCCCCCGCCGCGGTCAGCATAGGATTCCCGCGGGCTTCCGCCCAGTACGCGACGGTGACGCCAACGAGGAAGAGGAACGCCATTGCAGCCCACACCGCCCAGCCGTGCCGCCGCGAACCGGTCATCGAGCCGAGCGTGTAGGTGAGGCCCGACGAGATCGCGAAGATACCGAACATCGCCAGGAAGTTTGCGAGCGGCGTCGGGTTCTCGAATGGATGCGCACTGTTTGCGTTGAAGAAGCCGCCGCCGTTGGTGCCAAACTGTTTGATGATCTCCTGCGAAGCCACCGGTCCCTGGGCGATCGTCTGCGTCGCGCCCTCGACTGTTTGCACCGCGTCGTACGGCTTGAGGTTCTGCACCACGCCTTGCGAGACCAGGAACAGCGCGCCGACGATCGCGATTGGGAGCAGCACCCAAAGTAGGGCGCGCACCATGTCGACCCAGAAGTTGCCGATCGTGTCCTTCTCCTTCTGGGCGATGCCGCGGATGAAGGCGATGGCGACCGCGAGACCAACCGCCGCCGACACGAAGTTGTGATAGGCGAGGCCGGCCATCTGCGTGAAATAGCTCATGGTCGTTTCGCCGCCGTACGCCTGCCAGTTGGTGTTGGTGGTGAACGAGACGGCGGTATTGAAGGCGAGCGCAGGCCCAACCCCGGCGAAGCCCTGTGGATTCCACGGCAGGACCGACTGCAGCCGCTGCATCGCGTACAGCACCATCATCGAGACGAAACTGAAAAGGAGCAGCGCCACGGCGTACTCGGTCCAACGCATCTCGCGCGTCTCGTCAACGCCGGTGAGGCGGTAGACCAGCCGCTCGAACGGTCGGAGGACCGGGTCCAGCCAGGTACGTTGACGTGTGAACACTCGAGCCATATAGCCCCCGATGACCGGCGTCACGAGGAAAATGGCAAGCAGGAAGAACAAAATCTGGAGCCAACCGTTGACAGTCATGTCAGAACTTCTCCGGTCTCAACATCGCGAGAATCAGGTAGCCGAGCATGCCGATGCTCACGAGGAGACCGATCGCGTAATCCAAGCCCACGTGTCACCTCACTTCATCAGTCGATTACATGCAGCCACGTAACCGATGCTCACGACGAAGAAGAGAACCGAGACTCCGACGAACACGACATCAAGCACAGGACACCTCTAGTAAGAGAATCCGAATCCGCCCGAGGCGATGACCTTGTGGCCATCGCCACCGGCTCCCGCGGTTGTGTCGCCACAATGAGTGCTCATCACACGTCCAGTCTAGGGCCTGGTTTCGTAGGAAAGTGATCAAGAGTTCGTAAAGAAGTCATAAAGAATGAGCCGCGCGATTACGATGAGGCGGTGCCAGAGAGAGACCGACCTACCGGTGAGCAGATGCTCGCCAAACTGCACACACAGAATCGCGCCCGCCTGCGCATCTACATCGGCGCCGCTCCAGGCGTGGGAAAGACCTACTCGATGATTCAGGATGCACACGCCATGCGCCGGGACGGCGTTGACGTCGTGATTGGACTTGTCGAGACGCACGGGCGCGCGGAGACGGAGTCACTGCTTGGCGACTTGGAAATCGTTTCTCGGCGAAAGATCGAGTATCGCGGTGTGATTCTGGAAGAAATGGATCTCGACGCGATCCTTGCGCGAAAACCTCAGCTCTGCATGGTCGACGAGCTTGCGCACACGAATGCCGCCGGCAGCCGTCACGAAAAGCGCTATCAAGACGTGCTGGAGATTCTCGACGCAGGTATCGACGTAATGACGGCCGTGAATATTCAGCATCTCGAGACGCTCAACGATGCGGTCGGTCGCGTCACCGGCGTACGCGTGCGCGAGACCGTACCGGATACGTTCCTCGATCGAGCAGACGAAGTCGTCAACGTGGATGTGACGGTCGAAGAGCTCCGCACGCGTTTGCGGCAGGGCAAGGTGTATCGGCCCGAGAAGGTGGAACAGGCGCTCACGAATTTCTTTCGGGAGACCAACCTTTCCACGCTCCGTGAGCTAGCCCTTCGCGCCGTCGCCGATGAAGTGGGCGAGAAGGCGGCCTCCCGCCGGCAGCGCGAAGGGCTGGAACCGGCCCTGATTCCTGAGCGCGTGATGGTGTGCATGAGCTCTAGCGCCGACGCCCCTCGTGTGATTCGTGCAGGGGCTCGAATCGCATCGCGGTTCGGCGCGCGCTGGTACGCGGTGTACGTGGAAACACCGCGCGAAGCACCGGGCCACATCAAGCCTGAGTATCGAGAAGCGCTTCAACGCAACATCACCCTCGCAGAAGAATTGGGTGCGACGATCGTGCGTGTACGGGCAGATCGACCTGCGGATGGCCTCATCGCCTTCGCCCAGCGCGAAGGCATTACGCACGTGATTTTCGGACAGAGTGCGCGGAGTCGATGGGAGATTCTGCTGAAGGGCTCGACGCTTAACAGGTTTCTGGAAGAGGTGCGCGACGCCGCAATTCAGGTTGTGCCGCTTGGCGAGCCGAACGCTTAAATCATGACCGCGCGGCTAGCGTACGCCGCGCCTTCTCGCAACGAGCACGTGACCTTAGAATCGAACTTGTAGCCCGCCGTTCACGTTGCGACCCTCTAGCGGCGCCCACGCAGCACCAGGCCCTTCGAACGATCCACATCGATGGGACTCCGGACGCGAGACGGGAACAGAGTCAGTGTGTATGAGAGTGGGCCGTCCGTGCGGCTCACATCCTGTGCGGATGGTCACCGCGCAAGCCGCCTCGCGCGAGCAGGACAGGTCCACATTCATTCCGTCAGCGAGGCAGCTGCTGATGTTGGCATCCTCGGACTCTTCGTAAGCCCTCCGCTGCGTCGTGCGGCGACGCAGCCGGCCGCGTGCTGGACGTCACGATCGTGACGATCGACGGACGTACAGGACGGGTGATCAGGACGACGCGCCTTCCCGGACGAGTGCGCTATGGTGTCAGTCGGTTGTCGTCCGGCTTGTCGCTGTTTTTCGAGCTGATGCGTCAGTCGAGAGCCCGAGTGGCTCAAGGCGATCGCCGGTGAGGCAGACACCACGGCGCCACAGAAACCCATCCGAGAGGATTGTGGTACCCCCGGTTGCCTAACATTTTTCAGGAGTTCGTCATGTCCAACCGCAACCTCGTGTGGACGTTAGCGATTCTGGCGATCGCGGATTCCCGTCATCCCAAGCTTGCCGAGTAACGGAGCGACCCAGCGGTTTCTCTCATCCATTCGGACGTTCGTCACGCGTTCGATGCGGAACTCGAAGATCGCCGTGTTGCCAGCGTAATCCCACCTTTCTCAAATCCATGTCTGTTCGCGCCGTGTAACGCACGGTGCGGATTGGTACCAGTTGTGCGATTCAACCAGAGAAAGGTGACGATCATGAGAACGACTTATTCTCGGACAATTTTGGCTGGTGTCGCGCTGATGGCCATTACAACAACGGCCGCCGCGCAGGATCGCACTGCGCTGTTGACGAGCATCGAGGTCAGGCAGCTCGTCGCGAGCGGGCAGCGAGACGACGACGCGCGATTGCGTGATCATTTCGCCGCATTGGCTGAGATGTACTCGGCGGAGGCGGCGCGACACACGACGATGGCACGGACCCTACAGGCAAATTTGAATCATGCTCTCGTAGTCAGCCCGGATGCACATCAAATGCGGCTGGCGAAGCTGGCGGCGACATCAGCCGTGACGGTCCGTGAGCTGTCCGTGTACTACAATCTTCTCGCTTCCGGCATCACGTCTCCAGCGCCCAACGACAGCGCACGCTTCGAGGCCGGTGAAGGCGCGCCCGCGCCGAACGACAGGCAAATCCGCGAGCTCGTGGCAAGCGCGCGCACGGCTGCGGATCATCGAAGCCTCGAGGAGTACTTTGCTGAGCTGGGCTCGACGTACACGAATGAGGCCCGGCAACACGACAGGATGGCGCTGAGCTATCGCCTGCGTGCGAACATCGGAACGAACGCCGCACTGGCGCTGTATTGTGAGTGGCAGGCCAAGCGTTCGCGACAACTGGCCGGCGATGCGGTTGCCGCTGCCACGGAACAGCGGCAGTTGGCGAGGATTGGGTAACCCTCAACCCTCTTCGACAGTCCGTACCGACCGGTCCGAACCGGCCTCCACGAACTCGAGCGTGGGGGCCGGTCGGAATCGAAATCGTAAACCGCCGTTGGCGTTGCGACCCTCTACTGATGTCTTCCCATTGCAGTCTGATGCTTGGTCTCGCGCATCGTCCTTCTCGCGGCATTCTTTGCGGATCGTCATCTCCCCACGCGACAAATCGTCATCGGCCAGTCCGGGTCATTGATGGTACGATTCGGTCGGCTGGCCAACCCTTCACCTAGTTGACACCCTACTCTTTTCTGATCGCTGCGTTGCTCGCGGCGTTCATTCCGGTTTCCGCCCGCGCGCAGTCATCGCGCGACGTGGCGCCACTTACGTCGGTCCTCCCCGCGGACGCATTGCTGGACCTGCCGTCGACCGACAGCCTCTTTTCGACACTCGAGACAACGCATGCGCCGGTTGTGAGCGATCGCTTCTCGGCGGGTCTGAACCCGGCCGAACCGGCGCGTCTAGGAGCATTTCTCAGCTCGTGGAACCAGACAACGTTTCGCATTGATGACGTCGACATCACCAGCCCGCAGGGCGGAGTGCCGATGTTCGTGCCGCCGATCGCCCTGTGGCAGACGGTCGCTGTCACGTCGGGTCTCGCGCCGGCTGACGTGACCGGTCCCGGAGTGCTCGTCTCGCTCAGCCCCCGTCGTCCGTCGCCCACCTGGTCGGCGAGCGGGATGGTCGCCGGATCGCGGAATCCATTCGTGGCCGCCGCTTCGAATCGTGCCCCGGCAATCGCGCGCCCTGACGCGTGGTCCCACGCGAGCGTTGTGTTCGGCGGTCCCGTTGTGCCGGATCGGGCCGGCCTGCTGATGGCCGCCTCGACGACGCGCTCTTCACAGTTCGAGCGTGGCAATTCGGTCGCAGCGGATGCGGGCATCGATTCGTTGTTTGCCCACCTGATCGTCGGTCTAGGGAACGGCGAACTCCGGACCGTTGGCTGGCTTCAGGCGGCGCGTTCGCCTCTCTTACATGACCTTCCCTACGTTCAGGCCGGTTCCCTGAAACGCGACGGCTCACAGCATCTGCAGGCGACATGGGCGCGGAGCATTCCCATGCACGCGACGTGGCGGATCTTCGCAGCCGTGACGCAACGCGATCGGGATACGACGCTGACCCTAACGCGGTTACCAACCGTCGAGCGGCTCATCGACGGTCCGGCGTCGGATCTCGGTGGCCCCGTTCCTGGAGTTGAGCGGCGATGGACAGTGGGCATTCGGGCGGAGGAGATCTCCAAACAGGCCCTTGGTTTGACCCACCTGTTCCAGGTGGGCGTCGATGGAAAGGCCGGCCAAGTGCGGACGAATGCCACGGATCCGGTCACAGTTCGCGAACTGGTCGCGGGAATGCCCGCCCGGGTCTGGAATTATTCGGGCACTGGCGCTGGATACCGGAGCAATCGGGAGCTCGCCGGGTATCTGAGCGATCGAATCGCGCTCACTCAGCGCGTGACGCTGGATGCCACGATACGCTTTGATTCGGTCGCCGGGCGCGCACGTGGTGCGACAGAACACATCGCCTGGAATAGCTGGCTGCCGCGTGCAGCCGTGCGGTGGCACGTATCGGACGCCGGGCGCGTCTCGGTGTTCACCGCGTATTCGCGCACAGCCGACGTACTTTCGCTCGCCGTGCTGGCGTACGGTGATCCGGCATCGTCCGTATCCGAGGTCCAGCGCTGGAACGGCACTGCCGCGGGGCCTGTCGTCGCGCTTGCCGGGCCTGGTGCGGGACCGAATCTGACGTTGACGAACATCGACCCGGGGACGCGACGGCCAATCACGGAAGAGTTCGCGGTCGGGTTCGAGCTCACACCGAGCGCATGGCCTCGTCTCCGATTCACCAGCGTGAGGAAGAGGGCGTCGCAACAACTTGCGCTCGTCAACATCGGCGTACCGGCGTCCAGCTATACGGTCTCGTTCCTCTCCGACCCGGGTCCCAGCCTTTCCGACCCGGTGGACGATCAGATGCTGCCGATCTACAACCGCCTGCCGGAAAGTTTCGGGCGCGATCGATACGTGCTCACGAACCCGCAACAATCCGCCGCGACGTTCCGCGGGATGACGTTTAACGCCGACGGCTCGTGGAACCGCACGTTCCTCTCCGCCGGTGCCACGATGGGATGGACGATGGGGCGCGCCGGGAACAGGGGATTTGGTTCGAGCGAAAATGATCTGGGCATCGTCGGTGAGCTCTTCGCGGATCCGAACGCCGCGATGCACGCGCGCGGGAACTTGTTCTCGGACCGTCAGTACACCGTGAAGATTGCAGGCGTCCAGCGGTTCGCCCACGACGTGCGCGTCGGCGCCATCGCGCGCTACCAGGACGGGCAGGCATTCTCGCGGATGGTCGTTATTCCCGACCTGAACCAGGGTGCGGACGCGATTCGCGCCTTCCGGAGCGGGAAATCGCGCTTCACCTACACGGGAACGTTGGACGTGCGCGTCCAGAAAGGCGTCGTCTTGCCTGGAAGTCGCCGTATGGTCCTCTTCATCGACGCGTACAACGTCGTCAACATGGCGAAGGAAGTCGAGGAGTGGGTCGCCACGGGACCAGCGTTTCGCACTCCGACCGCGGTCCAGCCGCCTCGAGCGATCCACGTGGGTTTGCGGTTTTCGCTATAAGGTTCGAGGATCGACGCGATCTGGCACAGCTGCCGTCGTCGCTGTGTGACGAAAAGTTCAGGAAACTTTCAGATAGCCCCGATCGTCAGGTAGATACGATTCGGTTTTACGTGACCAGTCCCATCTCTGCCTGCCGAGGTCACCGTCGTCGAGTTGACGTGCGTGCGAGACACGCGCATGATTCCGACGTGTGCACAGGCCGCCTGAGGCATGACCTCTTCGCCTCGATTCTGGTGGTGGCCACCGTCTGGGCGGCCATCCTGCCGCCGACGCACATCCACCTGGCCGCGGCCGACCACGACGACCACGATGGCGATCACCACACCGATCATCACACTGCAGCCATCGAGCATGCACACTGGGCGGCGCATCGGAGCCTGGGAGCTGCCGTTCAAGATGGAGAGGACGAAGGGCGCGCGCTCTTCGTCGATCATCCTGCAGTTGTTTCACCGGTCCTGGGGCACATCGAAGTGCCCCGCGCGGCTCTCGTCGCTCTCCTGACCGTACCTCCTGCGCCGACGTTCACTGACATCAGCCAGCGTCGTGCTGGCAACGCCCCTCGGGACGGACCGTACGGCGCCGTTCCATTCCTCCGCGGCCCACCTTTCGTCCTCTAACGGACGACTAGATATTTCTCCGTCTTCAATCGAATCAGCCGTCCCGCGCGCTTTGATGCGGGCCGTACCGTTCGCGCGGCAATCGCCGCGAAAGAGGACTCATGGGCCCAGTGGAGAGAATGTGCTCGCGGTTTGTGTGTATTTCGTGGGTCGTGATCACGGTGGCTTGTACTGCCGATCCACTTTTGGCCCAGGCCGTCATGTCAGAAGCGGATGCGCTGGCCAGACTATCTACCGACAGCCCGCGGGTGCGGGCCATTCGCGCGAGCATCGAGCTGGCACGCGCAGACGTCCTCAGCGCCAATCGATGGCCGAATCCTCGCCTGTACGTGGGTCGTGAATCCGTTGCCGGCGTGGCGGAGACGATCACCACCGTGCTGCAACCCCTGCCCATCACGGGCCAGCGAAGGTTCGAGACCGCCTCGGCGACGGCACTCCTCGGGGCCACGACGAACCGGGCGGACGAGGCGGTGCGCCGCGCGCGCGCCGATCTGCGGATGGCGTACGCGGATCTCGTGACCGCGCAGACTCGTGAACGCGAGTTGACGACCGTGCGCGATCGCCTTCAGGAGCTGGTGGGGATTCTGGAGAAGCGTGAACGCGCCGGAGACGCGGCGGCATTCGATCGGCTGCGAGCCCAGCGCGAGGTCATCGACTTCGACGCCGACCGCGTGCTTGCTGGCGCCGATCGCGCGCGCGCGCAAGGTCGCCTCGCCTCGTATTTCGCGGCCGGCACAGACCCCTCGACGATCGTCGCCGCGAATCCTGTCATTGGCCCGCGTGATGTGCCGCCTCTCAGCATCCTCGTCGACGAGGCTGAGCGGACGCGCGGTGAGGCGCTGGCGCTTCAAGGCGAGATCGAAGCGGCTCGGTTTGCCGTCCGCGCGGCCGACCGTCGGCGCGTCCCGGAGCCGGAAGTGCTGGGCGGGACCAAGTCATCCTCGTTGGGCGGGGGCGACATCGGCAGTGTGTTCAGCTTCCAGGCCGTCCTTCCGCTGTTCGATCGCGGTGGACCCGAGAGAGCGCGCGCGCAAGCCCGGGCCGCGTCCGCAACGGCACGGCTGGAGACCTTTCGCATCACGCTGCGCGGCGAGATTGCCGCATGGCGGGCGGCGGCATTGGAGCGGCGCAGCGCCGCCGATCGATACCGGGCGTCTGCGCTGACGACCGCCGCCGACGTGGAGCGGATCGCGCGTGTGAGCTACGACGCGGGGGAGCGCGGCATCCTCGAACTGCTCGATGCATACCGCACGTCGGCGTCGGCCCGCGTACGACAGGCTGCGCTCGACGCGTCCGCGCGCGAGGCGGAAATCGAGCTGGAATTCGTCAGTGGTTGGGAGACTCCCTAATGAAGTTCGAAGTTCGAAGTTCGAAGTCGGGAAGTAAGTGGGGAAGTGGTCTGCGCCTTCTATGTCTGGCATTCGCCCTGGCATTCGCCGCGTGCGCGAAGCAGCCACAGGAAGTTGTGCCCGAAGTGCCGTCCCTTGACGTGACGAGCTGGACCGACAAGACCGAACTCTTCATGGAATATCCACCAATGGTGGCGGGGGAGACCGTCCGCTTCGCTGTCCATCTCACACGGCTCAACGACTTCAGCGCGCTCAACGCTGGGCGACCCAACATTGAGATGACTCCGGAGAGCGGGGGCGCCGTGACGTTGGCCGGCTCCGACCCGCTGCGGCCCGGCGCGTTCAGGGTCGAGGGGACACTGCCACCCGCCGGCCGATACCGTTGGGCACTGCTCGTTAATGCGCCCGGATTGAGTGACCGCCACGATCTGGGTACGACGACCGTTTTCGCCAACCAGGCTGCGGCGATTGCCGACGTGGAGAAACGGCCCGCCGAGGATCCCGCGGCGATTGCGTACCTGAAGGAACAACAGTGGACCAACGAATTCGCCACTGAGCGCGTTCGAGAAGCGGACCTCCGTTCCTCCGTGCGCGTGCCGGCCATCGTGCGCCCGGTCACCGGCGGCGAGGCGATTGTCTCCGCTCCCGCGGCGGGACGATTCGCCGCGGAGTCGTTGATCTCGATCGGCGCGACCGTCCGCGCGGGCCAGGCGCTGGGACGTCTCGAGCCGCGACTGACAGCGGGAGACGACCGCGCGACGCTTGACGCTGAAGTCGCCGAGGCGCAGGCAGCAGCAGACGCGGCGCGCGCGGAAGAAACGAGGGCCGAGCATCTGCTTGCCGAGCAGGCAGTGCCCGCGAGGCGCGTTGAAGAGGCGAAGCGGGGCGTCACCATCGCGGAAGCCCGTCTCAGGGCCGCGCAGGCGCGTCTCGCGCAGCGCGATCAGACGCTCGGCACCGGCGGCGGCGCCGCGTCCGGCAATGCCTTCATCCTTCGCGCGCCGCTGAGCGGCCGCGTCGCCGAGGTGTCGGCGACGCTCGGCGCGTCGTACGACGAGGGTGCGCCGCTCTTCAAGATCATCAAGACGGACGAAGTGGAGCTGCAGGCGCTCGTGCCCGCCGCCGACGTCAGCCTCACGCGCGACATCGACAGCATCGCTCTCGAGATCCCCGGCCGAACCGAACCGATTCCGCTGCGGCCCCACCACATGCACGACTCGGGCGTCATCGATTCGCAGACTCACGCGCTGACGGTGCAGTTCGAGGTCGAAAACCCAGGCCGGCAGCTTCTCATCGGTCAGACGGGAACTGCCATTCTGTACACCCGCAACCGGGTTCGGGTGCCCGTTGTGTCGCAAGCGGCAGTGTTGATGGAGGCCGGCCGCCCGTACGTCTTCGTGCAGAGTGGCGGCGAACGCTTTGCCCGCCGGTACGTGGAGATTGCGGCGCGCGAAGGTGACCTCGTGGGGATCAAGACCGGCGTCGCACCCGGTGACCGCGTGGTGACGCGCGGAGCGTACGACGTCCAGCTCGCGTCAGCCGCCAAGGGCCTGCCGGCGGAAGGACACGTGCACTGATGAAACGCATTATTCAGTGGTCGATTGATCATCATTGGATCGTCATCGGCCTCTCTGTGCTGTTGTTCGCCGCCGGTGCGTGGACGGCGCGGCAGATGCCGATCGATGTCTTTCCGGATCTGACGGCACCGACAGTGACCATCCTTGCCGAGGGGCACGGCATGGCGCCGGAGGAGATGGAGTCGCTCGTCACGTTCCCGATCGAAAGCGCGATCAACGGCGCGTCCGGCGTTCGGCGGGTCCGATCCGCAACTGCCGTCGGCATTGCCGTCGTCTGGGTCGAGTTCGACTGGGGGACCGACATCTTCATGGCGCGGCAGCTCGTGTCCGAAAAGCTGTCGCTCGTGAGCGGAGTACTGCCACCGCAGGTGGAGCGGCCGGTCCTTGCGCCGGTCTCCTCGATCATGGGGGAGATCCTGTTTTTCGCCCTCTCGTCCGAGTCCGAGGATCCCCTCACGCTGCGCACGATTGCGGATACGACGGTCCGCCGTCGGCTGCTGGCGGTGCCCGGCGTGTCGCAGGTGACGCCCATCGGCGGTGCGGAGCGGCAGTTCCAGGTCGTCGCACATGCCGATGGCCTTCGCGCCAACAGTATTTCGCTGACCGAATTATTGTCCGCGGTCCGGGGCGCCAGTCAGAACACCTCTGCGGGGATTTACACGGAAGGCGCGCAGGAGTACGTCCTTGAAGCGATCGGGCGCGTACGAACCACCGAGGAGATTGGAGACACGGTCGTTGCGATGCGCGGTGACCGGTCGGTCCTGATCCGTGATGTCGCCGACGTGCGCGAGGCCGGGGCGTTCAAGCGGGGAGAAGGGTCCCGAAGCGGAAAGCCCGCCGTGATCGTGGGCGTGCAGAAGCAGCCTGGCGCCAACACGATCGAAGTCACAGCGCGTCTCGATCGCGAGCTCGACACGCTCCAATCGGAGCTTCCGCGCGGCATCACGATCGACCGGCGGATTTTCCGGCAATCCGATTTCATCGAAGTCGCCGTGAACAACGTCGTTGACGCGCTGCGTGACGGCGGCATTCTCGTGATCCTGATCGTGCTGCTGTTTCTCGCCAACCTGCGCGCGGCGGCAATCACGCTGACCGCGATGCCGCTATCACTCGCGGCGGCGGTTCTCGCGCTCCAGGCGTTCGGCGCGAGCATCAACACGATGACGCTGGGAGGAATGGCGATCGCGATCGGCGCGCTCGTTGACGATGCGATCATCGACGTTGAAAACGTGGTCCGGCGGCTTCGGGAAAATCAGGGGCGGCCGCCGGAGCAGCAGTTGCCGGCGGCGGCCGTAGTCCGGGACGCCACTCTCGAGATCCGCTCCTCGATCGTGTTCGCGACGGTCATCATTGTGCTGGTGTTCCTGCCTGTGTTCGGCCTGGCGGGGATTGAAGGCCGGCTCCTCACGCCCCTGGCGTTTGCCTATATCGTCGCGTTGCTCGCGTCGCTGGGCGTCGCGATTGTCGTGACACCGGCGTTGTGCTTCGCATTCCTACCGAATGCTCCCTCCATTCTGCGCGGCCACGATGGGTGGCTGTCGCGAGTGCTGAAAGCGCGCTTTTCGCGCGATCTTCCAAGGATCCTGAGTCATCCGCGCGCGGTGATTGCGAGTGCGCTCGCGCTGCTTGTTCTGTCGGGGCTGACGCTGACGCGCGCGGGCACGGCGTTCCTGCCGGAGTTCCACGAAGGCAGCCTGACGCGCAGCGTGGACACGCTGCCCGGCACCTAGCTCGTGAAGTCCGACGACATCGGCCGCCAGGACGAGCAGATTCTGCTGTCGCAACCCGAGGTCGTGGCGACGGCGCGCAGGACCGGTCGCGCGGAGTACGACGAACACGTGCAGGGCGTGGAGGCGGCGGAAATCGACGTGGGGTTGCGAGAGACCGAGCGGCCCCGCGAGGAGCTGCTGGCGGAGCTTCGCCGGCAGTTCTCGACGCTGCCTGGAACCAACGTCACGATCGGGCAGCCGATTTCGCACCGGATCGATCACATGTTATCCGGCACGCGCGCGAACATCGCCGTGAAGGTGTTCGGAGACGACCTTGCGACGCTGCGCCGACTCGGGGAACGCGTGCGCGACACCATGGCCGCCGTTCCAGGCGTTGCCGATCTGTCGCTCGAGCAGCAGATGGACGTGCCGTTCGTGCGTTTCGTGCTGAACCGTCCTGCGATAGCGCGGTACGGGCTGCGACCGGCCGATGTTGCCGAGGCCATCGAGACGAGCTTTGCGGGTGTGACGGTGGGGCGCATCTTCGATCGCGGCACGTCATTCGATCTGACCGTCAAGCTTGACGCATCGAACAGCGCCGATTTCGATCGGGTGGCCGATCTTCCGGTCGACACACCGGCGGGTGCAATCGTGCCGGTACGCATGCTCGCGGACGTGCGCCGGGAGCAGGGGCCGAACATGGTGCTGCGCGAGAACGTACAGCGGCGGATCGTGATCTCCTGCAACGTCGCAGGCCGCGATCTCGGGAGCGTGGTCGACGATATCCGGACAGCGGTGTCGCAATCGGTGCCGATGCCCGCCGGCTACCGGGTCGAGTACGGCGGCCAGTTCGAGAGCGAGCAGAGCGCGTCGGAGCGATTGATGGGGCTGGGCATTCTCGTCATCGCCGCCCTGTTCATGCTGCTGGTCCTGGCGTTCGGCCGCGCGCGCGACGCGCTTGTCATCATGGTCAACCTGCCGCTCGCGCTGATTGGCGGCGTGGCCGGCGTGTTTCTCTCCGGCGGCGTCCTGAATGTCGCGACGATGATCGGATTCATCACGCTGTTCGGAATTGCGACCCGGAACGGCATCATGCTCGTGTCGCACATCCAGCATCTGATGGCGGAAGAGGGCGTCACGAACTTCCGTGAGGCCGTCGAGCGAGGCGCTCAGGAACGGCTCGTCCCTATCCTGATGACGGCGACAGCGGCAGGGTTGGCGCTCATTCCGCTCGCGCTCCGCGGTGGCCAGTCGGGCAGTGAGATCCAGACGCCGATGGCAATCGTGATTCTGTGCGGGCTGGTGACGTCGACGTTTCTGAACATGGTGGTCGTCCCGACCCTCTACCTTCGGTACGGCCGACCCGAGGGTCATTGATGGTACGATTCAGCGCTCACACGTCTAGATTCAGCGCTGGCACGTCTAAACGGTTCTCGAGCGGAGAAACCATGAGATCTATCGCATTCACTATGGCCACCCTGGTGCTGCTCGCGGCAGCCCCTCGCGCGCAGACGACGCCCGTGCAGCCACCGCCGCCGACGCCTGGCGCGATCTCGCTGCAAACGAGCCCGTACAAGCAGGAGACGATCGAGATCAAGCTCGCGCCCAAGGAAGGCATGGAATACAAGTACGAGCTCGACAAGGGACAGGCGCTGCTGTACTCGTGGACGTCGACGGCGCCCGTGCACTACGAACTGCACAGCGAGCCAACCGCCGGCCCGAAGGGGTACGCGGAGTTCTTCGACCAGCAGGACGACCGGGACCAGGCGCATGGCAGCTACGTTGCGCCGTTCGCCGGCATCCACGGCTGGTTCTGGGAGAACCGGTCGGACCGTGAGCTGACAGTGCGGCTGAGCACGAGCGGTTTCTATTCAGGCTCGCTCGAGTTTCGGCGCGCACAGCCGGTCAAGCGGAAG
>Ga0105347_1000234_pt1 | contig 27742 bp, 25 predicted proteins | sample EasRivMeERMLT890_FD_89677 | JGI IMG/M metagenome (GOLD analysis project Ga0105347, IMG submission 89677) | Soil microbial communities from meander-bound floodplain in the East River, Colorado, USA - East River MetaG ERMLT890 | ecosystem: Environmental > Terrestrial > Soil > Floodplain | place... | reverse complement strand
TGCGTCGCCCTTCCCCGGCTGCGCGACGCAGCTGCTGCACGGCCGGCTCCTGGTCACCGCGCCCGAGAACGACACGCCGGACGATTCTCGCGCCATCGGGGAGGCAATGCGGCGCGTCTGCGGCGTGACCTCGCTCTCGCCCGCGGTGCGCATCGCCGCCGACGTCGAGGCGATCGGCGCGGCCGCGATCGACGCGGCGACCGCCGCGCTCGCGCGCCGACCGGGCGCCGCTCCGCCGACCTTCCGCATCGAGGCGCGCCGCGCCGACAAGGGCTTCCCGCTGAATTCGATGGAGGTCGACCGCCGCGTCGGCGCCGCCGTGCTCGCGCGCCACCCGCAGCTGCGCGTGCGGCTCGACGATCCCGAGCTCGTGATCGGCGTCGAGCTGCGCTCTGAGGGCGCTTTCGTTTTCCACGAGCGGATCGCCGGCTTGGGTGGCCTGCCGGTCGGTAGCCTTGGCCGCGCGCTCGCGCTCCTTTCGGGCGGGATCGACAGTCCGGTCGCGGCCTACCTCGCGATGAAGCGCGGACTGCTGGTCCAGGCCGTCTTCTTCCACGCCTCGGAGTTCACCGGCTTCGGCGCGATCGAGAAGGTGAAGCGCCTCGCGCGCGAGCTGTCGCGCTTCGAGCCGCGCTTCGCGCTCCACCTCGTCCCGTTCGCGCCGGTCCAGGTCGCGATCAAGGAGGCGACCGAGCCGTCCTACCGCACGATCCTCTACCGGCGGATGATGCACCGCATCGCCGTCGTGCTCGCGCGCCGCGAGCACCTCGCCGCGCTCGTCTCGGGCGACAACCTCGGCCAGGTGGCGTCGCAGACGCTCGAGAACCTCGAGCTCACCGCGGCGGCGAGCGAGCTGCCGCTGCTGCGGCCGCTCCTCACCTACGACAAGGAGGAGACCATCGCGCTCGCGAAGCGGATCGGGACCTACGAGCTCTCGATCGTCGACGAGCCCGACTGCTGCACGCTCTTCCAGCCGCCGCGCCCGCGCATCCGCGGCGACGCGGCGCACGTCGCGGCGAACGAGGCGCGCCTCGCCATCGCGCCGCTGGTCGACGCCGCGGTCGCGGGCGTCGAGACCTGGCTCTTTCATCAGGGCGGCGCGGGCGTTCGCCCCGCCGGGCAGGGCGGCGCGGGCGTGCACCCCGACGAGCGCGCGGCGAGCGGCGGCGCCTGAGCGGCGCGCGGCGCGCCGCTCACGACTTCGCCGACTCGCCCTCCTTGGGCTCGGGCACGAACTCGGCGACGTCCTTCAGGAGGATCAGCAGGCGCTGCATCATCAGCACCGCCTTGCGGTCGTCGTCGACGTACTGCTCCCAGCCCTCGTCGTCGGGCTTGGGCTGGAACGAGCCCGACGCCGGGTTCTGCTCCTGCTGCACGCGCAGCTTCACGACGACGAGCCCTTCCTCCGGCTTCGCCTCGACGACCACGCGCTGGCGCAGCGGCTGGCGGCGCAGCGAGTCGAACGTGCCGTAGATCCAGCCGGTCTGGAACTCGCCGAGGTAGGCGTCGATCTTCTGCGTCGGGTATTCGCGCGCCGTCGCCGTCTGCGCCATCGTCAGCGCCTGCGCCGAGTTGATCCCCTTGAAGCGCGCGACCTGCCAGTGCGGCTCGTCGCCCCCCACCCCGATCTCGCGGAAGAAGGCGCAGCCGGCGAGGACGAGGACGGCGGAGGCGAGCGTCGCCCGCAGCCGCCGCGCGCGGGCGCGGGCGACCGGGGTCGCGGACGGGGGGATCGCACGGTTCATCGGGTCGTCCTCTTGGCGGGAAAGAGTCGAGAGTCTTCCGAGCGCGGCGCCGGAAGGGAAGGGCGGGCGCGGCCTCACCGCACCGGATTCTTCACGCGCTCCCGGACGAGGAACCGGATCGGCACCTCCTCGAAGAGCCCCGAGTCGCGCAGCACGTTGCCGAGCCAGCGCTGGTAGGGCTGGCTCACGATCTTCGCGTCGTTCACGAAGAGGACGAACGTCGGCGGGCGCACGTCGACCTGCGCCGCGTAGAAGATCTTCCCGGTCCGCCCGCCCTTCACCGGCGGGCCGCGCCGCTCCATCGCCTCCTTGATGAGGCGCATGACGTCGCCCGTCCCCATGCGCTTGCCGGCCTCCTCGTGGAGCGACAGCGCGAGGTCGAGCGTCTCGGAGACGCGCACGTCCTCCTGCGCCGACATGCAGGTGATCGGCGCGAAGTGGAGGAACGCGAGGCGGTCGCGCACGTACTCGGCGAACTTCGCGAACTTCGCGTCGGAGACCTCGTCCCACTTGGTGAGGACGATCACGAACGGCTTGCACGACTCGAGCAGCAGCGACGCGATGGTGTGCTCGATGCGGCCGACCTTGCGCAGCGAGTCGATCAGGAACAGCGCGACGTCGGCGCGCCGGATCGCCCGCTGCGCGCGCGCCTGCGCGTAGAAGTCGGGCGAGCCGGTGATCGCGTGTTCCTTGCGCACGCCGGCCGTGTCGACCACGACGCAGCGCTTCCCGCCGTGCTCGAACTCGAGGTCGACCGAGTCGCGCGTCGTGCCGGGCACGTCGCTCACGATCATGCGCTCGCTGCCGACGATGCGGTTCACCAGCGTCGACTTGCCGGAGTTGGTCCGCCCGACGACGGCGACGCGCACGACCTCCCGCTCCTCCCCGGCCTCGGGCGCCTGGGGCAGCATCTCCCCGATCCGCTCGCGCAGGTCGCCGATGCCGCGGCCGTTCACCGTCGCCGTCGTGGAGGGGTCGCCGAAGCCGAGCTCGTAGAGCGTCGCCGCCTCGCGCTCGAGCGCCGGCGTGTCGGCCTTGTTCGCCACCAGGACGATCGGCTTGCCGAGCGTGCGCAGGCGCGCCGCGATCGCGCGGTCGGCGCCGGTCAGCCCGGTCTGCACGTCGACGGTGAAGAGCAGGAGGTCGGCGCCGCGCATCGCCGTCTCGATCTGCGCCTCGACCTCCGCCTCGAGCCCCTGCTCGTCGACGACGCCGATGCCGCCGGTGTCGACCAGCTCGCAGCGCCGCGTCCCGAGCCGCAGCACCACCGAGACGCGGTCGCGCGTCACGCCCGGCCGCGGGTCGACGATCGAGACGCGCGAGCGCACCAGCGCATTGAAGAGCGAGGACTTCCCGACGTTCGGGCGCCCCACGATGACGACCACGGGGAGCGACATGGCGTCAGGGGATCCTCAGGAACTTGTGCGTCTGCGGGATCACGCGCACGTCGGCCGAGTGGCGCGACGCGACCGCGCACGCGGCGTCGAGCAGCGCGCGCGGCAGCTGCGGCGCACCGCCGTCGTGCGGCGTCTCCGGCTGCAGCACGATCGGGATCGCGCGGTCCTCCGCGCCGACCAGCGCGCACAGCCGCTCGAGCTCGGCAAGGTCGGTCGCGGGCCCGATCACCGCCTTCGCCTCGCGCGCGAGCCCGCGCGACGCCGCGAGGAAGGCGCGATGGTCGGCGGTCCGGTCGCCCTCGCGCGCGACGCTGTCGAGCTTCAGGTCGAAGGCGACGAAGTCGACGAACGACCGAGCGACTTCCATCTCCGCGGCGTTCACGCCGGCCGTCTCGAGGTGGATCCGCCGCGGCTGGAGCCGCGGCGCGAGCGCGGCCAGGAAGGCCACCTGCTCGAGCGGCTCGCCGCCGGTGAAGGAGACCCACGCCGCGGCGGCGGGGTCGAGCTCGGCCACGGCCGCCGCGACGCGCGCGGCGCCAAGGGGATTCTGGAGCGTCTCGATCGCGCCCGGCGGGGAGCCCCGCTCGAGGTCGGCCGAGGGAATGCGCACCAACGCCTCCAGCGTGTCGCAGAAGCGACAGCGCAGGCTGCAACCGGCCGTGCGCACGAAGACGGTCCGCCGCCCGACGTGCGTGCCTTCGCCCTGGAAGGACGCGAACACCTCGCGGATCCAGCCGACGTCTTCGACGACCACCACGCTTCGACCACCACGCTTCGATGCGAACGGGCGGCACCGGAGGCCGAGAGCGGTCGCGGAGCCGCGACCGCGTCGATCGGCTCGGCGCGCCCTCGCTTACTTGGCCGGCTTCGCCGCGGGCTTCGCCGCCGCCGCCGGCTTGGCCGCCGCGCCCGCCGCGGGCTTCGCACCCGCCGCCGCCTTGGCGCCCGCCGCCGCTGGAGCCGCCGCCGCCGCCGCGCCCTCGGCGCCCGGCGCCGCCGCGGCCGCCTCCTTCTTGGGAGCCTTCACCGCCTTGACCTTGAGGCGCGTCTTCACCTTCGGCAGCCCGAACACGGAGCGCCCGTCGGCGAACTTCCCCTCCTCCTCGAGCTTGATCACGCGCTCGACGCGCTTCCAGACGTTGCGGGCGCGCGCGAGGGTGGCGCGGACCTTCAAGCTCTTGTGGATCGTCATGAACCGTCTCCGTCGGGGCGAGCGCATGCCGCCGCCGGATCGGCGGGGATCGCAGCCTTCACTTCGTCGCGGGCACGTAGCCGCGAATCGTCGCGTTCTTGAAGCTGCCGCCCAGGCTCTTCACCCGGTCGCGCAGATCGATCAGCTTCTTGTCGTCCTGGGTCGCGCCGCGCCCGATGCGCAGCACCATCTCTTCCTTCTTGGCGTTGGTGAAGACCGGCTGCATCTCGAAGCCGTCGAGGCGCGCCCCGAGTTCCTTCTTCAGCCGCTTCTCCTCGTTCGCGAACCTCGCCTTCAACTCCGCCGGCTTCCTCCGGCGGTCGGCCTCCGAGAGCGTCACGCTCGCGACGACCACCCAGTACTCGCGCGCCGCGGGCCGGGCGTCGGCGGCGCGCTCGCCGCCTTTCGCATTCGGCGCCGGCGGCGCCGCCGCGTCCGGGGACGCGTCGCGCCGCGCATCGTCCGCTCCCTTCGCGTCCCCGCCGCCCGGCTGCTCCCCCCGATCCTTCTGCATCCAGTCGGTGAGGAACGACCGCTCGCGGGACAGCGCCAGCCCGCCGGCTCCCGGCGTGCCGCCCTTCGCGAAGGGCCAAAGCCCGACAGCATAAGCCGCCCCGACCAGCAGCACCAGTCCAGCGGAGACGAGCGTTACGACGAGGCCGCCGCGGCGGGAACGCGCGGGCGCCAGCGGGCGCGGGTCGATGTCAGCGGAGCGCGCGAGCGTCGGCATGGGCTTGCGCGGCTTCACGATCCGCTTGGGCTGGATCTGGATCTCCGGCGCCCCCACCACTTCGGCCCGGGGTGCCGGCGGCGGCGGCGCGGCGCCGTCGCGCGTCGGGAACGACTGACCGTTCTGACGAAAGATCTCGAGCGGGTGTTTATGGCCCCGCATGCGTGGCACTCCCCTCGACCACCCGTCGTTCGCGTCGCGGACCGCACCGCCAGGCCGTCCGAAGAGCATGACTCGCGAACCGACCGCGCGAGATTAGCGACGGCGACGCGAAGCCGTCAACGAAAGCGCGCCGGCGGGCGCGCTACTCGGGAGCGGGCGCGCGCGCCTGCGCCAGGAACGGCGCGTAGCGATAGGCGACGCCGGTCCCGTCGTGGACCCGCCGCAGGCGCTCGTGGTAGCGGACCGACAGCTCCTCGAGCGGCGCCGCCTTGGCCGCGTCGCAGAAGTAGAGCCGGCAGCCGAGCGGCCGGCCCTCCCGCGCGACGCAGACGCCGGCGCTCCAGTGCGGGCAGAGGGCCGGGTCGCCGTTGGCGCGCGGCGCCCCGCTGCGCCGCAGCCGTTCCATCTCGAGCGCGGTCGCGAACAGCGTGAGTCCGCTCTTGGGAAAATCGCAGCAGCGGCCCGACAGCTCGCACCGCGGCGCGAGCGCCGCGAGCTCCGCGTCGAGGTCGGCGTAGAGCGCGTCGAGGCGCGCGAGCGCGTCGTCGATCGGCGCCGCCACGCTCACCGCCGCGGCCGCCGCTTGAACGGCGACCTCCCCTTCTCGGGCGGCTCGTCGCCGAACGGCTTCCTCAGGCCGGGGTCGTCCCCGTCGGGGTTGAACTCGAGCGTCTTCTTGCTGCGGATCTGCTGCTCGATGTCGGCGATCAGCTCGGTCGGGCTCTGGTACCGGACCTCGCGCTCCTTGGCCATCATCTTCTCGATGAAGTAGTGCATGTGGGGCGAGATGCGGCGGCTCTTCAGGACCTCGCTCGAGAGCGAGGCGAGGATCTGCGCGGCGAGCACCTCCTGGTTGTCCTGCCCGGCGAAGGGCAGCTCGCCCACCACGAGCTGGTAGAGCGTCGCCCCGAGCGAGTAGATGTCGGCGCGCACGTCGAGGTCGGACTCGCCGCGCGCCTGCTCGGGCGAGATGTAGGCGACCGTCCCGACCGTCGTCTCGCCGGACGTCGCGGCGGGCGCTGTGTCGCTGATGCTCTAAACGAAGCCGAAGTCGATCAGCTTGACCTCGTTCTTCGGCGTGAGGAGCACGTTCGCCGGCTTCACGTCGCGGTGCACCACGCCGTTCTGCGAGAGGTAGTGCAGCGCGCGCGCCACCTGCAGGATGATGTAGAGCGACTCGTCCTCGCCGAACGTCCGCCCCTCCTTCAGGAGGTCCTGCAGCGAGCGCCCCGGCACGTACTCCATGAGGAAGATCAGGCGCCCCTGGAACTGGCCGACCTTCTCGCCCGCGACGATGTTCTCGTGGCGCAGCCCGATCAGGAGCTTCGCCTCGCGCAGGAACGAGCGTTTGATCTTCTCGTCGGCCTCGAGCTCGCGGCGCAGCACCTTCACCGCGACGTCGCGCCCCGACTTCTTGTCGCGCGCGTGCACGACGACCGCCGTCCCGCCGCGCCCGGCGAGGTCGAGCACGTCGTAGCCCGGCAGCTCGGGCACGTCCTCGCCCTCGACCGCGCGCAGGAAGTCGACGCGCGTCCGCGTGAAGCGGCCGGTCGCGACCGCGACGTCGAGCAGCCGGCGCCCCGAGCGCCGCATCTCGGCGACGAGCTCCTCGGCGGCGGCGCGGTCGAGCTGCCCGCGATGGACGAGCTGGGCGAGCAGCGTCAGGTCGGAGAGCTCACGCGCGGGGTCGGGCGTGCGTTCCGGCATTTCTTTCGTCGTTCTCCGCGCGGCTCCGTCGCGGGATCGGGCGCGACGGCCAGCGCGATCGGCGGGCGACGAGTCTAACGATCGGCGCCGCCGCCGGGCGCCGCCCGGCGCCTTGCGGACACCTTTTCGAGTCGGGGTGAAAGGGGGGTGCCCCCCTCAAGCGGCCGCGCACGAGCCGTCGAAACTTCGCACCGACGACGTTCCCTACCGGACCCGGGGAAGCGAACCGTGGCGCGCAGCGTGGACTGCAACGTGATCCTCAAGTACTGCGAGATCCTCGACGAATTCGTCAAGGTCCGCGTCTTCATCGAGGAAGACATCGCCGAGCTGCTGAAGGTCAAGGAAGTCCCCAACCGCAACGCCTACCAGCAGCTGGTCGTGAACGCGTGCGTGGTGAACTTCCTGGACGAGGTGGTCCCGCTCTTCAAGCGGCAGAACCGGGTCTACAAGACCGCCGCGCTCGAGGAGCTGCTCTACCAGATCTGCGTCGAGGTCAACCCGCAGCTCGAGATCCACCAGGTGGCGCTGCCGATGAACGAGGCCGGCGACCCGGGCAGCCACCTCCACCTGCTCCACACGCCGGGGCTCAAGAACCAGCGCGACCAGAAGAAGAGCCTCGACAAGATCGACGCCGAAATGCGCCGCGCGATCATCGGCCAGGACGACGCGGTCGAGGCGGTGATGAAGGCGTTCCGCAAGGCGGCCGCCGGGCTCAAGGACCCGCGCCGCCCGATCGGCGTCTTCCTGCTGGTCGGCCAGACCGGCACCGGCAAGACCGAGCTGGCGAAGATGACCGCGCGCCACCTGTTCGGCGAGATGTCGCGGCTGCTGCGCATCGACTGCAGCGAGTACGCGCTGCCGCACGAGTACAGCAAGCTGATCGGCGCGCCGCCCGGCTACGTCGGCCACAACGAGGGCGGCCAGCTCACCGAGCAGATGAAGGAGAAGAAGGCGGGCGTCGTCCTCTTCGACGAGATCGAGAAGGCGCACCGCAAGGTCCACAACGTCCTGCTGCAGATCATGGACGAGGGCTTCCTCACCGACAGCAAGGGCACGGTGGTGCCGTTCAACCGCAGCTTCATCCTGCTCACCAGCAACGTCGGCGTCGAGCAGATCGACAGCATCCGCAACCGCATGGGCTTCGACTGGAAGTCGCGCAAGAACCTGAAGCGCGAGGACGCCAAGGAGGCGACCCTCGAGGCGATGAAGCACGCGTTCCGCCCCGAGTTCATCAACCGCCTCGACGGCGTGATCGTGTTCAACTCGCTGAACGAGACCGACTGCGTGAAGATCGCGCGCAACCAGCTGGCGCAGGTGGCCGGCTGGCTCAAGAACAGCGGCATCGAGCTCGACTTCACGGCGAGCGTGCCGCGCCGCGTGGCCGCGGTCGGCTTCAACCCCGACTTCGGCGCGCGCGAGCTGCGCCGCATCATCCAGACGCAGATCGAGGAGCCGCTCGCCGAGCGCATCCTGCGCGGCGACTTCGGCCCCGGCGACAAGGTCCGCCTCACGGTGAGGAACGACCGCTTCGACGCGGTCCGCGTCCCGCGCCGGCGCGGCGGGCGCGAAGGCGCCGAGGCCGACGCGACCGCGGTTCCGGCCGAGACGCGCGCGGCGGGCCTGCTCCCGGTGGTCGGCGACGACTCGCGCCACGTCTGACGCGCCGGGCCGCGCGCGACGGGCCTATACTGCGCCGCCTCGCTCCCGCCGCCGTCCGGCTCCCGGGCGGCGCCCCCGCGACCGAGGAGTCCGCCGCGTGCTCCGTGCCCCGCGACCCGCTTCGCTCCTGGCCCTTCCCCTCCTCGCGCTCGCGGCCGCCTTCGCGCCGCCGCAGGACGCCCCGGGCGCCAAGCCCTCCTCCGAATACGACAAGACGCCGAGCGACCCGGCCGCCGCCGGCTTCCTCACCAACCAGGTCGACGCGCGCGTCTACACGCTCGAGGCCGCCGGCGCCGGCAAGCTGGTCACGACGGTGCACGCCGCCTTCGACGGCCGCGCCGACGCGCCCGCCCCCTTCGACTTCGAGATCACCTGCGACTACCAGACGGGCGCGGTGACGACGCGCCCCCTTGCCAACCCGGCCGAGGCGATGAAGCCGCTGGTCGGGATGCTCTACGGCTACGGGCAGGCCGTCATCGCGATGCTGCCGTCGCGCCAGACCGGCGCCTACGTCGTCACGCTCGCGAACGAGGGCGAGCTGGTCCGCCTCGACTTCAAGCCGCGCGCCGTCCTCTCCGGCGAGCGCGCCCACCAGGAGTGGTTCAAGAAGGACGGCACGCCGGTCCGCCGCAAGGTCAACCTCACCGGCGTCGACGGCAAGCCGCTCGTGCTCGAGGTCGAGTCGGAATACAAGGAGGCGGACGGGCGTCTCCTGCTCGCCGCGCAGAAGCCGATCGACTCGCGCGTCCGCTTCTCGATGGAGTTCGAGTACGAGAAGCTCGACGGCTTCCGCGTCCTGAAGCGGATCGTGCAGAAGACCGAGGAGATCCGCCTCGTCGTCGAGTTCAAGACGAAGATCGAGGCCGCGCCGAAGTGAACCGCCGCGCTTCCCGCATCGTCCTCCTCCTCGCCCTCGCGGCCGCGCCGCCCGCCGCCCTCGCGCAGGCGGCCCCGCCCGCGTCGGCGCGCGACCCCGGCGCGCGCGTCGTCGGGCGCATCCGTTCCCCCGGTTCCGAGCTCGCCGTCTCGCTCGACGCCTTCACCGCGTTCGTGCTGGTCGACGAGGGGGCGTCTCCCGACGGCGCGATCGCGCTCGACGCGCTCGTGCAGGAGCGGATCGTCGCGGTCGAGGCGCAGCGGCGCGGGCTCTCCATCGACGAGCCGACGCTCGACCGCCGCATCCGCGAGCTCGACGCGATGATCCAGAAGTCGAAGGTCGAGGCCGGCGGGATCCTCGGCCTGGCCCGGCAGCAGCACCTCACCCTCCCCGAGCTGCGCGAGAAGATCCGGATGTCGATGCTCGCCGAGCAGATGATGGCGGCCGACTTCGGGCTGAAGGCCGGCGCCGGCATCCCCGAGGAGAAGCAGAGCCTCTGGTACCACGACCAGAAGCGCGCCGCGGTGAAGCGCGACGGGCTCCCGGTCGGCGTCATCGCCGAAGTCGAGGGCCGAGCGGTCCGCCGCACCGACTGGGGCACGCTGCTCTACCGGCAGCTGCCGGAGAAGCAGCAGGAGAAGCTGCGCGAGGAGTTCAAGGGGGCGACGCTCCTGCTGCGCCGCGGCGCCGAGGCGAAGATCGAGGTGACGAAGGACCTGGTCGACCGGGAGATCGCCGCGCGCGACCGGGCGCTGGTCAAGATGCTGGCGCAGCAGGGCATGCCCAACCAGGGCGTCGGCTACCTCGACTACCTCAAGGCGAAGGGCCAGGATCCCGTCGCCGTCGTGCAGAGCGACCGCTTCCGCGCCGAGGTCGTGCTGAACGAAATGGCGCGCCGGCAGCACGGGCGCGACGGCTTCAAGGCCTACTACGAGGCGAACCGCGCCGACTTCGACAAGCGCTTCGGCCGCAAGATCCGGCTCGCCGCGATCTTCCTCGCCGCCGCGCCCAAGAAGTCGGCGAAGGTGACGCGCACGTGGGCCGAGGCGACCGACGAGCTCGACCGCCTGAAGAGCCGCATCCTCGCCGACCCGAGCGCCGTCCCGCCGACCTTCGGCAGCCAGGCGGCGATCCACTCCGACGACGCGGCGTCGCGCGCGCGCGGCGGCGACCTCGGGCTGCTCGGCCACGACGCCCTCGACGCGCGCGGGCTGCCCGACTCCCTCCTCGACGAGAAGGCCGGCCGCGTGGTCGGCCCGATCAACGCGCGCGACGGCGTCTACCTCCTGCTGGTCGGCGACCCGAACCCCGCCTCCCCCTTCGAAGAGATCCAGGACGAGGTCGAGAAGGCGGCGCGCAGCGAGGTCCTCCTCGAGGCGACGCGCGACGCCGTGTTCGAGCTCGACCTGTGAAGCCGCCAAGGAGCCGCTGATGCAGCTCGGACGCGTCGTCGGCACCGTGGTCTCGACCGTGAAGGAGCCGCGCATGCGCGAGCTCAAGCTGCAGGTGGTGCGCCTGCTCGACGAGCAGGGGCGCGCGACCGGCGGCTACACCGTGGCCGTCGACGCGGTCGGCGCGGGCCACGGCGACGTGGTCCTCTTCGCGGCGGGCTCGAGCGCGCGCCAGACCGGGCTCACCGACGGCAAGCCGACCGACGCGACGATCATGGCGATCGTCGACAGCTGGGACGTCGAGGGGAAGCAGGTCTGGGCCGCGCACGAGGAGCAGTCGTGAGGCTCGGCCGCGTCGTCGGCCGGGTGGTCGCGACGGTGCGTGCGCGCGACCTCGACGGCGAGAAGCTGCTGGTCGTCCAGCCGCTCGATGCGGCGCGCCGCCCCGCCGGCCCGACCGTGGTCGCCTGCGACGTCGCCCGATCGGGGCTCGGCGACCTCGTCGTCTGGGTCGGCGGAAGGGAGGCCGCGCTCGCGCTGCGGAGGACCTTCGTCCCGGTCGACGCGACCATCGTCGGCCACGTCGAGCAGGCGGCCGAGGCGCCGCCGCCGAACGACGCCCGCGGGAGGAAGTGACGTGTACCTGGCGCGCGTCCTCGGGCCGGTCGTGACCCCCGTGCAGCACCCCTTCTTCGACGGGCGCACGCTGCTCCTGGTCCGCCGCGTCGAGCCCGACGGCCGCTCGACCGGCCCCGACCGCGTGGCGGTCGACCGCGTCGGCGCCGGGCCGGGCGACGCCGTGCTGGTCCTGGAGGAGGGCAACTCGGCGCGCCAGGTCGTCGACGATCCCAAGGCGCCGCTGCGCAGCGTCATCGTCGGCTTCGTGGACGAGGTCGAAGTCGACGGCAAGATCGTGCTCGCGGCCGACGGCCGCGCGGAGGACGGACGATGAAGTTCCCCTACGGCGAGAGCGACCTGCGCCGCCAGCTCTGCGACATCGGCCGGATGATGTACGAGCGCGGATTCATCGGCGCCGCCGACGGCAACCTCGCGGTGCGCCTCGACGAGCAGCGCCTCCTCGTCACGCCGGCGGGCTGCCTCAAGGGCTTCATGACGCCCGAGGAGATGGTCGTCACCGACCTCGACGGCAACGCGCTCGACGGGGGCCGCCCCTCGACCGAGATCCAGATGCACGTCGCGCTCCTGAAGGAGCGCCAGGACGTCTCCGCCGTCGTGCACGCCCACCCGCCCTACTGCGTCGCCTTCTCGCTCGCCGGCATCCCGCTCACGAGCTGCATCATCCCGGAGATCGTCGTCACGATCGGCACGGTGCCGACCGTCCCCTACGCGACGCCCGGCACGCGCGAGCTGCCCGACTCGCTGCGCGAGCCGATCCGCAGCTCCGACGTGCTGATCCTCGAGCGCCACGGCATGGTGACCGTCGCCGACGAGATCTGGACCGCGTTCAAGCTGCTCGACATGGTCGAGCACTCGGCGAAGATCGTCCACCTCGCGCTGCAGCTCGGCCCCGCGAAGGTGCTCGACCAGGAGCAGGTCTCCAAGCTGATGCAGTCGCGCTACGACCTCGGCCTCAACTCGCGCAACACGCTCGCGCAGGACCTGCTGGCGCGCCTGGCGTGCTCGACGCCGTTCACGAGGAAGACCTGAGCGGAACGATGCTGAACGACCCGCTCGCCGGCGGTGCAGGACTCGCCCTCAGCGACTGCCACGTCATCCTGGACGCGACGGCCGGCGCGCGCGACCAGATCTCGGGGGTGAGCCGCTACGTCCACGAGCTGATCCTCGCGCTGGGCCGCCAGCTCGACGCGCCGCAGCTCGAGCTCGGGGTGCGCTTCTCCAAGTGGTCGCGCCGCAAGCGGCTGCCGGCGCCCGACGGCGGGCAGCGCGTGCTGCGACTCGTCGACGACCGCCTCGACTTCCTGCTGCTGCGCGACTGCGACCTCTTCCACGGCCTCGACGCGCGCATCACGCCGTGGAAGGGGATCCCGCGCACCGCCACGCTGCACGACGTCTTCTCGCTCGAGCGCGACGACCTCGCGCGCGAGCAGTTCCGCGCCAAGAAGGCCGACCAGTACCGCCGACTCGCCGACGAGGCCGACGCGATCGCCTGCGTCTCGCGCGTGACCGAAGCGGCGTTCCTCTCGCTCTTCCCGCAGGCGCGCGAGCGCACCCACGTCGTCCACCACGGCGTCGGCCCCGAGTTCCGCCCCGCCGACGGCGACGAGCTCGCGGCGCTGCGCGCGAAGCACGGCCTCGAGCGCCCCTTCCTCCTCTTCGTCGGCCTGCTCTCCACCCGCAAGAACCTGCTCGTGCTGCTCGCCGCGTTCGCCGAGCTCGCGCGCGCGCACGACGAGCTCGAGCTCGTGCTCGCCGGCAAGGAGAGCCACGGGTACGACGAGATCGAGGCGGCGATCGAGCGCCACCCCTTCAAGGCGCGCATCCGCCGCCTCGGCTACGTCCCGTCCGAGGACCTGCCGGCGCTCTACAGCGCGGCGGAGTGCTTCGTCTTCCCGTCGCTGACCGAGGGCTTCGGCCTGCCGATCCTCGAGGCGTTCGGGTGCGGGACGCCGGCCGTCGCGAGCGACCTGCCGGTGCTGCTCGAGGTCGGCGGCGACGAGCTCGAGGTGGCCGCCGTCGGCGACGCGTCCGCGTTCGCGGCCGCCTGCGCGCGCGTGCTCGCCGGCGCGCACGACGAGGCGGCGCGCACGCGCCGCATCCGGCGCGCGGCGCGCTTCACCTGGGACGAGGCGGCCGCCGCGACGCTCGACCTCTGGCGCGTCGCGCTCGACCGCTTCCACCGCTGAGGCCCCTCCCGTGCCATTGATCGCCGCGTACAGCGCACTCGCCCTGCTCGCCTTCGCGCCGCCGGCGCGGGCGCAGGACGAGAAGGCGCTCGAGCGCGAGGCGGCCGCCGAGGCTCCGCTCGACGACGAGCTGCGCCTGCGCGTCGAGAACCGCCTGCGCGTGCTCGACGTCGCCGCCCATCCCGACGACGAGGACAGCGGGCTGCTGTGCACCTTCGCGCTGCGGGGGGCGCAGCCGTTCGTCCTCTACACGACGCGCGGCGAGGGCGGGCAGAACGTCGCCGGCGGCGAGCTCTCGAGCGCGCTCGGCGAGCGGCGCGAGGACGAGGTGCTCGCCGCCAACCGCGTGGTCGGCGCGCACGCCTGGTTCCTCGGCTTCGACGACTTCGGCTTCTGCAAGCGGCCGGAGGAGGCGTTCGAACGCTGGGGAGGCCGGGAGGAAGTCGTCCGCCGCATGACGAAGGTGCTGCGGGCGGTGCGCCCCCACCGCGTCTTCACCAACCACACGCAGACCGGCGGCCACGGCCACCACCAGGCGACCGCGCTCGCGCTCTTCGACGCGGTGGTCGCCGCCGCCGACCCGGCGCGCTTCCCCGAGCAGATCGCGCAGGGGCTCGCGCCGTGGCGCGTCGACGCCCTCTTCGTCCGAGTCACGACGGCCGAGCGCGAGAAGGCGGAGAAGGACGCCGTCCCGATCGTCGACGCCACGCGCTTCGACTACGACCTCCCGACGCCCGACGGCCGCACGATCGTCGCGCGCGCCCACGACGCGCTGCTGCGCCACGTGAGCCAGGGGCCGTGGCCCGACGTCGACCCGACCAAGAAGCACGACGCGCTCTACCACCTCTCGTGGACCTCGCTCGAGGCGAAGAGCGCGGCCGAGCTGCCCGACCACGTCGTCCCGCTGGCGGCGCCGCCCGGCGCGCCGTTCACTCTGGTCGACCTCCTCTCCGCGCTCGCGCACGGGGAGCCGGCCGACGCCGGACGCGTGAGCGAGCTGCTCGAGGGCGTGCTCGGCCTCGACTTCGTCTTCCCGCACGAGGACCTGACCGACCCGCGCCGCGCGTTCGCGCCGGGCGAGGCGAGCGAGGTGTGGGTCCTCGCGCACGGCCGCGACGACCTCTACCGCGGCGCGGCGTGCGCCGAGGCGGTGCGGGCGATCGGGCTCCTGCCGCGGCTCGACGGCCCCGTGACCGACGTCTCGCTCCACACGCTCGACGAACTGGTGCCGGCCGAGGAGGACCGCGCGATCTGGCGCGGCGTCTTCGTCGCGGCGCTGCGCTTCACGGTGCGCGCGGACGCGCCGACCGGAGCGCCCGCGCGCGCCGACTCCCTCGTCACGAACGAGCCGCGGGTCGGTTCGCACCGCTGGCCGATCCGCTGCACCGTCGCGCTCGACGCCAAGGGCACGCAACTCGGCGCGGTCGCGCTGCCGCTGCCGCGCGCGATCGCGCCGCCGCTCGTGGTCGAGGCGCTCGACTCGCCGCTCGTCTTCCTGCGCCCGGTCGCGGCGGAAGCCGGGCTGGTGCGCCTCGCGCTGCGCTTCCCCACCGGACGCGTGCCGCCGGCGCCGCTCACCGTCGAGCTGCGCAGCGGCGCGGGCGACTACGCCCTCGTCGACGGGGTCGCCGGCCGGCGCCGCCTGCCGCGCGTCGCGATCGCCTGCGACGCGGCGCACAACCTCGGGACGCGCAGCGAGCCGCGCTTCGAGCAGGAGCTCGCGGTCGCTCCGCTCGCGAAGGCGCCGCCCGCCGGCGCGCGCCTGCCGGACCTCGTCCTCGACCTCGGCGAGGAGGGGCGCGCGCCGGGGACGGCGCCGCTCGCGTCGCTCACCGTCCCGGTCGCGGTGGTGAACGTCCTCGCGCCGAGGAAGGCGCAGGTCGCGTTCGTCGCGGGCAGCGACGGGACCGCCGGCCGCGCGTTGCGCATGCTCGGCGTCGCGACGCGCGACGTGACGCCGGAGGAGCTCGCGCAGCTCGACCTGAAGGGCTTGACGACGGTGATCCTCGACCTGCGCACCCTCGGCGGCAGCGAGACGCTGCGAGCGCAGGCGCCGCGCCTGAAGGAGTTCGTGAAGGGCGGCGGCCACGTGGTCGTGCTGTACCACAAGAGCGGCGAGTGGAACCCGTGGGAGGAGAAGGGGGAGACGCCGGCCCCGCTCCCGCTCAAGCTCACGGATGAACGTGTAGTGGATGAAGCGGCGCCGGTCCGGATCCTGAAGCCCGGCCATCCGCTGTTCATGCAGCCGAACGTGATCTCGAGTTCCGACTTCGACGGTTGGGTCCAGGAGCGCGGGCTCTACTTCCCCAAGGAGAGCTACGACGCCGGCTACGAGGAGCTGCTCGCGATGGCCGATCCGGGCGCGGAGGCGCCGCTGAAGGGCGGCCTGCTGGCGTACAAGAACGAGGCGGGCGGCACCTTCGTCTACTGCGCCCTCTCGCTGCATCGGCAGCTGCGCGCCGGCGTCGGCGGCGCGTGGCGCCTCTTCTCGAACCTCGTCGGCTACGGCCTGCGCGACTGACGTGGCCGAAGAAGCGACCGGCGAGCCCCCGCGCACCGACGGCGACCGCCAGGCCGAGCGCGACCGCATGTGCGAGGAGCAGCTCGCCGCGCCCACCGACCAGCGCGTGCCGGTCGTCGACGCGCGCGTGCTGCAGGCGATGCGGCGCGTGCCGCGCGAGAAGTTCGTGGACCCCGAGCTCGCGGCGCGCGCCTACGACGACGCGCCGCTCGCGATCGGCCGCGAGCAGACCATCTCGCAGCCCTACATGGTCGGGAAGATGACCGAGCTGCTCGAGCTCGACGCGCCGGCGCCCGGCGCGGCGGCGCCGAAGGTGCTCGAGATCGGGACCGGTTCGGGCTACCAGGCGGCGGTCCTCGCCGCGCTCGGCGCGCGCGTCTTCACGGTCGAGCGCGATCCGGAGCTCGCGCGCACGGCGGCGCGCCGCCTCCAGGAGCTCGGCTACGCCGTCACGGCGCGCTGCGCCGACGGCTTCGCCGGCTGGCCCGAGGAGGCGCCCTTCGAGGCGATCGTGGTCGCGGCCGCGCCCGAAGAGGTCCCGCGCGAGCTCGAGCGGCAGCTCGCCGACGGCGGCCGCCTCGTCGTCCCGGTCGGCCCGCGCGACGGCGACCAGGAGCTCCGCCAGATCCGCCGCCGCGGCGACCGCTTCCAGGAGACGCGCCTCTTCCCGGTGCGCTTCGTCCCGATGACCGGCGACGCCGGACGGACCGGCTGATCCGCGGCGCGCGCCGCTACCATCCCGCGCCTCCCCGGGGGAACGACCGATGAAACTGCCGTTCTCGGTGATGATGTTCCTGCAGTACGCGATCTGGGGGGCGTGGCTGCCGGTGCTCTTCCCCTACCTCGGGTCGCTCGGGTTCACGGCGACGCAGTGCTCGTGGATCTTCGGCGGCGGCGCCGCCGGCGCGATCCTCGGCCCGGTCATCGCGGGCCAGTTCGCCGACCGCTTCTTCGCGACGGAGAAGTTCCTCGCGGTCAGCCACCTGCTCGGCGCGGTGCTGGTCTGGTTCCTGGCGAGCGTGCGCGACTTCCCGACCTTCCTCGGGCTCTCGATCGTCTACGGCGTGATCTACTCGCCGACGCTCGCGCTCACCAACTCGATCTGCTTCCACCATCTGCCCGACCGCGACCGCGACTTCGGGCGCGTGCGCCTGTGGGGCACGATCGGCTGGATCGTCGCGGGCATCCTGGTCGGCCAGTGGCTGCGCGTGAACCACAGCCCGGCCGGCCTGACCGGCGTCGCGCTCGAGGCCGCCTGGAACCAGGGGCGCGCCGACGCCTTCAAGCTGAGCGCGGTGCTCGGCGCGGTGCTCGGCCTCTTCTGCTGGACGCTGCCGCACACGCCGCCGAGCCCGAATCCGGAGCGCCGGAACGCGTTCACCGCGGCGCTCTCCTTCGTGTTCCGCCAGCCGCTGCTGCTGCTCTTCGTGCTCGCCGTCCCGATGAGCTGCGTGCACCAGTTCTATTTCGTGCACGCGTCGCCCTACCTGTCGCGCTTCCAGAGCGGCGCCGGCGGCGACCTCGCGGCCTTCTTCAACCGCATCCTCGGCGTCGGCGGCGGCGGGCTCATGACGATCGGGCAGATGTCGGAGATCGCGGTCCTCGGGCTGGTGACCGTGCTCGCGAAGAAGACGTCGCGCAAGTCGCTGCTCGGGCTCGGGCTCGCGGCCTACGCGGCGCGCATGGCGCTGTTCGCCTACACCGACTCGCTCGCGACGGCGCTGCTCGGCGTGGCGCTGCACGGCTTCTGCTTCGGCTGCTTCATCTTCGTCGCGTTCATGGTCGTCGACGAGGAGACGCCGGCGGACGTGCGCGCCAGCGCGCAGAACCTCTTCAACCTCGTGATCATCGGCATCGGGATCATCGTCGGGAGCTGGTTCTCGCTCGACGTCGTCGCGGCGGACGCGAAGGAGGCGGCCGGCAACGACACCAGCCCCGAGTACTTCCGCGCCCTCTTCTCCGTCCCGATGTGGATCGCGCTCGGCTGCCTCGCGCTGCTGTTGGCCGCTTACCCGGGCGGGCGGCGGGCGGCGGAGCTCGCCACCCCGACCCCCTGAGCGAGCCGCGCGAACGCCGCGATTCCGCAGGATTCCTGGTTCGTTTCGCCGTTCGCGCGAGTTTCCTCCATGGGCACCCAGGACGCCCCACGGTTCGCCGGGTGGACCCTTGCCCGGTGGATGTGGAGGATCCGTCATGCTGTCCGCCCTCCTGCTGATCGCGCTTTCGTCGTCGCGAAACGGCGCTTCCGACGTCGTGCACCTGTCGGCCAAGGTCCTGCGCGGCGAGGTGCCGACGACGGGGCGCCTGGCGCGGCTTCCTTCGCGCACGGTCCAGTTCGAGCGGGTGGCGGGCGACCTCGGCCTCGAGGGGTGGCTCGGCGACGGCGTGCTCCTCTTGAGCGACGGTCGCGAGAAGGACGCGAAGGCGCTGCTCGCGCAAGCGGTCCTCGTGCGCGCGGCGGTCGGAAAGTGCTGCCCGGCACAGCCGCTGCCGACGCGCGACGCGCCGCTCGTGGTGTTCCACCTGCGCCGCGCCGCCCTCTATCGCGGCGTGCTCGGGCGACTCGCGGCAATGGTGCCCGATCACGACGAGCTGCTCGCGGTCGCGGCCGAGTCGTCGGGCTTCCAGCTCGCGGAGCCGTTGCTCTGCGTCGTCTGCGCCGACACCACGGCGGCGTCCGGATCAAAGCAGGTCGAGCTGCGCGAGAACCTCCTGGTCCACCTCGCGGCGCACGCCTTCTTCGACGCCGGCTTCGGCGCGGCGCCCGAGTGGCTGCGCGAAGGGTTCGCGCTCGACGTCGAAGCCGACCTCTGCGGCGAGCCCGAGTCCTTCTGCCGCCGCGGCCCGCACGAGCTCGGGCGCGCCGGAGGCAGGAAGAGCGACGAGTGGACGCGCCGCCTCGCCGTCGAGTGGCGCGACGCCGACGACGAGCGCTTCGCCGACCTCTTCACGCTGACGTCCGACGTCTACGCCGAGGCGACCGCGTGGCGCGCGCTCGCCCTGGTGCGGTGGATCCGCAGGCAGCGCGCGGCGAAGCTGCTCGAGGTCGTCGACGCGCTGGCCGATGCGCAGAAGGCGTCCTGCGCCGGCTCGCTGCCGGCCGCCGAGTTCGCGGCGTTGCAGGGGCGCGGCCTCGAGTCGGCGCTCGGCCCGAAGTGGCGCGGCGAGTTCCTCGCCGGAATCGGCAGCCGCGCCGGCCCCGCCGACGGCGGCCGCAAGAAGGGCGGCGGGAAGGGCGGCGGGTGAGCGGATGCGGTTGCGACCGCTCACCCGCCCCGCTTCCCGCCGCCCTTCGCGAGCCGCGCGAACGCCGCGGCCCACTGCCGCTTCTGCGCCGCGACCGCCTTCGCGTCGGGGAGCTTCATCACGTCGGCCGTGATCGCGCAGCGCCGCGCCCCTTTCGGCGCGAGCCGGAACTCGACGATCGCCGGCCCGCCCGCGAGCGCGGCGCGCAGCCGCTTCGGCTTCGCCTGCGTCCTCACGTCGAGCGCGACGCCGGGCAGCCAGCGCGCGCGCCGGCGCGGCTCGACCAGCGCGCCCCACAGCGCGGCGGCGGACGCGTCGATCGTCCGCGTGCAGGTGGCGTGGAAGCCGCTGGCCGTCTGGTGCCGCACGCGCTTGCCGCGCGCCTGCTCGTAGGCGACGGTCACCATCTGCGACCACCAGCCGGCGAGCCGCTTCTGGGTCGCGAGCCAGTTCGCGATGGCGGCGTGCTTCCACTCCGATGCCTTCGCCTCGTCGAGCAGCGCGAACCACTCCCGCCAGCCGCGGCCGGTCCGCTTCGCGACGGCGTCGCTGCCGATGCCGGCGTGGCGGTTGGCGTCGTCGGACGTCGCGGCGGACTTCGCCGCGAGCTTTGAACTTCGCGCGGCCTTCTTCGTCTTCATCGCTGTTCCTCGCTCCGCGGACTTCCCGTCTTACCGTTCCATGACCGAGCGCCTCCCGTGGAGCAGGTCGCTCCAGCGGCGCTTCAGCTGCTCGAGCCCCGCCGCGAGCGGGACGGCGAGGAGCCGGCCGTCGTCGTCGCGCTTCACCAGCTCCAGCCGTTCCAGCTTGCGCAGCGCGTCGTCCTCCTCGAAGTCGACCGCGCGGCCGGTCTTCTCGAGGATCCACCGCTCGACCTGCGCGTCGAGCTCCGAGAGCTTCAGCGGCTGGCCGGCACGCAGCAGGAAAGCGTAGGCGAGGATCGCCTCGGCCGCCTCCTCCTCCGACGCCTCGTCGACCAGGTGGAGGAAGACGCCCGCGCCGGCGTCGAGCAGACAGGCGTGCAGGTGCTCGGCGAGCCTCCGGTGCAGCGCGTTCTTCTTGCCGAGGAAGCGCCCCCACTGGCGGCCGGCGAACAGGAAGAGCAGGCCGACCGTGACGAAGGCCGCGGTCGCCTCCTTCCAGTCGACCCCCTCCTTGCGCAGCCCGAGGAAGAAGAGCAGCGCGAGCCCGGCGGTGCCGAGCAGCTTCAGGCTGAAGTTCACGACCAGCAGGTGGACCGCGCCGACCGCCGCCGGCAGCCCGATGATCGCGCGGTCGAACAGCTGCATCTTCACCTGCACGCCGGGGAAGAGCACCTCGATGTCGTCGCGCGGCACGTCCTTGAAGAGGCGCAGCGAGACGCCGCCCGGCACCACGCCGATCTTGCTGCGCGTCGCGCGGCTGCCCGCGAAGTGGCTCGCCCCCTTGAAGCGGGCGAAGATGCAGAAGCGGTCGAAGGTCGGGACGGAGAGCGTGCGGCGCTTCAGGCCGAACCAGGTGACGACCGTCTCGCGCCGCACCGACTCGGCGCGCCGCCACGCGGCGAGCTGCTCGAAGTCGCCGAGGTCGAGCGTGACGCCGACCGCGAAGATCGACCGCATCTTCAGCGCCCGCGCGATCTGCTCGGCCGGGATCTCCGTGAAGTTGGCGCGATGGAGCAGGCGGCGCAGCGTGCCGAGCAGGTCGACCGTCGCCTCGCGGCCGCGCACGTCGCCCGCCTCCGAGCCGTGCCGCCCGCCCTCGGGCTCGAGCGCGTTCCACGCCCGCTTCAGGCGACGCTGCGCGCCGAGGAACTCCTGGTGGTGGAGCGCCTCGATCGCGCCGGCGACCCGTTCGAACGCCGCCAGGTCGCGGTCCGGGAGCACCTCCTCCTCGCGCAGCAGCTCGAGGATCCGGCCGGGGTCGAGCGGGAGAGCGTGCTCGCCGGCGACGCCGGTCATTTGGAGTCGCGCGCGCCGGACGGACGGCCGCCCGACGCGACCTCGTCGGGCGCGCCGAGCGGACCCTCGGCGCGCCGCGCCGGCGAATCGCCCGCGAGCCGGAAGTCGCGCTCGCTGCGGCGCAGGAACTTCGGGTCGCCGATCGCGCTGCCGTGCTCTTCGAAGGGGCCCGCCCCGACCAGGCACTCCGTCACGTCCTCGGGCCCGACCTTGACCAGGTCGACGGCGTTGCCGGCCACGACGCAGCGCGCGAGCTTCACTTCGCCCGTGCCGACCTTGCGGGTCTTGCGCTCGACGCCGTGGCCGCGGTTGTCGGCGACGGTGCAGTGGTCGAGCGCGAGCACGAGCCCCTCCTTCACCTCGGTCAGCGCGAACACCCCGGTCGCGCCGTTGCACGCGAGCACGCAGCGCGCGAGCGACACGTGCGTCCGCTTCCCGACGAAGCAGGCGGCGAAGATCCCGTTGCCGGTGCTGTCCTCGACGCGGCACTCGGCGAGCTCGACCGGGCGCCCGCACGAGAGGAGGTTGACGCCGATGCCGTTCCAGCGGAAGAGGCAGCGCTCGAACGTGGTCGCCCCCTCGAGCGGATCGCCGCTGCCGACCAGGGAGACGCCGTAGAGCTCGTTCTCCAGGAACTCGCAGTCGCGCAGCGTGAGCGGCTGGTCGCCGTTCCTCGCCTCGAGCGCCATCCCGACCTGGTTGCCGGTGAAGGTGCAGCCCGAGATCGTCCAGCGCGGCGCGTCGGCCGGGAGCGCGGTCGACCCGAAGCGGCGGACGGCCGCGACGGTCATCCGCTCGAAGCGGCAGCCGGTCAGCGTGAGCGCCTGCCAGGCGCCGGTCGCCGGGGCGCCGCGCACGTCGAGCGACAGTCCCTCGCTGCCGTCGCGGAAGACGCAGCGGTCGAGGTCGAGGTCGACGCGCAGCGCGCCGGTCGCGTGCACCGAGCGCTTCGCCCCGCGCACGCGCAGCCCGTCGGCGCGCAGCGCGAGCGCGGCCGGCGCGGCGTCGGCGGCGGGCGGCTGCGCGGGCTCGAAGTCGAAGGCGTCGGCGCAGCCGCGGATCGAGAGGTCGGCCGCGCGCACGAGCAGCCGCTCGCCGGCGGCGACGGCCGGCGCCGCCACCGCGGCCGCCGCGCCGAGCAGCGTCATGCCGGAGAGGCGGCACTCGCCGCGGTCGGGCAGCACGATCAGAGGCTTGCCCTCCTCCCCCGCGATCTCGCAGACGGCCGACCCGAAGCCGACCAGCGAGACGTCGGGCGGCAGCACGATCGGGACGACCTCGCGGTCCTTCGCGCGCTCCTCGTCGATCTTCTTTTTCTGCGCGGCGTCGATCTCGTGGGGGTCGGTCGAGGGGGGTGGGAAGAGGCGGCCGTAGTGGCCGAGCCCGAGGTGGATGTCGGTCGCGCGTTCGGGGGTCTTCGCCTGCAGCGCGAGCGCGCGGCCGATCGTGCGGAACGGCTTGTCGGGGGTCCCGTCGCCGGCGGCGTCGTCGCCGGAGCGCGCATCGACATGGACGTGGAGCCTGACCGACGGAGTTTTCTCCGTCTCCTGCGCCGTCGCCGCCGCACCGGTCGCGAGCGCGAGCACGGTGAGCACTTCGCGCCTCGTCCCTCCGAACCAGCCGCTCATCCTCGCTCTCCTTCCAGACCGGCGGCGGCGGCGAACGCCTCGCGCGGCGGATTCAGGTAGCCGTGACGGAGCCGCGGCCAGGCGGCGCGCAGCTCGGCGAGCAGGCGCCGCATGCCGCGCTTCGGTGCGCCGCGCTCGATCCCGACCACGTCGGCGTAGGCGTCGGGGTCGATGTTCAGGTTGCGCCACTGGATCAGGTCGAGGCGCGTCTCGCCGATCAGGCGGTGCAGCGCCGCGACCTCCTCCTCGCCGTCGGTGAAGCCGGGGAAGGCGAGGTAGTTGATGCTCGCGAAGGCGTTCGCGCGGCGCGCGACGCGCAGCGACTCGACCACGTCGTCGAAGGAGTAGGCGACCGGCCGGTAATAGGCGTGGTAGGGCGCCGCGCGGGCGCTGTTGGTGCTGACGCGGATCGAGTCGAGGCCGGCCGCGAAGAGGCGCTCGACCGCGCGCGGCCGGCTGCCGTTGCTGTTCAGGTGGAGCGTGCCGCACTTCGTCTGCTCGCGGATCTTCCGGATCACCTCGACCATCAAGTCGGCCTGCAGCAGCGGCTCGCCCTCACACCCCTGCCCGAAGGAGAGCATGGCGCGCGGCGCCGACTCGAGGTGCGGCAGCGCGATCTCGAGGATCTCGTCGACGGTCGGCACGAAGGTCAGGCGCTCCTGCGGCGACGCGATCGGCGCGTCGGGCTGCGCCGAGATGCAGCCGATGCAGGCGGCATTGCACGACGGCGCGACCGGGATCGGGCACTCCCAGCGGCCGTAGAAGAGGTTGCGCGCGTTGGCGCAGCCGTAGCGGATCGCGCAGTTCGAGCCGAGGTGCGCGACGAGCCGGTTCTGCGGCTGTGCGCCGAGCCGCCGCGCCACGTGGGCGGCGACGGTCGCGTCGTCGAACTGGTCGGGGTCGTGCTTCACGTCGCTCTCGACGCGGGCCGCGGGCACGTGGAAGGCGCCGTGCTACCAGCAGACGGCCGCGTAGGAGTAGAGCGGCAGCAAGGGCGCTCCGTCCCGCCGCTCGAAGGCCGCCAATCCGAAGACCGAATACCCCGAGGGGAGGAACGCCGCGACCGCGCCGGGCGGATCGCCACCGGGCTCCTCCGCCTCGAGCGGCGCGAGCCCGCGCTCGGCCGTGAAGGCGAGCGGCGCGCGGCCCGGAAGCGCGTAGAGCGTGCTCCCCGCCGGGAGCGGGATCAGGTCGTCGGGATCGAGCGGCAGGACGTCGCGCCCGCTGCGCATCGCGGCGCCCGCGTCGTCGCGCTCGACGACGTTCCCGTCGGTGTCGGCGACGACCGCGCGCGGCAGCGCATCGGGCGCGCGCCTCGGGCGGGCGCGCGCGACGGTGGGGCGACGCGCGCGCCTCGTCACGGCACCAGGGTGACCTTGGTCGGATTGGTGGCGAACGCGGGCGTCGGCTGCAGGACCAGCGTCGAGAAGAAGAGGTCGATGCCGGCGAGCGCCGGACTGAACGGCCCGCCCGTGTCGAGGCTCGCGAGCGCGCCGCCGGCCGCGTCGAGCGTGCCGCGCGTGTTCACGAAGCTCGGCGTGTTGGCGAACTGCAACGTGACCTGGAACAGCGGGTCCCAGTTGAGCGGCAGGTGCAGCCCGTTCCCGAAGGTGAGCCCCGGCGCCGTCCCGAGGCTGCCGAGCACCCAGTAGTTCGCGCCGCCGAGATTGGGGCCGACGTCGACGGTGAAGGCGGCCACTCCGCCGGCCGCGGCCGAGAGCGTCGCGACGTCGGAGAAGAAGTCGAGGTTCACCGCGTCGGTCATGACGTCCTGCGAGCCGCTCGTGCCGTCGGTCCAGAACGGGCGCACCTCGTGGGCCGACGCGTCGATGCCGGTGTAGTCGCCGATGTAGCCGGCGTACTCCGTCGCGGCGTGGTCCCAGCCGGCGTCGGACACGCGGTACTCCTTGAAGGTCGCGCCGCCGTCGGACGAGCGCGCCACCCAGGTCCAGATCAGGTAGTTGTTGGGATCGAGGCGCCGGTCGAAGAAGCCGACGTTCAAAGTCCCTTTCGCATCGACCACCGCGTGCGGGAAGAACTGGTCGGCGCCTGTCGTGTCGCTGGCGTTGACCAGCACGGAGCTCCAGGTCGCTCCGCCGTCGTAGCTCGCCGCGCAGCGGACGTTCGCATTGCCCTGCGCCGCCCCCTTCCAGGTATGCCACGCGACGTAGACCGCGCCCGCGTACGGACCCGAGGTCCAGTCGGCCGCGACCGTGAAGACGTCGTATACGCGGAACAAAGAGCCGGGGATCGGCGAAGGAACCGAGTTGTAGTCGGAGACCTTGATGTCGGTGCCCCACGTCTTCCCACCGTCGGACGAATGGTCGATCTTGATCTCGAGGGACCCGTGGTCGGCCCACATGACCCAGAGCTCGCTGTTCGCGCCGTAGGCGACGTCGGGCGCGATCGTATCGCCAACCGCGTCGTCGATGCGTCGCAGCCCCTTCCAGGTCTGGCCGCCGTCCTCGGAACGCATCACGTGGATCGTGTTGAGGTAGCCGGTGTGGAAGCGGTCCCACGCCGCCGTGATGTCACCATGGTGCGCGCCGTTGCTGAAGTCGCAGGCCGCCTGCACCTTGTCGTTGGCGGTGTTCAAGTTGACCAGCACGCCGCCCTGCCAAGTCACGCCGTGGTCGAGCGAGCGGTAGGCGTAGACGCCGTTGCCGCCGGCGCCAACGTACTGCAGACAGAGGATCACCGGCGTCCCGTCAGTGCAGAAGACGACCTCGGGATCGCCCGTGAACGAGAAGCCGGGTTCCAGCGGAACGTTGCCCGACGTCCAGGTCTGCCCGCCGTCCTGCGTCGAGTAGAAGGCGACTCGGGTGCTGCCCGTGCTCAAGTCGTTCGAGACGCCGACGACGTTGAGCGCGTCGAGCGGGTTGACGGCGACGGAAGTTTCCGCCTGCAAGCCCGACAATCCTCCCGTCGCGTCCTGGTCGTTCCCGTCGGGCGGCGCTGGCGGCGTCCACTTCGGCGGCACGGTCGGGCCGGGGTACTTGGTCGGCGTGAAATCGGGTCCGAGTTCGGTGCGCAAGGTCTGCGCGCCGGCCAGCGACACGAGGACGAGCCCGTGCACCACGGCCGCGAGCACGACGACGCGAGGGATCGCTTGCAAGACGGCGCTCCGAGGTGGATTCGGCGGGACGACGCGCGCGACTCGTCACGGCACGAGCGTGACCTTCGTCGGATTGGTCGCGAAGGCGGGCGACGGCTGCAGCACGAGCGTCGAGAAGTAGAGGTCGATCCCAGCGAGCGCCGGGCTGAACGGCCCGCCCGTGTCGAAGCTCGCGAGCGCGCCGCCGGCGGCGTCGAGCGTCCCGTGCGTGTTCACGAAGGTCGCCGAGTTCGCGAACTGCATCGTGATCTGGAACAGCAGGTCCCAGTTGAGCGGCAGATGGACCCCGTTCCCGAAGGTGAGCCCCGGCGAGGTCGCGAGGCTGCCGAGCACCCAGTAGTCCAAGCCGCCGAGGTTGGGGCCGACGTCGATCGTGAACGCGGCGACGCCGCCGGTCGCAGCCGAGAGCGTCGAGACGTCGGAGAAGAAGTCGAGGTTCACCACGTCGCAGGCGACGTCCTGCGAGCCGCTCGTCCCGTCGGTCCAGAAGGGACGCACCTCGTGCGCCGACGCGTCGATGCCCATGTAGTCGCCGATGAACCAGGCGCTCTCCGTCGCCGCGTGGTCCCAGCCCGCGTCGGAGACGCGATACTCCTTGAAGGTCGCGCCGCCGTCGGACGAGCGCGCCACCCAGGTCCAGAGCAGGTAGTTGTTCGGGTCGAGGCGCCGGTCGTAGAAGTCGATGTTGAGCGTCCCCTTGGCGTCGACCACCGCGTGCGGGAAGACCTGGTCGGCAAAGGTCGTGTCGCTGGCGTTGACGACGACCGAGCTCCAGGTCGCGCCGCCGTCGTGGGTCGCGGCGCAGCGGATGTTCGCGTGCCGGGGCGCCGACCCCTTCCAGGTGTGCCACGCGACGTACACCGAGCCCGCGAACGGACCGTTCGTCCAGTCGGCGGCGACCGAGAAGATGTCGAACATGCGGAAGAACGAGCCCGGGATCGGCGAGGGGACGTTGTTGAAGTTGGAGACGAAGATGTCCGTCCCCCAGGTCGCTCCGCCGTCGCTCGAGTGGTCGACCATGACGTCGAACCGGCCGCGATCGGCCCACATGACCCAGAGCTCGCTGTTCGCGCCGTAGGCGACGTCGGGGGCGATCGCGTTGGCGTTCGCGTCGTCGATGCGCTTCGAAGTGGAGAAGGTCTGCCCCCCGTCGTCCGAAGTCGAGATGTAGACGTTGTCGCCCGCGCCCGTGAAGAAGCGGTCCCACGCCGCGCAGATCTGGCCGTGATGCGGACCGTTGCTGAAGTCGCAGGCCGACTGCACCTTGTCGTTGGCGCCGTTGAGGTCGGCCTGCACGCCCGACTGCCAGGTGATGCCCTGGTCGAGCGAGCGGTAGGCGTAGATGCCGCTCCCGCCGGCGCCGTAGTACTGCAGGCAGATGATCACCGGCGTCCCGTCGACGCAGAACACCACCGAGGGGTCGCCGGAGAACGAGAAGCCCGGCTCCAACGGAAGGTCGCCCGAGCTCCAGGTCTGCCCGCCGTCGAGCGTCGTGTAGAAGCCGGTCAGGACGTTGCCGCTGCTGTAGTCGTTGGAGGCGTCGATGCTGTTGAGCGGGCTGAGTGGATAGACGGCGCCCGACGTATTTTTTTGCTAGCCAAACAAGC
>Ga0105347_1000232_pt1 | contig 27981 bp, 24 predicted proteins | sample EasRivMeERMLT890_FD_89677 | JGI IMG/M metagenome (GOLD analysis project Ga0105347, IMG submission 89677) | Soil microbial communities from meander-bound floodplain in the East River, Colorado, USA - East River MetaG ERMLT890 | ecosystem: Environmental > Terrestrial > Soil > Floodplain | place... | reverse complement strand
CGGTCATGCAGAGTAGCGACATCTACGTCGACGCCATGTCCCTCCTCGACTGGGCCTTTGCCAACACCGCCCCCGCCTGCGACTCCCCACCCGCCCAGGCCGCCGCCATCGCCCCGCAATAGCCGATACACTCAGCACGCCCGAACCGGCCTTTTACTCTTTACTCTTTACTCTTTACTCTTCTCCTCATGAAGGCCTTAGCCCTCACTCCTCTCCCCCAACCCTTCTCGGCCTCCATCACCCCACCTGGTTCGAAGAGCCTCACCAACCGCGCCCTGGTACTCGCTTCCCTGGCAGACGGGCCTTCCCGAATCAGCAACATCCTCATCGCAGACGATACGCGCGTCATGCTGGCGGGCCTCCAGCAACTCGGCTTCGAAATAGACCTCGATGATATTGCGGCGAACCTGCACGGGCAGGGCGGCCGCATTCCCGCCTCGAATGCCGACATCTTCTGCGGCAACAGCGGCACGACCATCCGCTTCCTCACGGCGCTCTGTGCCCTTGGCAACGGTGAATACTGCCTCGACGGCGACGCCCGCATGCGACAGCGCCCCATCGCACCTCTGGTTGATCTGCTAACGCCTCTGGGGGCAAGAATCACTTATGGAGAATCCCCCGGCTGCCCGCCCATAACGGTGGGGGCCTCCGGGCTTGCTGGTGGGGGAACGGGATTCTCCTCGAAGCAGTCCTCGCAATTTCTCTCCGCTGTCCTCATGGCCTCACCCTGCGCAGCCGCTCCGGTCTTCGTCGCGCTGGACAATGCTCCGACCAGCCGCCCCTACATCCAGATGACGATTGACCTCATGGCTCGGTTTGGAATCACTGTCGATGACTCAGATCCGCGGCAGTTGCGCATCCAACCTGCGTCTTACCGGACAGCAGACTACACCGTCGAGCCCGACGCCAGTGCTGCCACCTACTTCCTCGCCGCCGCTGCCATCGGCCCCGCTTCACGCGTCACCATCCCGGGTCTGGGATCTCGCAGCCTTCAGGGTGACGCCGTCTTCGCCTCCGTTCTGGAACAGATGGGCGCAACTATTGATCAGAGCGAAGATTCGACAACGGTGACGGGCGGTTCGCTCACCGGCATCGACGTGGACATGACGGATATGCCCGACGCCGCGATGACGCTCGCGGTCGTCGCCGTGTTCGCCTCAGGCCCCACCACCATCCGCGGTCTCCACACACTGCCGCTAAAAGAGACGGACCGTCTTGTCGCCCTGAAGGCGGAGCTATCGAAATTAGGCGCGTCCGTGGAAGCGACAGCGGACTCGCTGAGCATCACTCCACCAGAAACGGTTAAGTCCGCCGAGGTCGAAACCTACGGGGACCATCGAATGGCGATGTCATTCGCTGTCGCGGGCACGCGGGCAAGCGGGATCACGATCCTTGATCCGGACTGCGTATCGAAAACCTACCCAGAATTCTGGCAGGATCTGGACAGATTGCGCGGCTAATTAACTCGGGCGGACTTCCGGACGGGTCGCTACCTGGCCCTGCTCGTGCATGTAGAGCTGCATTGTCTCGTCCGTCAGGCGTTCTTCCCAGTCGCGTCCGTACCGCAGCCGCTTCCCGACCATCCAGAATACCGTGCGATACAGGCCGGCGACGCTGCCGATGTCGTCGATCAGGCGGGGATCCTTCGTTGCTGCTTTCATGGGCGCTTCTCCTTCGAAACGGCGCCACACCCCAACAAAATGCTACACCCGCATAACCCATCCGCAATCCCCTTTCTGGTTATCGGCGGGTTAAATGTTGGGGCGGATGCTCACCATCAGAAAAGGGCGTTACCAGCGCATACGAATCGCCCGGATTTTTCCCTGCTGAACTTCGGCCACTACTCACCCCACTCACCACCACGGCGGCATCACCGTGTCCCAGATCCACTCCACGGCCTCGAACGCCGAAAACTCGTCGAACCACTCCTTCGTATGCAGTACATATTCGATCGGCAGTTTGAAGGCTGCGATCACTACCATTGCCACCGTGACCTGGAGGGTTGAGTAGCTGAACGGCATCAACCCCAAGAACCATGGCTCCCGGGGATCATCTTCCTTCGCTTCAAGCCCGAAGTACTGGATGCCTGTCACGAACACGAACCAGAACTCGAACAAGTTCGGAAACAGCCACAGCGCGTCCCTTTCGCCGGTCACTTCGAAGATGATCACCCCCACTACCCGGAACACGTACAGCGCCACGGCGATGTTGCGGGGCGTCGGCGACCAGCGCATCGCCACCACCAGGAACAGGAACATGTAGAACTGGTCCAGCAACTTGTCGAACGTGTGATAGCGCTCCACCCCCTCGATGCCGAACGCATTCCGCAGGAACACATCGCTCCCGTCCACCAGGATCGCGAATATCCCGCCCCAGAACGGAAACCACAGCACCGGCAGCGACCCCACGATCCGCCAGATCGCGATGATGATCTCTTCCATTGACATGACCCGTATCCTAGTCCGGCGGTTCCTTGACGCGCACGCACCGTTCCCCTAGCGTTCGAGCCACCAAGAGGATGCAATCATGACCGCAGTTTCCGGCTCCCCCGACATCACCGGCCGAGTCTCCGCGCTGCTCCCGTCCATCGCCGCGCAGGCCCACGACGCGGAGCGCGAACGCATGGTTTCCCCGGAGATAATCAGCGCCCTCGCCGACGCCGGCGCCATCCACGCCCTCGTGCCCCGCGCCCTCGGCGGTGGGGAAGTGCACCCCGTCGCCTTCCTGGAGATGGTCGAGCAGATCTCGCGCGCCGACGCTTCCGTCGGCTGGGTCGTGATGATCGGCGCCACCAGCGCCATCAACGCCGCCTACCTCGAGGAGTCCGTCGCCCGCGCCGTCTTCGGCGATGGCCCGGGCGCTTACACCGCCGGCATCTTTGCCCCACGCAACGCCGCCACGCGGGTGGACGGCGGCTACCGCCTGTCCGGCCGCTGGTCGTTCGGCAGCGGCTGCCAGCACGCCTCGTGGATCGCCCTTAACAACCTCGTAGGAGAGGAGCGGGGTGCCCCATTCTTCGCCCAGGTCCCCGCCTCGGACTTCAAGATCGTCGACACCTGGGACGTATCAGGCCTCCGCGCCACCGGTAGCCACGACGTCGAAGTGACCGACGCCTTCGTCCCGGAAGGCTACGGCTACTTCATCGGCGACCGGCCCCGTTACGACAGCCCCCTCTACCACTTCTCCGTGATGGGCCTCCTCTCCATCGCCGTCGCCGCCGTCGCCCTCGGCGCTGCCCGTGGAGCAGTTGACGACATCCGCGAGATTGCCGTCGCCAAGACGCCCACCAGCCGCCGCCGCAAGCTCGCCGACTGGAACGTTGCCCAGGTCGACTTCGCCCAGGCCGAAGCCTCCGTCCGCGCCGGGCGAGCCTTCCTGATCGAGACCATCGGCGATATGTGGGCCGCCCTCGAGCGCGGCGACTCGCCCTCCAGCGAGCAGCGCGCCCTCGTCCGCCTCGCCGCCACGGCCGCCGTCCAGGGCAGCGTCCGCGCGGTGGACACAGCCTACAACCTCGGCGGGGCCACCTCCATCTACGCCACCAGCACCCTCCAGCGCCGCTTCCGCGACATCCACACCCTGACCCAGCACATCATGGTCGGGCAGACCAGCCTGGAAGCCGCGGGGCGCACCCTCCTTGGCCTCGACGTGCCACCAGGCTTCCTCTAGCTTCGTCTAATTTCTTACTTCTAACTTCGACAAGGAGCACCCATGATCCTGCAAGACAAAGTAGCCATCGTCACCGGCGCAGCGTCCGGCATCGGCAAGGGCACGGCCGTCACCTTCGCCCGCGAGGGCGCAAAGGTGATGTGCGCCGACCTCAACGCCGAGGGCGCCGAGGCCACCGCGCGCCAGATCGCCGACACCGGCGGCGAGGCCGCGTCCATCAAGGTCGACGTGGCCGACGAGGAGCAGACCCGGCAGATGGTGGCCGAGACTGTCGCCCGCTTTGGCCGGCTCGATGCGCTCTTCAACAACGCCGGCATCGGCACCGGCGCCCCCATCCCCCAGATGCCTGTCGAGGAATGGGACCGTTTGATAGACATCAACCTCCGCGGAGTGTTCCTCGGTACCAAGCACGCCATCCCCGAGATGCTCAAGTCCGGCGGCGGGGCCATCGTCAACACCGCTTCCGATGCGGGACTCATGGGCACGGCGATGCTCTCCGCTTACTGCGCCTCCAAGGGCGGCGTGATCATGTTCACGAAGGCCACCGCCGTCGAGTGGGGCGCCATGGGCATCCGCGCCAACGCCGTCTGCCCGGGCGTCATCCGCACCCCCATCCTTGACCCGTTCCTCGCCGTCGGCCGCGCGACGGGCGCAACCGACGAAGAGATCTGGAAGCGAATGGCCTCGATTCACCCCATGGGCCGCGTGGGCGAGCCCGAGGAAGTCGGCAATACCGTCGCTTTCCTCTGCTCCGACCGCGCCTCCTTCATCACCGGAGTCGCTTTGCCCGTAGACGGCGGGGCGGCCGCCGGCTTCGTCCCCCAGGGCGGCCCCTTCGGAACCAACACCTAGCACCTATCACCTCACACCAAAGGAGAATCCGCAATGAAGTTCGGCATCATCTACGAATTGCAGATGCAGCGCCCGTGGGAGGAGAACGAGGAGTTCAACACGTACCACGAGGCCCTCGACCAGGTTGAGCTGGCTGACAAAGTCGGGTTCGACTACGTCTGGGTGGTCGAACACCACTTCCTCGAGGAATACTCCCACTCCTCCGCGCCCGAGGTCTTCCTCGCCGCCGCCAGTCAACGGACCAAGAACATCCGCATCTGCCACGGCGTCGCCCTCCTCCCTTATCCCTTCAATCACCCTATCCGCGTAGCCGAGCGCACTGCCGCGCTCGATATCGTTTCCAACGGCCGCGTCGATCTCGGCACCGGGCGCTCCGTCACCGAGCAGGAACTCGGCGGCTTCAGCATCGATCCGGCCGACTCCCGCGCCATGTGGGAGGAGGCTGTCCAGATGATCCCGAAAATGTGGACCACGGACAGCTTTTCGTGGGAAGGCGACTACTTTTCGGTGCCCCCGCGCAACGTCATCCCCAAGCCGGTCCAAAAGCCACATCCGCCGATGTGGATGGCCTGCACCCAGCCCGACTCCTTCCGCCTCGCCGGCGAGAAGGGCCTCGGCGCCCTCTCCTTCGGCTTCATCGCCCCCGGCGTCCTCGAAGCCTCGCTCGGCATGTACCGCAGCGCCGCCGCCAACGCCGACCCCGTCGGCGCGTTCGTCAACAACCAGTTCGCGGCCACCACCTTCGCCTGCGTCGCCCCCACCGACGAGGAGGCGCTCGAAAAAGGCCGTCCCGCCGCCGAGTTCTTCCAGCAGTCCCTCGGCATCCTCTTCGTGCCCTGGGCCAAGAGCGAGAACGTCCCGCCCTCCTACCAGTACTACCAGACGCTCGCAGCGATGGTCGAGGAGCGTATGAAGCACTCCGACGGCACAGAGTTCGACCAACAATGGGAGTCCGGCGCAGTCTGCATCGGCACCCCGGAGCGCGTCCGCAACGCGGTCCAGAAGTACGCCGACGCCGGCTGCGACCAGTTGATCCTCATGGTCCAGGCGGGCCGCATCTCCCACGAGAGCTGCATGCAAACCATCCGCCTCTTCGGCGAGGAGATCATCCCAGCGTTCAAGTAGGCGCGTAACAACGACAACTTCACCCCCAAGTCCCACCCCCTGGGCAAAGCGGCGGGCCGACCCTTCGGCCCGCCGCCCGCATTCTTGCGGGGCCACACTGGCACCCAGAAGGACCAGCGTGGCTAGTCTTCGTACTCTTCGAGCGCGTCGATCTGCTCGTCGGTGATGTCCACACGGACGATGCCTCCGAAGACCTCGGACACGTAGTCGATAGGCAGGATGATCTTGTCGCCCAGAACCTCGCCGCGGCGGACGACGATAGCCTCGATCTCCTCGTCCTGTTCGTCCGCGAGCACATGCTCGACCTCGCCGATTTGCTCGTGGGGGTCGTTGCGCCAGACGGGAGCGTCGTTGAAAAGGTGGCGCTCGAACTCGGCGCGGCGAAAGGCTTCCCGGTGCACGGGGACTCCGCCGATTGACGCGAACGACTGAGCGAGGGCAATGGCCACGTCGATGACTCCACGCCGTTCCTTATCGGAAGCCTCTGGAGGTGGCGGCGGCGAGTAGTCGGCGAAGGACGGCATGTCCCGGAACTTCTCGCGGGTGATGTTGAGGACAACGCGATCATCCCGGGCGTCGGCCACATCCTCCACCGGAACGGCGATGAGATCGGGTGAGCCGAAGCCGGGCGCCGGGAAGTGAGGTCCGGCGTTGACGACGACGCGGGTGATGGTTTCGTCCCGCCCGTCGAGGAGGACAGTGTGGAGCTTGCCGACTTCGTACCCGTCGGTGCTGAGCACTTCGGCGCCGTGCCGGAGGTTATCGAGCATCGCCATGTCAGGCATTGTGGTTATTCCCCCTTGTAGGCTGGCGCGCGCTTTTCGGCGAAGGCGCGCGGACCCTCACGGGCGTCAGCGGACGAGAATATCTTTCCGGTGAGTTGTGATTCGAGGCGAAGCCCGTCTTCGAGAGTCATCTCTCGGCCCTGCATCGCGGCTTGCTTGATTGCGCGGACCGCGAGGGGGCCACAGTCGAGTATTTTGCCTGCGACTTCTTCCGCGGTGGCAATAAGTTCGCCCGAAGGCACGACCCGAGAGACGAGGCCGAATCGCAGGGCGGTCTCCGCATCGAAACGGTCGCCGGTGAGGAGGAGTTCCATGGCGAAAGCGAGGGGGACGGCACGGGGAAGGCGCTGGGTGCCGCCCGCGCCAGGGATGATGGCGCGTTTTGGTTCCGGGAGGCCGAAAGTCGCATGGTCGGCGGCGATCCGGATGTCACAGCAAAGCGCGATCTCGAGGCCGCCGGCAAGGCAATAGCCGTTGATCGCGGCGATGATCGGCTTCCAGCACTCGAAGCCGCGGGTGATGCCGCCAAAGGGCACATTCATCGGTACTCCATCGCCGCCGCCTGACAGGGCCTTCGACATCGCGACGAGGTCGGCACCAGCAGAGAAGGCCTGTTCTCCTGACCCGGTCAGGATCGCCACCCACAGTTCATCATCCGCCTTGTAGTCATCAAACACCTGCTTGAGTTCAGCGCTGGTGGCTGGGTCGATTGCATTGCGGCGATCAGGGCGATTGATGGTTACATAGGCGAGATGCCCCTTTTTTTCGTACAGAACGTTTTTGTACTCCGCCATGCTTCCTCCTTTGGGCGCTGAACTGGCACGCCAAGTATATCGGCGGCCAGCTCCTCTGGCGAAAACGGAGGCCTCGAAACGGGGTCTTGCATTGCCTGTAATGGGTCAACCGCAGATGCGGTTATAGACACTGGAGGAGGTGCGGATCTCAGCAACCATCAGTTGCGGGGCTGATGGTGGTCCCATCCAGGGACCGGGGTGCGTGCCCACCTCCTCCGCATTTGCCGGAATAGCTAGTTCGATAGGGAGGAAACGTGGACTGGCGCTACCGTATGCTGCGGCGCATAGCGGTCACGGGGCTTTACGTGACCCTGTTCGCGTACGCGGTCTTGATCGGTATTTCCGGCCGAATATAGCTCTCAACGGGGGTGCGTGATGAGGAGGCCCTTCGTACGAAGGGCCTCTCGCCCTTTCAGCACGGACGATTAGCCCAGATATCGAGGCGAGTGTAGTCGGCCACGAATGGCGCTCCCTGGCGTTCGATAATCTCGGCGACGACGTCGCTGAGAAAGGGCTGCCCAAGATCGTCCGGGAGAACCTCCACCTGCTGTTGGAGTATCACGGTGCGTAAGTAGAGCGACGCATCGTCGGGATTGTCGAAAGGGACCGGCGAATCGAACAGGTTGCCTTTGACGTCAGTCCAGCCACATTCGTTCATGGATTCCGTCACCTCGCCTGGTGTGCGATATTTCCGCGGGTCCATCGGCTTCGCAATGAACTGGCTGTAGGGGTCGCGGGCTTCCACGGCGCGAGTGGCTTCCATCAAATGGTCTATGTTCCCGGCGCCGCCGCACTGGGCGCGGAATCTTCCGCCGGGTTTGGCGGCACGGAACAGGCAAGTGAAGAGCGCTTCGTCGTCTGGAATCCAGTGGAGCACGGCGTTGGAAAACACGACATCCACCTGCTCCGGTAAGGAAAAGTCCGTGAGGCTCGCCAGGATCGGAGTGACGTTCTGAATGCCACGTTCCTGAACAGCTGAAGACAGTTGCTCAATCATCTGAGGGGAATTGTCGACGGCGTAGATCTTTCCGTTGGGGAGTCGTTCCAGGAGATCGAACGTGACGGAGCCTGAGCCACAGCCTGCATCCAGCACTGTCTCGTCGCCTGCGAGGGCCAGGTCCTGGATAAGCTGTTGCGCCCACCGGCGCATTGGTGTGCCGATCCGCTCGTAAACTTCGGCGTCCCAGTAGGTGCGGGTCACTCGGCCCGCCCCTCCTTCTCGAGCCGCGCTGCCCGCTGAGCGACAAGCCGGGCATAGAGGAGGAGGTCGCCATCGCTGTAGGAGACCTGCCCGAGCTCCGAGCCCTTGCGGATAGCACGCATCGTTGCCTTCGTCAGGGCCACGGGAAGGGCGGGCTGCGCGACGATCTTCCTCGCGATTTCTGTCGCCCTTGCGGCTGCGTCTCCATCGTCAACCAGGTGCGTCACGAGGCCGTATTCGTGTGCCCTTTCTGCGTTGAATCGCTCGCACGTCACGGTGAGTTCGAGCGCGCGGGAGTGGCCCATCTCGCGAGCCAGGCGCGGGAGGGCGTTCCAGCCGAGCGGTAGCCCGAGTTCGACTTCCGGGATCGAGAACCAGGCCGATCGCTGCGCCACCCGAATGTCGCAACACGCCGCAAGCACAAGGCCGCCACCAATGGCGTAGCCATGGACGGCGGCGATGGTGACCTGGTTCAGGCCATCAATCGCGTCCGAGGTTCGGCCACCAACGCCCGAAATGTCACGGACCGCTAGTTCGTTGGCGGAGCCCGGGATTCGCCATTCGCTTGTGTCGGCACCGGACGAGAAGCAGTCGCCGTTGCCTGAGAACACGATCACGCGGGAATCAAAGTCAGCGTTCAGAGCCTGGCACAGGGACTGCAGTTCGTCGTGCATACGGCGGTTGATGGCGTTCTTCTTCTCCGGGCGGTTGAAGCGAACAAAGACAATGCCACCGTCCTGTTGGACATCAAGGGTTTCGAACGAAGAGGGAATCGGCATGAGAGCAGCATAGCGGAGGCGCCGGATGGCAACCAGCGCGTGCCTGTATGATTGTCGTAACCGCGGCTATGACCTCCAGAACATCCTCATCCCGCCAGCCTGGAGCCAGCATTTCACGCCCAGTCGATACTCAGTCAGTCAGCCCCGTAATTATCGAGGGCGTCAGACCCCGCGTTGATGAGGGCCGGTATCCCGCCAACGGGACGGTGGGCGAACCAGTCGTGGTTGAGGCAGATATTTACTCGCACGGCCACGATGAGCTGGCGGTGGACCTGCTTTACAAGCGTGAAGAGGAGTCCACCTGGCAGGTGGCTCCCATGGAACTGGCGGACTTCGAGGGGGACCACTGGCGTGGCGAATTCCCGGCCGAGGAGCGTGGAACCTATGTTTTTACGCTGCAGGCATGGGTCGATCATTTCGCGACGTGGAAGCGCAATTTCGCCCTGAAAGCTAAGGCGGGTCAGGCATCGAAACTCGATCTGGACATCGGCGCTGGCCTCCTGGAAACGGCATCAAGAAATTCCAAGGGAGAAGCAGCACGACGTCTCAGCCTCGCCGCACAAGAAATGAAAGCTGTTCAAAAGGTCGATACTTTCAAGGTTGCCCGTGATGTCGCCAAGATAGCGCGCCGGCACAGGGACGCTCAGGCCGTCGCGAAGTACGAGCAAAACCTAAGAGTGCTGGTTGAGCGGAAACGGGCGGCATTCAGCACGTGGTACGAGATGTTTCCTCGGTCAGCATCGCCTGACCCAGACCGGCCCGGAACCTTCGCTGACGTGGAGGCGCGGCTGCCTTATGTGCGAGGCATGGGTTTCGACGTGCTGTACTTACCGCCTATTCATCCCATCGGCGCGGCGTTCCGGAAGGGAGTAAACAACAGCCTCACGGCGGTTCCCGGCGATCCCGGAAGCCCCTGGGCAATTGGGTCGAAAGCGGGCGGGCATAAGGCGATCAACCGTGACCTGGGGACGCTGGCCGACTTCCGCCACCTGGTGAAGGCCGCCCGGGAGATGGACCTCGAAGTTGCGCTTGATATCGCCTTTCAGTGTTCCCCGGACCATCCCTACGTTAGGGAGCATCCCGAGTGGTTCAAGATGCGCCCTGATGGAAGCATCCAATACGCCGAGAACCCTCCGAAAAAGTACCAGGATGTCTATCCGTTCGACTGGGACACGCCTGACTGGCAGGCGATGTGGGAAGAACTCAAGAGCGTCTTCCTCTACTGGGTAGATCAGGGGGTGAAGATTTTCCGCGTCGACAACCCCCACACGAAGCCGTTCGCTTTCTGGGAATGGTGCATCCACGAAGTGCGCAGCGTGGACCCCGACGTCATTTTCCTCGCCGAAGCGTTTACCCGATTGAGAGTTATGTATCGCTTATCCCAGGTTGGGTTCACCCAGTCGTACTCCTACTTTCCGTGGAAGATCAATAAGGCTGAACTCACTGAATACTTTAGCGAGGTATCGACGCCTCCGGTCGTTGATTTCTTCCGGGCCAGCAACTGGCCGAACACGCCAGATATTCTCACCCGACAGATGCGGGCCGGCCTCCGTTCGACATTCATCTTGCGGCTGGTGCTAGCAGCGACGCTCTCCCCGAACTATGGGATTTACGGCCCGACCTACGAGCTAACGGAGCACCTGGCACTGGAGGAAGGCAGCGACGAATACCTCAACTCGGAGAAGTACGAGATCCGCCACTGGGACGTCGACCGGACGGATAGCCTTCGTGGCTTGATCACGGCGCTCAACCGCGCACGGCATGATAACCCAGCACTTCAGTCAAGCACGGGACTGCGCTTCCACGAAATCGCCAATCCGAAGCTGATCGCGTACTCGAGGACAAGCCCGGACGGAAGCAACGTCGTTCTTGGTGTTGTGAACCTCGATCCTAAGAGCGCCCAGTCCGGGTATCTGAAGATCGTGCCTTCAGAACTCGGTCTGAAGCGCGCGAGGCAAGAATTCGACGTGTGCGATCTCCTCTCGGGAGAGACCAGCACGTGGCGTGGGCCGGCACAGAAGGTCAGGCTCGACCCGGCGGAGAGCCCAGCCATGTTGCTAAGGGTGTCACTCCCTTCCTCTTCGAGGGGAACCGCCTAGTGGCCGTTCAAGAGCAGCACCGGAGTGATGCACAGAGGGTGGAGGATGATGCGCTCTGGTACAAGGACGCGATCATCTACCAGGTACACGTCCGTTCGTTCCATGACAGTAACGGCGACGGCGTGGGCGATTTTGCGGGGTTGACCGAAAAGCTGGACTACCTCCAGGACCTCGGGGTGACGGCGGTTTGGCTTCTTCCCTTCTACCCGTCGCCGGGGCGCGACGATGGCTACGATATCGCCGACTACACTGGCGTGAACCCGGCCTTTGGCTCGATGAAGGACTTCCAGTCGTTCCTGAAGCAGGCGCGCCGGCGGGGTCTCAGGGTGATCACCGAGCTGGTGCTGAACCACACCTCGGACGATCACAGGTGGTTTCAGACGGCGCGAAGGTCACCGGAGGGCAGCCCTGAGCGTGACTTCTATGTTTGGAGTGACTCCCCGGACAAATATCGATCGGCGCGGATCATTTTCGGGGACTTCGAATCGTCCAACTGGGCGTGGGACTCTGTCGCGCACTCGTACTACTGGCACCGCTTCTACTCCCATCAGCCCGACCTCAACTTCGAGAATCCCGCGGTGCGAGCCGAGTTGCTGGATGTGGTTGATTTCTGGCTGAAGGCCGGGGTGGATGGCTTGCGGCTCGACGCCGTACCCTACCTCTTCGAGCGCGAGGGCACGAGTTCCGAAAACCTGCCGGAGACGCACGAATTCCTGCGGGAGCTAAGGCGCCATGTTGACGAAAGGTTTTCGGACCGAATGCTGCTGGCCGAAGCAAACCAGTGGCCAGACGACGCGGCTTCATATTTCGGCGACGGCGACGAATGCCATATGAACTTTAATTTCCCTCTGATGCCTCGCCTGTTCATGTCGGTCCATATGGAGGACCGCTTCCCCATAATCGACATCCTCTCGCAGACACCGCCTATACCTGAAGGCTGCCAATGGGCCACGTTCCTCCGGAACCATGATGAGTTGACCCTTGAAATGGTCACCGATGAGGACCGGGACTACATGTACCGGCACTACGCGCAGGACACTCAGGCACGCATCAACCTGGGGATACGCAGGCGGCTCGCGCCACTGCTCGCCAACAACCGGCGGCGGATGGAGCTAATGAACGGTCTCCTCTTCTCCTTGCCGGGGACGCCGGTGCTTTATTACGGCGACGAAATCGGCATGGGCGACAACATCTACCTGGGAGACCGCAACGGAGTGCGGACGCCGATGCAATGGAGCGCAGACCGGAACGCGGGCTTCTCGAGGGGCAATCCGCAACGGCTCTACATGCCGGTCATTGTCGATCCGGAGTACCACTACGAGACGGTCAATGTCGAAGCGCAGCAGAACAACTCCCACTCGCTTCTCTGGTGGATGAAACGGCTAATCGCGCTGAGGAAACGCTACAAGGCATTTAGCCGCGGCGCCATCAAGTTCCTGTATCCGGAAAACCGGAAGGTGCTGGCCTTCACGAGGCAATACGGCGACGAAATCATTCTTGTTGTCGCCAACATGTCAAGGTTCGCGCAGTACGTTGAACTGGACCTTGCGGAGTTCAAGGGCGATACACCGATCGAGTTATTTGGCCGCAACGAGTTTCCCCGGATCGGAGACCTGCCTTACTTCATCACGCTCGGGCCACACGCGTTCTATTGGTTCGAGCTGCGGAGCGAGAACAACAACAATGCCGAAGCCGAGGTGCGCTCGCTGAGCGTGAGCGGCGAATGGGATCAGTTGCTAACGGGACACATGAAGCCACTGTTCGAATCCGTGCTGCCATCGTTTCTGCGGCGACAGCGGTGGTTTGGAGGTAAGGCCCGAAGTATGCAGTCCTGCCGAATCGTGGATTCGTTCCGGATTCCCACAGAAGGGAAGCTGGACGCCCATCTCACGGTCCTGAGGATCGACTACATCGAGGGTGAGCCAGAATCCTACATCGTGCCTATCGCCTTCGCTTCGGGAGGCAACCTCAACCGTATTCTGCGCGAGCATCCCAATTCGTTCATCGTGTCTGTGGAGAGTGCTGGCTTCGGCCAGTCGGGCACTGTGTATGAAGCAACCGCAGACAACGACTTCCTGATGGCCATCATGGACCTCATCTGGCGCCGAAAAAAGTTGCGCGGACAATCCGGCTCCCTCCTCGCTATGCCCACGGACGAACTACGCGGACTCCGCGGCGGGGCGGGCGGAATTGAGCCCTGGATCGTTCGGGCCGAACAGTCAAACACATCGATCGCCTATGGCGAGAAACTGATCCTTAAGCTTGTGCGCCGCCCGGACCCCGGAACCAACCCGGACCTCGAAATTGGCCAATTCCTCAACCGCCACGCGCCGGAGGTAAGCACTCCGAGAATCGCCGGGTACATGGAATGGCAACAGGGTCGCTCCGAGGCATCTACGGTCGCGGTGCTACAGGAATATGTGAAAAACGAGGGAGACGCATGGGACCTGACCACCGACTCCCTGACAACGTATTTCGAGGAGGTAATGTCGGCGGTAGGGACGAAACTGACGCCGGCTCCCATCCCGAGCGGGCCGATTACGAGCCTTGTTGGCCAGGAGCCAGACGAACCCCCGGAGAGTCTTATGAACTATCGGAGGTCGGCGGAACTCCTGGGGCAACGTACGGGTGAACTACATGTTGCCCTGTCCTCGAAGGTGGACGAGGCTGCGTTTCGCCCGGAGCCCATGTCGCCTTTCTATCAGCGGTCGATGTACCAGGGCATGCGGGGAACAATGTCGCGGATCATACCCTCGTTGCGGCGACAGTTGTCCTCATTGGACAGTGACACTAGAGAGGTTGCGCAACAGGTGATTTCCCGCGAAGAGGAGTTAGTTGGTCGGTTCCGTGCGCTGGTCGACCAGCCCATGACCGGCTCACGGATTCGCGTTCATGGTGATTATCACCTCGGGCAAGTGCTGTTTACCGGCAAGGACTTCGTGATCATTGACTTCGAAGGAGAGCCGCTGCGCCCGTTGAGCGAGCGGCGCTTGAAGCGCTCTCCCCTGCGGGATGTCGCGGGGCTCATTCGGTCGCTGCACTACGCCTCGTCGTTCACGTTGCTTAATCTGCTCAAGGGTGGATTGGTGCGCCGGTCGCAAGCACCGGCCCTGACGACCTGGGGGAACTACTGGTTCAAGTGGTCGAGCGCTGCCTTCCTGCGAGGATATCTGCAAGAGGCGAGCAGTGTGCCGATTTTGCCTGAGCACCCGGACCAGTTCGAGACTCTGCTTCAAGCGTTCCTTCTCGAGAAGGCCGTTTACGAGATTGAATACGAACTGAATAACCGCCCTGAATGGGCCCGAATACCTCTCCTGGGATTGCTCGACCTCCTCGGCTCTTCGTCGGCCTAAGACCCTCCTGGGCCGGATAACAACCGGGCAGCGGTGTAACGCGCACGATGCGTGGTCAATCTTAGATTGTGAACATCTCAGAGGTACTTGCCCTCGGAGGGGCTACGCGCGCATGAAAATTCTGGTAGTTGACGACGAGCCGGATATCGTTGAAGTAGTTAATCTCTGTTTCACCCTACGCTGGCCAGAAGCGGAGGTAACCGCCGCGTCATCCGCGGAAGAGGCGTATCGGCTAATCGAGCAAGACCGCCCCGATCTGATCCTCCTCGATATCAACCTTCCCGGCGCGGATGGCTTCTCTCTCTGCAAGGAGATTCGCGGCGACTACGATGTGCCGATCGTCATGCTGAGCGCTCGCGATTCGGAGGTGGACAAGGTCCGCGGATTGGAAATGGGTGCCGACGACTACATCACGAAGCCGTTCAGTCACCTCGAATTGCTGGCCCGTGTCAGGGCCGTCGTGCGCCGCTACCAGGTAAAGGCGCCGGAGGAGAACGAGACGTTCGAGTCCGGGAACCTGCACATTGACTACGCCAGCCGCACGGTGACGGTCGCGGGCGATCCCGTCAGACTGACACCGACCGAGTACTCACTTTTGTTCCACCTCAGCCGGAACGCCGGACGAGTACTTCCGCACGGTACGCTGCTCTCCAAGGTCTGGGGGCGGGAGTACACCGATGAGGTCGACTACCTGAAGGTCTACGTGCGGCGGCTTCGGCAGAAACTCGGGGGCGACCCGGAAACCATCGGCCGAATCGTCAGCGAGCGAGGTGTTGGCTACAAGTTCGTGGCAGCCTAGACATTTATGCGGCCAATTCAACTTCGTATCCCCAAGCTTTTCACAAGATATGGGCCGTTTTCCACAAATTCTCGAGTACGCATACTTGCGTAAACAGTAATGCTAATCCTTGACAACTACGTAAATTCTTCATCATAATCAGAGTGTCCCAACAGGGCCGCAACTGTTGGGCGTTTTCAGCGCTTCTCGGGTCTCATCGCCGCACCCCCGCGAGCTTTCGACTCGAGAGCGCTTTTCTTTTGTCCTGTAACTGGCGCCATTCTGTCCCATCTTGATTAGCGGGAGTATCACGGGGCAGATGGAAGACCTTCAGCTCGATCCGATCCGGCAGGTGCGCATTGCCAAATTGTGGGCGTTCGCCGGGATCGCATGGGCGATCGCCTTCCCGTTACTCATCTACGCCCTTACCCTCAATCCTTCCCGCCTGGAGATCGTGTTCGTTTTGATTCCGGCCGCGGGGATATCCTTCGGAGCGGTCGAATTGGCGGCGCGCTGGCAAGCGCGCACACACCGCCGCTATGCGTATCCGCACCGGTTGGGTTACGCAGTGGCCGCGATCCACGATTTCAAGGAAGCGTGTACCGTGACCGTAGACTCCCTGGGTGAGTGGCTGGACCTGAAGGCTGTCATTATCGGGGTATTGAGCGAGGATGATCGAGAGGTGGAGCCGGTCGCTGCATACGGGCTGGAGAAGGCGTGGCTCCTTAACGCTGTCCCCATATCTGCCGCGTCATGTGGGCTGGGAGAGACTGGAGCACGTCATCCGGTTCGGCGTTCGTCTGAGGACGATCCATGGTTGCACTCACTGCCGAAGATGGACGTGGTCACGGTTCCTCTCCCCAGCAGGGAGCAAACCCTGGGCGTGCTCCTTCTTGCAGCTGACCGGCGCAACCCACAACTCGGTGACACGAGGCTCCTCGCGGCCCTGGCAATGGTGCTCGGCCTGGCACTGGATAACTGCCGCTTATACGAGGGTCAGCGCGCCAATGCACTTCATTACGAAGGGCTACACCGGATGAAGAGCGACTTCTTGAACACCGTATCGCACGAGCTTCGGACACCGCTGACGTCGATCACCCTGGCGGCTGAGATGCTCCTGGAAGAGGAGGCCCCGGAAGACGCGACTGAAGCAAAGGGACGTTTGCTCAGGAACATAGTAAAAGGTGCGGCGCGCATGCGAAGCCTCGTGGAGGACCTGGTCTCGACATCCCGCCAGGATGATTTCCTCCCCAGACTGGAACCCGAAACTACGGTCTTACGGGACGTGATTTCCGGCGCTGTTCAGATTGTTCAGCCTCTTCTATCGGCCAAGGCTCAGACCCTTGAAGTGGCAGAGGACGATCCTGATCTCCTGGTCCGCATCGATCGCTTGAGATTTGAACAGGTCTTGATCAACTTATTCTCCAACGCGCAGCGGTACAGTCCGCCGGGTGGGCATATCCTCGTCCACAGTGGCTCGTCCGGAAATGAGGTCATGATCACCGTCACGGACTCTGGGCCGGGCGTGGGCCCGGAGGACGCGGATCAGATCTTCGAGCCTTTCTTTCGTGGCGACCGCTCTGGCCTGGGCTTAGGCCTGGCGATAGCGAAGTCGATCGTTGAACTCCACCGCGGGAGGATCTGGGTTGAGCCGGCGCCCGGGTATGGCAGCCGGTTTTGCGTTGCAGTTCCAGCGCCTCAACGCGCAGCGCAAGTCATCTCGTCGACACGCGTCGACTACACACAGAAGGAATCGCGGGAGGGCGCCGCTCCACATTAGCGCTGGCCCGACGGCGGCTGTACTGCTCCGCCCCTGCGTATACTCGGATCGTGCGCCTTGACAGCCTGCTAATAACCGACTACCGGAACTTCACGCGCATCGAACTCGCCCTGTCTCCTGGGGCCATGATCCTCGTTGGCGATAACGCCCAGGGCAAGAGCAATTTACTAGAAGCCATTTACCTCCTGGCGACCATGCGCGCTGTCCATGCCCAAACAGAGGGACAGGTCATTCGGGTAGAGGCACTCCATGACGTATTGCCGGCCGCGCGGGTCGTCGGGGAGGTAACGACGTCGGAGGGCCCGCTGAAGATCGAGGTTACGGTCATGAGCCGGTCGGGCCCCGGTCGCCCAGCGACCAAGACGGTGAAGGTCAACGGCGCGCCCAAACGCGTCACGCATGCCATTGGGCGGCTTACGGCGGTCCTCTTCACCGCCGACGACATGGAGATGGTCATGGGCGGCCCCTCGCTCAGGCGCCGCTATCTCGACGTGACCCTGAGCCAGGTCGATCCCCGGTATGCCGCGTCTCGATCCCGGTTCGAGCGCGTGATGAGCCAGAGGAACGCTCTCCTTAAACGGATACGTGAGGGCAGTGCAAAGGCCGACGAACTGGTCTACTGGGACGACGAACTGTCGCTTCACGGGGCGATCGTGATGCAATCACGACGCGACGCTGTGGGCCGCCTGGCAAGATTGGCGGCTGAGTTCCACGCGCGACTGGCACCGGGCGAAGAATTGGGAGCGACTTATGCCCCAAGTCTGGAAATGGCGAGCACTGGTTCCGGTGACGCCGCGGATTCTTTGCAGCCCGCCTATAGCGACCGCCTTAGACTCACTCACCAGCGGGACATTGCCGCTGGCATGACTCTAACAGGCCCCCATCGTGACGACGTGCGCTTTGGCTTGAATGGGTTCTCAGCATCTGGATTCGCGTCGCGGGCCCAACAGCGCACAATTGCGCTATCCCTCCGGCTGGCGGAAACAAAGTTCCTCGCAGTGCAGAGGGGGGAGCCGCCAATCCTGCTCCTCGATGACATCCTTTCGGAGATGGACGCGTCGCGACGCGTCACGGTGATGTCGTCAATTGCTGGAGCGGAACAGGTGATTGTGACAGGAACAGACATGGAGGCCTTCCCTGAGTCGTTCCGATCGACGGCTAAGCTGTTCGCGGTCGAGAGAGGTTCAGTCCGGTCGCTGACTGGCGAGCGGGCTCCGGCATAAAGAGCTTGCTGGAGAATCCATCGGGAACAGAGACCCAGAGTGATCCGGGAACCACTTCCACTTCTGTCGGATATTGATCCAGAGGATCCCCATCGACTTGCACCGGGATATTGCCCTCCCACTGGAACTCGACTTTGTTGACTCGGCGGTAGAGCGTCTTGTCCGACTTGCGGTGGACCTGCGCCAGGGTGCGCAGGACGTGGAGGATCATTTCGCGGCGTCCGTCCCCTTCGTATACGCAGACATCGAGCCGTCCGTCGTTTACGACGGCGCGTGAGGCGATTTTTGTCAGCCCGGCATAGAGGCGCGTGTTACCGACGAGGGCCATGAGGAAGTCGACGTGGCGCTCGTATCCGTCGAACCGGACGGTTGCCGGTACGCTCTGCCAACGAAGCATCTCCTGGATGGCCGCGAGGGCGTACGCCGCGGCGCCGACCTTGTCCTTGACTCCCAGGTGGACGTTCTCGGTAATTGAAGCATCGATGCCAAAGCCGGCGAGAAGCAGAAAGTGTCGTCCGCCTGTCCTTCCTACGTCGACCAGGCGGCGTTCGCCGGAGATCATGAGGCGCATCGCCTCGACCGTCTTGTGGTCCAGGCCTGATTCTCTGGCCCAGATGTTGCTCGTTCCCGCCGGGATAGTGCCCAGCGCGCTCCCTGAGCCGACTAGCCCGTTCGTCACCTCGTTTACGGTCCCGTCGCCACCGCAGGCGATCACGAGCGGGATCTTCTTCGTTGCCGCCTCCGCAGCGAGACGTGTCGCCTGTCCGGGTCCGGTGGTCTCTTCCCACTTAGCCTTCCAACCGGCAGACTCCAGGAGTTCGTCAACTTCGCTCTTGCGCCGCGCGCGAGGGGCATTATGCGCGACGGGGTTGACGATTACGAGGGCTTCTTTCCTATCGTAGTGCCCAGCCTTCTTTTTCACGATACGTGCAATCGTACGGGCGAGTCTTGATGACGACAAGTTGCCCCGCTCTTATCATGGCAGAGTCCCGGACAACGTCCGGATGCACGCATAGCTGCGAAAGGAACCGGCCGAACATATGAACAAGAACATGGGAATCAAGCGACTCGATCACGTTTGCTGGGCGGTCAGAAAGGTGGATGACGTGCTGCCCCTCCTGGTGGACCTGATGGGGATGACCGTCGAGGGTAAGTTCGAGAACGCTGATACGGGTTTCCGGGGAGTGGGCCTGCGCGTCCCCGGCGGTACCGGACACTTCGAGTTGCTGGAGCCGTTTGACGGCAGCAGCTATCTCAACCGCTTCCTCGATGAGAAGGGGCCCGGTCTTCACCACGTGACATTCGAGGTGGAGGATGCAGACAAGGCTGCGGAGGCGATCACGGAGTTCGGTATCGCGCCGTGGGGCGGGGTGAACCGCTCACATGGGTGGGTCGAGACGTTCATCCACCCCAAGGACTCGGGTGGAGTCCTGTTCCAGTTCTACCACGAAGATCCCGACCACATTCACGAACACGGCCCGGAAGGGCACGATCACACTCACGCGCACGAAATGGAGCCCCTGAAATAGCAGCTCTGATTCAGCCGTCCGAGGGGGAGGTGAAGGTCAACGGGCTGCGCCTTCACTACTTCGAATGGGGAGACCCCGCAGGGCGTCCGGTAGTCCTGATGCATGGATTACGCGACTACGCCTACTACTGGCAGGACTGCGCCAACCGGCTGCTGAGCGAATTTCATATCCTCGCCCCGGACATCAGAGGGCACGGGGAGAGTGAACAAGCCCCGGGCGGCTACCTGGTGTGGGCGCTGGCTTCCGACCTCGCGGGGTTCGTGGACAAGATGGGGCTGGAACGGTTCGATCTTGTAGGTCTCTCGCTTGGTTCGAGGGTGTCGATGGCTTACGCACGAGAGAATTCGCTGCGGCTGAAGCACCTTGCCCTGTGCGATATGGGTCCGCAGATGGCGCGGGTGGGCGCCGTTGGACTCAAGCAGGACATGACGTCGAAGTCGGACCGGCCGCCGAGTTCGTTCACCCTGGAAGCGGCCCGGAGCTTCTACCGGGAGCAGTGGCCATCCCTCGACGAACGATCCATCGAGCGCTTAATCCAGAACTCGCTGATACAGGGTGACGACGGGCAGTACTCGAACCGGTACGACCGTCGCCTGTCGGACATCACCACGAAGGCGGCCATCCCGGAGATCGACTTTCTGTGGTCCTCGCTCACTCGGGTGAAATGCCCGACGCTAGTCTGTCGGGGCGAGAACAGCCCGATCCTCGACGAGGAGATCGCGGGGCGAATGGAAGCGGCACTGCCAGACGGAGGAGTGCACGTCTTTCGCGACACCGGTCATTCGCTGCCGCGCCTTCAACGGGAAGGCTTCGCGGACGTGATCAGGCGCTTTCTGGACAACCAACCACTTCCTGGTTGACTTTCAGCCGGACACTGGACGCGAGCGGTGAGATGGCGCCGGCTGTCCGGAGCGAACCGGGCGTTCCGCAGGATGGACGCGCTCCAGTTCGTCCTCCCTGCCCATCACGATGATCCGGTCACCAAGTTCCACGAGGCTCGTTAGCGCGGGCGCTACGCTGATCTGGCCGCCCTTTTTGTGTACGCCCAACGTCACGACGGTCTTGCAGTCCTGCAGAATCTCGCCGATCGTTTGGCCGACGAAACCTGACTCTTCGGAGACTTCGATCTCTGCGAGCACTTTTTCGCCGACTTCGCCGGTCGCGAGTGTGTCGATGAACTCAACGACGACGGGTTGAAGAGCGGAGATTGCCATATGCCGACCAGCGATAACGTACGGGGAGAAGACGCGATCGGCTCCCGCCCGCTGCATGCGGGGCTGACTCTCGGGACGTGAAGCACGCGCGACGACGAAGATTTCCGGGTTCAACGCCTTCGCTGTGAGCGTGATGAAGGTGTTGCCGGAATCGGAATCGGACGCTGCGAGGAGGCACCGCGCGTTGCTGATTCCGGCGCGTCGTAGCATTTCATCGCTGGTCGCGTCGCCGACGAGCAGCAGGTAGTTGCTTGCCTGTGCTCGATCGACGGATGAAGGCGTAGTCTCTATTACGACGAAGGGGAGACTGCGGGAGCTGAGTTCGCGGGCGATCTCCTCGCCCACGCGGCCGAAGCCGCAAAGGATGTAGTGGTTCTTCATCTTCTCGATCTGTGACAACATGCGACGTTCTCCGATCAGGCTACCGAGTTCTCCTTCGAGGAGGAACTGAAAGATGCTGACAAGGGCGTAAAAGATCGCGCCCACTCCTGTCACGGCCAGCGCCATGGTGAAGATCCTGCCCAGGTCGCTCAGTTCGCCGACTTCGCGGTAGCCGATCGTCGTCAGCGTAATGACGGTCATGTACAGCGAGTCGAGGAACGTCCAGCCTTCGATGATCATGTAGCCCGCTGTTCCAACGACCGGCAGGACGAGGATCAGAGCGGCAGAACGGATCAGGTTTGGGGGAAAGGCCTGAAGCGACGGACCGGGCGGGCGACGCACGCGGTCAGGCGGCGCGGTCGCCGAAGCGCTTGCGCTTCTGCGCTACGTAATCGACGAGGATGTACTGTCCCAGGTGTTCGGGTGTGGTGTAGAAGACGCGGCCCTTGTTCATCTTGGCGATCTGGTTCACGAAGTCCTTCAAGTAGTGGTTCTTGTCCAGCATGAAGGTGTTTATCGTGATGTCCTTCTGGGTGCAGCGCTTCACTTCCTTGAGGGTCTCGCGGAGGGTGATGGGGCTTGGTGGATAAGCAAAGTAGGAGCGCCCGTGCTCCAGGTGGGCGGTTGGTTCTCCATCGGAGATCATGATGATCTGGCGGGTGCCGGCGGAGTGCCGGGCGAGAAGCCGCTGGGCGATCATCAGGGCGTGGTGCATGTTGGTGCCGAGGACGCTCTCGTCCCAGCGCACGTAGGGCAGGTCCTCTGACTTGAGTTCGCGGGCGTAGGCGGAGAATCCGACGACGTAGAGCTTGTCCTTGGGGAACTGCGCGCGAATCAGGTTGTTGAGGGCGAGAGCGACCTTCTTTGCCGCCTGGAAGGAGCCGCGCAGGGCCATCGACCAGGACAGGTCGAGCATCAAGACAGTCGACGTGGTCGTGAGCGTCTCAGCGCGGTAGACCTGGAAGTCTTCCTTCTGGAGACGAACCGGGACATCCGGGCCTTCGCGGAAGACGCCGTTCATGATGGTTTCGCCGAGATGCAGGTGGAACGGGTCACCGAACTCGTACGCCTTTGTCTCATCCACGCGCTCGCCACCGCGGCCCTTGTCCTTCTGCTGGTGCCGCCCGTAGTTGGACTTCTTGAGCTGCTGATAGATCTCGCCCAGCGCCTTCTCGCCCAACTTCCGGACGCCACGAGGGGTGAGTTCGTAGTTGTTGCCTTTGCGACGGATGTAGCCTGCGTCCTCCAGTGTCTGGAGAAAGTCCTTTAGTTGATCCAGGGTGTCGCGCGCTTCTTCGCCGAGGACCTCAGCGAGCTTGTCGGCGTCGATGTCGTCGAGGTCACCACCGTACTGTGTGCGCTCGAGCTGGCGCTCCAGTTCGTCGAGGTCCTGGAGATCCCCCATGAGGCCCATCGCCTGTGCGAGGTCCAGTTCTTCGTCGCCCCGGAAGGGGTACTGGCTGGGGTCCATCGGGTTGAGGATGTCGAGGTTGATCTGGAGTTCGGCGATCTCGCGCTGGAGTTCCGGGTCGTCGATCTTGTCCATGAGGAGGTCCTGGAGCTGGCGGCGAGCCTCCAGGGGGAGGCTTTCAAGAAGGCTCTGCATGGCCGCGATGCCTGCGGTCATCTGTTCGATGAGCTCGTCCAGGGTCTGCGGGGGGTTGTCGCCGAAGAGGTCGCCGTACTTCTGCATGAAGCCGTCGAAGTCCGGCTCGCCGCCGGCCATCTTCTCGGACAGCATCTGGTTGAGGTCCTTCATCATCTGCTTCATGCGGGCCATGTCCTCCGGAGACATGTTGGCGATTTGCTGCTGGAGGTCCTTGAAGAAGCCGTCCATCAGGGTCTGCTTCAGCATCTCCATCAGTTCCTGGTACTTGGCCGCGGCCTCGGGGTCCATGAACTCGTAGTCCTGCAGCCCCTTCACTCGGCCGCCGGCGTCCTGGGGAAGGTTCTCGAGAGTGGACTTCTTCTTCTCGACGATGTCCTTGAGCATCTGGGCGAGACGGTCGTCCTCCTCGGCGGTGTTCTCCTGCTTGGGGGAGCCCGTTGAGGACTGTAGGGCGTCTTCGAATGCCTGGAGGGGGTTTTCGCCGCCGAGCCGCTGGTTGGCCTCGCCGAGGCGGCGGTCGAGGGTCTCGGACTCCATGCCGACGATCTCGTCGAGGCGCTTCTGGATGTCCTCGAAGACGGATGAGAGGTTGTACTTGTCGAGTTGCTGGCGGCGCTGCTGGCGCAGTTGCTGAAGGAGGTCGCGGAGCCCCTGCATGCGCTGGCCCATGGGGTTGCGCATGCCGCGCTGGAGGAGGTTGCGGAGGGCGTGCTGGAGGTCGCCGAAGTTCATGAGGTCGTCTGTGAGGCCCGCGAGGATCTCGTCGGGGTCGAGGTTGGGGATGTCCTGGGTGCCATCCCACTGCGAGTAGCGATACCAGAAGCTCATGGGGGCATTATACGGGAAGAGTGCCGAGTGGAAGGCCACGGAGAGAGACGGAGAAGTTGATTGGGTTGGGCGGTTCGTACGGGGAACTTGATTGGACCGAGGGTTGATTTTTCTTTTGTTCCACTTCGGAGCGAGGATCGTGTTGGAAGCGGTACCGAAAGTGGTTTGGGGTCTTGATTGGATTGGGTGCTACAACGTGGCGGGGTCAACTCAATTCCGATTGCGATGTTCTGTTGTGAAGGTTCCGACGGTACCCACTATTGTCGCTTGTTCACGACGGGAACTCCAAGGGGTTGGTGGCAGTTCGTGCGTACCTCTCGCCCCACCAGATCCTGACTGTCGTCAGAATTACAGGTCGGTCGCACGACGAAGGCGCATGGGCTGCGTTCCCCGGTGGTCTGCGCCTCGCGCGTATAATCGCAGCGTGACTGAGCCGCGGATACAGTACGCGAGGACGGCTGACGGGGTCAGCATCGCCTACTACGCCTCCGGGAAGGGGCCGGCGCTGGTGTATTTGCCGCCTACGCCCTTCAGCCACTTGCAACTTGAGCGGCAGATCCCACCGTGCCGGCATTGGTACGAGATGCTGGCGGCTGGCCGGACGCTGGTGCGGTACGACGGCCGGGGGATGGGGCTCTCGGACCGGAACGCCTCCGACTACTCGCTGGAGGGACAACTGCGAGACCTGGAGGCGGTCGTGGAGGCGCTCGGACTGGAGCAGTTCGCGCTGCTCGGCACGCTGGATGCGGGGATGACGGCGATGGCGTATGCGGCGCGGAATCCGGATCGAGTGACCCACCTGGTGCTGTGGTGCACGTGGGCGCGGCGGGCGGACGTATCGGGCTCGCCGCGGACGCAGGCGCTGCGGGCGATGCTGGACCAGGACTGGGACATGTACACGGAGACGGCAGCACGGGCAGTGCTGGGATGGAAGGCAGAAGAAGAGGCACGGCAACTGGCGGAGTTCTTCCGCCAGTGCACGACGGCCGAGTCCTTGAGGGCGATGGCGGACGCCCTGTACGAGGTCGATGTCCGTGAGGAGTTGAGGAACATTCGCAGCCCGACGCTGGTGCTGCACCGAAGGCAGATTCCAAGCGTGGATGTGGGGCTCATGAGGAGTCTGGCTACAGACATCCCGGGGGCGAACCTGGCGCTGCTGGAAGGCGAATCGCCTGTGCCATTCGCGGGCGACGTAATGTCCGTGGCGCGGGAGGTGCGGGAGTTCCTGGGGGAGGCAGCGCCGGAGGCCCACGTTGACGAGAGCGAAGGTGGGACGGTGACGATCCTGTTTACGGACATCACGGACTCAACGCCGATGACTCAGCGCCTCGGCGACGAGGGCGCGCAGGAGGTGGTGCGGGCGCACAATGCGATCGTCCGGCGGGCGCTGAGGGCGCACGGCGGGCACGAGATCAAGCACACGGGCGACGGGATCATGGGCTCGTTCGCGCTGGCGACACGAGCGGTGGAGTGCGCGATTGCGATCCAGAAGGCGGTGGCGACCCGGGCGGAAGACGAAGAGCGATTGGATGTGAAAGTGGCACTGAACGCCGGGGAGCCGGTGGCCGAGGAAGGCGACCTGTTCGGCTCGAGCGTGCAGTTGGCGGCGCGAGTGCGCGACGCGGCGGGGCCGGGCCAGATCCTGGTGACGGAGGTGGTGCGCGGACTGACGACGGGCAAGGGGTTCCTGGTGTCGGACACGGGCGAACACGCGCTGAAGGGGTTCGAGGAGCCGGTGCGGCTGTACGAGGTGCGGTGGGAGTAGCGAGTGGTGAGTGGTGAGAAATAGGTAACGACAGGCGCGGCGGTTTGGGCGTATAATTCCGGCGCCATGCCGCAGCGCTGAGAGAATCGGCGCGGAAAGGGGAGAGCTATGCCTCCTATGAGCACCCTGAGGACGTACATCGAGTCCTTACAATCCGGCAACACGAACATCACGCGGGTACTGGACAAGCTGATGCATTATCCAAGAAAGTGGCGACCGAACACCGGTGACATCACGGTTAACCCGCTATCGCAGTTCGTGATTGAGCAGTTCTCAGCGCCGGGGCGAATGACCCCGGAAGAGATTACTCACATCGTGAACGAGTGGCCGATGGACCAGAAGGAAGCTCTGCAGACCGAGGTCTTGCTCGCCATCGAGGAGGACAGACGGATGATCTTCAAGTGGGGAGTGACCAACGCAAGTACGCCGTCCACCGAAATCATCTGGCCGCCGGACTCCGCCCCGATGAGCGTCCCGGTGAAGGTAATCTTCCGCAGCCCAAGGGCCGGTATCCTGTTCTCGGAGGGACTGTCTGAGGAGGAAGGGACGGAGACGGATGTAGTGATCCAGTCGCAGGGGCCGTTTCCGGATTGAGTGTCTAGTGCCCTACGGTGGGGTGAGAGGGAACTCCAGCTTCCCGTTCAGGATCCCAATGAATGGGATTTCCGGATGGCCAAGGATTTGGCGGGTGGCGTTGATCTCGCCGGCGTGGAAGAAGTAATGGTAGGTGGTCCGCATGACGCAGGTGCCGAGGTTCTCCCACCAGTCCCGGGCGGGCTGCTCCATATCCGCGTCGCTGGCGCGTGATAGCCATTGGTCAGCGCCAGACTTCGCTGCCTCCCACAAGGCCAGGATCTCGCTGAGCAGCGGATCGGTGAAGGGTCTGCCGGTGGCGAACCGCTGTAGTAATGGGTTTTCAGGGCCACCGGTTCCGTAAACGAAGAGCCTCCACTCCTGGTCGGCAAGATGCCCGATCGTGAATGTGATGCAGTTCATTAGCGAACCGTCGGCTTTGGGTGGGCGGAAGCGCGCCTCATCGTCCGTTAATCCTCCAAGACCACGCTCGAACTCCGAACGGGCGAAGTACAGCATCTTGACCAACTGGTGTGTCACCTTGCCTCTATCATCCGATCTGACCTCCTCTGGTATCACGGAGTTGTCAATCCAGGGATTCTGCTTCTGGCAATCATTCTTGCCCGGACCGCAGCGGGAAAAAAACTTCGGTTTGCGGGGGCTGCGCCTCCGGGCCGGTCAGGTACACCTCCCACGCTGGACCGCTCGCCTCGCGGCCTTGCTCGCGCATCCATGATTCGACCGCCTCGTACGCCTCGGCAACGCCTTCGTAAGGCCCCACATGAAGGCATGTTGCCGCCTCGCCGCCGGGCAGTTCCCCTGGTTCCACCCTGCCGGCAGCGACAACAGGCGCGGTGACGGTGAAGCCTGCTTCGACGCGAAAACCAGCCTGGACCGGTTCGTAGCGTCCAAATGCACCACCTGCAGGCTGCACGCCGCTGGCCAGGATGTGTGCCATCACCTCTGAGAAGATGCCCGAAAGCACTTCGCCGATTTCTTCCAACCCACAGCTAGCGTGAACGACCGCCGTGTCCTGGCGCTGCAGTTTCTTGATCCGGATCTCATATCCCATGCGGCGTTCCTCCCAATCTTCAGCTCAGGACCCTCAAACAGAGCGGTTTCTGAAGGTGGCATCGGCGTCGGCGATGCGGATGTCCATTCGGGGAGTCTAAAGAGTGCGGGGCCAAGAGTGAAGAGTGGGAGGGGCCCGGCTTGCGCCGGGCCCCCTCTTTGGGTGCGACTCTGCTCTTTGCTACGACGCCGGCACGATGTTCCGGTTGAAGCGGAAGAAATTGTCCGGGTCGTACTGTGCCTTGATCTGCTGGAGGCGGGCGAAGGTGGCCGGCGGGTAGGCGTCGAGCAGGCGTTCCGGGTCGTCTTCCTGGACGAAGTTCACGTAGGCGCCTGTGCCCTCGCCGCGGATCTTCCCCCAGAGGTCCTCAGCCCAGTCGAAGTGCGGCTGCCGGTCCTCTTCCGGGTCGAGCCAGAGTCCCAGGACGAGGGTCATGAAGCGGGCGTCGCGGTGGGCGAACGCTGTCTCGTCGTTGGCGACCCGGCCGAACTCGCCGCCGAGAGGGCGCAGCTGGACGAAGGAGAAGGGGGAACTGGCCTTGTCCACGGCCCCGAGGATGGACTCGATCGTGG
>Ga0105347_1000231_pt1 | contig 28069 bp, 26 predicted proteins | sample EasRivMeERMLT890_FD_89677 | JGI IMG/M metagenome (GOLD analysis project Ga0105347, IMG submission 89677) | Soil microbial communities from meander-bound floodplain in the East River, Colorado, USA - East River MetaG ERMLT890 | ecosystem: Environmental > Terrestrial > Soil > Floodplain | place... | reverse complement strand
TTGGCCACTCGCGCCACCTCGGACCACTTGCGTTCCTCGGCGGCAAGAAATTTTGCGGTTTCCTCAGGGCCGAGATTTTCCACCAGTGCCTGGCTCTTCTCGATCCTGGCGACGGTTTCAGCGTCTTTCAAACTCTCATTGATGACTTCCGCCAGTCTTTTGACAATGGGCGCCGGAGTCTTCACCGGAGCAAAGAATCCAACCCAGATTTTGAGATTCAGTTCCGGGAACCCTTTTTCCACAGTGGTCGGGACGTTTGGAAAATCCTTCAGCCGGCGGTTGGAAGCCACCGCAAGCGCTCTTAACGTACCGGCTTCGAGGTGGCTTTGAGTCGTGCCCAAAGTGAGGAAGCTGACATTGACGTGACCGCCTAAAAGCGCCGTTGCCGCTGCCGATTCGGATCCCAGCGGGACGTGCGTCAAATCCACGCCGGTTTTCAACTTGACCAGCTCACCGATGAAGTGAGGCGTCGTCCCCGGCCCGGCGGAACCGTAGGTAAGCTGGCCAGGATTCTTTTTCGCCTCCGCGATCAATTCCTCCAGGGTTTTCCAGGTTGACTCTTTTCTAACCACCGTGGTGTTGGGACTGCTGGTCGCGAGGCCGAGAGGGGTAAAGTCCTTCAAAGTGAAACCGCTGCTTTTACTTACGAGCGGGATCAGTAGGATGGGTGGGGGTGTTACGAGGATCGTATAGCCGTCCGGAGCCGCATCCTTCGCTGCCTGGATGCCCACCGCTCCGCCCCCTCCGGGTTTATTAACAATCACCACCGGCTGGCCCAAAAGCGCGGACATTTTCGGACTAATGAGGCGCGCGACGATGTCCGTGACCGCGCCCGGCGGAAACGGATTGATGATTTGAACGGTCTTGGTTGGGTAATCGGCCGCCTGTAGCGCCGGCGAACAAACCAAAGTGAGAGTGAGAAGCAAGTAGCAGACTCGGCTTTGAACCCTCTTGAAAATTCTCATAGCTCCCTTCCCTTCCGGCGGTCTGTCGCTCTCTGCTAACAGAATCAACTGTTAAGTGTCAAACCATTTGCCCTAGCAGCTTGACAGCGTCGGTGAGAATCTTCTAGAAGGAAACCAGTTAATCGTTTGAGGGCAGCGCGGAATCGTAGAAGACCCCTCGCGTTCGTTCGGGATGGCAACCTGATCATCTGCCGAATTGTGACACGATCGCTCAAGCGAAGAAGAACACTTTACTGCGGCATTGGAAACCTGAGGCGTCATCAATATGGGCACCACCGAAGGGGCGAGACAAATTCTCGCCGGACTCAAAGCGGCAGGCATCAATCTGATAGCGAGCGTTCCTGACATCAATATGCTTCAGCTCATCAATCTCCTATGCGAAGATAAGGAGATAGCGCATGTGCCGGTCGGACGTGAAGAGGAAGGCATCGGCGTTTGCACCGGCGCGCACCTGGCCGGAAAGCAACCGGCGATGTTGATGCAAAACGGCGGCTTGCTGAACAGCTGCAACGGTCTCACCACCACGGCGCTTCAGTTCGGCATCCCGATCTTGCTGCTCGTCTACTACGCAGGTGATATGGGCGACAACGCCTTCCATATGGTGGGCCTGGCCACCGAGCCCGTGCTGCAGGGATTGGGCATCAAGTACACGGTGATGCGCGACCCGGCCAAGGTGAAGCAAGATATCGCCGGGGCGGTGATGGCCGCGGCGAGCTCCAAACGACCGGTGGCTTTGTTGCTGACCCGGGCCGTGTTGTAAGAACCGATTGTTATGAAACGCTTCGAATGTCTGCAGGCGATCGCGGCTCTGGTCAAAGACGAGCTATTTGTCACTACCGCCGGGGGCGCCACCGCCGAGTGGAACGCCGTGCGACCCAGTGACGGCAATATCCAGGTGAAGACTCTCGGGCTTTGCTCTTCCATCGGCCTGGGACTCGCGCTCTCGCTGCCCAAACGGAAAGTCTTCGTCTTCGACGGCGACGGCGCCCTGTGGATGAATATGGGATCGCTGGCGACCATCGGCTTGCATCGCCCGAAGAATCTGATCCACATCTGTTGGGACAACAAACAATACGAGTCGTCCGGCGGCGAGCCCACGGTCTCCACGGCCGGAAACATCGATTTCGCCGGCGTCGCGCGCAACGCAGGCATTCAAAGCTCCACCTCGGTCTCCACCGTCGACGAGTTGAAAACGGCGGTCAGCCGCGCCTTGAGCCACGACGGCCCGCATTTCATCTGCGCCCTTATCGAAGCCGGCAGGGCCGAGGCGCCGCCGCTCCGCTACGACGAGCTGGAGAACAAGTACCGTTTCATCCGCTACATCGAAGAGACCGAAGGGATAAATATCCTTCGCATACCGATGCCGGCCAGTTACCAGCTCAAATAGTCCGGGGTCTTCCGAGAGTCACTCGGGCAATCGCACAAGTTCCGTCTGTTCTCATCCGAGAATAATTGAGCGGGAGGTTCCATGTTTCTGATCAATACACGTAAACGCAATCCTGATAAAACCTTCGGACACGGAAGAATGCCGAAGGGCGACTACGCCGTGTACGAGATTTCTAAGGCATCCGACGGGAAGGACGCGCAACAGAAAACGCTCGAGGATATCCCAACGAACAAAGACACGTTGCTCCTGATTCATGGATTCAATAACGACTTTAAAGAGGTGACGGCCGCCTATCTTGGTTTCGATAAGAAAGTTCACCGGGCCGGGTTCAAGGGGAACGTCATCGGGTTCACCTGGCCGAGCTATGGGGAATGGTTCCAGTACTTCGGCGACATAGAGCAGGTCGAGTACGCCTCGTTTGCATTTCTTAATTTTCTTCTAGCGTACCGCCCGTTGCTGGGAGAGCATAAATTCCACGTCAACACGCACAGTCTGGGTGCCTATCTGTTGATTCGGGCGCTGGCCGCTTATTCGCGCATCGATGCCATTGCCGAACCATTGCCCGGAAGTTTTATCGTCGATGAGATGACTTTTTTTGCCGCGGACGTGAGCAATGAAGCTCTGGAGCCTGGAGAAGATGGGAATCTTGCCGTTGCTGAAGCCAGCCGGCTGACCTCCTACTTTTCCTACAAGGATCCGGTTCTGGGCATTTCACAGGTGGTTAATCATGATGGCCGTCTGGGGTTGGCGGGAGCCGAACGACCCGGCCGTTTGCCCAAGAACGCGTTTCAAATTGATTGCAGCACACTGATCGAATCGCATTCAGCTTATCGGGATACCCCTGAGGTGATGGCGGATCTGGCCCAGGTTCTCGACGGCGCATCTTCGAATGAAATCGAAGAGCGCCGACCCACCGGCGACAAGAATACATTCGCCATTGGGCCGGAAGAAGAGGAGGAGGAGTCCGATGAGCTGGACGACTAAAGCATTGCGGCATTCACCATAGTTACTTTCTGGACTACGAAAGCATTTCATCGGGCTCCACCAAAAATGAGGGTTGGAGCCTTAGTACAACTCCCTTTAAGAACTGTTCTCGGCAACCCGCATAGGAAACATTCTTCACGACTAGGTTGATTTCGCTGCTCGGGCGCGAAGTTTGGTAATAACGGCGCCCGCAGCGATGTGATCCGGACGACCCCGCCTCCTCAAATAACGGCTTTTAAGTTTCCAGCTATGGACTCCCCATTAAACTGCTATTAAGAAGAATATCATGTCATCGCTAATCGCCTCGAGACTACTCTCACGAATGCAAATATTCGAAGGGGTTTTTATCGCCCTGAGTTTTACCTCGTTTGTACTTTACTTACTTTTTATTGCCGGTGCGGAAATTAATTGGCGTTCAGCATTGAACATTTTTCTTGTAGGCTTGGTCTTGTGGATAACCGGTGAAATGGTCTTTAAGCTCTTTAAGTTACCTAACACCGCAATACGTATCCCGCTTGCATTGATACTCGGGACTGTCGTCGTGAGTCTGATTGCAACCTCCGGCTTTCTTTTTCAGACTCAGGCATTCACAGTAGTCAAGATTTATGCCCCGTTCGCCATCATTAACTTTTTTTTCATTAACAAATCGTTGGTGAACAAATCGAAAGAGATCGCGGCAAAAAACGGCATCGTTGATCTCTGCATACTCGCCGTTCTATTTATCATCGTGGCTTCCTGGTCGGCCGATCTAGCGCGCACTCTCCCAATGCTCAAAACCACTTCTGCTTTGCACGCCTGGATAGACTACTATATTCATGCCACAGAAATTTCCCAATTAGGGAGCGTTTTCTCCTCCGGTCGCGGCTCCATGCTTCTCGCCGGTGAGTCTATACCTTTTTACCATTACGCCTACTTGGGCGTGTGTTCTATCCTCGCCGCATTCGTGGAAATTCCACCTCTGGGCTTGGCCACAGCGTTTCTTACGCCCTACGGCATCTTTGTTTTGGTTTGCGGGGTTTACGTTTGGGGCACCTTGCTCGTATCAAGAACAACTGGACTTCTCTGCGCTCTTCTAGTGCTTTTCCTTCCCGATGCTTCTACGTACGGCTTTAAGAATGGTTTTTTTGGCTTCCACTGGCTTTTAGTGACTTCCCCGGGAACGGGTTACGCACTGGGTATGGTTCTAACTGCCTGCTCGCTTTTGTATCTATGGCGTACAAAAGCAAGTCGTTCTGCTTTATTTTTGGCTATTGCAACAACAGTCGCAGTTCTTTTTTTTAGAATCCAAATGTTTTTTCTTTATGTGCCTGCCATTTTGACGACTATGGTGTTTGAAAACTCGTCGAAACAATATCGTCTTCGTGTGGTTCTCATGGTGATTGGCTTAACTGCGACGGCTATTATAGTCCTTTTAATGATTCCATCTGCAAAAAAGAGCTGGCTGGATTATTCCCGTGCTGCTGATTTTGTGAGCTTCGCTCACCTCAACCAAGACCCCACCGGCTATTCGGATATGGCAAAATGGATGACCACAAATACATCACCATTCTTCGCTATGATCTTGGGAATCGTTCTCGTCCCCGTTGGGGCTTTGGGGTCACTTATCTTGATTTATCCTGCAATCTCGGTCTGGTCTAAAAACCGGTCCGCGCTAGATTATCTCCAGACTTTTCCGGTGTTCTTGATCCTGGCATTTATCGGGATGATTGTGACCACCCCGTCGACACCGTGGGGAGACTTTACCGAGTTCAAGCACCGTTCATTTCCACTCTTATACGTCGTGTTCTTGGTATGGACTGTTGTTTTCATAAGCCGCCTGGGTTCAGAGCGTCTTAAAAGACCCGCCCGATTCTTGAAGCTAGCCCTACCTGCAGCCATCCTTGGCGCTGTGGTTATAAGCTTTATCGGTTACACACCGCCACGGGTCCCTACTTTTGGATGGAGCAGAGGCTTTTATGGCACGCCTGTAGACCAGGACTTGGTGTCAGCAGCACTGTATGTCCGAGCGAGGAGACGACCCACGGACGTGGTAGCCCTTCTTCCGACGGAACCCACATCTGCTCTTGCGGATCGGGGAACCATATTCGCCAGCCTTGCTGACATACCCATGTATTTGGCCCGCTATCCCATGCAAAAGTTGCGCGACCCGCAGCGCGGTTTGGTAGCCGATGAACGAATGGAATTCTTGAACGCTATTGATTTAACGAATCACGGCTGCGAATCGTTTCGCATGCTTGCCAAACGTGGTATCACATGGCTAGTCGCCTATGACATGACCAGCACGGCGGATTCAGTCCGCTTTCCAGAATCATTTAGGTCAAACCATGTCTCTGTTTATGATATCGCGAAGGTACTAGATTCTTCGTGCGGGTGACGCTGAAATAATACGTCAAAGGGAATGTCTTTTGGAAGTCAAAAAGACCGAGAAGTAATCTGAAAAAGGTCGCCATCCTCCAGTCCAACTACGTTCCGTGGAAAGGTTACTTCGACATCATCGCCGCGGTGGATGAGTTTATTCTTTACGACGACATGCAGTTCACCCGGCGCGACTGGCGCAATCGCAATCGGATCAAGACTCCCGAGGGGCAACAATGGCTCACCGTTCCAGTCAAGGTCAAGGGCAAATACCACCAGACCATACGCGAAACAGAGATTGATGGGACCCAATGGGCGGAAACACACTGGAAGGCTTTAACCCAGAACTACCGCCGCGCACGGCATTTCGATGAAGTTGCAGCGTTATTCGAGCCGCTCTACCTCCGGCGCCAGTACACGCATTTGTCGCCGCTCAATCGCGGCTTGATCGAGACTGTGTGCGCTTACCTCGGTATTCGTACGAAAATCACCAACTCTTGGGACTACACCTTGATCGAGGGCAAGACCGAGCGCCTGGCCGAACTTTGCGCGCAAGCCGGGGGCACGGAGTATATCTCCGGCCCTGCCGCCAAGGATTACGTCGAAGAGCGCTGCTTTAGCGAGCGCTGCATCAAACTCAGCTGGATCGACTATGCCGGGTATACAGAATACCCTCAGTTATGGGGTGAATTCACCCACGCCGTCAGTATCCTCGATTTGCTGTTCAATTGCGGTCATGAGGCACCCCGTTATATGAAGCACGTAAGGTAGCCGATGAGACTTTCATTCGTCGCCACCCTTTACCAGTCCGCGCCCTATATCGAGGAGTTTTGCCGTCGAGCCGGAGCTTCGGCGCGTCAGCTCGCCGGCGACGACTACGAAATCGTCCTCGTCAATGACGGCTCGCCCGACAGGAGTCTCGAGTTGGCGGTGCGCGTCTCAGAATCAGACCCACGAGTAGTCGTTGTCGATCTCTCCCGCAACTTTGGCCATTACAAGGCCATGATGACTGGGTTGGCGCATGCTAGGGGCAAGCGCATATTTTTAATCGATAGTGACCTCGAAGAGGAACCCGAGTGGCTGATCGGTTTCTCTGAACAGATGGCACGGGATGGCTGTGATGTCGTATATGGTGTGCAAGACCGGCGCAAGGGCGGCCTTTTCGAGCGTTGGAGCGGCCAGTGGTACTACCATTTCTTCAAGGCCCTCACGGGCATGGCGCTCCCGGAAAACGTCGTCACCGCCAGGCTGATGACCCGCCGTTATGTCGACGCCTTGCTAACCCATGACGAACGCGAGGTCTTTATGGCGGGCCTGTGGCATACCACCGGTTTCGACCAGCGCCCGCAAACCATTACGAAACACAGCACGAGCCAAACCACCTACTCCTTTAGCCGCAAACTCTCTTTGCTTGTGAACTCCGTCACTTCATTCAGCAATGCACCGCTGATCGGCATCTTTTACATCGGAGTGGCCATGTCACTTCTGGCGGGGGGGTACACGCTTTATCTTCTTAGTTACTGGATGTTTTTTGCCAAACCCCTGAGCGGCTGGACTTCCGTCATGGCCTCGATCTGGCTGCTCGGCGGCTTGGTCATTTCCTTTATTGGCGTGGTTGGTATCTATCTCTCTAAAATATTCTCTGAGACAAAAAGACGCCCTTACACGATCGTGCGCCAGATCTATGGAAAACAAGACCACTGATATTCTGAATAAGCTTGGCGAATGAATGGAGAATGATGATAAATTCGAACACTCCTGGTGATGTCACTTCTTACGGAGTATTGAAACAAACCACCGCGGGTAACGTCATCGATAAAGCCGTAGAAGAAATAGCTAATCTTGGCTTTTCAGTGATTCACTCCGGGCTTTTAGCTGATGAGACTCGGTCGCTTGCCGCGAAATTCGATTTTTTACAGGCTCGATATCTGGAGACTTATGGCGGGACGTATCTTGAAAGCATCGACGAGCATCACACCCTTCGTCTGCCGCTGGCGTTTGATCGCGCCTTCATAGATCTAGCCGCCAACAAGAATGTCCTTGCTGTTGTTGAACGTCTCATCGTTGGGAAATTCATCCTCAACCAGCAAAATGGCATCACCAATCCTGCGGGTAAAATATATAGCCAAAGCGCGTGGCATCGGGACCTTCCCTATCAGCACTTTGTCAGCTCCCGGCCACTAGCAATTAATGCGCTTTACTGTGTTGATGAATTTACTAAGGACAACGGCGCGCCGCATGTGCTTCCCGCCAGCCACAAGCAGGAATCGTTTCCCTCAGGAGAATATAGCCTGAAACATTCTGCCCAGATTGAGGCGGGAGCCGGATCATTTATCATGATGGACGGCATGACCTTTCATCGAGGGGGCGTCAATACCACCGGAGCAAACAGGCGCGCCATAAATCATGTTTATACAATCCCCCACATAAAACAGCTAATTGACATACCCGCCCTCTTGGGCGAAGAAGAGTTGGATACCCGGGTTCAAGAGCTTCTCGGCTACAGATATCGTCTGCCGCGGTCAATCGATGATTTCCTTAAAAGCCGAGATAGACGACGAAGTATTTTGTAGATGCTAGAGCGAGCGTATAGTCGATCCATCATCCTGGCCAGCCCGAAATAGGGCTCGAGTGAGTAAAGGCGACTGCGGAAGTGGAAAAATCCGTTTGTCCTTTGTGTGGAGGTTTGCGATTGCACCTGCCGATACCGCTTATGGGCAGGGCGCTGGTTAGCGACGGTCGAGTGCTTGAGGTTTCCCTGGAGAAGGCCTCTTGTCTTTCCTGTGGCCTCGTGTCCCACGTGAATCAGCTTTCTGGGGACAGGGCTCGAAATGTATATAGCGAAGATTACGCCCTTGCTTCCGCCGCTCCGTCTTCCGATCAGTATCGGGCACAAGGCTATGCGGATGTCCTGACCCAGCTCGTTCCGCCAGCCAGGACCGTTCTGGAAATTGGCTGCGGCTCCGGCGCGCTGCTCAGGGAGCTGGAAGGCCGCTGGCCAGAGGCATCGCTGCTCGGAGTTGATCCGGCACTGCCTGAGGGTCTCACTCAAAACAGACGCATTCGTTTTGAACGTGTTTTTTTTGAGACCTATGCAGCGGGCAGGCCCCTCGATCTAATTTTTGCCGTTAACGTAATAGAGCATGTCAGTTCTCCGACAACTTTTTTTACCCGCGCTGCCGGTCTTTTGTCTTCGGACGGCCAGTTAGCGATTGTTTGCCCCGCCTCCCATCCACCTAATCTGGAACTGGTTTTCCACGATCATTTGCACACCTTCACATCAGACGCATTCGCTATGGCGGCTCGATCCACAGGATTCGCGGTGACGACGCACTTGGATCGCGTCGAGCGACTGGGTGATTTCCAGTTCGTCCTATTTCGACGCTCTGGCACGCGAACTATGGAGGCATGGCAGGGATCTCGGGAAGAAGCAGTTTCGCTTTCTGCCTCTCGCACGGGCTATTTAAAGGCATGGTGCAATATGGAAGAAACACTTTTGTCTCGCACTGCACCGACTTCGCGCACAGTGCTATTTGGCGCCGGCCAAATGGCAGCGCTATTGAGAGCTTATGCCCCGCGGCTTTGGGATCAGGTTGGCCTGCTCATTGTAGACGACATCAGCGAAGCCTGGAAGTTTGACAAACCGGTCTCTACATATTCAGATTCGAAGCGGAGCTTGCTCGGCGCTGCTGTTGTGGTGGCTACGGCACCGAGCCTACAGGCACAGCTGGCGAATCGCCTAGCCTCAGATGGGCTAACGGCCGTTCGCTTTGACGACATCATTCTGTGCTGACCGATTCAGAACACTAGAGGTTTTCCAGCAAAGGCCAACGAGAACTTTCAGGCAGTTAGTTTGGACTTTGCTAAATAGCATTCACAAATTGAATACTGTAAGACCTATGAAAAATACAAGTACGGACCTGCTCATGGAAGTGGCCGACTACTATTCGGCAAAGCTGGCTGAACACGGGGAGACTCCGCAAGGCGTCGATTGGAATGGCGCGGAAAGTCAGGTGCTCCGCTTCGAACAGCTGACCAGAATCATCGACCCTGCGGGGGGGTTTTCGCTCAACGACTTGGGATGCGGCTACGGCGCATTGTTCGACTACCTGGGCTCGCGCTATCCGGATTTTACCTATCATGGCGTCGACGTTTCCGGCACGATGATTCGCGCGGCGCAGAATCGCTACGCCAATATTCCCAACGCCCGGTTTGCGATCGCCGCCGAGCCGCCCGAGACGGCGGACTACGGTATCGCAAGCGGCATCTTTAACGTCCGGCTCGGGCGCAACGATGCCGAGTGGCGCGACCATCTTGAGAATACGCTCAAGGGGCTGGATACTACCAGTCGCCTGGGTTTCGCCTTCAACTGCCTGACGTCCTATTCGGATGCCGACAAGCTGCGGAACTACCTCTATTACGCCGATCCCTGTGCTTTATTCGATCTTTGCAAGCGACGCTACTCGCGCCATGTGGCATTGCTGCACGACTATGGTCTGTACGAGTTTACGATCCTGGTGAGAAAGCATCCATGAAAAACAAATTGGTCGTATTCGGTTTGGGCGACATTGCGCAACTGGCCCATTATTATTTTTCCGCGGACTCGAGCTACGAAGTCGTGGCTTTCACCGTCGATGCGGCTTATCTCAATAGGGCTAAGTTCTGCGAGCTGCCCGTTGTGGCCTTTGAAGAAATCCGCGACCATTATGCGCCAGAGACTCACGAAATCTTTGTCGCTTTGAGTTATTCCAAGCTCAACCAAGTCCGCAAGGAAAAATACCTTGCTGCGAAGGCGCTCGGCTACCGACTCGCCAGCTATGTCAGCTCCCATTGCACGGTCCTCAACACGAACAAGATCGGTGACAACTGCTTTATTCTCGAAGACAACACGATTCAGCCATTTGCCACCATTGGCAACAACGTCACACTGTGGAGTGGCAATCATATTGGCCACCATTCGACTATTCACGACCACTGCTTTATCGCCTCCCATGTCGTGATCTCCGGTGGCGTTGAAATCCACGAATCCTGCTTCATTGGAGTCAATGCGACGTTACGCGACCACATCAAGGTCGGCGAGAAGTGTGTGATAGGGGCTGGCGCGCTGCTCTTGGCGGATGCTGAACCGGAAGGCGTTTATGTCGGCCATGCAACCGAGCGCGCCAAGGTTCCAAGTACCCGTCTACGAAGGATCTAGGGGCATCATCGATGCGTTGGAGAAAACTCGGACAGCTTTACCGCCCCAAACCTGTTCATCCTAAGCTTGCGAGCCATGCCGCCAATCCTTTGGGCATCCCGCTAGAGGGCGACATTTATCGTATTTTCTTTAGCGGCCGCGATTCGCAGAACCGCTCATCGGTGGGTTTTGTCGATGTCGATGTCATAAAACGTGAGCTGGTTTACGTCCACGACAAGCCGGTTTTCGAGCATGGGCCGGAAGACAGTTTTTACTCGCACGGGGTCAGCATCGGCAATTGCTATGAGGCAGAGGGTGACCGTTACATCTTATTTATGGGCTGGCAATGCCCTTCCGGCGGTCATTGGCGAGGTGATATAGGGCGTCTTGTGCTCCAGCACGATTTCTCCCTCCGCATCGACAGTGACAAACCGTTCATGTCCACGGACGTCACTGATCCCGTAAGCCTTTCGTACCCATGGGTAATTCCCAAAGAAAATGGTGGTTATCACATGTGGTACGGTTCAACGATGACTTGGGATGCCGGTAACGGCGATATGCTGCACGTGATCAAGCATGCCGCTTCGAAAGACGGGCACCGTTGGCAACGGGATGGGGTAGCCATCCCATACAGGCTTGGTACGGCTCAAGCTTTTTCGCGACCCTCGGTTATCGGGAACCAACATGATGGCTATCACATGTGGTTTTCTTATCGCGGCGGTGCGGGATCGACCTACCGGATCGGTTACGCCTACAGCCGGAGCGGCGCAACTTGGGATCTCCGCCTGAAGGAGACCGGAATAGACTTGTCCCCATCCGGCTGGGACTCGGAAATGATTGAGTATCCCTTCGTGTTTGAACACCGGGGCGAGCGCTTGATGCTGTATAACGGTAATGGCTACGGGAAGACTGGATTTGGTATTGCAGTGCTGACCCGTGAGTGATTTGTCTCCCATCGGGGAAGCCCCGTCCTGCAGCGACACACGGTCGTCTACGGTGGCGTTTTTTTGCAATAGCTTTGAAGTCCCATCGCTTCCTAAAAACTCCCGGGTCCGTTAGCGAATGAAAAAATGTCTCGCCTGTGGCGCAGCCTATCCATTATCAAATCCTCGGTGCATAGCCTGCGGTGCCGAGCCGAACAAGCAAGGAGGTTTTACCCTCTATGCCCCGGGTATGGCCCACGAGGGCGGTGGATTCAAGGCTAACTACTTCGCCGACCTGGCCGGTCTCGAAGCTGCGCATTTTTGGTTCCGCGTTCGTAACCGCTTGATCATTTGGGCCCTTGGAGAATATTGCCCGGAATTTCTTTCGTTTCTCGAAATCGGTTGCGGTACCGGTTATGTACTGTCTGGAATGGCTGAGGCTTATCCCCGCGCACAATTCTACGGCAGTGAGATATTTACTGCCGGTCTGGCGTTCGCTGCGGCCAGAAAGCCAACGATCAATTTCATGCAAATGGACGCAAGAAATATCCCGTTCGTTGATGAGTTTGATGCCATTGGCGCCTTCGATGTGCTGGAACACATCGCCGAAGACAAGCAAGTATTGGCACAGATGCACAATGCGTTAAAGCTACGGGGCATCGTGCTGTTAACCGTTCCCCAACACGCGTGGCTGTGGAGCTACGTGGACGACTATGCTTGCCATGTGCGCCGCTACTCGGCCAAGGAGCTTCATGGGAAGTTAGAAACCGCAGGTTTTGAGATTTTACGGAGTACATCCTTCATATCAAGTTTGCTCCCGGCCATGCTCGCCTCGCGTTGGGTACAAAAACTTTCTCCCGTAGAAGATGCAGACCCCACGGCTGAGCTTAGAATTTCTCCTTGGCTTAACTATCTATTCGAGAAGATGGTGGGTGCCGAGGTTGCCATGATTCAAAGGGGCGTGAATTTTCCACTAGGCGGCTCCCGACTAACTATAGCTAGAAAAGTTTAGTACGTTATCGGTGTTTTTTTTGGCCGGTCTGCCGACGCCAAAGATTTAGCACGCAGCGCAATCGTTGTCGGGTATGGTGCGGCCTATCGGCCGGCGAATTTTACTTGGCCAACCGCTATTGCCTGACGGGCAGACAACAACTCGAGGGTTGTGATATAAGCTTCCGCTATGTCAGTTGTCATTCTGCCTTGCTTTGGTGCCATGGAAAAAGTAGCTAGACCCTGAGAGCCGCGTTGGGAAAGTGTTTCCAATGATATGAAAACGGAAAACATCCCGTTCAACTGGCCCTATATGACGGGCAAGGAGCCCGGTTACATCGCCGAGGCTCATTTAAACGGCATCCTTGCCGGCGATGGGCCCTTCACAAAACGCTGCCATGCCTGGCTTGAACAACGTAGCGGGTGCGCCAAGGCACTCTTGACCCACTCCTGCACGGCAGCTCTCGAGATGGCTGCGCTGCTGCTGGACATCGAGGCCGGCGACGAAGTCATCATGCCGTCGTATACCTTCGTCTCTACGGCCAATGCCTTCGTGCTACGCGGTGCCGTTCCCGTCTTTGTCGACGTGCGGACCGACACGCTCAATCTCGATGAGAGTTTGATCGAGGCTGCGATCACGCCGCGCACCCGCGTCATCGTCCCGGTGCATTACGCGGGTGTGGCCTGCGAAATGGATACGATCTTGACGATAGCCAAGCGCCGGGGTTTGAAGGTTGTCGAGGACGCCGCCCAGGGCGTCATGTCGACCTATAAGAACCGTGCGCTCGGGAGTATCGGTGACATGGGGACGTACAGCTTCCATGAAACCAAGAACGTGATTTGCGGCGAAGGCGGCAGCCTGCTGGTTAACGATCCGGCACTCGCCTTACGCGCCGAAATCATTCGCGAGAAGGGCACCGACCGGAGCCGCTTCTTTCGCGGCGAAGTGGACAAATACAGTTGGCAGGAAGTCGGATCGTCGTTCTTGCCGGGAGAATTGAGCGCCGCTTTCCTATGGGCCCAGCTTGAGGAAGCGGACGGGATCACTCGAAAGCGACTGCAGAGTTGGGATCGCTATCACGATCTTTTGGAGCCCTTAGAGAGCCAGGGCAGCCTGCGCCGTCCGATCGTGCCAAGAGACTGTCAACACAACGCACATATGTACTATGTTCTGCTCTCGTCGGGCATTGACCGCCAGGCAGTGATAAATTTTTTGAAAAGTAACGGCGTTGACGCGGTATTCCATTATGTGCCACTTCATTCATCTCCAGCCGGACGGAAATATGGTAAGGCGAGCGGTGACCTTTCGATTACCGATTCGATGGGGGAAAGATTGATTCGGTTGCCACTGTGGATTGGTTTGACAGCGGATCAACAGGATTATGTAGTTAAGATTTTGAGTTCGGCGCTATTAAAGAATGAAGCGGCGTAGGCTCTTCGCAAAATCATACCCCGTCAGTGTGGCGATGATCGGAATACGATAGGAAGTGAACCGTCAACAATAGATTCACCGTTGGCGGCTGCTCCGTCCCTGGATTTACGGCCTCAATAAATTTGCCACGCAGCTTTGGAAGGCCGGCGCGGTTAAATAGCCTATCGAGCACCAGTAAAGTGGCCAGGTTGGGTCGGTGATTTGAGGAAGAGCGGGATTACCCACGTTGTAATAGTCGATGTAAGTTGCGCGGATCCGGGCATCCTCCTTGAGAGATCGGGAGAGGGTCCACAGCGTCGCCGCAGTCACGGGAAAGAGGCCATAGGTTCGGGAAAAGCGGTATTCTTCTTTCCACTCCACCGAAGGCCCGGCGGCCAAGTCCAAGCGATAGGCGGTGTAGTCAAGGAGCGAGAAGACCTTGCGGTCGTAAGACAGTACGTGCAGCCCTGGATTGTTGCCGAAGATGGGGCTGATACCCGGGGTCACCAGCAGAAAGGCAGAGGACTCGCCGTCGGTGTCAGCGTCGGGTCCCATTCGAAAGTAATCCATGTGCGTGTGGCCCGCCAAGGTGAATCGGATCGTTTCGCGATATTGGCCGAGCAGCGCCAGAAACTGCTCCGTGTAGTCGGCGCGCCAAAGGGTCACGATTTTGTCCACTGTCTTTCCACCCGTCCCCATGACCGTGTTGTACGCGTCGATACCGTAGGGAATGTGGTAGAGCAGCCAGACCCTGTCTCCCTTGGCCGCCGCATCCTTCAGTTGCGCGGCCAGCCAACGAAGCTGATCGCCGGCCGGATCGTCTTCCGCATTGCCGCACTGATTCTTGTAGTCGGCCGCGAAGAACACGGTGTTCAAGACGACCACGCGATGCTTCGGCGTCCCGTGCACTGACGCCGCATAGTACCCGCCCGTCGGAAATGTCTGCATGAAAGCGCGCTCATTGTTGCCGTCGCGAAGGAGCACCTTCCAAATGTCGGCCGTACGACGCAGAAATTCACCTTCGGGCTGAAGCTGGTAGTCGCCGCAATAGGAGTCCTCATTGCCCAAGGCCGGGTAAATCGGGACGTTTGGAAACTGTTCGCGCATGAGTTGCGTTAAAAAGGCGATCGTCTTGTCCATGAACTCGTAAAGTCCCCGCGGGTCACGGTTTCCGGCGTACCGGTAATAGCTATCACTGAAACCGTGCGCCAGCCAATCGCCGGCGAGCAAAATGAAATCTGCCTTGGGCGCCGCCGACGCCGCGTGGCGCAGGACGGAGACGAACAAATTGTAATTCGAGTCTTTGCCGTACTGACCATAGCCCGCGACCTGAGAACCATCGAAGATGCGCGTCCATTCCGACGGCGGCGACTGGACCAGCGCCCGGAAGAGCGTCGGATCGTAGAAAGGGTCAAAGTGAAAATCTGTGAGACTCAGGATGACCCCGACTTCGGGCTGTCCGATGACGTCACTACCCCGAACCTGGGTCGATGTCTGGCGAGTGCCCGCACAGCCCAGCAGGAAGAGCAGCAGAATAAATACGCGAACACGCAAGGGGTTCAATCTTCTGTTAATCCTCATTGTGTAATGTTTCAGAAACTTGTGAAAAATGTCCGCGCTGGTAGGATCGGTTGAATTGCATGAGAATCATTGCATTTCAGGCACAAAACTTCCCTATCGATCAAGCCTGACGCGATTGGCGATTTTTGCGATGATCGGGCTCAAGAATTTTACCCGTTGACCGGCCCTAAGTTGATCGAGGGGGTAATGGGTGCCGCGCCAGTCGATGCCCCCGTTTTTGAGGCATTGAAAACCCGCGCGCAACATCATGGCGGTAATCATGAGCACGCCGACCGGAAACAACAACAAGCTGAGACTTTTCGCTTGCGGCTCGGCAACGAACAAAACGGGAAATATCAGTTGCATGGTGATCGCGGCGGCGCCGGCGATCCAGAGAGGCAATAGTCCCTGCGCGAGGCCAAAGGCTAGAGAGACGTAGGGAGCCGCAACCAACATCCACATCATTCCCACCTGGAGAAGCATCAGCCACCACCGGTAAAGAGAACCCGGGCCAAAGAGGTTTTTCTCTAGTCCTTTGAACATGGCCGCAACAGAGGGATACCACTGTATGGACAGATGCTCGTATGCAAACGCGAGGCGCGTCGTTCCACCGGCTTGTTTTATCATCATGCCCAAGCCCACGTCGTCGCCGGGCTCCAGCCGTAACCATTCAAATCCGGGGGTCTGGTGAAACCGGTCTGTTTTGACGAGATTGAACGCACCGATGCCGACGAAGGCCCGGCTCCCCGGCCGGTTCACACTGGCGGCGCGGGTGGTGATGAAAAACAACAGACCAAAAGTGGCAACCGCCACTTCGAGCCAGAAACTCTTTTGGATCGTTTGTGGGATCAGGGCCAGGTGATCCACCCCTTGGTGCAGTACAAAAGCGACGGCGCGCCGCAAGGTCCCGGCAGCGAAGTGCACGTCGGCATCGGTGAACAGTAGCCAGTCGCCGCTAGCCTGCTCGACTCCACGGTGCAAAGCGTGTACTTTGCCGAGCCATCCGTGGGGCAAAGTCTCGATGTGAACCGAGCGAATCCTCGGGTCTTGATGAGCCAGGCGGCCGATAACTGTGCCCGTCGTATCAGTGGAACGATCATCGACCAAGATAATCTCCAGGTCGGGGTAATCTTGCTGCAAAAGAGTCGCGACGGCTGATTCCAGGTTGGCGGCTTCGTTGCAGGCGGGAATCACTACGCTCAAGCGCGGCCAGACAGCGGGCTCCGGGGTATGCTGCTTGCGCAGAACCGGTAACCGCTTGATCGACACTATTAGATAACTAAGACCCGCAACCCATGCCGCACAGAGTGAAATCAAAAAAATCAGCAGCGCAATGAGCATTGGGCTATTGTTGCCGTTCCGGCGACTGGACGCAAAGGGCGATGGGTCATGTCAGATAGAGCTGTCTCGCCAACCTTGCTGTTGTTCCCTCTTCACTGTCGATCTGACGCAACCTATGCATAGTTCTGCTGGTTGACCCATCCTGGATTGATTCCGGGGAGACTACTCATTTCAGCTTGACTGCAAGAAAGAAAATCGACTAGCTTCGCCGTCATGGCAATGATTCCAGGAGCGGCACTTTTCGGAAAGTTGATTGACTCGGCCCATCCGGGCTGAAAAAGCTCGGCAACCTAACGTTTGAAGGAGATTTTATGGTTAAGAAGAAAGAATACACCTGCGTGCTGGTAGAAACCGACGATGAAGGAATCACGTGGATCACCTTCAATCGGCCGGAAAAGCGCAATGCGATGAGCCCGACCTTGCACGTCGAGATGGAAGAGATCCTGTTCGGGTTGGAGACGGACGAAGATACTAAAGTCATCGTGCTCACCGGTGCCGGTAACAGTTGGAGCGCCGGGATGGACCTCAAGCAGTATTTTCGCGAGACCGATAAGGACCCGGTCGCGCGTTTTCGGGCGGCCACGGCGCACCGTCGTTGGGCAACCGAGTTGCTTACCTGGTCGCGCAAGCCCAGTATCGCCATGGTGAACGGCTACTGTTATGGCGGCGCATTCGTCTCGCTCGCAGCCTGCGATATCGTGATCGCAGCGGACAACGCGACTTTTGGTTTGTCGGAGGTTAACTGGGGCATTATTCCCGGCGGCAACGTGAGCAAAGTCTTCGGCGACATGGTCTCGTACCGTAACGCCTTGTTCTATGCCATGACCGGGCGCACCATCGACGGGCGGAAGGCGGTGGAGTTGGGCATTGCGACCCTGGCCGTTCCGGCGGACAAGCTGCGCGAGGAAACGGTCACCGTGGCGCGGGAGCTGATGGCAAAAAGCCCGATGGTACTGGCTTATACCAAACAAGCGATCCGCGCCGTGCGCGGCATGGATATGGATCAAGCCTACGAATATCTGGGGGCGAAGAGCATGGCGCTACGCGCCGCAGATCCGGAACAAACCCGAGCACGCGGCATGCGTGAGTTCCTCGACGAGAAAAAATTCCGTCCCGGCCTGGAGCCGTTGAAGCGCCCGTCGAGCGAAAAGTAGAGTGCTGCAGCGACCCCAGCGGTCAGCCCACCCCGGGGTCGCTCACCTATTCTCTACAACGCCATTATCGCAACTGGGCCACCCCTGCAAAGTTGAGAAAGTCCACCATCCGGAAATCTCCGGTGACCTGCCCGTTTCGCTGCGGCAGCGTAGGTCGCCAACGCGGTTCATCCGACAAGAAGGATTGGCGGTCGAGTTGGAGAAGCCCGATGATGACCTCGCCCACAATGCGGCCTCCGACGGGTCCAAGGTGGAGTCCCTTTTCCATAACCTCCGCTTCCTTGAGGATGTAGTACCAAAGCGGCGTCGACTCATCGAGCTTGTTGCCAAGGTCTTTTAGTTCTTTCAGGTCTTCGCTGGCAAGCGCCGGCACCTTCATTAGCTGCGCGATGCTCTGGCCCGAAGGCAATAGCCAAGTGATGTGACGCAGTAGGTTCCGCTGCGACAGCGAGGTCGGCGGCTCAGCCGGCGGATTGAGCGCGGGGATCGCGGCGAGGGGCAAGTCGAACAGTGGTGTGGAGATCTTCGTGTCGATCAGCTTGTTGGGCCGGACGTTGCCGTCCCCGAAGTCGAAGAACGTTGGCCAGCCAATGAAGCGTCTCTGGGCCCGAAAACCGCCGCGTAGATCCTCGGGGTCAAGACTATTTTCCTGCGCAGGGTCGAATAGCAGCAGGAACAAAGGCTGGCCATTCAAGCTCGTGAAGTTCGCCCGGTATGAGGGCCGGACCATGGAATGGCCGAACCGGTACACCGCGCCCTGAAACTCGACGGGAATCTGACCGACCTCCGGGGTATAGAACTTGCGGCCCTGTTTGAGGATGCTGTCAACCATCTCCTGGCCGATAAAGAGCGGGAGGAATTCATGGAGGATCATCCACTGGTAATGCCAGGTCGTAAGCCGGCGCGCTTGACGGAACAACTCGTCTGGCTCCTCTCGACGGTTCTGCGCGCCGACCAGCTTCACCTGGTTGTTGGCGATCTGGTCTACGACGTTATTGTGAAATCGGAGAAACGCGGCATGGAGCCCGGCGATGATCAGGTTCTCGTCGTTGCGTGGGTCAGCGATGATTGCAGTGTTCCCGCTACGAGGGAGGTCTTCGAATAGTCCGCCGCTCTCGACCTTGAACTTGGTGGGGTGCCGTCCTCGTGCTACTCCTTCATACAGCTCGGGATCCGCGATCGGTCCACCGCCATACATCACATCGAGATCGAGGGACGGTTCGCGCGAATTAGGCGACTGTTCCGGAGCGGTCGGCGTCCCCAACCGAGACGTAAGGTCGAAGGTCATGTCGTGGTCCATAAACTGGCCCATGAATGTAGCGCCTGCCGTGTGGCTATCATTGTTGGGGTTGTTTACGTTCAGTGCCGGATCCACGATCAGGGCGGTGGGTCCCGCGGCGAGATTGTCTTTCGCATCCAAGATGCCCCGGGGTTTGCCAAGCTCCAGCAAGGCTGCCGACAGTTGAGAACTCGGTTCTGCGAAGGCGGGAAGTTGTGGGAATATTCGGCCGAACCGATCTTCCCGGATCACGAAGCGCCGCTGCTGGGACGGTTGCGCGCCGATCGCGCCGCGGACTCCAAGAAGGCTCGGCACGCCCAAAGCCACGGCGCCTTTGCCGATCGCTCCAAGAAACTTTCTTCGACTGAGCTTACCTGTCTGACTGTCTTCGTTGACATTCATATATTCTCCTTTGCTATGAATTAATCACCGAGTGAATTTTCTTTTGGCTCCTTTCCGTTGCGCGAGGACGAGGATCTCCACGAGATCAGCGAGGGCGCTTCATGGCCATCGCGCAATGCGCTGTCTTGGGTATTGATCAAAATTCTGTTGATGAGTACGGTTGACACCCACGCAATCGTAGTGCCAATAAGTCGATGACAAATTTATCAAAGCAACCGACGGATGACCTCGGAATACTTTCCAAAAGTGTAACGCATGAGGTTTTATTTCGAATTTTCCACTAACTACGCGGCATGAAGCAGTTCTAACCGTCAATCGATCCATGCAATCCAGTGATCGCTACGACGATGTCTCGTTAATCGAACTCACCCGCCGGCGAGTTACCAGGGTCGCGCCGCTTTGAGTTTGATTGGAGGATCTAACCTACGCTTTTGTCGCAGGCGCCTTCAGGCATGAATCGGCGCGGAGAATCTAATTTCTTTTTGTTGAGCATGAAGACGAGTTTCAAGTCGACAACTCAACATGCCTTTCGGCGAGATAGTCAGCGTCGGTTCAGGAAGCTGTGAGCTATCCCACAAGAATGCCGCCTCGCCTGGTCCTGCAAAATCCGGGTTTCCACTTTTCCGAAAACCAAGACCCGTTGCCGTATTCGCCTATAGCGGATGCTCTCTTTCCAAAATTTACCTGCGGGACCACATTCGATTTTCGAAAGTCAACTCGCATTACCACGAGACATGTCAATGCAAACGCAACCGCGTTGGAACATGGGCGCTGCCGCGGCTTTGGTCACGGCGATTCCCGGCGCAGTGTAGTTCCCTTCGCGTCCGGCGGCCGGTTCAATAACGCGTCCAAAGCTTTTGACATTCAGCGGCCACCAGAATAAGGATTCAACGTGATGATTCTGGAGGAGGATGAGAATGCAGATTGGGCTGTTTTCCAACGGTGAACGACGAAATCAGATCGCCAAAACCAGTTACGACGAAGACCTCGCCGAAGTCATATTGGCCGATGAGCTGGGCGTCGAGGAGGCATGGATTAGCGAGCACGGAACTTTTCTCCGCTATCAAGCGCCGGATCAGCTTCCCAGCGCCGACCTTTTTATTTGCAAAGCCGCGGTGCTCACCAAACAGATCCACATGGGACCGGGCATCCGTCCCCTGCCCTATTTTCACCCGCTCCAAGTGGCCACCGAGGCCGCCGTCTGCGACCACTTGACCCATGGCCGCTACATGGCGGGTTTTGGCGTCGGGCTCGCCGGCACGACGCCGCAGCGCGGGCCCCTGCCCGGCGACACCCGCGCCATGACGCGCGAAGCCATCGATCTGATTCTTACTGCCTGGACCGCAACGGAGCCCTTCGATTGGCACGGCCAGTTCTGGCAGGGGGAAAAATTGCTGATCATCCCGCAGCCGCTGACCAAGCCTCACATGGCAGTGGGCATGGCCTGCTCCCGAAGCGAAGGCACACTCGAACTGACCGCGCAGAAAGGCTTCATCCCGCTCATGAGCTGGGCGCCACCACCCAAGCAGCTGAAAGAGATGATCGAGATTTACCAGCGCGCCGGCGCGGAAGCGCACCGCCCCGCGCCGCGCAGCCGCGTGCGCATCGCCCGCATGGTTTACATCACCGACTCGGTGCGGCAGGCCAAAAACGATCTCCGTAATATCGACCTGGGAGCCGCCAAGGTAACCGGTCGTCTCAATCACTATATTCCCGCCGGCGGCACGCGGGATGATTTGACCATGGAGTATATGATCGACCAAGGCGCGTTTTTCTGCGGTGACCCCGATACGGTTTATAGTCGGATCAAAAGTCTCTACGACGAGATTGGCGGCTTCGGCGTCTTACTCCTGCTCGCCGGCAAAGATTGGGGCACCCGCGAACAGCGAGCGCGCTCAATGAAGCTTTTTATGTCCGAAGTTGCGCCACGGTTGGCCAATCTTCACCCCGACAGCACGCCGGTATGAAACCGATGCGTCGGTCCGGTTCACCGGGAGTCCAGCCATGACTAGGACTGGACCAAAACAACTCTGGCTCTTCGTTCACCTGCCGAAAAATCCATGAACAGAACTGTCATAAAGCTGCGCGCGACCGGGCTGGGCCTTCTTGTTGTCTTGTGGCTCCTGCTTCCTGCATCGCTTGTCGCGGCTGATAGACTCCGCATCGGCTATAGCGCGATCACCGCGACCATGGCGCCGCTCTGGGCCGGGCAAGAAAAAGGGCTTTTCGCCAAATACGGCATCGACGCGGAGCTGATTTATCTCGCGGGCGGCGGTCGCATCGCGCTTGCCCTCGAATCGGAGTCGATCCAGATCGGACAGCTCAACGTGAACGCGGGTGTGGAAGCGCGCCTTGCCGGCGGAAATATCACCATCATCGGGGCGATCTACGACAGTTACTATTTTCAAATCTTCGGCAAGGCCGGCGTGGATAACGCGGCGCAACTCAAGGGCAAAGTGATTGCCGCCAGCAGCCCGGGCGCCGCTTCGGAATATGGCATACGGGACGCCCTTCAATCTATTGGCCTTAAGGACACTGACTACAAGATTCTCTATGCCGGCGGCACCGATGCCCGCGTCCAAGCGTTACAGCGGGGGCTCGCGGACGCCGCGATCATCTCTCCACCCAACGGCTTGATCGCCCAGAAACTCGGCTTCAAGGAGCTGATTAATCTAATTGATATGAAAATCCCGTTCGGCTACGGCGCCATCGCGGCGAGAGAAAACTGGTTGCGGCAAAACCGAAAGGAAGTGCTCAATTTTTTCAAGGCTTACCTCGAAGCCTTGGCTATGTTGCGGCAGGACAGCGAGTTTGCGCTACGGATAATCGGCAAGTTCTCGCGGTTGAACGATCGGGAGGTGCTGCAGGAAAGTTACCGCACCAGTATTCCCCACATGCCCACCCGGCCTTACGTCAATCGCGAAATTATCGCGAGAGCGCTCCAGATGTCCAAAAGGGAACCCGCGCGGCGCGCCGAACCGGAGAGGTTCTACGACAACGGCTACGTTAAAGAACTCGACGATTCCGGTTTTCTCAACGCAGTTTTCGGTAGAGCGGAACGCTAACGCTGAGCGCGCGCGTGAGGGAGGCTTGTTGTTTTTGACCTGGCATTGTTTCTTCCCCCATTAGACCTTCCTGATACATAGCGCGTGTCACAAGTTACCTAACGTTTTGAGTGTGAAGGTGCGGTCGGCCGTGTTGAAGCTTGTTCTGTTCCACGGACTGCATACGTCCTTTCTCCTGTCTTCCCGTAATTTCCGGTTGCTTCTGTGCTGCTTTGAAAATTGAAAGGTCTGCTAGCTTGCCTAACGTTGCCGATAACCGGGTCCGTATTTATCGGCGGGTTAGACGGCGCCCGCCCGCGCAGTGACTACGAGTGCCCGCATCGTTGAGCGGAACGGATAATCGCCACCGACTCGCGCCAGAGCAGCTTCGAGTGCCTCAACGATTGGATCTAGCGCGACCCCACGCTCCTGGATCGCGATGCTTACGGGGTTGCCCTTAACGAGTCCGACAGCGAAGGATTTCGCGGAAGAGCTGCGAGCCTCAAGGGTGAGCCACTCAAGTTTCACTTGACCGAAGTCGTTTGCGTCCAGGAAACGCCGCAACACATCAGGATCGTAGAATCCGAACGGCACCTGATAGAAGTTCGGCGGGTCCGCGGAAAAGAAACTTCCGATGGTTTCATGCGCGATGCGCCCAAACGGGTTGTGTTCAAAGCCACCCCACACGTTGAAGGCGAACAAACCGTCCTTCGCTAGAACTCGCCGGACTTCACGGAACGCCGCCTCCTTGTCGGGGACAAACATCAGGCCGAATTGACAAGCCAGGGCGGCAAACGAGGCGGAGGGAAATGGAAGGGCTGCGGCATCAGCCGGGCGCCAGTCAATGGGGTGGAGCGCGCCTAGCTTGAAGCGTGCATAGTCGATCATTGGCTGGTTTAGGTCGGTGGCGACCAACCGGACGGTGGGAGACAGGCGCGCGCGCAGTTGGTGCGTAAGAATCCCAGTTCCGCAGGCTACCTCCAACACGGGCGCGGCCGGAGCAACCGTGACTCGGCGAGCAAGGTCCGCAGCATACGGCTCGAAGATCACTGGGCCGAGATGGCGATCATATAGCTCGGGGATCGTACCCAGGAACCTAGCGTTTACTTCTGACATTGTAGCTCTCCAACGTAAAGGCCCGACCAAGGAGCCGACGAGTGCCGTCTAACGATAGAACTCACCAACCGCCGCCGGGACCAGGCGTTGGTAGCGAATCCAACGTCCGCTGAATACGGCGCCTCCGAAACTAGGATGCGCGGCGGCGGTTCGCGTGGAGCGACTGGTTAGGCCGCTGGGCCTTACGAACGACCACAACCATTGGCACATCAGACCCAACGCTGGACTGCCTCAGCCGTGTCACTCGGCTTCGTGTTGAAACACAGCTTGGCTTGAGGAGCATGCTCATGCACCACGTTGATCAACTTTTCAAACAAGATGAAATACTTCGGAATCGTTCGCACGCCCGCGCCAATAAGAATACAATTGAATTGCTTCTGCTTGAGTCGATCTAGAACGACTGTCTCCGCAGTTCTGCCAAGATCAATCAAGCACAGTTCCACCTCGTAGCCCAGGCCCCGCAAACCAGCTTCATCGGCTTTGAGCGCAGCCGTTACTTTCGCGGCGTCCAAATCGGGGATGGTGGCATAATCGAGGAGAGTTGGCTCGAAGCCAATTATGAGAACGCTTTTTCCAGCTGTCACGTCAGCCTCCAGTTAGGTTGCAAATGACGGCCTATAGGTATGGATTTCATTGTTTGCACGGGATGGTTGTCTCAGGAACGGCATTTGGTCAATGGCCTAACGTTCGCGGTCACCGGCACGCCGCCGCTCGCCGGCGGTGTATCCGGTGCACTGCGGGGTTAGGCGGCAAGGGTTATTTCTTCCTGGGATCGTCTGCAGGATTGACGTAAGTGATGCCCCACGGTCCTACTCCGTGCACCTGAACGATCGTTTCTTCTTTCGTCAAGAGAAAATGGTTCGTCTTTGGCTGCATGATGGCAACGCTTCCAGCCGGCAGCGGTTTGGTTTTTGTCGGATCGAGTTTGTCGCCGATCCCCATATTGGCTGTACCAGAGATCACAGTTACGTGCTCAATCGCCGGGTGCCAGTGAGCAGGGATCTTGTAGTCAGCGGGGAGTCTTAGCCGGAACGTAAAGGGAACTGCTTCATTCAGCGGGCCTTCAATGACGGCAAGCTTTGCGCCAGGCGGCAGTGACGGAACATCAGCCCATTTAAGATCGCCCGGTGTGACCATTGTATGAGCGCCGGCCTGCGCCCAGACGGATGGAACTGCCATGCTCACAACTCCGAAAATTACAGCCCATAAAATACCCTTAAGGATTTTCATATTCACCTCGTTCACAAAGTTTGTTGGGGCGTGAACTAACTGCAACCACCGGCATTGGCCCCTTTGACGCCAGCCTAACTATCTGCAAGGAAGAATGGAAGGGAACTTACTGTGACATGATCCGGGCCATAAGACATCAACTCCTCTCAATCTGCTAGCTGGGAGCCCAACGTTTTGGGTGAAAGGGCGGTCTGCGTGTTGATCTCAGCCCAATGGTTGCTCAACTTTCGGAACGTATACTCAGAAGGCTTCGTTGACCGCTTCCACGTCATTTGCCAAAGCCTTGGCCACATCTGGTGCTAGTAGGACTAGGTTCGTCCCGGCCCGATACCGTTCTGCGTGCTTCCCTCTGACCCCATCCTTCAGCAGCTCGTGCAAGTCATATTCGGGACGCAACTCGTCGTCCATCTCACTTTTTTATGCTTCTCTCTCAGCCCGGGTTAGTTCCCGTGCGCTAATGATACGAATCCGTTCCCCACGCTCCGTATGGGCGACAATCACGAGACGGACGTTGACGGGGTCGCACCTTGCATTGCAACAATGTGTGAGTGCAAGACCGGGCCCTCCCGCTTCCCTTGGAAGCCTAACGCTTAGCGTGAGCGGCGTCTCCACCAGACCGTACGAAGAATGGTCCGCAACGTCTCTCGTTGTCTGCTCCACGCTATTTGTTCGGTACCCCAGCTGCTCACCTCTGTTGACCATAGGTGTGCTTGTGAATTCGAGCGAAGACCTCGACCAGATTTCCCGAGACTATGTCGGACACATCGACACCATAGACTTCCCGAATCCTGCGGTGCATGTCGGGTAACTCCAACTCCGCGACCCCTTTGAAATCCCGCAGGCTGGATTCGTCGGTGATGAGGTAAGACCCTGGCTCCATGCAGAAGATTGCCTCCATGAACTCCTCTGCGAGGCTGCGAAACATGTCCAGCTCATCGGTGGGAGCCCGTTCGATCCTCTTACCCTTGAAGGGGCCACTCGGGATGATTTTGCCAGGCTTGTTCATCTTGTCAGAGCACCGAACCTTTTGGTGAGAGGCGCGGCCCGACGCGTCCGTCTCAACAATGGTTATCCGGTACTCCCGCTCCCGCGTTCCCGACCCTATGTCGCGATCCCGACCCATAGCGCCAAGGCTCGACTCACCGGCAGCACCAGGTCATCCTCCAGGCGGCCAATAGTCTGGGTGATGCGACCCCGCGGTACGGTCGTGACTTTGTCAACCATGAGCTGGGATAACGAACGCAGGCCGTTGCCGGCGACGGCTCGACGGTAAGCCGGAAGAGCGGGGCGTCCACGATTGTGCTCGTCACCGGGACAACGGTTACGCTCGCGTGCGTCTCGTTGAACAGGTCTGCCTGCACAATCAGCGCGGGGCGGGGTTTGCCGTAGTCGCCCGGCAGGGCGACTACCACAAGATCACCGCGCTTCAACCGGTCCACCCCTCGGTATCCCGCGTCTGGTCGAGCCAGGTCAGGACCTGCTCCTCGGCGCGCCGGTGCTTTGTCACCGCCCGGCTTTGCCGGCGGCACTCCTCAGCGAACCCGCGAGCCCGCGTGTCGGGGACCCAGAGCTGCACGAGTCGCAACCCCGCACGTCTCATGCGGGCGCGGTAACGCTGCACACTTCGAGCACTCGAACTGTCTTTTGCCATGACATGTAATATCACATGCTACACGGCAATGCGCCAGAGCGTCACTGCCACCAAGCAACCAGAGGCTTGGGCGGTCCATCGCTCGCCGACTCGCTCAGATCCGTCGTCCGGACAACGTCCAAGCTCACCTGCCGGGGCCGCCTGCAACACCTTCATGCCGCGCGGAACCAGTATGGCGGCCCCGGTCACGTGCGGCGCCTGGTTCGGCGGCGATTCGCTGAAAACCCGCATACGGAGGGGGAATATTAACGTGTCAGGCTTGAATACGTGAATAGAGTCTACTAAGAACCCGCGTTAACTCTTTCGCCTCGGCACTGTTATCCCGCAAGCGGTCCGTGACTCGTTGTCCTCCGCGCGATCTTGGTATCGTAGAAGTTCAAATCTTCTCATCGATCAAGACTAACACAAACTTCGAAACTCAAGAGGCGCTCGGGCCATGCGACGCAAGGTTTCAGCGATATTGGCCTTCAGATAACTGATGGGTTTGATTTGGTCGGAGTATTTCGTTGAAGAAGCCCGCCTCAATTAGAACTAAATGTTTGGTCTCTGAGGCACGCGCAGTTTGAGAGAGAGGAACAAGATGAAAGAAAAGGACAGGCTACTTTTTGGCACTCGAAACTGGAGAAGTAGCCTGTCCCCTTTTAAGTCTTTCAGCAGGATCTAAGGTCAGAGCAGGATTCAGGGTCAGATCTTGGACTCATTGATGTCTCTTCTATGTGGATTGCCGGCCTCAGGAGCGAGATCGATAAAGACTATCTTGGAGAACTTTCCTGAAAGACCTCCGCGAAGCTTACTATTTTTACGCCGATATCGAACTGCCCGTCTTCACGAGAGGCAAAGGGCGGTGACGGTTTATAGTTGAAGCGCACCGTTTGGCCAGGCGCAATTTCCTGCTCTAAGACATGGTAAATGGCCTTTCCCGGGTCGTCCTTGCCCGGCTGATGTTCATTCTTCCAGCGCCAAGAATAGAGGATTTGCAGTCGAACATCGCGCAGCGTCTGTTTCGAATTGTTAAGCACTTCTCCGGAAACTTCGCCCGCCTCAGTACTCAGCACGTTGCGCAGGCTCACGACTCGACCCGCAGCCTCCGGGGAGCGTAGT
>Ga0105347_1000224_pt1 | contig 28322 bp, 33 predicted proteins | sample EasRivMeERMLT890_FD_89677 | JGI IMG/M metagenome (GOLD analysis project Ga0105347, IMG submission 89677) | Soil microbial communities from meander-bound floodplain in the East River, Colorado, USA - East River MetaG ERMLT890 | ecosystem: Environmental > Terrestrial > Soil > Floodplain | place... | reverse complement strand
TTACACAACGCGCGCACGCGCAGCCGGCCCGATAACCCTCGTGAATCTCCATTGTTATAACCTCCTACGCCCCGACCAGGGCCGCGATCCGATCCCACTGGCGCGTGGCCCAGGTGTCCGCGCCCATGTTGTACTCGGTCCGGGCGTCGCCCGTTGCGCGGGTCTGCATCCGGTGCGTTGACAGTTCCGAAACCGCCTGCGCCACGGCCCACATGTTGTCGCCGATCTCGGCCACGTTCTCGCGAAGCGCGCGGTCCCAGTCGGCACGGTACCGGTCCGCGGTGTCGGCGATGATCGCCTCGACCACTTCGGGCACGGGCCTGACCCGCGTCATAGCCTCGGCCAGGAGCCGGTTGACCTCGATCTTTTCCTCCATCCGGGACAGGGCGTCGCGGAAGAACCCGATCACGTCGATCTGGCCCACGTGGCGCTGGTTCGTGAAGTACGCGATATCACCCACGACCAGTCCATTGGTGCACGCGAGCCTGAAGATTCCACCCTGAATCTTGAGCCCACCGCCCCCCCGGTAGTCGTTGCGCACGATGATGCTCGGCACCATCCCGCTGGGATCGCCGCTCACCCGGTACCCGAAGCCCGGGACCTTCACCTCGTAAAAACTGCGCCCGTTCCGGTACGCGGCCTTGGTGGGGTCGAGCGCAAGATTCCGCTCACCCGCGGCCAGGTCGAGCGCCGCGATCACGTCCGCGTTCCGCACCAGCGTGTACTGGTCCGAGACCGTGCCGACAATATCGTCGCGCTCGTCCACGACGAACCGGTGATTTGTACCCTCGTACTGTTTCGCGCGCGTATCGGGGCGCGTAGTCTCGCGGTACGCGGGCTCGGTCCACGCGTGCACCAGCTTACCATCGAACACTTTGTGCTTGGTCAACATAGGAAAACCTCCCGTTAGTTGTACACGCGCGCAATCAGGGCGCGCCGCCCGTCGCGTAGTAGCCACCTGCTCCCGCGATAGAGATTGATTCCGCACGCGTGCCACCACGTGTCGCACACGATCCGGAACCGTTTGCCTTCCACAGTCACGCCCGTGACAAGGTACCTGTCACCGGGTCTCGCGCTCCATGTTTTCATCATGGTCGAGTGCCTCCCTCGCACTATACACCCAGCCGCACGCGTGGCAGCGGTAATGCGACAGATACCCAAGGTCGCCCATGTACGTACCCTCGCTGCCGCACTGGGTACACGCTGGCGAATAGTGTTCGTCGTCCATCAAAATGACCTCTTTCCTTCCGCAACAATTTCATCAACCTCGTCGCACTCATCGAAAAACGGCGCGTGCACCCAATACAGTTTTCCCGGCGGGAGTTTCACGGCCATTGCGTCTTCGTACGAATCAAACACTTGGGGCCCCATGGCGCGCTCGCGGCCGGCGCGCTCGAAGACATAAAACCCGATTTTTTCCGTCTTCATGTCCTACCTCCGTTCGAGCGGAAACACCGGCGCCAGTTTATTCAGGTCCGCGTGCGATACCATCGCGAGCAGTATCTCCGCGTACCGCTGTACCTGTTTCTCGACCGGGGTCAACTGGCGTCCACCATGGTAAAGGTCGCACGTGTCGCGCAATTCGTCCACGAACGTGTGCACCGTATCAACGGCCGGTGGCGCGAGACTGGGACCAAACTTCAGGAGCGCATTCAGGAGCGCGACCGCGGAATCGGCCGATGCCTCGTCGAGGCAATCACAAATCGCGTTCGCGAGACCGTCCGCGTCGCGGCCGTACACGGTCCACGCGGTGGCATCATCGGGCGCGCACCGTACCATGTCCGTTACTCCATACAGTGCGCGCCCGAGTTCACGCACCGGCGCGTACTCGTACGATACATACCGTGGGGCGGCCGGCCGTGCGATAACTCGCGCGTCGTGTGCCGCTTGCTGGCGCCGATTTAGTGCTATGATTGTGTTTAGCCCGTGCATTGGTGAACCTCGCATGTTAGGGTTTGAATGCAGACCGAGTCTTGCTGATTTACCGCGCGTATCTCGTCGGCCATGTTTCGAACCTTGTCCGCGTCTATCGCGTCCGCGGCTATTTCGATCACGAGCGATTTCTCGCGCGTGCCCTTCCAGAATCCCTTGCCGCGTAGCACCGTGTATCCGGGGAAGTACTGGGAAACAAGGTACAGCGCGCGCTCCTCATTCTCGGCGCCGCCTTCGGTGCATATACGGTATAGGTTCATAGTTTACCCCCATTGTCAACGGTCAAATAGGTACCAGTAACACGCCACAAAATATAATCCAAGCAATACCATCATGTCAAGACCTTTCTAGCTCGCACGGCAGCTATGGCGCGTGTCGGGCAGTATGCTGGGACCGAAGCCTACGGTTTCGGCGCGAGACGGGTCCCGCGCCAGAGCGAGACGGCGCGGTAGCGTATGTGGCGCTTGCCCTTGGTATGCTCCCCGGTCCCGCGCGCGGTCAGCGTCTGCAGGACGATAACCTCGTGGACTGGGACCGTACCCTTGGCGACCGGGCGCGGCACGTCCGGGAGCGCGTCCCTGAACGTACGATCGGCGCGATACTGGGGCCGGGGCTTAGGCGCGTCCAACCTTGGAATAGCGTACCCGTGTATGTACGCGTCCCGTACCCTTGCCTTGGCGCGCCTTCGCTGGCGTCTACTCATGGCATCCTCCGTTCAGCCCGACCGGCTGCTATGGCGCGGTGTGGGCAGTATGTTGGCCGTCCCCCGATGCTGCCGACCGCGGGACTGTGGCGCGTCTATCGGGTTGCGCCACCATCCGCCCTTTCGAGCGGGTCGGCCACTTGATCGGCCGGACCGTGCCTATGCCAGTCCCGTGCCAATAGCGTGGAATGCCCCAAGATGTCCTGGAGTATCGGGTTGTTTCGCGTGATTACAAGGGCCGATCGTGCGTTCCGCAACTTGCACGACGCGGAATGCGGGACAGCTTACGACTAGTGATTAACTATAGCATACGTAAGAGGTTAGCACGCTACGGGCTATCTGCTTACGGGTTATCAGATTATAGAATAACAAGTTACACTGTTTATTGGGTAAACTAGTATGATGTAACTATAAGTAAAAAGAGAACTTACTCAATAAGAAGATATAACTATAACAATAACAATAACATATCTAACACTTATCTATAACTATAGTAATAATACTAAGTTACCGTTTACCACCAGTCATTTACGGGTAAGTACTAAGATGCCGCGCGCGCGCGTTCATTATAGCGCGAAGCGCGCTCGGAGAGCAGCGGCCGGGAATCGCGGTCCCGCGAACCTTGGCATGGTTATTGCTTATGGTTAGCAGGATATGTGCCAAGTTATTGGAATAGGTTATGCCATAGCAAGTTACGTGCCATGCCGGTGGCATGGTTCTTGCTAAGGGGCGGCCCCCCACGGGGCCCGGGCGCGCGCGATTCTCCCTACTAACATTCCGCGGTGACAGCCCCCTCCAAAGAAAAACGACAGAATCTTCAGATCTTCGAAGAAATCCTGAGAAATTGGCACGGATCCTGCTTATACAGTCCCCACGGGGCAAAAAGGCCCTCGAACCGGGTAACCAGACCCAGAAGGTGTGACACGATGTCCGATAGCTGCCATGATGACCTGACACTTCCGGGTAATGACCCATCGTCCCAGACCGTAACCAATAGTCCCGGCATGGTTTACGTCCCGATGCCCGAGCTGACAAAGCCGCCGGTGTGGCGCTACGCACCCCTGACATCGAACGATATCGGGACCAAGCTCGATCGGATCATCGACCTGCTGGAGATTCTGATCAACCCCACGTACCACTTCGGGGGCGTCAAGGATCCGGGGGAACCCACGCTGTGATAACCCTTAAGCGCATCAACGACACCTGCTTCGTCGCGGCCGCGCCCCTCGACCACCTGGAGTGCACCGCCGAAACCGCGGACGACGCAATGGCCGAGCTGCGCGCGACCCTCGACATCATCAAGTTCGCGGCGCACCGTATGCGCGTCATCCGCAAGGCAACGCGCTGCTCATTCGATCCACAGGTCGGCTGCTACGTGGCCGAGCTACCAGCGGCGGGCATAGTCGCCCAGGGCTTCACCCGCCAGAACGCCATAGACCGCCTCATGCACGGCCTTAAGCTCCAGGACGAATTACGCGCCAAGGAAATGGCGGCCGCAGCCGCCGACGAACTCGAACCGGAGGCGCCCGCTGACGGCTCCGGTCCGTACGAAATTACCTCAGCACCAACCCAAGGAGAAAAATGAAGCTCTTTCAGAAAGTTGCCAACATCGCGGTATGGATCGCCGCAGCCGTCATGGCCCTGTACCTCGCGGTCCAGAACCATATTGAGCAGAATCCCTTTCCGACCAGCCCGTCCACGGAGTCGGTCAGCAAGTAGTAACGGGGAGTGGCCGCGCCCGGTGACACGAGACACATCCACCGAGAGGCTCGCATGGAACCCGGCGCGGCCCCCAATCCCGGGGAACAGGTATATATACCGGTTCCCCGGCGTCACCACCGATGGCACAGAACCAGGACCAGGACAAGACCATAGTCGGCCGTCTCGCGTCGATCGCGGACGCGCTCGATGTGGTTACGGGCGTACCCTCGCCGACGTCGCTGCGCCGGGATCCCACGATCGCGGCCCAGCTCTACCGGATCTCGCTCTCGGCAGCGAACCTCGCGCTCCTGTCTGTGGGCGTAGATGGGGACACCGCGCCCAGCGTACCCTCGGGCGCGTTCATGTCATCGGACGAGGTCCCGTACGCGGACGAGCTCCCAACGTCCCTGATCGCGGCGCGCACACCGGTTTACGTTCAGACCTATTCGACCCCGGGCGCGGGTACCTGGGTGAAACTCCCGGGCGCAAAGTGGATCTACGTTGTGTGCGTGGGTGGGGGAGGCGGTGGTGGTGGCGGATCTGCGGCCACGGGCACTACCCACATGGGAGGATCGGGCGGCGGAGGCGGAGCGTACTCGGCTAAAGTGTTTACCCCAGACGATCTCGGAGCCACCGAATCCTTTGTGGTGGGCGCCGCGGGCGCGGCCGGATCCGGGGGAGTGGGCGGAGATGGCACGGACGGGGGAACCGGGGGCACCTCGACCTTTGGGACAACGATCCGTGTGCGCGCGGGCTCTGGCGGTGGCGGAAGACGCGGGCGCGTGGCGGTCGAGGCCGGTGGAGGCGGAGGGGGCGGCGGTACCTTCGGCAACGGGGCCCTGGGGACTACGGCCCTGGGGGTTGGTGGTACACCGGGAGCGGGCGGAACCACAGTGGTGGGTGGAGCCGGGGCCTCGGGCAGCGCGAGTGCCAGTAGTGGCGGCCTGGCCGAGTACGGCGGTGGCGGGGGTGGTGGCCACAACGGCGTTTCCCAAATCGGTATCGGTGGCAGCGCGATGTACGGAGGTGGTGGAGGCGGGCACGGTGGCAATAGTAACAACTCGGTACCATTCGAACCCACGGCGGGAGGAGACTCGAACGCGTACACGGCTGGTGGGGGCGGAGCCGCGGGTGCGAGCGGGGTAAGTGGGACGGACGGCGGCAACGGCGCTGATGGAACCAGTGCCAAATCGGGTCAAGGTGGAGGAGGTAGTGGCGCAGCCGAAACTGGTGGCGGAGGAAGCGGCGGTATTGCGGGTAACGGAGGAGCAGTTGGTGGTGGCGGAGGCGGCGGCGGATCGGGCGACGATCCAGGTAGTGGTGGGCCAGGGGGCGCGGGCGGACGCGGCGAGATTCGGGTCTACACGTTTTTCTAGGAATACACATGGCAGCCAACAAACTTTTCAGACTCGGACCGATTGCGCTCACGACCACGCTCACGACCAACATCCTTAATCCACCCACGGCGAGTGGGGGAGTGAATGGGGGATCGTCCCCGCAGTACGTGATCCTGCGCCACATTCGGATCACGAACAAGACGGCCACGGCCGCGACGTTCTCGCTGTGGCTCGGCACATCCGCTGCCAATGGGGCCGGCACGGAAGTAGTCGGCACGGGTACACCCGTCCCGCCCAATTCGGCGATCGACTGGTACGGCGCGCTGCGCCTCGACTCGGCAGACTTTTTGGTTGGCGGCGCCGGTACGGCGACCGCTCTCACGCTTACAGCCGAGGGCGAAATCGGCGTCTCGGGATAGGACTACACATGAGCATGGATCTTGGCGCAGACTTTGAGAAGGAGACGATCGAGGCGTTCACATTCTGGCGCGAGAAGCAACTGCTCATCGCGACCGATCCCAAAGTGATTGATGACCTGAATACGCTCACTGTCGAAGTGTGGATCAAGCGCATCCTACGCCCGCCCGTGTATGAAACACTGGGACAGAAGCGCGCGGACATCAAGAATCCCTACATCATTCCAGTGTTTCCAATTGATGGAGGCAGGTAACGTGCCCAAGGGCATCAAGAAACCGAAACCGGCCGGTACCCCGGACCTCACGCGCGGTAAGCACAAAGGTCGCGGGCACGGACTCACGACACCCGAACGAGAAGCGATTTACCAGTCGTACCTCGCGCTGGGAAACAAGTCGGCCACGGCGCGCGCTATGGGCGTGACGCCCACGACCGTGTACAACGTGATCAAGGCGATCGAGAGTACCAAGGACCCAAAGGTGATCGAGGGCCAGAAACAGGCAATGGCGGACACGCTCACGGAGCGGTTCTACGAGTCGACCGAACAGGTGCTCGATTCGCTCACCCCAGAGGACCTAGAATCGGGCCGGATCCCGATCCACAACTCGAAGGGCGAACTCGTGGGTTACACGCACTACGGCCCCTCGCTCTCGCAAAAGGCGATCGCGGCCGGGATCTTCACCGACAAGTTGCGGGTACTGCGGGACTATAGCCGCGCGATTGCCGAGGACAATCAGACCGGCAAGTTGCTGATGCCCGAGAGCATCGAGCAGCTTATCACCGCGATCAAGCACCGCGTCACCAACATCTCGGTGCTCAAGGTTGATTTCCGCGAAGACAATCCGGATCTTGCTACGCGGCTCGATGCACTGGTTGAGGTCGAACAGGCGGATGCGCCAACAGAGGACAATGGACGACTCGACTTCCGTAACCAGGCTTGACCAAGACATCAAGTTGATCGCGGACCTGCGCGACCTGTACCGCGACCTCGTCGCGTTGGAGGCAGCGTACCGGACCCAGAAGATTTGTTTCTACCGGCCCCGGACGAAGTCCGAACTCGGGCCACGCGGGGTTCAGGCGGCGTTTCATCAGGCGGGCCCGGCCGTGAATGAGCGACTGGTGCTGGGTGACAACCGCTCGGGTAAGTCCGTGTCCGGGGTCTGCGAAGCGATCGCGTACTCGCTCGGCGAGCGCCCCTGGCTCCCGAAGGACGACCCGAACCGGATAGTGCGACTCTCGGATGGTCGGCCGATTCCGGTCCCGAACATTGGGCGCGTGATCGCGCAGAACTACAACCAGGCGATCAAACAGAACATCTACCCGAAATTTCGCGAATGGGCGCCGCTCGGGTGGTACAAGACCAAGTTCGATACGCGCGGGATCCCGGTCGAAATTATCTGGAACAACGGAAGCGTCATCTACTTCATGTCGGACGACCAGGAGGACGACGTCTTCGAGGGGACCAGTGGGCACTGGTTTTGGGGCGACGAACCGATTGGCTACAACAAGTACGCGGCCCTGACGCGTGGTCTCGTGGATCACGGCGGGCACTATTGGCTCACGCTTACGCCACTATCCCAGCCCTGGATCGCGGACGTGATCGAGTCGCGCGCGAACGATCTAGGCGGCGCGGTGCGCGTATTCGAGTTCTCGATCTGGGACAATTGTGTCGACAACGGGGGCGTACTCCCGCGCAAGGCCATCGAGTCCTTCATCGCGGGTTTGCGCGACGATCAGCGCGCCGCGCGTGTCGGGCGCGAATGGCTGCACCTGACCGGCCGCGTGTTCAAGGAGTGGAAGCCCGAACCACCGTTCTGGGTTCCGCCCTTCGACATCCCGGCGCACTGGCCGCGTGTGGAACTCTGCGATCCGCACAAGCGTAAACCGGTCGCGGTACTTTGGATCGCGATCAGCCCCGACAACCAGTTCATCGTCTACCGCGACATGTTTGACGAGTCGTTGAAGACAGTGGACACGGTATCCGACGCAATCAAGCGCGCCGAGAAGTGGAAGGAAACGGGACGGGACCACCAGGACAAACCCACATTCGTCCAGACTGACGAAAGCGAGAACGTGGTTACACGACTCATCGACTGGTCCTCGCGCGAAACGGACCGCACCACGGGAGAGTCGATCTGGTCACGGTTCATCGACAACAAGTTGCCACACATTCTCGCGAACAAGCGGAACGCGGACGCCGGATTCGATGCGATTCACGAGGCGCTGCGTCTCCCGTACGAATGGAGCAAGCCCCAACTGGTCGTCGTCAACACGTGCCAGCACGTGAAGATGAACTTCCTGCGCTTCGTGTGGGATGATTGGGCCTCGGGTAAGCAACGCGATGTCAAGGGTGAGAAGCAAGAAGTGCGCAAAGTAAACGACGACTTCATCGATCTGATCAGATACGGGTTCCAGTCCGGACTTACGTTCCGGATGTTGAAGCACACGATGAAGCAGCAGATTCAATCACGGACGGTCGAATCGACCGCCTTCTGGAGACGCGATGGCAGATAGCCTCAAGGGCAAGGACTTCGTTCGTGTGCGCCTCACGCGCAACGGCACTACTCTCTACGACCAGTCGTACGTGAGCGAGGACACCGACTACACGGAGCATACGACCGAGCGCGCTGTACTTTCGACCAACATGTCGACCTCGCAGCAGGTGAATCTGGGTGGTGTCGCGGTTGGGGCGCGCATCATGTTGGAGACCGACAAAGAGATTCTGGTTGGATTGGGCGTGACACCCGCCAACAAGTGGACGCTCTCGGCAAACGGAGTCCTGATGATGACCGCTTCTTTCTCGCACCTGTGGGTGCGTAACACGGGCGCGCAAGAGGCACGCATTGAGTACGTGGTGACCGACTAGTGGCGCGTGCAATCCAGATAACGGAGAAGTTCGCCAAGGATCGCGGCCGGCAGCTTCTGGAGCTGATCGATGGCGATTTGCGCGATCGCAAACCGCACATGGCGATGCTGGAGAAGATTCGCCAGTACTACTACGGGGACATCGATCGCGACCTTCGTTACCCGGGCCAGGTCAACATGCACCTGCCGGTGATTACCGAGAAGGTCGAGGGCATGACGCTCAAGGTAATGAACGCCATGTACGGTGCGGACCCGTTCGTGAACGTGTCCCGACCCATGAAGGACGTCGATCCCGAAAAAACCCGGAAGAATGAGGCGTACCTCAACTGGAAGTTCGCCGTGAGCATCCCCGACAGTTACCGCCACATCCAGCGCTGGGTGCGCGGAATGTTGTTGGATGGACCTTCGGTGTTGATGCCGTACTACTCGTACGAGACGCGCAAGGGTATCCAGACCAGTTTTCAGAAGAAATACTGGCTTGTGGGTGAGACCGACATGCTCGACACAGAGGTACTGGCCGAGCGACTGAAACTGCCAATCGAACTTCTGCAGCAACAGTTCGGTAAGGCAGTGAGCGTCACGTCGATTTCGTTGGACGGCTCCGACATTCCGCTAGAGACCGAGTTCGAGGGCTTCGAGGGCCTGGTCGCGACCGTGAACTTTATTGAGGATCGCGTCAAGTACAGGGATGTCAAAGTCTACTTCTACGACACCAAACGTGTCGACGAGGTGGAGCTGTGTGTCCACCGCACCGTTGTGGTGCGCGACGGGGTCGTGTTTGAGAACATCGAGCCCGAGGACATCATCCTGCCGTATCGCGCAATGGATCCACAAACCGCGGAGCGCGTGGGGCGCCAGTACTGGCTCACACTGCACCAGATCCAAGAGAAGGTCGACTCGGGCGAGTGGAACCTGTCCGAGGCCGACATGAATGGACTGCGTGCCCAGGGACGCTCCGAGAAGATGGAGGAGCACGAGGAGAATACCGAACTCAAGAACCAGCGCGATCTTCAGGTGGGCGAGCACGACTCGAATCTTTCGCGTGTGTACCAGAGGCCGAACGGAACCTTCGAGCCATTCGTCGACAACAAGGTTCTGATTTTCGAGGTGTATGCGCTCGATGACGCGGACGAGGATGGTGAGGTCGAGGAGGTCATCTACCAGATCCCGGCCTACACCGAAACCATCGTGCGTACCGACTATCTCGAATCGGTGTTCCCGCACGGGCATCGTCCGTTTCCGACGCTGCATGGCGTGCAGATCGACAATCGCTGGTACACGATCCCGATCGCGCAATGGCTCCTACCCATCAACGAGGAATGCGACGTCACCCTGAACCAGGTGCACGAGGCCCAGGAGATCATCAACAATCCGTTCTTCTTTTACGAACCCATTGCGTTCGGGGACAATGCGAGTCTTCAAAACGGTGTGCGCCCCGGAATGGGCGTGCCGGTGGCGAACGCCAAGGGGATTTTCTTCCCCACGTTTCCGCAACAGCCACTCGCGAACCTGCAGTCCGTAGACTCATTGCTCCTGTTTGCGGACCGACTCACAATGTCGCCGCAGTCCGCCGGCTCAACCCAGGTCCGTAACGCCCCGCGCACCGCGCGTGGTACCCTTGCGCTCCTGAGCGAGGGTAGCGCCAAAATCGACTCGTTCATCATGGAGGCGCAACAGAGTGGTTGGAAGGAGCTCGTGTACCAGGTGCATAGTCTCTGCCACCACTTTGGCCCCGACGAGGAATGGTTCTGGGTCACCGGCTCCGAAAAGCCGCAGAAGATCACGCGCTCCGACATGGAGGGCAAATTCGAATACATCTTCCGCGGCAACAGTACCAACACGAACCAAGAGGTGCGTCGCACGATCGCGATCCAGCGGTTCCAGATGCTCGCGGGCGATCCCGCGTACCTTGCGAATCCTGCCGCGCGCCGCGAACTGATACTCGACTTCCTACGCCACAATAGCGAGGGCGTCAACATCGACAAGCTGGATCCGGGCGTACCGCAGTCCCCGGGCAGCCACGCGCCAATGTCCCAGGAGTCCGAGATCGAACTGATGCTCGCGGGACAGGACATGGACATCCTACCCACTGACGACGACGCGGGCCACCTGCAGGTACTGCGCCGGCTCGTGAACAGTTCGGTGTTCGAATCGTTCCAGCCGTGGCAGGTTGCGTTCCTTTCGTCGCACATGAATAAGCACGCGCGACAATTGGTGGCCAAGCAGGCCGCGGGAGCCATGCAGAGTGGAATGGGCGGCGGCCAATCGAACAACGTCGCGGCCGCTGGTGGCGAGCTCAGCCAACTTGAGGGTGGTGTCGCATAGTGATCAACATAGTTGGAATCTACGGGAAACTCGTAGCGGAGCATGAGCGGCTACAAGGAACTGTTCTCGGTAAAATCCGCACAGACTCGCTTGACGAGTTGAGGTACAACAAGGGATATCTCGATGGGCTGGGTGCGGCAGTTGAACTCATCGAGAAAGAACTCGACAAGGAGTCAAATGGCAAACCAGGCTAGAATGAAACGGGCCGTCAAGAATCTGACGACCGCTGTGATCGGCAGCATCCGATATAACAAGAAACCGTCGGGTGTGGCGCAGCTGAGCGAGAAAGCACTAAACGTGCTTGGTGCGACCGGCAATGCCACCGTAGCGTTACCCGCGCAACGCGAGATGCAGAAACGTCTCGCGAACACCGGCACAGCCGAGCGCAGCGCATCCAAGAAGCCGCGCCGCAGGAAGGTGTAACGTGGCATTCACGAAGAAAGAGATTATCCGCCGCAAGGTGAAGAGTCTCAAAACGATTGGCAGCCTGATCAACAAGGGCACGCCATACAATGTACGCAAGGTCAGCCCAGACACGTTGCAGATCGGCGGTAATACGCCCGAGATGTATCGTCGTCTGGAGGAAGCCTCGTACGGTCATAAACCCAAACAGCGTAAGAAAGCCGGGTCTCGCTAGTCCGGCGTAAAGGAATCAATGTCACTCGAAAAGGAACTTGAGGGCGTAATAGCAAGCGGAGACGTATCGCCCAGCGACTCCACCGATGACGTCACGGACGCCAGCGCGAAAGCGGATGCGATCAGTGACGGTGCCGACGACCTGGACACGCAGGTAGGTGACGACGCCACCGACACAGATGGTGCTGATGGCGATACGCCCGCGCGACCGGTCGAAAACGTTCGGCGAGAAGTGCTTCGTAAGCTCAGTGAATCAGAACGAAGAACGCAGACCCAGCTGGAACAACTGGGAGATCTCATCAAGACGATGCTGGGTGGCGTAACCGCCGCTGTCGGCAAAAAGCCTGCACAGACGTTCGACGACCTCTCGCTCGACGAGTTGCGTGGAATGCGGGGGCAGGTGCCGGACGATCAGAAGACGGCTTTCGAGTCGTACTTCGAGGATCGACGCATTAGCGAGGCGATCACGAAAAAGGTCACACAGGTCAGCGAGGCCGAGAAGTATAAGGCCGAACGAACCAAGTCGAACCAGATCGCCGTTGACCGATACCCACAGCTCGGGAATCGAGTTTCCGAGATGTACAAGGAGGTCAACCGGCGCCTCGTGGCCCTTGACGAGAACCACAGGAAGTATAACCCGCGAATCATACTGAATCTCGCGGACGATGTAGCGGGTGAGCTCGGTGTCACCCCGCGACAGACCAATCGCTCGCGCGGAGCGACCCCTCCCGCGTCGGTGCGTGGCGGAAAACCCGTGGCTCGTCAAGAGTCGGGGGAGAGCGTCATTGCGTCCGAGGCGGAGTACGAGGCGATCGCAAAGCGGTTGGCCCCGGCCCTTAAACGGTCGACGGCTGATCCCAAGACGCGCAAGGAGCGCATTCTGAAGCGTGGACAAGAGTATCACCAGCACCTATATGGTTCAAAGGAGTAAGCAATGAGCAGCGAAGTTAAACCGACTGGCAAGGTAACGTACGATCCGTTCACGGTCAGTGAACCGTTCAAGATCGAGAAGCGACTCCCGCCGGACGACGAAGCTCCGGAGGGGTGGCAGCTCGGTTGGAAGAACGAACACCTGCGCAACGGCAGCGGGATTGGGTGGCGGGGGTGGATTCCGATGGAGTACGGCGATAAGTGGACCGGCGAAAGCGGAGAACTCCTTCAGCCCTACATCCCGGACGCGCCGCGCCGCATGGTGGGACCGGACCGAATCGACAACCTTGTGCGCAGGGCCGACACGATCCTGTGCCGTATCCGCGCCGACTGGTTCGACCAGCGGCAAATGGCATCGGCGGCAGAGTCGCAGGCCCGCGTTGAGAATCTCCGTGTTCCAGAGGGAGACGTGATTCTTCCTGGTGTCAAAACCATTGGTGGGGGTCGACAGGTGGACAACAATCCGACCTTCGGCCGCGGAGGCGCGCTCGACAAAGCGCTCGCCGCAAAGATCCGCCAGCACAATCAGTAAAGGATTCTAAGTAACTATGGCTAGTCTCAATCCGAACGCCCCGTACGGGTTCAGGGCAATCCGAAATCGCAACGGCGATTTTCCGATTGTCGCGACCCGAACGGCATCGGCGTCAATCTCGTTCCCCGAGGGCGCGATTGCCTATCAGCGGACCGACGGTCTCGTTGGTCTGTATGATGGTACCGCAACCACGCCCCTTGGTGCCCGACCCTTGCTCGGCTCCATTATGACGGCCGTCGGTACCACGCAAGTGGATCGCACGATCGTCATCAGTGAGGACCCGAACACGGAATACGAAGTGATGCTCGATGACGGCTCCGTCACGGGCGTCAACGGCCTCATTGGTCGCAACTTCGTCGGGATCGCCATGACGTCTCGCTCCGTCCTAAATCAGTCGCAAGCCAAGATCGATGCGAGTACCGGTTCGAGTCTCGCCGCCTTCACCGGAACCAACATTCGGCCCTTCCAGGCCGTTCGGTTCGCCGGCGAGGTTGGCAACATCTCGTCCCAGTCGTTCGCTCGTGTCATCGTCCGCATTCGCCCTGAGTATCATCTCTATGGTACGTCGGCGAAGGCCGTCTAAGGAGGGTGACACACAATGGCTAGTGCAAACAGTCTGGTATTCCGCGGAAATCTTCAGAAGCTCTACGCGGCCAGAATTCCGTATATCGACGAGATTCTCTTCGAGCCCCAGCGTGCTCCCGAGATGACGTACCAGCGGGTCTTCAACGTTCGCGATTCCGAACGCGCGTACGAAGAGATCCTGAGCCTGGTGGGTCTCGGGTTGTTCAAGAAAAAGGACGAAGGGTCTCCGGTTGACTATGACAAGTTCACCGAGGGTTATTCGAAGCGGTACGCCCATGACACCTTTGCCAACGGGTACATGGTGACGTGGGAGGCCGCAGAGGATGACCTCGATGGTGTCATCAATCAGGTCACGCCCGAGCTCGCGGAGTCCGCGCGCCGGAGCATCGAGATCTCGGCCTACGACGATCTCAATAGCGGTTTCACGACCTCGGTGACCGGCATGGATGGCGTCGCGTTTTTCAGCGCGTCGCACCCTCTGGCGTTCCCCAGTGGTGGCACGTTCAGCAACCTGGTTTCGGGCGACCTGGCTCAGGGCACGCTCGAATCGGCGCTGAACGTCTTCGAGCAGATGAAGAACGATCGTGGTCTCTTGATCGGCATGGAGCCGAAGAACCTGATCGTGCCGACGCAGCTCAAGTGGCTCACCCACGAGTTGCTGCGTTCGCAGCTTCGGTCGGACACGGCGAACAATGCGGCGAACGCGCTGACGATGGTCGGCCTGGACCCGCTTGTGATCCGGTACCTGACGAACCCCGAGAACTGGTTCGTCTCGTGCTCGCCCGATCAGCATCGCTTGATGTACTACTGGCGTAAGGAGCCGTTTAGCGACAGCTACGTGGATCCCGAGACGCTCAACCTCAAGGTCAAGATGCTCTTCCGCATGTCCCATGGCGTTGCCGACTGGCGCGGCTGGGTCGGCGGGCAGGGTTAGGAGGTAACACTCATGGCCTTGACTCGATTCAAGAGCCGAACGATGGACGGGGGAGTCTCCGTCGAAATCGATGGGCCCGTAAGTGGCGCGGCGCAATTGCTGGCGGTCACGTTGAACGGAACTGGTGCGATCACGCTCAAGTACAAGACGGATCTTCCGCCTGGTGCTAGATACCGGATCACCAACGCCACGTTTCGTGCATCGGCGATTTCCGGCACGCCGACTCTCGCGGTTGGAACCGTCAACAACGCTACGGCCCTCGTGGCTACGACCGCGTTGACGACCAATCTGGGTAACCTCACGGTGAAATCAGCGTCGCAGAACTTTGTGGCGGACTCGATGATCATCGCGACGTTGACCCTGGCTTCGGCAACGGGCGTGGTTCGTGCGGGTGTTCTCAACCTGTTCGGTCACGTTTCGCAGCCGCCGCTGACGATGTCGGTTCGGTCGGTTACCCACTTCTAACCAAACCCCGGGTACACCCGCCGGCTGAGGCAAAGAGTACGCTTCGGCCGGCGGGCACCGGGTCCCACACACACACTATGAATCAGCAGCAGACGAACATGGTACGACTCAATCACTACACGGTGGACGGCGAACCGAAGATGGTCTTCGATCGTGCCCCCGAGATCAAACTCTCGAACGCGCCCAAGATCGTGTTCGCCATTCCGGTCGGCTCGAAGCGGCTCAACAGCCACTTCCTGTGCGACAAAGTCAATGGCGGGTGCGGCGCCGAATGGATGGACGTCCCGGCCTTTACCACCCCCAACATGGTACCGATCCAGTTCATGTTCGCGTACCACAACCTCCAGATGCCGCTGAACGTGACCACCACGTTCATTGTCGAATCGGGCCGGCTCTCGTCCGAAGCACGCCAGATAATGACCAAGCGCGCGATCCGGATGGGCGCGAAGTACATCGTGTACTGGGATGACGACGTCATACCGCCCCCGGACGGCGTGTACCGGCTCTACAACTTCATGGAACGCAACCCCACGGTTGGCATCGCGGCCTCGGTGTGCACCACACGCTTTAGCCCACCCGAGCCGGTCGTATACGCCGCCCATGGCGACGGCGCAACTTGGGACTTTGAGTGCGGCCCGAGTGCGCACCCCGAGGAGGTCTTCGCCGCGGGCGCGGGTTTCATCATGGCACGCATCTCGGCGATTGAGGACATCATCGCCAAACTCGCGGTCGACAACGGTGGCACCGAGCTCCCGATCTGGGCCGACGAGAAGATGCTCGTGGCGTACGAGGACAAGGCGCGCGGGATCTCGAAGCGCGGGATTTTCTGGGGCCACGACATCCGCTTCTACCGGCTGATGCAAGAGGCCGGATACCACACGGTGGTGCACGGCGCGGTGCTGTGCGGCCACTTGGATGCGCAGACCGGGATCGTGTACGAACTGCCGGCGGACGCCCCGGGATTCAAGAAAACACAGGAGAGACTCAATGTCGAAAAAGTCGCGCGGGAATCACAAGATCGCGAAGGTGATGGGAGAGTTCCGGTCGGGGACCCTGCACTCGGGATCGAAGCACGGCCCGAAAGTCACTAACCCCAAACAGGCCGTGGCCATCGCCATGAGTGAGGCCGGCATGTCGCGCAAGAAGAGGAAGCATGGCTCTAAGTAACCGAACCAGCAAGAAGATCAAGGAAGGGCTCAAGGGGCGTCTCCGAAGCGCCGAGGACGAACTCGACGAGGTCAAGCGCCACATCACCAAGATGCCGAAGGAACTGCCGCCGAGTCGCGGTCGTCCGGTGGTACCGAAGATCAAACTGCGGGGATAATGGCAACGTACTGGGTCAAGACTAGCGGCGGCAACGACGCGAACGACGGACTGTCCTTCGCGAACGCCCGAGCCACGCTCGCGAGCATCCTCGGCAAAATGGTATCGGACGCCGCCGTCACGGGCTCGATCCTGAACGTTGTTGCCGATGGTACCCATGCCTGGCCCACCGCCGAGACCAACCTCACCACCGGTCTCGGGACCTCGTTCTCCGATTTTGGGTACCTGATCCGCGGGGTCAGCGACTCCAGTGCGACACCTGCCAAGGTTACCATCGCCCCGTCCGGGGCCGGTACCCACCGCCTATTCAACATCCAGGCCGGTGCCGGGTACGCGATCGTTCGCAACTGCCTCTTCGACATGTCATCCCAGACCGCGGACGCTGGGGTGTACACGATCGGGCGCTACCAGAACGCGGGCTCAACATCGGGACCGGTACGGTTCGAGGGCTGCGGGTTCATAGTGGGGGGCACCGGTGTCACGAACTCGGCCGGTACGCGCCAACTGTTCAGTGTGATTACGAGCCCGCCCCCCGGCACCGAGGTGCTGCAGATTGAGGACTGCTATGTCCAAAATCTGAGCAACACGCTGCACAACGTGGGCGCCACGCTCTCGAAAACGGTCACAGGGTGCGTGTTCTTCAACAACGTGACAACGTCCGGATCCAGCGTGATACTGTCACAGACCCTGTCGTCCGGCACGGGCGGAACGTTCGCGGCCACGTTCAACACGATCTACCAGTCCATCGGAGCCCAGGTGTTCGCGTACCCCTACGCGTACAACGCCACGGGCACCAACGCCGGCACGGTCAACGTCCACAGCAACCTGGTGTACCAGGAGACCACGAGCGGCGCGGCGAACGTGGGATTGATCACGGACACCGGGTCCGGGGCCATGCCCTTCAGTGGCACGCTCGGCAACAACGTGCTGCTAGGCGGCGCGAGTGTCCTAATCACGGACCTGGGTGTAGTGGGGTGGTACGGCGGATCCTGGGATGGCGGCACCGATCCCAAGTCCACGGACCAGGTCGCGTTCTCACAGGCCGAGTCCACGATCTTTAATGCGCCCGGAAGCACCTATGCCTGGGACGCACTGGGTAACGGGGTCACGCTCACAATCCTCAAGGACCTGCGCCCGCGTCTCTTTCAGACCGCGGGACTCGGGGGCACGGTTCCGGGCGCGCTCCCGGCCTCGTCGACCGACTACTCGGCCGCGATCGTCGCCGACAACACCGCGCCTGACACCGGCGATACGATCACGGTTACAGCGACGGCACTCAACACCGGCACCGCCGCTACGAGTGTGCTGTATCAGGCCACAATCCCGACCGGCCTGACCTACGTCAGTCACGTCGCGAGCGCTGGCACGTACGTCCCGGGCACGGGCGTGTGGACCATCGGTTCGCTCGCGAGTGCGTCCCCGCAAACACTGGCGATTACGTGCACCGTTGACGCGGCGGTCGGAACCGACATCGTGGTGACTATTGTTTTCACCAGCGGCGACCCATTCACGGACACGGATCCGACAAACAACAGCGCCAGCATGACGATCTCGGTGGTTGTGGATGAGGACATCGATCCTGCTACGACCCCGTTCCTGGACGTGGCCCCGATTTTCGCCCCGGTGCTGCTCGCGGAGATCAATGCGATTTTGCGCACCAAGCGCAACCGCATCACGCACCACGAACAGCGCCGCGACTATGAGGGCCGAAAGTGGCGCGAGTACACGAGTCGCCGCTTAACGATCGCCCCGAGCACGACCACGCCCGTGATCAGCAGCATCGAGCGCGCGGACTTTTTGATTCTTGAAGCAACAGACAACATCGAGGTGTCCGTGAGCGACGGCGCCACCGACCAATACTTTCCGGCCTGCGAACGGCTCGCGCTGCTCGACGGCGACTTCACAACCCTCAAACTCAGGAACCCATCGGCCTCGGCGTCGGTGGACGTTCTTCTAGTGGTGGTAGATTAATGGGCCTTTCAACCAGGTATACTCGCGAAGGCGAACTAGTGTATGGCGATCTTGTGACCGGAGCAATTACCAACACTACTTACGATTTGGTACTACCGGCCGGACTCTGGGCCGTCTCTCTCTTCATAAATGCAAACGCAGTTTCAGCTGGAACTATTTCGGCGAGTTATTTATTGCCAGATGGTACAGCCGGCGAAGCAGATGCGACCGAGGATCTAGCATTTATTGGTGGCAATGCTGCAACTGCCGATTGGAGTTTGATTGACTTCATTGGAGGAGTCGGAGTTTACCAGACTGTTGGCGGTACTCCAGTAACACTATCGGGGAACGCTGGGGTTGTTTTGTGGGGTGGCATCCGATTTACAGTTGCAGCGATTGGTGGAGCTAGTGCAACCAATCGTATTTGGGCTGTTGCCGTGAGAGTGCAGTAAGTGCGCGTCGCCAAGGACTTCACCAACGAGATCCTGGACCGGCTCGGCTGGCCCCAGATCGACAGCATCGAGAATCCGAGTCTCACCTCGCGGCACCGTAAGTTGCTCGCGATCGAGAACCGGGCGCTCAAGGTCATGGGCACCTACAGTGACTGGCCGATGCTGCGCAAGGCGGGCTCGATCATGTTCGTGGCCTCTGAGACCAGCGACTTGACCGCGGGCACGGAACAGTATGTGACCGGGATCCACGACAGCGATTTGGTGACCGTGGACAACATCACGTTCACGGACACGTACATCGGTCGCGCGATCCAGTTCAGTGGCAGCAACTACATTTACACAATCATCGCGGTCCCGGCTCCCGGGCAGATCCAGTTGCACAGAATCTGGGTAGACGAGAGCGTGGTTCCTGCGGATCAGACCACGTTCACGATCGCGATGGAGCAATATGCGCTCCCGGATGACTTCGACCGGTTCTCGGACAAGGCTCAGAACGCGTTCAGTCCGCTCACGATCTCGCCCAAGGAGCCGCGCGAATTTGCGTTGTCCGTGCGTCAGCAGTCGGGACTGGTGTTGGATGATCCACGAATCTTCACGGTGTATGGGCTGAACGACGGCGAGACTAATCAGCTCGTGCACTTCTTTCCATACCCGCGCTCGCAACGCCTGGTGCAGTACGACTACCAGCGTCTGCACCCAGACATCACGTCCAACAACGACAAGATTCTGTACCCAGAATCGGCGATTCACCTGCTGATCGATGCGATCCTAGAGATCGCGAACGGGGACCTGGAAGCGGACGACGCCAAGGTTGCGCGGGTGCTGGAGCGCATGATGCGCAACTACAACATGCAGCAAAGTCACCTTGGGCCGACCGCGAACACGATCAGCCTGCGCCCAGAGAATGGGATCCGGACATCGTTCCGGCGTGCGGGCGCCTCTGTCAAGATCGACTGGGGCGAGTTCTGGGATAGGGCCGAGGAGATATTGCCGTAATGGGCGCGAAGCGTGGCAGATACGTCATACGCGGTATGCCGTCAAAGCTGGGTCTGATGATTGCGGGCCATCAGCAAGACATTCCAGAGACCGCTCTATGGCGCGCCAAGAACGTAGTCTCGGACACGGATGGGCTGATGCAAAAGCGTCCCGCGCTCACACAATGGGGCCAGACCCTGATGCAGCCCGATGCTTCGGCCACGGGCAGTACCATTACCGCGATCGTGGATCTGCTCGCGAGCGTGGGATCGTTGATCGCGGTCGACACGAGCGCGGGTCTGATCACCACGAACCTGGACAAGAGCTACCTCCAATTCAACGTGCCCGTGTCGGCCGGGTCCGAGACATTGACCTACTACTACCCGGGCACGTCCAGCTCAACCAAGTGGGGTCTGAGACTGTCGGTGCAGGGCACGAACCTGCCGGCCTACACGGCCGCCTCGACCACGCCAAACAGTCTCACGATCCGGGCCATCGCCGCCGCTGGCACCGGCAAAGAGTTCGTGCTCTGGAGCGATGGCCTCTACTACAAGCGCGCCTCCGATAACCAGTACACGCTCATTGAGGGCACGGAACTCCTGGGTCAAGGCGCCTGGAAGACGATCGAGATTCGGTGCGACGACGGCGCGAACACGCTCGTGTATATCGATGATCTGCTCGTGGACACGATCGCCAGTTCCCTGATCAAGGACGTATCGCTCACAGCCGGCGCCCTATTCGAGATTGCGGTGCGCGTTCCCGGAGCCAGTCCTACGTTTGAGTCATACAATGCTCGCGTCGCGATGCTGATGTACAATGACACTGATGACGATCCGTTCATCGCCACACCCATCGTATCCACCACCGACTTCGTGTACCAGACCGCGGCGGGCTCCACCCAGCACGTGGTTCTTGTGGCCGCCGGCAACTACATCTATCTGGACCGCATGGAGCAGTCTTGGCGCCCGCTACTGGAGAAACAGCGCACCAATGTATTCTTCACCACGTACCAGCGTACCCTGATCTGGTCCGACAATGATGGCGGCCGCCAGGCATCGGTGTGGCAGTGGGACGGACTCTCGGCCCCCGAATTGCTCGACAACGCCCCCAACTTCGTACTGATGACCGAGCACCAACTTCGTCTCGCGGGAGTGGATCGTGACAATCCGCTCATGTTGTTGCTCAGTGGTGACCGCAAACCCAACGTGTACCTCGATCCGGACAACCTGACCCCGGACGATGATCTTTTCGATACGCTCCTGGATGCGGTCGCGGTACCGATCCCGGCCAAAAAGAGTGACGTGATCACCGCGATCTGGGGCGACTATTATGGATCGTTGATCATCTGGACCACGAGCAGTGTGTGGCGGCTGACCGGTAACGGAGTATTCAGCTACGCCCTCAGCAACATTTCGCAGTCCGCTGGCTGTGTCAACGCGTACAGTGTGGCCATGGTCGGAAACGATCTGTGGTTCGCGGGACCCGAGGGGATCCATTCGCTCCAGGCCACGGACCAGTTTGGCGACATCCAAGCTCAGTACCCGAGCGCCGTGATCCAGTCCATGTGGCAGCAGAGCAATCGGTCCCCGTTGCTCGTGAACCAGCAACTCCAAGACAAGACACGCATGGCGCACCATCGCTCGCGCAGCTTAGTGTACATAACGCTCCCGATCGCGGGAACACAGGTCATGGCCTACAACACGGCGACGCAGCAGTGGCTCGGGCCCTGGGATACCGAATCGGTCGCGCTCGCGTCCGTCAAACTTACCACGCCGATCACCGAGGTTGTGTTCCAGGGAGGGTCCACTGGCAAGGTGGCGTACTACGACCACAACAGCAAACTAGACTATCGCACCACGCAGTACGAGACAGTCTGGGAATGGGCCGCGCTAAACGGGCGCAGTCTCGATTCCCAGTTCATCGGCATGATGAAGACCTGGCGTCTACTGCGCCTTTTCTATCTACCACGCGGCGATTTCAACTACCAGGCGAACTGGTATGCCTCCATCGAAGAGGGTTATCGATCCGAAACACACAACCAGCGCGAGAGCTTTCCGGCCCTGAGCGTTGACAGCGAGATGCGCGTCGACGTGGATCCGGACGCCCAGGTGTACTCGTCCGAGGAGCTCTCAGTATCAGAAATTGATCTGGATGTGCGCGGTTACTCACTGGACTTTAACATCGTCGACAATGACAACCTGAACCTGCTCGGGTTCGAGGTCGAGTTCGACGCTGATGGTTACGAAGCCGCGGGGGCGGCAGCATAATGGCAATTCTTGGACTCACGCGGCTCGCGAAGAAAGACTTCCTCACGGCCGAGATCTGGAACTCGGTCATGGACATCCTTGAGGCGAAGTTCGCCGGGGGCGTGTCCCAGTCGGATATCACCTGGCCCTTGACGGCCCAGGGCGACATCGACATGCAGCAGCTCTATTCGATCGTGGGGCTGCGTAAGTTCTGGAACGTGGTGAACGCGGACGAGTACGCGACCCTCGATGCCGCCATATCTGCGGTTGAAGCGACGGGCGGCGGCGCGGTTTTGATTCCGCCCTACACCACGATCTCGGCCAACAACGTCAGCATCGACGCTAGTAACGTGCAGATATTCGGGTACGGCCCGACCTCGGTGATCAAGATCACTGCGGCCGCGACCGGCCCACTCTTGACTACTGGTACCTCGGGCCTCTCGGACATCAGCATCGAGAATTTGATGCTCGATGGTACGGGTGGGGGCGCGGGCTGCATCGGCGTGTCCGCCAAGCGCGTTGCGCGATTCCGCATGAACAAGGTCTACATGACCGCGTTCACCGGCGACTTCGTGTACCTCACGAACGGGGGCGTCGCCGGCCAGAGCTGCACGGACGCACTCATCACGAATCTGCACTGCAACGGTGGCAGCGACAGTCACATTGTGGCGGATGATGTCTCGGGCCTGATCGTAGACAACTGGGTCTCGAAGAACGCCGCTGGTGACGCACTCAGTATGGTGCCGCCCAGTTCGTCGCATCTGCTGCAGGATATCATAATCGCCAATAGCCGCGTGCAGACCGGTGGTGCAAAGGGGATGCGGATCCTCGGGAGCGGCGCCGCAGGCATAGACGCACACAGTCGCATCACGCTCGCGAACAACCACGTGGTTAGTTGTACCGGACTTCCGTACGAGCTTGGCAACACGGCAGCCTTGCTGAAGGATGTCCAGGTCAGGAACTGCTTCGCCCCCAACTCCACGACCGACGGGATTCGTGTGGCCTCGAACCGTGGGTGCGTGGCCGGATGCCAGGTGCCTGCCGCAACCTCGGATGGTATCGACATCACGAATAGCGTCGACCTGTGGGTCACTGGTAACAATTGTACCGCGGCCGGTGCATACGGCGTGAACGCGAACACGACCACGACCTGTGACGTCGTCGGCAACAACTGTCGTGGAGCGGTCACGGACGGCGTGAATCATACCGGCAGTACCGGTTTGCGCGCCATGGCGAACGAGGGCGATGTTGGTCCCACCGTGGGCACTTCGCACCACACGTTCACCAGCGAGACCAAGTCCGGTACCACGACCGGAGTGTTCACGACACACTCACACACGGTGCGCGCGAATAGTCTGAAGACTGGAGACGTTCTCGAAATCTGCGCCATCATCCAAACAGCCAGCGGTGGCACAACCGGAACTTTGGCGATCAAGATCGGGGCAACCACGCTCAAGTCGCTCACGCTCGCGACTACCAAGGACTACTCGGTGCGGTGTCTGGTGCGAGCCAACACTGGCGGAAACAGCGACACCGCGTTCACAATCGTAGTGGAAGACAGAACGCCGGCAGCGGTCAACCAAGAAATTGACTTTGGTTCGCCCGCCGTCACGTGGACCACGGATCAGGACGTCACGTTCGACCTGACCGCGCACGGTGCCTCGGGAGATATCGCGTTGGCCAGAACCAGCATCTTCTACCACGGATCGAAGTAGTGGATTACCGGCTTGCAACGGTATCTGACTGGGTCGCGATCAGCGAGTACATACACGGACTCGATTACTTCATGCCAGTCGATCCCGCGACACTCGGCGGGCACTGGCTAATTGCGATCGACGCAGCGGGCGTGTTGCACGGCACGATCTGGTTCTTCGGCGAGGCCCCGAACGCGTACGTCGACTACTGGGCGGGCTCGGGTATCGTGGCGGCGCGGCTCGGCGCGATGCTGGAGAAGATACTGCGGGTCAGCGGCGTGCGGTCAGTTCGTGGCGTCATCGCTCAAGAAAACGATCCAGCGGTCAGACTCGCCGATGCGCTCGGCATGTTTACGCGCTCGGGCGATTACATTCTCGTACACAGGAGTATCTAATGGGACAGCAGAAGACAACGCAGGAAACGACGATCCCCGGTGCCGGTGGACAAGAGGCCGCCATGATGCAGTTGCTCGCGCAACTCGCGCAGCGGTTCGGGGGCCAGATGGGCGATCTGTCGCAGCTCGCGCAGGGCGGTGTCGGGGGCCCGAGCGCCGAGGACTACCAGCTCGTGAACCAAACGATCGGCCGCACCGGCGAGATGGCACAGCGCGAGGCCGAGCGGATCATGGGCCCACTCATGGCGCAGCTCACGGAACAGAACACGGGCCGGGGAGTGGCCGGATCCTCGATGGACACGCTCAGTCGACTCCTCGGGGGCCGCGAGATCAGCGGCCGGATCGCCGACATGCTGAGTCAGTCGCAGCAGCAGGGCGGACAGGCACTACTGAATCTCCCGTTTCAACGCGCCGAAGCCAAGATCGGCGCCAACCGGACTCTGTTCGATATGCTCTCGGGCGCCGCGAATCCGGTGATGGCGGGTGGACTCCAGTCGAGACTCGCACAACCCAAAACCACGCAGACCCAGCCGCAAGACTGGGGCAAGATATTTCAGACCGCGATCGCACTCGGCGGGATCCCGTTCACCGGTGGCGCGTCCGCATTCGCATTGCCGGGGTTGACCGGTGGTGGGGGCGGAGCTGGCGGTGCCGGCAGCAGCCCTCCTGGATTGGACTGGGGTCGTCTTGGTTCTTATCAGCAAAGGTAACCAATAATGCCTAATACGTTCATGGGTCTAGGAAACTTGGGGCTCACGCAGCCCTCGGTCAGCAGCAAGGTTGACGAAGCATCGGAGCCGGACATGCTGGGTAAGATGCTCGGCGGCCCGAACGCGATCATGGACGACACCGCGCGCGCCCAGTTACTGGAATCGATGCTCGCGCAGACCGAGGCCGCGCCCACGTCTTCGATGCTCGACCAGTTGATGTCGCCCCGAGGGTTGCTCGCGTTGCTCGGTACCGGGGCCGCGGGCGCTATCGGTGGGGCGCCGGCAGCGGCTGGGTTCGGGATCGGGGCACTCGGTGGCGCCGAGGCCGCAACCCAGGCCGAACTCGCGACAAAGCGCAAAGCCATCGAGGAACTCAACAAGCGGTACGAGACCGCACTCGATCAGCTCGACAAGTCGCGCCAGCGCGTTGCGACCCTGTTCAACACGAATCCAGAGGCATTCGTAGACCCAGTCACGGGCGAGCAAAAGGTTAGCCCCGAGGTGCTCGGATTCTACGCGACCGGCATCAAGATGCCCCTGTTCGCCACGACCCGGCGCGTGATGGAACGCCGCGACGAAGCCTGGGCCAAACGCAACGACCTGTTTACCACGGCCCTGGGTAAGTCGCACTCCCCTGATGAAGCGAAAAAGATCCTGCAGGGCTTCTTCATCAACATGGGTTACAACGCTCCCGACGAACTCACGGACACGCTCGCGCAGTCGTACGGAACTCAGGGCTGGGAACAGAGCACGGCCGACTCAATTCTGAAGTATGGCGGATCCTCGGGACTGGACGCATTGATTGCGGCGGGCGAGAACGGGTGGTCATTGCACGATCCGCGCACCCTGCGCATGGTCGAGTTCAAGAATCCCGAATCCAGCGCCGACAAGATCACGCCCAACGACGAGTTCCTGCGGCTCGCGAACGAGATCAACGCGTGGCAGGCCGATCCCGCGAACCTCGAAATGGTGCGTGCGACCCGGGCCGAATCCGCGACTGCTGAGGAGTTCTCGCGCAAGATCGCGCAGGAGGTCCTGGGTGGTCGCGAGGGCGACCTGCGCGTGTATCTGCACGAGGCGGCACTCAAGGACCCGAGCGAGTTCAACGGGATCATGGCTAACTACAAGATGCTCCAGGACAAGTACAAACTGGGGATCGGAATCAGTGGGATCGATAAGCTCCCGAGCGTGCGCAACATGACCGATGAGGAGCAGCAGCAGTGGATATGGGGAATGGCCGAGGACGCGTACCGAGCGCAACAGCAACAGCTGCGCACGTCGCAGGCCAACCAGGACGCTGCCATGGCAAACAGCACCGCGGTGCGGCTCCAGAAGGAGGCCGGTCTCGGAGTCCAGCAGGCGCACGCGGTCTCGAAGGCGATCCTCGACGACGCCATGAAGGCCGCAACCCGGCCCGATGGGCGTGTCGACATGGCCCGGTACCAGCAGGAGGTCAAGCGCCTCGCGGACGAAGCATTGGCACAATTCAAGGGTAAGGCGGCCCAGTAATGACCCGCGATTACACCAACCTCGGGGCACCGGCCTCGGCTGACAGCGCCGAAATTACTACCGGTATAGTGATGCGCGGCGCGCGCGACTATACCACGATCGCCGGCGCGCCCCGCCCCGACGTACCGGTGCGGCCCATCACGGACCCGGTGCTCCCACTGGAGCAGCAGTACGCCAACACGCGCGACCTGCTCCTGGCGCGCGGGTATGATGACGAGACCATCAATGACCTGATTCCCGACAACCAGACCCCTGTCTCGGCGGCCGCGATCGACTCGGTCTACAAGTATGCCCGGTCCCAGTTCGGCGACGACCGCCAGTCCCGCATCGAGGCTCGCAAGATCATCGACCAGTTGGCGGCGGACGGCACCCCCGTGAACGAGGACGATTACGACGCCCTGGTGGGTTATATGCGCGGGATCGGGGATCAGGCCGTGACCGGGCTTTCCGAGGTGCGTCACTGGTGGGACGATTTCAGTCGCCACGTTGGCGAGAACGCGGCCGAGGCCCTGAGCACCGGCTCGCGGAACCTGACCATGGGGATGGCGATGCTCGACATCGTGAGTCGTCTCGACAACCAGGTAAAGCTCGCGATCGTGCCCGAAGAGAAACGGGCTGAGCTGGAATCGAAGTACCTCCCCAAGGTGAAACTGGAAGACCCCCGGATCCAGAAAGAATTCGGGACCACGACCGAGGCCGCACTGTGGATGATGGGACAGAAGGTCTGGGGCGCCGCCAATACTCTGGCCTCGCTACCCGCTGAATCCGCGGCCGGCATCCTGGGCCAGCTCGGGGCCGACGAGGCCGCTGCGGCGATGCACGATCTGGCGGCGCGTGACAAGGCCGTGGGCAAGGAGAAGGCGTCCCTGGTTCAGGGCCAGCTCCCGCAACTCGTGGCCGGTATGGCCCCGATGATGTCCTATCAGGAGGCCCTGGAGTCCCGGTGGGACCCGGCGACCCTCGACGACATCTACAAGACCATCCCGGACCGTGGACGGTGGGGCGATCTGGCTCTCGGTGGGGTCGCCCTCGCCTCGGCCGGGGCCGACGTCTTCGCCGCGCCCACGGTCCTGATCGGCAGTATTCCCAGCAAGATCCTGGGTCTCGCGCCTCGGGCCATTGGTACCATCGCCCCGGGCAAGGCCGCAGAGATCACCTCGGACATCGCCCGCAAGACGGTGCGATTCGAGGACGCGGAGCGGGCCCTTCAGTCCGCCAAGAAGAATACGGCCAAGGCCCAGACCGCGGTCGACGAGGCCGAGGCGACGAAGGGCGGCGTTCCGTCACAGCTCTACAAACGCCTGATCCTCGCCAAGGACGCCGAGAACCGCGAGATCATGTTCCACTCCCAGTTTTCTGACCCTGGCCAGTACGAGTCCATCATGCTCCGCGCCGGCCGCCGGAATCCCGAGTGGGGCCCCGAGCCGTACGCACTACAGTACGAGTTCCGCGAAGGCCCGCAGATCGGGACCCCGGTGCTCAAGGACAGGTACGAGATCGCGTTCGAGATGGAGGCGGGCCGGCGCCGCTACCTGAAGACCGGGTCCTCGTACCCGCTCGACTGGTCCGACAAGTCGGTGCCCCGGGGGCTGAAGGAGCAGCGGATCCTGCTCGGCCCCGACGACGCCGAGTACACCGGGGATGCCCTGAGCGGGCTGGTGCAGGGTGCCACGATCGATGACGTCATGGTGGGTAACCTCGCTCCCGAG
>Ga0105347_1000223_pt1 | contig 28323 bp, 28 predicted proteins | sample EasRivMeERMLT890_FD_89677 | JGI IMG/M metagenome (GOLD analysis project Ga0105347, IMG submission 89677) | Soil microbial communities from meander-bound floodplain in the East River, Colorado, USA - East River MetaG ERMLT890 | ecosystem: Environmental > Terrestrial > Soil > Floodplain | place... | reverse complement strand
TTTTGATGTCGTCAAGGAAGAAGCCGGCGTTTGGGTGCGCATCCGGATGAAGCGGGCCAAGGCCAGCGATCCCAAGCAACTTCTGCAAGAGAAAGAAAATCCTCACGATCGGGAAATCATCGCAGAGTTAAAGCCGCAGCCCCAAGATGTCGTCTTCCAGAAGCGGCGGCCGGATGCCTTTGTTGGAACCGATTTCGATCTTGTGCTGCGGAGCAAAGGCGTAAAAACCATTCTTATTAGCGGCGTCGCCACCGAAGGCGGGGTCGAAGGCACGGCGCGCAGCGCGCGCAATCTAGGATATGACGTGGTCATCCTAAAAGATTGTGTCGGCTCGAGAAACCGCGAGCTGCATGACATGGCTTTGAAATTGATGGAGCAAACCTTCTTCGATATCGCCACCGCCAGCGACATCGCCGAAATCTGGGGAAAGAAATAAACGCGGCGAAGCCGTTCAAGGTTCAATGTTCCAGGTTCAACGTTTCAACTCTCCTCGGACCTTGAACATTGAACTTTGAACCTTGAACTCTGGTCCCTTTCCACGGAGGTCTGAAACTATGGCCAGGATCAAACACATTGCCATCAGAACCGGAGACGTCGAAAAAACCGCGGCGTTCTACAAACAGGCCTTCGGCCTGAAGCAAGTTGGCCTGGGGCAGAACGGGATCTATCTCACCGATGGTCATCTCAACATTGCGATTTTGAAATTCCAGCCCGGCCAGAACGGCGAGCCGCTACGGCTCGGCATCGACCACGTAGGTTTCCAGGTGGACGATGTCGACGCCACGGTCGCTCGAATCAACGGACTCGGTGGCAAGCCGGTTACCGACAGAACCGAAGTTCATCAGAGCGATCCTTCTCGTCCGCAGTCGTATTACGAGATCAAATGCCTCGGCCCCGACGAGCAAGTGATCGACGTTTCCACTGCAGGCTGGGTAGGAACCGATTGAGCCCTTGCCGGTCTGAAGAGGAACTCCATGCAAATTCAGGATTCCGCCGAGCGGGTTATGCGTCGGCGTTCACATCCCCGCCTGGTACGAGCGGCTCCTAGAACGGCGGGGCTATAAGGAAGGCCTCGCTCTTATCTGTCGTTGATGAAAGAAGAAAAAGGCGCTGAAGGTCAGTCGAAGGTGAAAGCAATCGCCGCGTCAGTGTGATCAATCCCCAGTCACGGTAGGATGGGTTGAGCCCGGCGAAACCCATCCGGCGTAGCATCGTAAGGTGGGCTGGCCGCGTAAAGCGGTCTACCCGCCGGTGTTTTGGTAATGGGTATCGGCGCATGGCGCTTCAACCCATCCTACGTTGCTGGATTGGAATATCGAAGCCAAGACTGGAAAAATCTTCTACGGATGATAAGTGAGGACCGAGGCTCAAGTTATGGAAATCACCGAGCGCAAAACCGCGGATAATGAACTCATGTATATAAACTGAACCGTAGCAAAATTTCTTCAAGCGCAAATATGGCATCTGGTCAACGTCGCTTTTTGGCAAGCCAATAAGACTATGTGGACGGTGCTTAGAAGGCTTTCGCTAGGGGTAAGCCTCATTATTCTATCCTCAGCTAGCCTGCTGATTTCCGACTGGCACCAACGCAGGTCCGTTGGCGGCAAGATCCCGCGCGTGGCAATCGTCCAACACTCGGCTACCGCTGTGTTAGACGAAGGCGTTCTGGGGGTACTTGACGCTCTGCGCGCAAGCGGCCTGGTCGATGGACAAAACATTAGCATAGAGCGGTTCAACGCCGATGGTGATTTCGCCGTTGCCAACGCCATTGCCGGACAGGTCATCGCGGCCGCCTTCGATATGGTTGTAACGATCAGCACTCCATCGCTCCAGACGGTGGCAAAAGCCAACAGCTCTGAGAAGGTCATTCAGGTCTTTGGCATCGTGGCTGATCCTTTTCGCGTTGGTGTTGGAATCGGTCGAAAAAGTCCTTTAGATCATCCTAAACGTCTGGTCGGGGTCCCCACGCCGCTACCGGTGGCGGAGTCTTTCCGGCTCGCCAGGAAACTATTTCCAGGGCTCCAGTCCGTCGGTGTTGTGTGGAATCCAAGCGAAGCGAATTCGGAAATCACGACGATGCAGGCGCGCGAGATCTGCCAAGAGCTACGAATCAACCTAAGGGAGGTAACCGTCGACAGCTCCGTCGCCGTAGCGGAGGCGGCGGCCGCGCTGACCGCTCAAGGGGTCCAGGCGCTCTGGGTGGGAGGCGACAATACCGTGCTGCTAGCACTGGATTCGGTCATCGCGGCGGCGCGCAAGGCCCGGATCCCGGTTTTTTCTGCTGTCCCAATGAAACCCAACCGGGGAACCCTCTTGGATATCGGGACCAACTTTTACGACGCCGGCAGAATGACTGGTAAGCTGGCGGCGGAAATCCTCGGGGGAGTCGATCCCGCGACGATTCCTATACCGGACAAGATTCCGCAGAAGCTTGTGGTGAACAAGCAAGCCCTCAAAGGATTAAAAGACCCCTGGGAGTTTCCCAAAGACATCATTGCCCGCGCCGACGTGATTGTCGACGAAGCTGGCATGCACCAAAAAGAAACTCGCACTTCCTCGGTTCCAACAGAGACGGCCCAAAAAGAGAGCGGAGCGCTTCGCCAGCCGCCCGAAGGACGTCTCTTCAAAATTGGCGTGGTGTATTTCGGCCCCGATCCGAGCGCGGACGCTTGCATGGCGGGACTGTTCGGCGAGCTTAAAAATTTGGGCTTTGTCGAGGGCAAGAATTTGCAGGTGCGCAAGGCTCACGCTCAGGGAGAAATCATTAACATCCCTTCGATACTGCAGAACTTCGACAATGAGGATCTCGATTTAATCATCCCCATGTCCACACCGGTTCTGACCGCAGCCATCAACGCGGTGAAAAAAAAGCCCGTGGTCTTCACCTACGTTTACGACCCGATCGCCGCGGGCGCGGGAAAGACTCCGACGGATCATCTGCCGAACATTACCGGGACGGGCTCCTTTCCTCCGGTCGATGATACCCTGGTTGTTATCCGAGAACTGTTGCCCAAAGTGCAAGCCGTCGGCACGCTCTACAACAGCTCCGAGGCCAATTCCAGAAAAGTCATCGAGGTCGGCCGCGAGCTGTTTCAAAAGAACGGCATCAAACTCGAAGAAGTTACGGTCACCAACACGAGCGAAGTATTCCAGGCAGCGCAGGTGCTGACAACCAGAAAAATCCAGGCCATCTGGATCACCGGCGACAACACCGCCCTTCAGGCCTTTGAAGGCATCGCCAAGGCTGCCGTGGATGCCCGCCTACCACTCGTCATCAACGACCCCGAATTCACCGAAAGAGGCGCTCTAGTCGCCGTGGGGATTGGCTGGCAAAGAACTTGTCAAGGGGCCGCCAAGAAGGTCGCGCAGGTGTTACTCGGCGAGAAGCCCAAAAACTTGCCCTTCGAAAATGTCGTGGTGAAAAAGCTCGTCTTAAATTCTGACGTTGCACGCAAGCTGCGGATAACTTTTCCCGAAAAGCTGATCAAGGAGGCGAGCGCGGGTTGATCTCGACTGCGAAAAGTTTCGTTCGGTACACTCGATGGAAATCAGAAAACAGCGCGTAGGCGATGTTCTCGAGCTGGAGATCCAGGGACGGCTGGACGGTTACTGGGCCGACCACCTTGCTCAGTCCTTCGACGACGCTATTCGCGAGGGGGCGCGCAACCTCAGAGTGAATTTGTCGGGGGTCAGCTATCTCAGCTCCGCGGGCATCCGCGTATTGGTCCGGGCTCATAAGCAGCTCCGCGCGGTTCAAGGTTCTTTTTCGGTTTCGGCCCCGTCAGAAGCCGTGCGATCGATACTCCAACTAACCGGGCTGATGGGTCTTTTCATCCCAGCTGTTGCACCCGGCTTGAAAGCTTCGCCATCAGGCGCCCGAATTCTGGAAAAAGAAAATATCAGGTTCGAGGTTACCAGTCTTAATCCGGAAGCCCGGCTTAGTTGCCGGGTAATCGGAGACCCTGCACAGCTCCTCGGCGATCGCTTCAGGGAAGAGGACTGCCGGAGCGTGGCGTTTTCAAAATCCTCGTTCGGTTTGGGACTGGGCGCGTTCGGCAGTAGTTTTGCGGACTGCGCGGGTCGCTTCGGCGAGTTTCTCGCGGTCGGTGGCGCAGTAACTTACCTCCCCGCGGATGGCACAAACGTTCCCGACTACATGCTGGCAGCGGGCACCTTCATTCCCCACATTCAGGTTCTCTACAGTATCCTCTGTGAAGGCGATTTTCAGATGGTGGCGCACTTCGAGCGCAAAGACACCGGCAGCGCGCCGAACCTGGGCGAAATCGTCGACGGATGTTTTGAGATTGCCGGGTCGGAGACTCTAGGCATCGTCATGGTCGCTGAGTCTGCCGGGCTTATCGGCACTGCATTGCAGCGATCGCCGGCACTTCGGGATTCTGAAAGCGCCCTCTTTGCTTTTCCCCAGGTGCGCGAGTGGCTTTCGTTTACGGCAGAACCTGTCTATACACGCGCGCTGACTCTCGTAGTTGGCGTCGCCGCACGGACCGCCCCGCGACGGCTCGTGCCCTTGCTTCGTCCGCTGGGACAATCCGAATTGGCCGCTCATTTTCACGCTGCGGCATTTTCTTATCGTCCGGTCAAAAAGCGCGAACTGGATTTGCAAGCTACGACAGCGAACCTGTTTGAGGCAGAGGGACCTCAGGCCTTGCTCCATCTCTTGAATGATAATCGCGAAATAACCGGCGCGGGCGAGAGCCAGTTTGCCCGTGGCACTTGTTGGATGGGTCCTATATCTGATGTGACCGTGGCGAGCAAATAAAATGACCCTTTTGATCGGCGCTCTATCCCTGGGACTGATTCTTTCTTTTTTGGCGCTCGGAGTTTTGATCAGCTTCAGAATCTTCCGCTTCGCCGACATCACCGCGGAGGGCTCCCTGCCGTTGGGGGCGGCAATCGCGGCAGTGCTGCTGGCCCGAGGAGTCGAGCCAACACTGGCCACTGCCGCAGCTTTCTCCGGCGGGTTGCTAGCGGGATCAATCACCGGCGTGCTGCACACGAAGTTCAAAATTCATGGTCTGCTTGCCGGCATTCTGGTGATGACGGCCCTCTACTCGGTGAATCTTAATATCATGGGAAGGAGCAATATACCGTTGATTTCCGAGGTCACCCTCGCAACCTATGCGGAGTGGGCCGGAGCGGCCATCTTGGGTAGCGTCCCGGGCCTGAATCTGTTGGGTTGGGAGGTGAGTATCAGGGATGCCTTTGTGTTCGTCTCGGTCTTGTTCGCGGTTTCGGTCGCGGGGCTAATCCTCTATCTCTTCTTCCGCACTAACCTTGGAACGGCAATGCGCGCGACCGGCGACAACGACCAAATGATCCGCGCGTTGGGTGTCAATGTTGAGCGCATGATGATCTTCGGTCTCGCCTTCTCCAATGGTCTTATTGGGCTTGCAGGCGCCTTGCTCGCCCAGTATCAAGGCTTCGCCGACGTACAGATGGGAATCGGCATGGTCGTACTGGGGCTGGCGAGCGTCATCATTGGGGAGGCGCTGGTGGGTTCGGGGAGTCTCGGCCTCTCTATTGCCGGCGCTGTCATGGGGTCGGTGCTCTTTCGTCTTCTGGTCGCCATTGCGCTGAGGTGGGGTTTGGATCCAAACGATCTCAAGTTGGTCACCGCGGTGTTCGTCTTCCTGGCGTTAGTGGCGCCCAACTTTCTTAGCCGATTAGGCAAACGGCATGCTCTGGGTGAAGAGAGTCGGGCCGGCGCTCGCTAGTGTGGTGTCACAAGTTATACAGAAAAGTTTAAACGATGGCAGCCGCCGAACTCGTACTCAAATCCTCCTCTGTCCCCCTTTTTTCAAAGGGGGAATTTTCTCCGTAGAACTTTGACCCCTCTTTGGAAAAGAGGGGAAGGGGAGATTTTTGGGGCGAGTGAGGCAGGAATCCTGCAGAGAACTTTCGGACCAAGACACTAGAAGATCACCGCCAGCATGGAAACTTCGGTACCTATGCTTGAAGCACGAAATTTGGCAAAAACATTTAATCCTCAGACTGCCAACGAAGTCCGCGCCCTCAATGGAGTGGACCTTACCGTTGAAGAAGGATCTTGGGTGGTGGTTGTCGGCACCAACGGTTCAGGAAAATCGAGTCTGCTCAATGCGATTGCGGGAGCTTTCTTCGTCGACGCAGGTACGATTAGCTTGGCTGGCCAGGATCTAACCGGCAGGCCTGAGCATGAACGGGCGAAATTTATCGGACGCGTGTTTCAGAACCCTTTCAGCGGCACCGCGGCTAACATGTCGATAGCTGAAAACTTCGCGCTGGCGGCGCGGCGCGGGATGCGGCGCGGACTAACGTGGGCACTCGGTTCGGATCTGAAGCAAGCACTTAGGGAACGTGTGCGGCGGCTCAACCTCGGACTTGAGGATCGCCTGGGCAATACTATCGGCAGCCTCTCCGGCGGACAGCGGCAGGCGCTTACCTTGCTCATGGCCACCTGGGTAAGACCTAAACTGTTACTCTTGGATGAGCACACGGCGGCTTTGGATCCGAAGAGCGCCGATCAAGTGATCCGATTGACCGAGGATATCGTGTCGCGGGATAAACTGACGACCCTGATGGTGACCCATTCGATGCAACAAGCGGCGAGTTTAGGCGACCGCCTGGTGATGATGCATCGAGGCCAGATTATTCATGATCTGCGGGGCGCGGAAAAGCGCCGCGCGCGGGTGGATGATTTGCTGGCGCGCTTCGAGGAAGTCAGGCGGCGGGACCAGCTCGACGAGACCGCCGCGGAGATGCTGCGGCGGGCATACGTCTGATCAGTTGGGCGCTATCAATCCTGCATGGGAAACGGCGTGAAGTTTGTGTGCACGTCGTAAAAATCTTCCTGCTGAAACCCCGCTGGAGACGGCTTACGATGGGCGACACGAAGCAGAATTGTCCGTAATCTCCCACGGGATCGATTCATAGATTTCATCTAAAATTAACAATCGGCATTTGGTCCTTAAGATATAAGTGGCTCAATGCCGTTTTCTGCTTCCTAGTCAATGTTACTGCATCACAATAAACAATGGAGGCCATGGATGGAATTGGAGATCAAAAATCAGTCGGACCAAATCACCCACCTAGCCCTTCGAGGACGGCTGGACACCGCTGGAGTGGGGGAGCTCGAATTAAAGTTTACCAGTCACACGGTTCCAAGGGCAAAGCCGCTCCTTTTGGACATGTCGGAAGTCACTTTTCTTTCCTCCTTAGGCTTGCGGATGCTCTTGACCGTTGCTAAGGCGCTGGATCGCCGTGGGGCCAAAACAGTCCTCCTGAGTCCGCAGCCGGCTGTGCGTGAGGTCCTCAGCCTTTCCGGATTCGATCAGCTGATGCCCGTCCACAACGACGAGGGGACAGCGCTGGCATTTCTTGCAGGGGGCGAAGGTCGATAAGATCCCGCGGCCCTCTCTGGCGGCGCATTGCTCGCAGCCTTTCCCGTTTGCCTATTCGGTATCCGCTCGGGGTCTCGACGGCGGGCTCATATGGTTGCTCTGTTTCTGTTCGGTTCCTGGCATCGAACCCACCGCTAATGGCGGTCCGTCTGTTCTGCTATGTTCCCGCCTGTTATACCTCTTCGCTTTCGGTCTCTACGATCTCCACCGCTGAAGTACAAGTCGCGTTTACGCTCGAAACAAAAGGGCATCAGTACGCGTAAGGGACTCTTACGTCGCTGTCCGGAGAAGGGATTTCATCTGATCACGGCTTAGGCCTGCGGGGAAACCACACTTGAAATTCCTTAGCGGTTGATATTTCATCGGGTCACGCCATACCTCTGCGCAATCCAAGAGCTTGGAACCGCGGCAAAGAAGCCCGCCAATTTGATTTATGGCCTCGACGAAAGCCCTCCTCTGGGAACGACCCTTCTGCTCGGCTTGCAACATATTCTCGCCTTGTCCAGTGCCTTCGTTTATCCTGTGATCCTTCTGCAGGAGACCGGAATACTCCCTGAGCAGGCGGAGCGGATGATTCATACGTCGATGATCGTCATGGGGATTGCGACGATTCTGCAGACGCTCAGGTACGGCGCTATGGGATCCGGCTATCTCTGCCCCGAGCGCTTGGGCCCCGCATATCTCCCGGCCTCTATTCTGGCAATCAAGACTGGCGGCCTACCGCTGTTGGCGGGAATGACTCTGGTCAGCGGTCTCTTCGGCGCGGTGCTCTCTCGGTTCATGGGCCGTCTCCGTCCCTTTTTTCCCGCCGAGGTCACCGGCACAATAGTGACGATGGTCGGCCTCGCACTTATTCCCGTGGCGGTATCGAGGTTTTTAGGAATCGAACAGTCACGCGCGGTTATTGATCCGCTCTCGGTGAGTATAGCTTCCATTACTTTCTTCGTCATGGTTGGCGTGACCGTGTGGGGCTCGTCGAGGCTGCGGTTGAACGGCGTTCTGATTGGGGTCGTAGTTGGCTCAGTCTGCGCTTATGCGAGTGGTCTAGTAACCGATGACCACTTACGCCGTTTAGAGGAAGCCGCTCTTGTCTCGCTACCGTCTTTTTCTCACGAGGGCTGGTCCTTTAGTGGTGCGTTGATCTTCCCTTTCCTGGTGACGGTGTTGGCCTCAACGCTCAAGGCAGTGGGTGACCTGACCACCTGTCAGAAGATCAATGATACCGAGTGGAAACGCCCGGACATGCAGTCTATTAGTGGCGGCATCCTGGCTGAAGCGTGCGGTGTGATGTGGTCTGGGGGAGTAGGAAACATGGGACAATCGACCTCCAGTGCCAACGTCGGTCTGTCAATTGCGACCGGTGCGACTAGCCGCCGGATTGGGTTCGCATGCGGAGGAATTCTGATCGCTTTGGCTTTCGTGCCTAAGCTGGCCGTATTGTTTGCGATCATGCCGAGCCCGGTGATCGGGGCCCTGATACTTTTCACGGTTTGCTTCATGATTGTTGCCGGAGTTCAGATTCTCACCTCGCGCATGATGGATGCGCGCAAGACATTCGTGGTGGGAGTCTCGATTATCTTGGGCCTAAGCGTGGATATGTTGCCTGGCGTCTACCAAACCGTTCATCCCATGTTTTCGCCCGTTTTTGGCTCCTCGCTTTCGGTGGCTACGTTGTCGGCATTACTCTTGAACCTCTTGTTTCGTATCGGCATTGCGCAGCGGGCGAAGCTGCAAATCGACCCACACGCGGATTCTTCAGAGCAAATATTTTCATTTATGGAGAAACAGGGAGGAGGCTGGGGTGCGCGCAAGGAAGTGATCGACCGCGCCAAGTCCGCGATGAACGAATTTATCGAAGCGGCAAGGGCGCTGGAGCTAAGCACCGGCAAGATCGACGCTGAAGTCAGCTTTGATGAGTTCAGTCTCGATATCGACATGCGCTACGACGGAGAGCCTATGGAATTTCCCATAGAGCGACCCACGGACACGGATCTGTTGGAGAATGAGCGGGCGGTCGCGAAGCTGGCGGGTTTTCTGATAAGGAACTATGTTGACCAGGTCAAGTCCGACCGCATCAACGGTCGCTGTCGTGTTCAGTTTCATTTCGAGCATTGAGATGCTGCGAGTACACTGACTCCAACCACTTGCGACCACACTAAAAACGGCGATTGGAAATCTTTCACGAGAAAATGTTAGCCGGTATGGCGTGATCGTTCCAATAGAAATCACTATGGCCAAGAAGCCCGCCAACCTGATCTACGGCGTCGACGATAAGCCCCCATTGACCGTATCGGCTCTGTTGGGACTCCAGCATGTCTTCGTCATGACAGCCGGTTGGGTGATGGTGGTGGTGATCGTCACCACCATTGGTGGGACCCAGGAAGAAGTCGCCAACGTGGTCCGGATGTCGATGATTGCGTCCGGAATCGCGACGATTCTGCAATCGCTAGCTAACAGTCCGGTCGGCTCTGGATATTTTTGCCCCATAAGCGGGGGACCCGCATATATCTCCGCGTCGATTTTGGCTGGCAAGGGCGGTGGCCTACGGCTGGTTTTTTTCATGACAGTGATCTCAGGTCTGTTCGAGGCACTACTCGCTCGGGTAGTGCCTCGATTGCGTCCCCTATTTCCTCCCGAGGTAACCGGTCTGGTCGTCACCATGGTGGGAATCGAGCTTGTGGCCCTGGGTTGTCCCAGGTTTCTCGGGTTTCAGGACGGCGGGGCGGGTCCGCAAGGAACCGCTACTACTGTTGCGACAGCGACGTTGGCCGCGATGATCGGACCGACCGTATGGGGCAAAGGGAAGCTCAAGTTATATCCCGTACTGATCGGTCTTTTGGTGGGTTACTTGCTCGCATATTTTTTTGGCGTCTTTCAGACGGAACGGCTGCAGGAAATGCTCGCCGCGCCGATCATCAGCCTGCCGCGGAAGGTTCACACGGGTTGGTCATTTGATCTCGCTCTTCTGCCCGCATTCCTCATTGCCAGCCTGGCTTCGACCTTGAAAAGCGTGGGCGACTTGACCCTCTGCCAGAAAATCAACGATGCTGATTGGAAGCGAACCGACATGCAGTCCGTCAGCGGAGGAATTTTCGCCGGCGCGATCGGCACCGGCCTATCGGGTTTACTTGGCGGGATCGGGCAATCGACTTTTTCCAGCAATGTCGGCCTTTCCCTGGCCACCGGAGCTACCAGCCGCTCCATCGCCATTCCCTGCGGAATCCTGATGATCCTCCTGGCTTTTTTACCCAAACTCGCGGCTTTTTTTGCCGTCATGCCCGACCCTGTAATGGGCGCGATCCTCATTTACGTTGCTTGCTATATGATTCTTGCCGGCATTCAGGTGATCACATCGCGTATGCTCGACGCGCGGCGGACTTTCGTTGTCGGCATCGCGCTGATCTTCGGCCTGAGCGTGGACATGGTTCCCGGACTGTACCGCGACGTGCCCGATTTGATCCAACCTCTCTTCTCGTCGTCCCTCGCGATTTCCACGGTTCTCGTCGTGGTTCTGAACCTGCTTTTTCGGATCGGCATTACCAGGCGTCAGTTTCTGGAGTTGAACCCCGGTGTCGACAGCTCTCAGAAAATTTTTGAATTCATGGAGACCCAGGGCGGCGTTTGGGGAGCGCGCCGGGACGTGATCATGCGAGCGACGGCCGCCCTGAATGAGTTTCTCGAGTCCGCCGCCGGCTTGGGCCTCGTGAAGGGAAAGGCCCAAGCCGAAGTCAGTTTCGACGAATTCAATCTCGATGTGGACATTCGCTACGATGGCCAGCTGATGGAATTTCCGAGTAGGCGGCCGACCGAAGATGCTCTTCTCGCCGATGAAAAGGCCGTCACCGGCCTCTCCGGCTTTCTGATTCGTCAATACGCCGACAGGGTCAATGCGGAGGCAACCAATGGCCGGTGTCGAATCCAAATGCATTTCGATCATTGAACAACGTCGACACCCTTTTGTCTTCTCCTCGATGGGTCGCGACGCGTTTTCCTGGAAATCATCGCTTCTGCAGGCTCTCACGCGTCGGCTGGCAGCGTATTCGCCGCTGCGCGATATCGAGTTTGAATTTGAGCCGGACCTACAACCGACCAACGCGAACGTCGGAGCGGAACGACTCGACGATATCCTGACCGACTTGATCGAAGAAATGGCAGGTATTGGCGTCAAGCACATCAGAATTGTAACCGAGGTATCGCCGGGCCGCGTGGCCATCGGACTCTCGAGCCGTGAGCGGATTGATCCGGCTGCTTTTGGCAAGCGCCGGTTCAGTCTCTATAACAGAACCCTCGGGTGGCTCGGCGGCGGTCTCGAATGCCGCAAACAGGATGGCAACGCTGAATTTCTCATAAGGCTGCCGGCGCTCGAGGCAGTATGAATGGCGTTGTCCCAGGACAGGGCCGAAGTTCTAGCGGACTGGCGATCAAGCTCAATCATCCTTCGAGCGTTTAATCAGAGTCTAGCAGAATTCGGCCAACGGCAGTGAGATAGAAATCTCCTGACCATCAAAAAGAAAAAGCAGGAGTTTTAGATCATGGACATTAGCGAAGATAGAAAAGCTGACGCGGTGGTATTGGCGTTGTCGGGAAAACTCGATGCGACGACAGCAAAAACGTTTGAGGATAAAATTCTCGGAGTGATCAACTCAGGAGCGCAGCGGCTCGTCGTCGATCTTGCCCAGCTGGAATACGTCAGCAGCTCGGGCCTGCGCGTGTTTCTCCTGGCCGCCAAGCGACTACGGGTTACCGACGGAAAAATTGTCTTGTGCGGCTTACAAGATCACGTTCGGCAGGTGTTCGACCTGGCCGGCTTTTCCTCCATTATTTCGATTTACGGTTCCCGCGACGACGCGATCAAAAGCCCATAGCTTCATCACGGAGTCACTAGGAAAACTGATCGCCAATAAAATCCGCCGACCGGAGTGCCAGTGCTAGCATGGTCAGCGTCGGATTGACGGCCCCCGAAGTACCGACAAAGTTAGCGCCGCCAACAACAAACAGATTGGGACTACCGTGGAGCTTGCCAAAGGAGTCTACAACGCTCTCCCCAACCAGCCGCCCCATAAGACAGCCGCCCATGTGGTGTCCCCCAGACCAAAAAACCGGGGACATGACCCTTTCGTCACTACCCGTTGCTGCTGCGAAGGAATCGAACAATTTGAGCGCGAAAAGATAGGTCTCATGGTCAAACTCGGTGGCGCTATAGTGAAGCTTGGCGTAGGGGTCACCGAACCGGTCCCGCTGCTCCGATAATCCGATGTACTTTTGTGGGCTCGGAATCGACTCGTTATGAAAGAGCATGAGACGCCAGTGAAGTCTTGGTTTCAATTGTTCGATGATTTCTGAGACAGCGCCCCACTTTGTCACCTTCCCTTGATTGACCAGGTCAGATCCGCTGCGGGAACCGAATTCGATCTTGACCGCTCCGTGCTTGCCTCGGCTTGAATGGTTGAGGAACTGATGACTCTGCCCGGTAGCGCCGCCAAATCGCTCCGGATACAACGGCGAGGGATAGTGGTACGCACCGGACCACAGATGGTGAAACGTAAAATATTTTCCGACCTGGCCCCCGTCATTCCCCAATCCGGCAGGATGACCGCTGTCCGCCGAAAGCAGCAGCAAACGGACCGACTCGATGGCGCCGGCAGCCACCACAATTACGTCGGCAGCGTGTTCTTTTTCCTTGGCGGCGTCATGAGGCTGGTAGACCACGGCTTTGGCCCGCCCGGACTTTTCCATCACGATTCTTCGGACCGACGCGTTTGCGTGTAATTGACAGAGACCCGTCCTTAGAGCGCGGAGGAAATGATAATTAGGGGAATAGCGAACCCCGATCGGACAGACATGACAAACCCCAAAGTTCTGACATCCAGGTCGCTCTTCGTAAGCAGTCCGTGTCCGCGCCTGTGGCGTCGTATGGAGAACGAGACCATGCTTGTGGAGTCGTTCAGCCATGATTTTATCGTCATAGCTAAGCTCAAACGGCGGTAAGGGGAATGGTTTGGATCGCGGCGGCGCAAACGGATTATCAGCGTCGGTGCCTGAAACTCCCAGGTGTGCTTCAGCTCGACAATAGTACGGTTCCAAGGCCGCGTAGCTAAGCGGCCAGTCCGCGCCGTAACCGTATAGACTTTTCGTTTTGAAATCACTGGGAGCCATTCTAAGGGTAATGGCGTTCCATCGGCTCGCGGAGCCGCCGACTACCAAGTGGCGCTCCTGCTCAGGATTCCACCGGTAGTCGCCGGAAACGGTCACGTGATCTAGCTCTTCGGAAAGACTGTAAATCGGGTTCGCGTACAAAAAACGTATTCTCTCGGTAAATTGCTTGGTGTGCGGGTAGGGATACTCGGGACCCTTTTCGAAAATATCGACACGATATCCTTTCTGGGTCAGGACGTACGCAATCGCCGCACCGACAATTCCTGACCCAACGATGGCAACTGTGCTTTTGCTCATGGCAGCCTACTAGCCCGGATTTTTCACTGTCCAGCAACGATCAAAGGACGAGTCCTCCGGATCGAAGGCAATAGACCTGTACCGCGAAGGGTTCAAAACGTTCAAGCCGTTCAAGCGGTTCAAAACGTCTTGAACGATTGGAACTATTTGAACGACTTGAACCATTCACACTTTGCCGGGTGCTTGGGTGTAAGCCTCCAATCCCCTTGGCATACCAGGCCAAGATTCATAGCCTAACAAAATCCACGCGTCGGTCCGTGAAAACAACACGAGGATCTCCCGAAGAATATAGTTCTCAAAGCGCAACTCATCTCGGTCAAAAACCAGCGCATATGTCCTAGATGTCATCCTCTGTAATATCTCCCGCCGTAGCTTCATATCACAGCTGGCAAAATCAGGTTGCCGGGCCTCCTTTGCCGAGCCGTCGACCACCACCGCGAATCGCTGATAAAGACTTCGGTAGCCACTAAGATTCTCGGACCGCCAGCGAAAAAACTCTTCATAGTGATTGGTTTCTACATCGGTAGCAATGAGCGCCGCCGTCGTCGCCAGCAGCGCTCGAACGGCACCCTCACCCGGTGGACCTCTGCTTGCATCTTTGAGAGCTGGATTCGTTAGCACGTCATAGATGCGCGATCCCAGTGAAGCGAGTTGCCCAATGCCCCAACGTTGAACAGCGGCTGCCGCGGACACACCTGCAACTAAACTTGCAATTGTTAAAAAACGCCGGCGTGATAGGTGCTTAACTTGGAACATGCGTGGCAAGTTCCTCACTTCAGTCAGTGGCGAGCGCCGACGGCTAACCAAGTGAGACACCTAGGAGGACACAAACGCGGGGCGGCCTAGCTCCTATAGCGGCGCCACCATCAAGTCTGAATGGGTTGCAATATCCGCCAGCACCCCCCTCTTGTCAACATTCCATTTGCCGCATGGAGCGATCTACAGAATTAGGCTCTGATTGCGGCAGAGTAGTTTGAGGTGAACGCCGAAGTCAGTAGCGGGACAAAAAGGGCATGGGTAACGTGATTGCTGTTGAAATGAAATAGCCGGCCGGCATAAGATCTGTAAATCTGGAGTGACAGATGTCAACCGGCTATACCCGGCGCCAATTTCTGCGACTCGCTACCGCGGTCCCGCTCTCTCTAGCGGACCTGCGCCAAGCTGAAGCGGCCGCTTCTCTTGCTTTCTCCCCGGCAGCCTTCGATGCAGCTCATGATTCCGTCCTGATTTGGGTACGCGGCGATGGACCGGCGCGGGTGCGGGTGGATTTCGGCGGTGACGCAACATCGGCTCGATTCGCCGCCGGACCTTCTACGGTTTTGGCCAAAGGCAGCGACTACTCAGCAACCCTGCCGCTGACTCAACTTGCTCCGGGAAAAAGCTGGATCTACCGCATCGTTGACGCCGAGTCGGGCAAGCCATTGTCGGAGCCCGGCCGGTTCAAGACTGCGCCGACTGACGCGGCACCCTTCACATTTGCCTTTAGCGCCGACATGGAAGAAAGCTACCAGCCCTTCAAGCTCTTCGATGTCATTGACAGCAAGCAACCGGATTTCTTCTTACACCTCGGCGATACCGTATATGCCGACCATCCGAAGCAGAAAAGATTTTCTCCATCAGTGTCCCACTATCGGAACAAGCATGCCGCCAATCGCAAAGACCGGCATCTGCAGAACTTCTTGGCACGACACGTAACCTATGCCATTTGGGACGACCACGAAACCGAAGACAACTGCAATAGCCTCAATCCTCATATGGAAAAGGCTTTGCAGGTTTTCAAAGAATACTGGCCATGCAAAGCGGCAGACCCCGCGGCGTTGTACCGGCAGTTCTCGTGGGCGGGGATTGATTTTTTTATACTCGATACGCGTCGCTTTCGCAGCCAGCAAACAGCAACCGACGGCCCTGACAAGACCATGCTTGGATCCGGCCAGAAAGACTGGTTCAAAGAGCGCCTCAAAGCTTCGACCGCCCCGTTTAAGTTCATCATCACCTCCGTGCCCTTCCACGGCAGCGCCGTCGACACCTGGGGACCGTACCGCACGGAGCGTGATGAGCTGGCAGGATTCATACGCGGCGAGAAAATCCGCGGTACTATTTTTCTCACCGGCGACTACCACCTGGCGCGCGACATGAGCAATGCGAAAACCGGCCTGCGCGAGTACATGGCCGGGCCGATTGCCTCGTTCACGAACTATCAATTCTCGCCGGAATCCCGAGCCCGCAACGAAAAAATCGGCAACTTTCACTACGGCGACGGCTACAACTTCGGGCTGTGGCAGGTCGATCCGGCTGCCGGCAGAGCCAGGCTTGAGTTTATCAACGCGAGCGGCGAATCCCTGTTTCAGACCGAACTTACCGCCTGACCAAAATGAGAACGGGAGCGGAAAACAGACTAAGGGTAAGTTTCCTGCCGGGTCCTTCAAGCGGACGCCGCCTATGGGGCTATTGACCGCCGGAGCCGGCTTTGTTATGGGAGGTCTTGGACTAGACGGCCCGATAATGCCACCAATGTTGGATCTCTCCGGTTTTCCTTGGTGGAGACTCGATGGAGGCGAAATTGATTAAGCAAGACAACCGATCTGCCAAATCATCCCGAGACAGATTCATTCCTTTTAAGCGTAACCGTCTTAAGGAGGGAGAATTGGTGATGGATTGGCGGCTTATTTTTGAACTGAGTCCGGTAAACGGAGGCGTTTACACAGGGGACGAGCTGGTTCAAAGAGCTTTTAGGCCAAAAACCAATTCATGGTTTCAAAAGCGGCTCGCCCACGTCAGAGCCGAGCAAAAAAAAGAAATACTGGAAGAGCCGAGTCGTTTCGCTAAAGATAGTTAAGACCTCTGAACTGGTTGAAAGCTTCGCTGACGTAATCTACTCCCCCAATCCAATCCGGAAAAATCCAACGCCCGCTCCCATCTTAATACGGCCGTACTTCGCGCTGCGGTCAGGAAAGGAAGGCAGATGCAAGTTCAATCTATCCTTATCCGCTCACTCGGGCTGGTTACGCTCAGCTTGCTGGTGGGCGTCTTTCAGCTCCAGGCGGGGCAGGCGCCCCAGGGCAAACCGCTGACCATCCGGGGAAAAATCTCCGCAGTGGAAAAGCAATCGCTCCAAGTCATGACCGCCGGTGGTGAAGTCCTGGTCAAATTGCCGGACGATGTCAGGATCGGCGGTGTAGAAGCCGCCAAAATTTCGGACATTGCGGCAGGAAACTATGTCGGCACCACCGCAGTCAAACAGCCTGACGGCAGCCTTAAAGCCCTCGAGGTCCATATCTTTCCTGAGACCTCCCGTGGCACCGGAGAGGGGCACAGGCCCTGGGACCTGCAGCCTGGCTCAACGATGACAAATGCCAACGTCGAGAAGGTGGAACAGTTTGCGGTGGAGAAAATTCAAGGACAGATGCTGACCCTAAAATATAAGGACGGCGAGCAAAAAGTCTTCATCCCGCCGGGAACTCCCATCGTCAAGAACGTGCCGGGAGACCGTTCGCTGCTCAAGCCGGGAACGGGGGTCTACATTCCCGCCATGCGGGGCGAAGATGGAACTCTCACCGCGACCCGGGTAACCGCTGGCGTCGGTGGGATCATGCCGCCGATGTGAGTAAGCGGGCTCATTTCGACGGATATGTCGCCCGACTGATCACCGGCACGAATTTCTCAGGTGAAGCGTGGATCGCTAAAGCGATTTGTCGAGCAGAAGCCCTACAAACTCGTCCGCAAGATAGTGATCGCGGCGGTGGGAACCAGCCTGCTGCTAATCGGAGGCGCGATGGTGTTCTTGCCCGGTCCCGCTATTGTGGTGATACCGGCGGGTTTGGCGATTCTTGCTACCGAGTTCGTTTGGGCCAAGACGCTTTTGCGCAAGCTGAAGGAAAAGCTACTTCCGGAAACTAAATCCCACTGATTCGAACTCTAACGTTATGGTCATTCGAATTGCCTCCGTCGTGTTGAGCTTGTGCGGATCGTTGACTTTGCTCCTCGGCCTGCTCCTGTGGAGCAACATCGCTCCTAACCTGATCCAGATGCACATGCTGCTCGGGTTTTTGGCGGTGGGCGCGCTCTGGGTGATCGGTGTCGCGCAAGCCTTTGCGAAGGGCGGCAGCCGGGTCGTCGCGGCGCTTGCACTGATCGTCGGAGTTGCCATGATCAGCCTCGGCATGACTCAATCATCGCTCATGGTTGGCGAGTTTCACTGGGTGATCCAAGTGCTCCATCTGCTGCTGGGTCTCCTCGTCATCGGTATCGGCCACATGGGTGCGGCGCGTTATCGGAGGGGCGCTCCGCGTTAGCAAGGAGTTGGGCGAGTCTAGCTTCAGTCTTGCAGCAGAAACGTTGCCACTTCGTTCTGCCTGCGCCGGTGCGTTGTCGCGGAAGCATCTTGATAAGGATGGGCGAATTCCTTGTCCCGCAAAATACGAGCTCCACGCGATTCAGCCACTCTGATGAGTTCGTCCATTTGCGACGGTGTCACAACTCCATCCTGGGCGCCGGAAATAATCATGAGCCGGGAGCTGTCCTCCGGCAAATGACCCACGGGGTCATAGCGCTCGGGACAGCCAAAGCCGGAAATACGGCCCGGTGACGAATCCACTACCAGCCGCGTGTAATTTTCGCTTTGGCCCACGGCGTTCAATAATATAATTCCTCCCATGGATATCCCGTACAGGAACCGTTTGGCGTAGGTCTGGGTATTTAGATGGGAAATAATCTCAGCGTAGTCGGCAGTAATCGCGACAAGGCGGCTCTTCCCCTTCGACATGCCATAGCCGCGATAATCAAAAATATAAACGTCCAGTCCCAAGTCGCGAAAGGTCTGGAGATCAGCAACCAAGTGGTCGGCAAGCATGGCATTGCCCTGGGCCACTAGTAGATAGCCCTTGGGGTTTATGGCCGAAAGCTTGTAGCCACCCAATTCGATAGCGTCGCGGGTCTTGAAGCGGATTTGTCCCAGTCCGCTTACGTGCGCGACGCGGTTCGGCGCCGGAGATCCCGCTGTGCTGCGCCAGAGCCAGAACATAAAGGGTTCGCGAATCGCGCCGCAGACGGCGGTTGCCGCGTCCTGGGCCGGGGTCACTGTCGCGCCGCTTATCGTAGATGCGGTCAGCACAAACAAACTCAAGAGCGTTTTGATCACAGGGATTCGCTTATCCCAATCGCCCATGCGATTGGCAGACCTTTATGCTGGCTATAAGTTCTGGAGATTTTGTCAGCGATTGGTTTATTTCTTCCTGCGCTTATTTTCGCCCCAGCTCACGGAGCAGTTTTTCCCAACGCGCGCTCTCCGTTTCAAGCTGATCCAAGGTCATCCCTCGCTCCACATACCAGCGTTTGAAACCATAGTCCTTTGCCGCGCTTCCATACTCATACTTTTCGAGGATCTTCTGCCCGTCGGGACTGAAGAGAAAATCCACGAACAGGACTGCGGCATGAGGATGCGGGGCGTGAACTGATAAACCGGCGCTTCCGGCGCTGGCGGGCACGACCTCCATGGGCACCCAGGCCACCGGCGCCTTCTTTTCCATCGCAACCAGCACGTGATTGCGAAAAATAGTCGGCGAGGCCTCGACCTCGCCGGAACTGATGAGATCGTTCAGCGCCTGGGCCGAGACTCCGTGCATCGTGATTTCTTGACCTTTGAGCTTTTTCAGAAACTCTTCACCTTTGAATTTCGCCATAGCCCCGACGGTCCGCGTACCGGTGTCGGTGGTAGCAAAGGCCAGTCTGCCTTTCAACGCCGGGTTCAACAGATCATCATAGCTTTTCGGCACCGCCGTGGCAGGGAGCTTCTCCCGATTGTAGGCAAAGCCCATGTAGGATTCCCGATCCGTTGCCCAGTAGACCGTTCCCTTGCCCGTTTCTTCTTTCGCTTCGGACAAATATTTGGCGAGGTGTGGAACATTAAACGGTGCCAGGAGATTCCTGGCGCGCATTAGCATCAACAAAGGCGGCGAGCTTTCCGCCACGTCCATCAAGAATTTTTTCGCTTGTGACTCCGCCAAAACCTTAGAGATGAGGTCTTTGCTGGCGCCTCGGTAGGCCTCAACCTGGACCCCGTATTTGGCCTCAAAGGACCGGGCCAACTCCTTGTAAGAGCCGCCGGCCATGGCGGTATACCACACCAGTTTGCCTTCTTTTTTCGCGCCGGCGACGAGGACTTGGTCTCTGTCCGCCCCGCCATAGATGGCCAGCTCGGCCAGCGATACCGGCTGAGGCCCCTGCGCCCAGCCCGCCACGGCTTGCCACCAGAAGAGGCAAAATAATAAACCGACAAACTGTTGCATGGTAAACCTCAAGACTGGTTGTGTGCCGAGAACGCCGCTAATCGTCCCGCTGGCTCTCCTGGCGCCGCACTCGATCGATCTCGTCTTCCATCCTTGGCCCCAACCATTCGCCGCTTGAAGAAAGTTTTTGCCAATCGACTTTTTTGCCTGAAATCATCGCGAGCTCTTTTTCGATTGCGGTGCGAATCTCTCGCCGGGGATCCCATAGGGAGCTATAGGGCTGGGAGGACTCCATGTATTCGAGCCAACCATGGAGCCCTTTCATCCCGTTTTCCATCTCTCTCACGCCGCTAGCGTTGTCGCCGCTACGCGCGAAGGTCAGGCCCAGATAGATTCTGGCCAGATAATCGTCTGGATAAAGCGCAAGCGCCTTTTCCAGCGATTGCCGCGCCTCCGACAACTTGCCGACGTGGTACTGCGCACGTCCGAGGTAACTCCAAATGCCTTGCCGGTAAAGCACCGATTGAAACATGTAAGTGGGATTGGCCGCCGCCACCTGCTGAAAATAGGCCAGCGCCTCGTCGTATTTCCTGGCGACAAAAGCTTGCCGCCCCGATTGGAACTATCCGGCGACCCTGTACGCTTCACATCCCGTAACAACTAGAACCATTGCGAGTCCCGCTAAAGGTTTGCTTGCGATCATGATCGTCTGCCATCATGCTCCGCAACATAACGAGTATATTTTAACAAGGCTCGTTGGCAGCCTAGCGCGACTTCTTGCTGTCTGTTGCCTTGTCCGTGGTCTTCCCTATATCTTATCTTGGTTACACCGACGAACTGTTAATCCAGAAGCTCAGGAAACCACGCGAGAGGAGAATCAGCATGTGGTATATCATACTTTCACGCTCGCTGCCCGAGAACGAGCAAAGCAAACAGCAGCACTATGAAGAGCACCGGCAATGGTTGGATGAGCAGCACCAAGCGGGACGCCTGCTCTTTTCCGGACCCACTTCGGATCGCGCCTATGGCATCTATATTATGCTGGCATCGAGTAAGAGTGAAGCCGAGCGCATCGCCGGGCAAGACCCCCACCACGTGAGAGGCATCCGCACTATGGAAGTGCTCGAATGGAACGCGCACCGCGCCTTCCGGCTGAGCGGCCCCACCATCGCCGACGTGGAGCGTATGGCGGCGGGCAAATAACCCATCGGCCGCAGCCGGCGCCTCCGAATCACGCTCAGAGAGGGGGCTATGCTTTATTTGGGAACTCTGACACGCTCGCGGCAGTTATGATTACGTGGTTCACTGTTACCGTAAAGGGAGAAAGACAATGAAACTCAAAAAAGCTCTTAACTTGGTAGGGTTCCTGGGCGTGATCTTAGTGGTTTCGGGAGAGTTAGCTTACGGCGCAAGTCCGGGCGGAGGATCTGCGGCAACGGCGAAGGCAACCTTCGCCGGCGGTTGTTTCTGGTGCATGGAACCGCCCTTCGATAAGCTCGACGGGGTCAGCTCGACGATCTCGGGATACGCCGGCGGCAAAAAGAAGAATCCGACCTATGAAGAAGTATCCGCGGGCAACACCGGACACACGGAAGTCGTCCAGATCACCTATGATCCGAAAAAGATAACCTACGAGAAGTTGCTTGAGGTGTTCTGGCCCAATATCGATCCGCTGACGGCCAACCGCCAATTCTGCGACATCGGCAGCCAATATCGGACGGCGATTTTTTATCACGATGAAAATCAAAAACGCTTGGCAGAAGAATCCAAGAAAGCCCTCGGGAAACGTTTCAAAGAGCCCATCGTCACGGAAATCGTCGCCGCTGCCGAATTTTATCCGGCGGAGGACTATCACCAAGACTATTACGTCAAAAACCCACTGCGCTATAAGTATTATCGCTATAACTGCGGCCGCGACCAGCGCCTGGAGGCGCTCTGGGGACCGCCGTCGAAGTAAGCTGCGCCGAGTCGAATGGTTTTCTGCCAGTGGGCTGCTCTGATCGTATCGATCGGGAAGAGAACTCACCGCGGATCCGCCAAAGGACGGATCAGCCACGGTTTCAAGGCTGAGGCGCCGAGGGCGCAGAGGAGGAGAAAATTCGTATTTCCAAATTTCTCTCTGCGAACTCTGCGGTGAAAGATGCTTTTTTAGGCTCTGACCTACCGACAAACGAGACTACTTCAGGGCTGGCATTACCAGCCGCGCGAAGCGCTCCATGGATTTGAGAACCTTGTCTTGACCGAGCCCGCCGAAGTGAAAGGTCAACCCGATATGGGTGGTGCCGACGACGTCGATGATTTGCCGGACAATGCGCTCGCAGGTGTCGGGGCCGCCGAAAATGCCGCGGTTGTCGCTTATCATGGCATCGTAGTCCAAGTGACTAAACATTCGCTGATAGGCCTCCCCTTTACTCGGGTCGAGATTCATGGCTTCGAAGGCAAAGTTTCGCCAACGGTACCAATGTTCGAGAACCTCGGCGCGAGACTGCAGGTCGCTGTCGCCCACGTAAGCGGGGTACATGACGAAGATATCCTTCGATTCCACCGCGTGGCCACCCTCGCGTAAGGCGTCAAAGTAGGTCTGTATGCGGGTGCGCTGCAATTCATTGGTGGCGATCCAGGGCAGTGTCATCAGGTTGTGGCCGCGCCGCCCGATCATCTGGAAACTTTCGGGGTCGCGGTTAGCCGTGACGTAGACCGGCGGGTGGGGTTTCTGCGCGGGCTTTGGATAAACAGTCAGCTTGGGATAGCGGTAGTGTTCGCCGCTCCATTCGAATTCACCCCCTGTCCAGGCCCGCAAGACGATATCGAGGGCTTCGGGAAGCCTTTGCTGGGCGGTATTCCAATCGGCATTGAAAGTCGCGTACTCCAGTGGATGCATGCCGCGTCCGGCGCCGAAGTTGAGACGCCCGTTGGAAAGCAAATCCAGCATGGCGAAGTCCTCGGCGATCTTTATCGGGTGGTGCATGGGAAGCAACGTTACTGCGGTACCGAGACGCAGGCGCTTGGTTCGCTGCGCGGCCGCGGTGAGCAGCAGCTGCGGGTTCGGCAGCATGCCCCCGAAATAGCGAAAATGATGCTCCGTGGTCCACAACGAGTCGAAGCCGAGACTTTCGGCCGCGTCGATCTGCTCAAGCCAATGGGCGTAAAGCTCAGAGCTATCGCCGTCTAGCTCCGGAACATAAGTGTTGAGAATGTAGTAACCAAATTTCACAGTGGAAGATCTCCCTTAGGCGTAGATTCTTGCGTTTCAAAGAAACAGTTCAACAGAGTCTATCACGTCGAAACGCCAGCGAAACAGAATCCGAAATCCGAATATCGAAATCCGAAACAAACTCAGAGACAAATAAATCTCAAAATCGGGAAAATCCAAAACACCGAATCCGAAGGAAGCTTGTTTGACATTTTTAAATGTTTGATCATTTGAAATTGTTTCGAATTTCGGATTTCCTAGGACCTAGCATTTTTCAATGTCCCACGGCAACCGCACTCCGTACGTCGCAGTTCAAAGTTCCGAGTTCAAAGTTGCAAGACCGGCTTGACCACCTGCAATCTGAACCTTTAAGCCTTGAACCTTGAGCGCCGGACTCCGTAGCTAACGCGCGGGTCGCCGCCGCGTCCCGTCCAGGCTCCAAATGCCGGCGCCCTGAGTCGCTATATAGAGAAAGATGAAGCAGTAGAGCACCGCCAGCTCGCCCTGGTTTTCGATGGGCCAAGAGCTGGTGGGGAAATGGCCTATGAAATAAGCGGCGGCCATTTCGCCGCTAAGAATAAACGCTACAGTGCCCGTGAACAATCCCAGCGCGATAAGCGCGCCGCCGATAATCTCGATGATCCCTGCTAATCCAAGCAGCGAAAAGAGCGGCACCGCCGCGCCGTTGACGCCGCCGAAGAGGCCAAAAACTTTTTGTAATCCGTGGCAAAGAAACAACAGAGCGACAACGATGCGCATGATTGCGTAGATTTGCGGCGCGTAGCTAGCCAGAATTTTTTCCACGACGGTGACCTCCTTTTTCTTTATACAGTTTGGCCTTCAGGGAATTTGACGGGCGCTTGGCTTACTCCGGCAGCGGAATGAACTCATCGTCACCGGGCACCTGCGCAAAGCGTCCTTCGCGCCAGTCCGCTTTTGCCGCTTCGATCCGATCCGGCGAAGAGGCGACAAAGTTCCACCAGACGGTTCGCGGGCCGTCCAGTTTGGGCCCGCCGATGAGAATGAACTGGGTCGGGGCATCCGCATGGAAAACGACTTCAGCCTTGGGGGTGAAGACCACCAGCGTCCCTGGAGCGAAGTGCTGCTGGTTCAGTTTCAGCTCGCCGGAGACGACTGCGATAGCGCGCTCTTCGATTTCCGCCGGTAGCGAAACTTGCTTGCCAGGATCGAGTCGGCAATCAACGTATACGGGATCCCCATAGGTAGTGACCGGGGATCGGCGGCCGAAAACGTTGCCCAAAATAATCCGGCTCCAAACGCCTTCCCCTTCCATCTCCGGCAGCTCGGCGCTCGCATGATGAGCGAAGGCGGGGGGAGTTTCCTCGTGGCTTTTCGGCAAAGCGACCCAGGTCTGAATACCGAACAACTCCGCGCCGGGCGGATTGCCGGCATCCGAGGTGCGCTCCGAGTGAACGATGCCGCGTCCCGCGGTCATCCAATTTACCTCGCCGGGCTGGATCGGCTGCACCGTGCCGAGGCTGTCGCGATGCATGATCTTGCCGGCGAGCAGGTAGCTTACCGTCGCCAGACCGATGTGCGGATGGGGACGCACTTCGAGGGACCGGCCGTGCATCAACTGAAGCGGCCCAAACTGGTCGAAGAAGACAAAGGGACCCACCGCTCTGCGCTCCGTTGCCGGCAATGCTCGCATCACGTCGAACCCACCGACATCGCGGCGCCGCGGCACGATCACGGTCTCGATGGGCGCGTCCGTGCGGTCGTTAATGCAATCGGGATCGTTTGTGGGATTCCAGCTCATAAAGGCCTCCGCTCAAAAGCCCATGCCGATGCCCAGGGACCAACCCCGCGGCCCGCGCTCGAACTCGCGGTTTCTAAATCGTTGCTCATCACGCCGGACTTGATCGATCTCATCTTCCATCCTTTGGCCGATCCATTCGGCGCTAGCGATAAGCTGCGGCCGATCGATCTCCTTGCCAGAAAGCATTTCGATATCCTTGTCCAGCTCAGTGCGAATCTCCCGGCGCGGATCCCAAAACGCGGTATAGGGCATGGTGCGATTCATATATTCGAGCCAGTCATAGAGGCCTTTCATGCCGCTGTCGAGCTCTTTCAATCCTCCGGGATTATCGCCGCTGCGCAGCAAGGTCAACCCAAGGTAGATTTTGGCCAGATAATCATCCTGATAAATCGAGAGAGCTTTCTCAAGCGATTGGCGCGCCTCCGGGTAACGCCCGAGGCTGTATTGGGAACGTCCAACGTAGGTCCAAATTCCTTCGCGATACGATTCAGACTGGAATATATAATCCGGATTGCTCTTGGCGACTTCCCAAAAATAGCCCAGGGCGTCCTCGGGTTTGTTGATCAACAAAGCCTGGCGCCCGGATTGGACCTGTCCGGCCGCGGTATAAGCCGCACAGCCTGTCAGGATCAAAACCAAGCAGAGCGGGCCGAACCATGGATTTGTTCCCATATATAAACGCTAAGGTCGGCCGGAGGCGAAGTCAACAATAGCGCCCGGATTATCTACGGAAAGTTCAAAGAGAAGGGCGGCCTCCTCCACCTTGAACCTTGAACGTTGAACCTTGAACGGAGGCCAAGTGGGGAGCGGTTTCCGCCGCGGCAAGTTGCTCCTGCTTCCGGCCAAGCCACAGTCCATTCAGCAGCCACGCTATAGAAATCGGCACGGCGACGATGGAGATTCCGGCCATGGCCAATCCCATAAAGCCCAGCGCCGCATAGGACCACGCGCCAATTTGATCCCCAGCTCGGTAGACCACCGTGTCGATGAAGCTCTTCGCCTTGTATTTATCTTCCCGGGGCACCACGGTGAACAGCAGTTCTCGCGTCGGACGCGCGAAGGCAAAATTTCCCGCCCGGCGCAGCACCTGATAACCGACCAGAACTGCAATCGTCGGAGTCATCGCCAGGGTGCCAAAGCCAAAAATGCTCAGGGCCGGCAAGGTTGCCAAGGTGAGCCCCACACCGATGGTCCGAAGCACGCGGCCGGTCAAAAACAACTGGGCGCCCAGGGTAAGAATATTCACCCAAAGATCAACGCGGGCAAAGAAGGCGGTACGCGCGCCGCGATCGGCGAAGCTCTCACGCGCAATCTCCGCTTGCTGGAAATAGAGAAAAGTCGAGGTTATCGCAAAGAGCAAAATGTAGACACTGACGTTGATTAAATACGGCGACTTGAAGGCATGGGTGAGACCGGCAACCATCGAGCCGCCGATCGGCACTTCTCCGCCCTGTGCCGCGGGTCGCCGGTGGAGGGTGTCGGATAAACGCGACAGCCGCCTGACCGCGAACACCGCTGCTTCCAGCAGCACCGCCGATCCCAACAAAAGATAAGTCTGTGAAACCTGCGGCGCCAAGGATGCGGTAATGCTCGACCCCGCGATACCGCCAAGAGTGGCCCCGGCGGCAATGAATCCAAAGAGCCGCTTACCCTGCTCGGAGTCAAAAACATCCACCATCAGAGCCCAGAACACAGAGACAACGAATAGATTGAATACCGATGCCCAGATAAAAAAGACCCGGCCCACCCAGATATACTGGTCTGGAGACGCCAGTTTGAGCAGCACGACAAAAATCAACAGGTTGACGATGAAGAAGCGGTAGGTAACGGCGATGAACTTCACCCGCGGCAGTCTGGCGACCAGCGCCGCAAACGGCGGATTGACCAGGATCATGCCGGCCAGTGTGCCGGTGAACAGCCACTGGAGGTTTTCGACTCCGCCCGCAACGCCCATTTCGTCGCGAATGGGACGGAGAATGTAGTAGGAAGAAAGGACGGAGAAAATATAGAGCCAGGACCAGCCCAGCGCCGCCATTTCCGCAGGACGCACGTCGATGATAGGCTTCAGCAGCCGGTAAACCCACCCGGGTTTAACCGGCTCTGCGACTTCCGATTCGGTCATAAATTGCTTTAAGTTGTTGAGACGGTGCGTCGTTCGAAAAGCGTCCGATGATGTCAGTTAGTCTTCGACGTTGAACCTTAAACTTTGAACCTTGAACCGGCCTTCGAGCGGATTGTACTCCTAGACGGCTTGAACGTTTTGAACGGCTTGAACGATTGGAACCATCTCACTCTCAGACGCCATCGATTAATTGCTCCATGCGTTTGCGCATGGCGGCATCGGGCAGGCGCCCGCGCGCCGCGCCGAGATTGTCGACGACGTATTCGGGCCTGGCCATCCCGGGCACGGCGCAAGTAACGGCGGGATGAGAAACGATGTATTTAAGGAAAAACTGCGGCCACGACGCGCAGTCGAATTCCGCCGCCCAGTCCGGCAATTTTTTGCCTTCTACGGCTTTGAACAACCGCCCCCGGCCAAAGGGCAAATTGATCATTACCGCCATGCCACGATCTCCCGCCAGCGGAATGATCCGTTCGCCCGCGTCGCGGTTATCGAGAGCGTAATCGACTTGGATGAAGTCGAGGGTTTCCTTCTTCATGGTCTGCTCGAAGTCACCGTACTGGTTGTCGAAGGAAGTCGTAATCCCGACGTAGCGAATGCGCCCAGCCTGCTTCATCTCGCGCAAGGTCGCCAACTGCGTCTGTGTGTCGAGCAAATTATGCACGGCGATCAGATCGATCTTGTTGGTGCGGTATCTTTTGAACGACTGCTCGATTAGTGCGAGGCCTGGGTCGCGGCCGACACCCTTGCGCAAGCTGACTTTAGTTGCGAGGAACAATGAATCGCGAATTTTGAGGCCTTCGACAATTTCACCGACCACCGCTTCCGCGTTGCCGTAGGACGAAGAAGAATCGATGACTTTGAGTCCCACTTCCTTGAACTTAGCGATGGTTTCGCGCAGCGGCACCTTCTCGGCGTCGGTTTTAACTTCTTCGTAGCGCCGTGCCGTGCCGAGGCCGATGATCGGAATCATCTCGCCGCTTGACGGAATCTTCTTTTGGATCAGCGCCGTCGCCCCTTGGGCAAACAAACTCTGATAGGGCAACATCAACGTCGCACCCGCCGCCATTCCCGCTTTTATGAAGTCCCGACGATTCAAGTCCATGAACTCACCTCCCTGTACGTGCTATCTCTCGCAGCATCAAAAGCAG